>Ga0172371_10000446_pt1 | contig 63162 bp, 52 predicted proteins | sample Lak12m_FD_114543 | JGI IMG/M metagenome (GOLD analysis project Ga0172371, IMG submission 114543) | Freshwater microbial communities from Kabuno Bay, South-Kivu, Congo - kab_022012_12m | ecosystem: Environmental > Aquatic > Freshwater > Lake | place: Democratic Republic of the Congo: South-Kivu... | reverse complement strand
TTACTTCTATGGAAATCTTGGCGTGCCATTTAGTACTGCAACCGGACAAAACCCCGGAGTTTCAGCAGCGATGGCAATCACTGCATCAATTATATCTGGTGGATTAGTTTACTTCTACAAAAGGAGAAAAGCTGATGCATAATTTTCAAACAGACTGGCTTGCTAAATGGGCAAAGTACACTCCAAATAGAATGTTTCTTCGAGAACATCAACGTGATATACAATGGAGTTATTCTGATTTTAATTTAAGAACTAATTCTCTCGCAGTTTATCTTGTTGATCAATACAAGATTAAAAAAGGTGATCGCATTGCAATCTACTCAAAAAATAAAGCTGAACATGTAGTTCTATTTCTTGCCTGCATTAAAATTGGAGCTTTGCTTGTTCCGCTAAATTTCAGATTGATGCCACGAGAACTTGATATACTAATTAATGACGCAGACCCAAAATTATTTTTTTATGATGAAGAGTTCACTGAACATATTCCAAAACTTTCATCACTATTAAAGGTTGAAGTTGTAAATACCTTAACAGAAATCACAAAGTTTTTGTTGGAAGAAAATTTTGTAAGCGATTTTGCACCCAAAGAAATTTTCAGCGAACACGATCCTGTAATGATTCTTTATACCGCGGGAACAACAGGACTTTCTAAAGGTGTTGTCATCACACACAAAATGCTGTTCTGGAATTCAATCAACACCGGATTGCGCCTAGATCTTCGTTCAAGTGATCACACACAAAGCTTTGCGCCATTCTTTCATACAGGCGGCTGGAATGTTTTATTTACTCCATTCTTGCATCACGGCGCATCACATACGTTGCTTACTCAATTTGATGCTGATTTGATTTTGCAATTAATGGAAAAAGAAAAAGCAACAATACTTTTTGGAGTTCCAACTATGCTTCAGATGATGGCTGATTCGCCTTACTTTAATAAAGTGGATTTATCATCAGTTAGATACGCAATTGTCGGCGGCGCACCGATGCCTATTCCTTTAATAAATACCTGGCATAACAAAGGCGTTTTTATCAGACAAGGATTTGGACTCACCGAAGTTGGACCAAATTGTTTTTCTCTTCATCAGGATGACGCAATAAGAAAAAAAGGATCAATTGGATTTCCAAATTTTTATATCGATGCAAAAATTGTTAAAGAGGATAAAACTGAATGTACTATTAATGAAGTTGGTGAACTTTGGTTAAAGTCTCCAGTAGTTACACATGGTTACTGGCGAAATGATAAAGCGACAAAAGGAACAATCACAGATGGATGGTTTCATACAGGTGATTTGGTTAAGCAAGATGAAGGCGGTTATTTCTATGTAGTTGATCGCAAAAAGAATATGTATATAAGCGGTGGTGAAAATGTTTTTCCTTCCGAAATTGAATCTTATCTCTACACAAACGAAAAGATCAAAGAAGTTGCGGTAATCGGAGTTGAAGATGAAAAATGGGGTGAAGTCGGTAAAGCTTATATCGTTTTAAAAGACAACCAAAAATTAAATGAAATTGAAATCAAGGAATTCTGCTTAGGAAACCTTGCAAAGTATAAAATCCCAAAGTACGTAGAATTTTTATCCGAGCTTCCAAAAAGTGAAGCAGGTAAGATTGATAAGAAGAAATTAATTAGAATGCATATGGACACTTTAACTAACAAATCATAAACAAACAAAAGGAGAGGCTATGAAACGCTTACTTTTATTATCACTTTTCGCATCATTAACATTTTTATATGTTGGATGTGACAGCTCAGGTGACGAAACTGTTACACCCCCAGTTGCACAGGATAAAATTGTTAATACCTGGATTTCTGAGGGAGCTGGTGTTGCACCAGGTTTGGTTACACTTTTAAAGACTGTAAAGATTACTGCAACCTTTAACTCAAATAACACTTATACTGTAATTGCAAAAGACAGTGCAGGCGCCGAGGTAACATATTCGGGAACCTATTCAGTATCAGAGAACACTGGGACAACAATACGTTCTATCATACTAAATCAATCCGCTCCAACTTCTGTAACCTCACAAGGTATATATGAAGTTGATGCTAAAGGTTTAATGACATATGAAGTAATCCAAACAACACCAGCAATAAATGGTTTTACCCCTCCAGTAGCTTCTGAAGGTTTTGGAAGTACTAAATATCTTGGAACACCATTAGGTGCGACATATGTACAGGGTTTTGTTCCTGCTAACCCAACTTCAGAGCTACTTGCCGATTCTTGGATATCAGAGGGGTTAAATGTCGCCCCAGGATTAGTACTTACCTTAAAGACAAAGAAAGTTGTTGCAACTTTTAATGCAAACAATACATATACAGTCGTTGCAACTGATAGCTTTAACACAGATGTTACGTATTCCGGGACATATACAACTACAGGTAATACAGGAACTTCAACCAGAAACATAATTCTCAATCAAACTGTCCCAACTTCTGTTACCTCAACAGGTATTTATAGAGTTACAACTAAAGATCTTACCTATGAAGTAATTCAAACAACACCTGCTATTCCAGGATTCACTGCTCCTACTGCAGCAGAAGGTTTTGGAAGCACTAAATACAATGGTATTCCTTTGGGTGCCTTGTGGGTACAAAAATTTATTTATCAATAATCATCTTAATTGACGGCGGTTAATCCGCCGTTCTTATTCTAATAATAATCATTGGAGGTTAACCAATGAAACTAATTTTAGTTACTCATATTATCTTATTTTTATTTATTGGTAATCTTTTTGCACAGGATGATTTAAGATTAAAAGATCCTGCACAAAAAGAGTTTCAATTCATCGGTTATTCTTTTACTAGAGCCACCAGTTCTAACATAACCCCGACAAACGATATCCTGCAGGGTCAAGTGATCGGAAGATTGTTTGGTCCAAATTCTACAAATACTGTCCCTCAGACATCTGCTTATGGTGAACAAAGATTTGTTCCCTTCTTTATTTACAGACCTTCAATTCTTGATGGCTTTGCCACTTTTAGAGCATTGTTTAAAATAGATTACACCTGGGGCGATCAAGCTTATGGCGTTGGAAATAATCGAGGAGGTGCTATAAATGCCGGACAAGTTAACATGCAGACTTTACTGGCAAATGTTGAAATAAGACCCGAAGACTCTGATTGGAATGTTGTTGTTGGTATGCAGCGTCTATTTGATAACGTGCGTGATCCTAATGTTAATACGTTACAAACAGCTCAAACCAGTGCGTATAAGCTTTCTTTTTGGGGAACACAAGCAGTTGGTATCAGTTCATTTGCTGATCTTTCATCCGTTACCAAAGGAAGATTCAGTTACTTTCAACTTTGGGAAAATGAAATAAGTAAAAATGATGATGTTGCCCTTTGGATGCTGGATGTTGATTCACGTATAAGTCCTTTGTTTGAAGTTGGTGGAAGTCTATGGTATGTATGGGACAAAGGTAAAAATGCTGGAGGCATTTCCGTGCTTGGTCAAGGTTTAGCTAGTGCTCTTGCAGATTATAACGGTGCAACACGTCTAAAATTTTCAGGAACAAATCAGAAGTATGAAGCTAACATCGCTTGGATTGGCGGGCATGCGGCTTATAACAGGGACTTTCTTGCAGGAAGAATTTGGGCTGATGCTTTTTTAATTGCTAATGTTGGAATTATTGATACCGTTGGAGTAGAAACGAGTAAGGCTGCAAACCTTTTCGGGGTGGCAGCAAACGCAAGTATTAATTATAAATATGGAATGACCGCATCCGATAAAATTACTTTCGAAGCTCTATATACCAGCGGAGATGAAAATGGCGTTAGTGATGGAACTGTAAACAGTGTTATTACAGGAAACGTTTATGGCTCACCTGTTGGAATTTATAGTGCTCACCGAGCTTTAATACTTTTTCCTGATGCACAAGTTGTAAACAGGTATTATTCTGTTGTTCATGATATTTCTAATATGGGATATGGAGTTACTGCTGCATTCCTAAATCTATACAAAGATATTATTCCAAATAAGTTTAGTGGTAAAATTGGATTTGCATCCGCACTTTCTAATGTAAAGTTAACCGGTGGTGGTTCATATATGGGTACCGAAGTAAATGTTGAGTTTAAATACAATTTAAAAGTGTTTCTAACTCTTGGTGTTAGCGCAGGCTATGTGGCACTTGGTGATTTTTTTGATGCACCTTCTTCCACTTACTCAAATACTCGCCCAAAGGACCCATGGGTGTTTTTTACCACGCTAAGCTGGCTAATGTTTTAAGGAGATGCTATATGAAAAATCTAAAATACATATTTATGGTACTCGCATTAATTTTATTTGTTGGATGTTCGGGATTTCTTTATTGGGATAAACCCGCATTGCAATTTTCTGAGATAGATTATGGATATCCAACAAAAGCCGCTTTAGATAATCCTAAAATTGCTTACATCGATCAAGGAAGTGGTGAACAAACAATAATCCTTGTTCACGGTTTAGCAAGCAATGCTGGATTTTGGAGATACAATATTCCTGAATTATCAAAAAAATATAGGGTAATTGCCGTTGATCTTCCAGGATATGGTAAATCACAAAAAGGTGATTACATCTATTCAATGTCGTTCTATGTAGATCAAATCCAAAAACTTATTGAATCATTGAAACTTAAAAATGTTGTGTATGTCGGTCATTCAATGGGCGGACAAATTGGTATCAAACTGGCAATCAAATATCCTGAACTGCTTAGTAAATTAATATTAGCATCTCCGGCAGGATTTGAAGAGTTCCAGCAAGGCGAAGGCGATTGGCTGAGAAGTGTGATGACTATGAAAGGTGTAAAATCAACAACGGAAGAAGGAATAAGAAGAAATCTTGCTATGAATTTCTACAACTGGGATGATAAATGGGAATGGATGGTTGAAGAAAGAGTAAGAATGAGAAAAGCTGCTGATTTTGATGAGTTCGCTTATACTGTTGTAAGTTGTGTTAACGGGATGTTAGATGAACCAACATTTGATGAGCTGAATTTAATTAAAACACCAACACTTGTTATTTATGGCAAATATGATGGTTTAATTCCAAATCCATATTTAAATCCTGGTCATACATCAGATGTCTTTGAAAATGGAGCAAAGGATATCAGTAATGTAAAACTTATCGAGCTCGATAATGCAGGTCATATGATTCAAATTGAAAAACCTGATGAGTTTAATCAGGCAGTTTTAGATTTTCTTAAATAATTTTATTAATGGTAGCCGCAGGTTTTAACCTGCGGTTATAATATCATTCGTGCCTTAAGGTCGCAGTTTCTCAACATTTTTATGAGCATCATTTTTAATCTAATAAAATATTCATTCGATACTAAGTTCATTAAAGTAAACGACTATGATATTGCCTATATCGATGAAGGTAAAGCTGATACTGTTTTACTTTTCATCCATGGGCTCGGCAGTTACTTAAAAGCGTGGGACAGAAATATACCTGAATTAAAAAATCACTTAAGATGTATTGCGCTGGATTTACCTGGTTATGGAAAATCGAGTAAACAAATTCATTCGGGTGAGGTTAGTTTTTATGTTGAAATATTAAATGAGTTTATTAAAAAACTTAAACTGAAAAATGTTTCACTTGTTGGTCATTCAATGGGTGGACAGATTGCTTTAGCTTATGCAATTAAATATTCAAACCAAATTGTTAAGCTAATTTTAGCGGCACCAGCAGGATTTGAAACTTTTAATCAAGATGAAATTGAGTTAATTAAAAAAATCATCTCGCCCGAAATTCTTTTCAAAACTTCAGAGCACCAGATAAGATTAAATTATCAATTTAACTTTTTCAAAATGCCCGCGGAAACTGAAGAAATGATTACTGATAGAATTGCAATCAAGACTGACGAAGATTTTTATAATCATTGCACTATAGTTTCGAATTCTTTATTTGGATTATTAAATGCACCCGTTTTTGATCAATTAAAACAAATAAAAATTTCAACTTTAATATTTTTTGGGAAAGATGATTTATTGATTCCAAATAAATCTATTCATCAAACGACTACAGAAGCGATTGCGTCTCGTGGATCATCGCAAATTATAAACAGTAAAATGATTTTGCTTGATGAGTGTGGACACTTTTTACAGTACGAAAAACCTGATGAGTTTAACGCTCAACTCATTTCATTCTTCAAATAAATTTTAGTGTCTATAAAAAATCTTTATCCTACTCAACAAAACTCTTCGGGAATTTCTTTATTAGCACATCAGCAATTACCATTGCACTTTCTTCGTACGAAAGCAGTCCCGTATTAATTGTAAGGTGATATAGAGTTGGGTCCTCCGGCTCACGAAAAAAATGTGATTTCAAATATTTATGCCTATTTGCATCTTCCCTCTTAATATAATCCATTGCTTCAAGTTTAGAATATTTAAAAACATCCTGTACGTGTTTTAGCCTGTTCTCAAGAGATGCAATTAACCTTACATGAAAACTGTTCGGAAGTTTCGAAGTAATGATATTACTTCCTCTGCCAACAATTATAGTTTTTCCATAACGTGCAAGCTGTAAAATAATTTCGGTTGACTTATGTACAATTGTCCATTCAGAAGGTTTAACGCCAAGCAGTTCATTCACAGCATCTGAAATGTGGTTGTATTTATCCTCAGGAATATAATTCTTAAACACTCCAGGCAGTTTAAATTCTTCAATCACTTTGGTGATAAGATCTTTATTAAAGTAAGTCCAGGAATTATCGGGATCTTTGGTTTTACTTTGTAAGATGTTTATCAGTCTTTCTGAAACCTCGTAAGAACCTGAACCGGTTTGGCGGGATATTGTAATACACGGAAAGATTTCTTTCTTTGTATCAGTATCTGTTGAGTGAAGATTAATATAATGCTTACATTTTTCGTAAGCTCCTATTGCTACCATAATCACATCCTCCTTCCAATTATTATTTTCTAAACAGGAAAACGTGTGTATTCAGTTAATCACATTAAAATAAATTTTTACTACAGATAGTATAAAAGATTTCAAATCAAAGTCAATTTATCTCAGCATTTTGAAATTTAGAAATTGAGAACCAACTTTTAATCTTAATTAAATCACTTCCATCAGAATTTTTATGGAAGAACTCGTTCTTGGATTTATCATAAATATAATCTTTACTCCATTCATCAATATTCTCAACTATCTGCGCAATTCCATTGATAGCAGTATTTAATTCCTTATCAGTCATAGTTGGATGAATTGACATCCTTACCCAGCCTGGTTTTTCAGATAGATCACCCTGATCAATTTTATCTGTTATGATTTTGGAACGGTTTGGATCGACGTGCAGTAAATAATGTCCATAAGTTCCTGCGCAGGAACAACCGCCTCTTACCTGCACACCAAAACGATCGTTTAGTATTTTTACGATTAAGTTGTAATGAATATTTTCAACATAAAATGAAATGGCTCCAAGTCTGTGTTCAATATTTCCTGCAAGAATATGCAGAGTAGGAATATTTTTTAATCCGGCAAAAGCGATTTTTACAAGTTCTTCTTCCCTGGCTCGTAAATTATCAACACCCATTTCTTCTTTTAACTTTATACACAAAGCGGCTTTTATTGTCTGTAGAAATGCCGGAGTTCCTCCATCTTCCCGTGCTTCGATATTATTTATGAACTTATGTTTTCCCCAAGGATTAGTCCAATCAACTGTACCACCGCCAGGTAAATCAGGCACTCTATTGTGATAAAGTTTAGAATCAAAAACTAAAACTCCGGGAGTTCCAGGACCTCCAAGAAATTTATGTGGAGAGAAAAATATTGCATCAAGTTTAGCTTCAGCATCAGATGGATGCATATCAATTTTAACATAAGGAGCAGCGCAGGCAAAATCAATAAAAGAATAACCGTCGTATTTATGAATCATTTTTGTAAGTTGGTAGTAATCCGGTTCAATTCCTGTTACGTTTGAAGCCGCCGTAAATGCGCCAATCTTTAATTTTCTGTTTTTATACTTCTCTAATTTTTCTTTAAAGTCATTAACATCAACCAATCCATCTTCATTGGGATTTATGACTACTACATCCGCAATAGTTTCCAGCCATGTTGTTTGATTCGAATGATGTTCCATATGAGTTATAAATACTACAGGCTTTAATTCTTCGGGAAGTTTAATGTAATCGGTAAGTTGTTCAGGAATTTTTAATCCAAGCAATCTCTGAAATTTGCAAACCACGGTTGTCATACCTGAGCCGGTTGTTATTATAACATCATCTTTGCCAGCATTAACATGATCTTTAATAATTTTATGAGCTTCATGATAAGCTAAAGTCATTGTAGTGCCTGTAACACTCGCTTCAGAATGCGTGTTGCCAACCATTGGACCGAAGGTTTCACAAAGTTTTTCTTCGATAGGCTTATACAGTCTACCGCTTGCAATCCAATCTGCATAGATTAATTTTTGCTCACCAAAAGGAGTAACAAAAGTTGCATCAGCACCGATTATATTTTTTCGAAATTGTGTGAAATAATTTTCCAGTTCACTCATAAAAAACCTTATTACTGTTTAGCTGAAATATAATAATTTCAGACGAGGGAATCATTGAATTTTTTCGTTTATTCATTTTCATTAAATTGAAGTTAAAATAATACAAGAATAATATAGATGAATATTTTTATAAATATCCCGTCGATTCTAATCCTGATATTGAATCTGAGTTTATATTCTCAAAGTAATGAATTTCAATTCAATGCTGTGGATAAAGTTATCAATAAAGCGGTTGAAGATAAATCTTTTCCCGGAGCAGTGGTTTTAGTTTGGAAGGATGGGAAGACTATTTATGAAAAAGCTTTTGGGAATTATACATATGATTCATCATCGCCAAAAATAAAAACAAACACGCTCTTTGATCTTGCATCATTAACAAAGGTAGTTGCAACAACAACTGCCGCAATGATTTGCTATGACAAAAAATTGTTTTCGCTTGAAGATAAAGTGATAAAATACATTCCTAAGTTCGGTGTTAATAGTAAAGAAAATATTACGATCAAAAACCTGCTTTTACATAATTCAGGATTACCTGCCTGGAAAAAGTTTTATGGTAGAAATCTTAAATATGATGACGTAATAAAAGAAATTTATACTTCAGAACTTGAATATAAAACCGGAGAAAAAACTGTTTACTCTGATTTAGGAATCATCACGCTTGGAAAAATTATCGAAAAGGTAACTGGTAAAAGTTTAGATATTTTTTGTAGTGATGAGATATTTAAACCATTGAAAATGAATGCAACTTTTTACAATCCAAAGGATTCATTAAAAAAACTTTGCGCCCCAACTGAAACAGACAATTATTGGAGGATGAAAACTCTACAAGGTGAAGTTCACGATGAAACTTCTGCAATGCTAAATGGCGTTGCAGGACACGCCGGATTATTTTCTACTGCGGATGATCTTGCTAAACTGATGTCAGTTTTATTAAACAAAGGTAAAATCAACCAAAAAATATTTATTCAGCTAAGCACAATTGAACTATTTACAAAACGTGTTTCGAAGGAAAGTACCAGAGCTATTGGCTGGGATACAAAATCAGATTCAGGTTCATCAGCGGGAAAATATTTTTCTAAAAATTCTTTTGGGCATACCGGGTATACAGGAACATCAATCTGGGCTGATCCTGATAGAAATTTATTTGTAGTGTTTCTTACAAATCGAGTTTATCCGACTAGAGAAAATACAAAGATTCAAAAAGTAAGACCACAATTGCACAATGCAGTAATTAAAAGTATTGAAAAGTTCGATGAATAATAATATATCTGCTAAAACTAATTTTGGATTTGTAAGCGTTGTTGCATTGCACTTTTTGTTTTTGTTTCTGCAATTCTCTTCTAGTGATATTAATTCTTCCACAGATATTGACAATAAACCATTGGATAATATTTCAAAATCTGAAAACGTTTTTTATTTATCATCGGACGATGAAGAATGGGTTTCCAAGACTTTAGAATCAATGACATTGTATGATAAATGCGCACAAATTTTTATGCCGGCAGTATTCGGTAAAAGTCTTGATCAATCTTCAAAAGAATTTAAGGCTGCATTGGAGTTTGTTCAGGTGCATGGTATCGGCGGCATTGTTATTTCAACAGGCAATGTGGAAGAAACTGCATCAATGATAAATGAGCTGCAAAAAAGTTCTAAAATTCCTTTGCTTGTTGGCGCTGATTTTGAAAATGGAATTGGAATGCGAATGAATGCCTCCAATACTTTTCCGCATAGTATGGCAGTCGGATCCACAAACAATCTGGATTTCGCATATCAAACCGGAAAAGCCACAGCAATTGAAGCTTTGATGCTTGGGGTAAATTTTAATTTTGCACCAGTTGCCGATATTAATGATAATCCTGGTAACCCGGTTATTAATCTTCGTTCATATTCAGAGAACAAGATTATGGTAAGGGACTTTTGCAAAGCTTATGTTGAAGGATCGATTGAAGGTAGAGTAATTGCAAGTGCAAAACACTTTCCCGGGCACGGCAACACAAAAGTTGATTCTCATAACGATCTTCCTGTTATCCACGGAAGCAAAGAATATCTTTATGAAAATGAATTAAAACCTTTCATAGATCTGATTGAGGCTAATGTTCAATCCATAATGATTGGGCACCTTAATGTTCCTGCTTTTGAACCGAATAAAGATTTACCGGCATCATTGTCATACAATATCATTACAAAGCTCCTTAAAGAAAAACTGGAATTTAAAGGATTAATAATTACCGACGCTCTTGATATGAAAGCCGTTACAAATTATTATTCAACTAGTGAAGCTTGTGTAAAAGCATTTAAAGCCGGTAATGATATTTTGCTTATGCCCTCAAGCATCCGTGATGGAATATCAGCAATTTACGATGCTGTTATAAAGAGAGATATTTCTGAAGATAGATTGAACGAAAGTGTGAGAAAGATTTTATCTGCAAAAAGATGGCTTAAACTTGATAGAACAAAATTTATAAATAATACCAATCTCCCTAAACGAATTAGGATGGAAGAACATTATCAGTTATCAAAAATGATAGCAGAAAAATCTGTTACAGTTGTAAAAATGAACAATAAATTGATTCCACTTGATTCCACAAAGTACATGAAAACTTTTATTGTGAATATTACAAATAGAAGAATCATCAGTGATCCGCATTTTAATGAGGCTTATAAAGAAAATTTGTCTTTATATAGCAGCACAACACTCACCGCCGCTTCTGCAAAAACAGATTACCAATTTGCTTTGGATGTTGCAAACGATTGTGAGATGATTATAGTAGCCACATATTTTTATATTAGAAGTGATGTGAATGGAAAAGCTCTATCTGACGCGCAGCTAAATTTTATAGAAAATCTATTAGCGTTGAATAAGGATGTAATCATTATCAGTTTTGAAAATCCATACATATTATCCTTGTTCCCGCAAGCAGAAAATTATATTTGTACATTTAGTAATTCAAAAGCATCACAACGCGCAGTATTAAATCTATTAAATGGTTCAATTGAACCGAGAGGCAGATTGCCTGTTTCAATTCCAAACACAGAATACCAGCTCGGGTTTAAATGGGTACCAAATAGTTGAACAATATTTTACTTTATAATTCAGAAATTGAATATTTATGTTATCAATTCTAAAATCATCATTCATTATTCGATGTTCATTATTCAATTTCCATTAAAAAAAAGATGATAATATTATTCAACAAACCATTTAACGTTCTTTGTCAGTTTACAGATAGAGAAGGAAGAAAAACTCTTACGGATTATATTCCAATCAAAAATGTTTACGCTGCCGGAAGATTAGATTATGATAGCGAGGGTCTTGTAATATTGACGGATGATGGAAAACTTCAAAATTTAATTTCAGATCCAAAAAATAAATTGGAAAAAACTTACTGGGTTCAGGTTGAAGGAACAGCAAATGAAGATTCTCTTAATAAACTTAGAAAAGGAATTTTGCTAAAAGATGGAATGACTAAACCAGTAATAGCAAATTTAATTTCCGAACCAATAATACAGGAACGAAATCCGCCGATAAGAGAACGAAAAAATATCCCAACAAGCTGGATTGAATTAAAAATATCTGAAGGAAAAAACAGACAGGTTAGAAGAATGACAGCCGCTGTTGGTTATCCTACATTAAGATTAATCAGATATTCAATTGGTGATTGGAAAATTGCAAATCTTAATCCAGGTAACTTTAAAATTATTCAATGATCATTTTTCTTTTGGCGGTGAAAAAAACTTTTTCTTTATCATAAAAGTAAAGTATACGATCATAACCCCAACTATTAAAACTGCAAAAGCAGGAATGAATATAGCAATTGCAGAAAGCGCAACTGAACTTCCTGCTTCTGCAGTTGAAACAACAGGATTACCTGCTCCACCAGTGAGTGCAGATGATTTTAATCTTATCAATCCTGTTGCAGCATGAATTGTTCCTGCAATTCCACCACCAGCAATTAAAGCAAGTGACCACTTAATCAGCGGTGGAAAATCTGTTACAACAGCACCGCTTAAAATTATTCCAGCAAATATTGCAAGCGGATGATTGATTGCATCTAAAATATTATCAACCCAGGGAATGTAATAGCTAAATATTTCAACAACCGTTGCAACAGAAAAAAGTATTAGTGCAGGTAAAGTTCCAATCCAGGCAAAGTAGGTAGATAATTCCAGGTTGCCCGTGTATGCTGCGATTGATGCCATAAGAAATGGAATAAAAATCCTAAATCCTACGGCGGCAGCAAGACCAACTCCAATGAATATGCTAAGTATTAATTCCATAATAATTTTCTCTAAAGTTTATACTAAATTGGAATGAAGAATAAGGATCAACGAATTATGATCTATGATTTTAATCTTTTAACAAATTTTTTTGTGCTGTCTCAACACTTTTAACAAAAATTGATATAAGCTCATTATTTTCTTTTAATGCACTTTGAACTTTACCCAAATTATTATAAAGATTTGATTTGAGAATAATCTTTAAGCAAATGAAAGTTTCTCTCAATTCTTTAAGTACTATTTTTAATTTATGAATAAAATCTTTTCTGGATTCTCCACTCTGGGCTTCACCATAATTAAGCGCTGGAGAAGTACCTGATCTAACTAATTGTCCAGCCAAATGATTTCCAGCCTTAGTGTTAGAAAGTTCATTTACAATTTCAATTATTAAAACTGCAAAATCAACTAACCTTTCTTCTAAATCCAACTTATTCATTAGCTTTTATATCCTTCAATTCAAAAATCGTTAATCCTTGTTCTTAAATCCTTTAGTCAATAATATAATCAATAGCTCATATTGTTAAGCTTTACTTTACCACGGAAAATCCAATAAATGCTTATTGTGTATGCCAGAACAAATGGAATACCACTCATAGCAATTATCAGCATAATCTTTAAAGTTTTTTGTGATGATGCTGCATTGTAAATATTTAAACTATATTCGGGATTGTTGGATGCTAAAACAAAATTTGGAAATACGCCAAAAGCAAATAAAGAGAGTAAGGCGGCTATTGATGCACACGAAGAAAGAAATGCGAAAAAGTCTCGTCCTTTTGATATTTCTCTTGGTATGTTAGCGATAGCCAGCATATTTAAAACCGCGAGTACAAACAGCGCAGGTACTTCTTTGAAGTGCTGAATCATATGCGGGTAATAAATTAATGTAGCCATTGTTGTAGTTATGTAACAAATAATAAAAAAGATAATTGTATTATTTATCCAGCCTCTTAATTTATTATGAAGCTCCCCTTCAGTTTTCATCACACCATAAATTGCACCATGCATCATAAATAATGCAACTGTTGTAATACCAACCAAAATTGTATATGAATTTATCAAGCTCCAAAACGTTCCAATAAATTCCTTATCAGGTCCGATTGGAACACCGGTTATTAAATTTGCAACTGAAACTCCTGCAAGAAAAGCAATAAAAATACTTGCAACACTAAATGCAACATCCCACATTTGCCGCCACCATCTCATTGGTCTTTTACTTCTGAACTCAATAGCAACAGCACGAAATATTAACATAAACAACAGCATCATTAATGCAGAGTAAAATCCAGAAAAGACTGTTGCATATACGTGTGGAAAAGCTGCGAACAAAGCTCCGCCGCCTGTTACAAGCCAAACTTCGTTGCCATCCCAAACAGGACCAATCGAGTTGAGCATTATTCTTCTATCAAGATCATCTTTTGCAAAAAGATGAAGTGCTCCAACTCCAAGATCAAATCCATCCAGGATTGCATATCCAACTAATAGGATGCCAATTAAGAAAAACCATATTGTATTTAAATCAAAAGTAAAATCCATATTTCACCATATAATTTATTAAGCCTTTGGATGTCCTATTTCAGAGGGTATTGAATCTACATCTTCAGGACCGTGTTGTATTTTTTCATTCAATAGATAAATAAATAAAATAAATAAACCTATATATATCAAAGTAAATAGGATTAGTGAAAACCAGACCTGCCCCGCCTCAACAGCTTTTGATAATCCTTCTGAGGTTCTTAGTAATCCGTAAACAATCCAGGGTTGCCTTCCAACTTCGGCAGTTATCCATCCTATTTGATTTGCAATTTGGGGCAGCAAAACTGAGAAGACAAAAATCCAAAGCATCCACCTTTGCTTAAACAATATACCACGCCACCAGAAAAATATTCCAAGTAAACTTATGCCAATTAAAGCGAAACCAATTGCAACCATTAGGTGGTATGATTGAAAGACAATATTAACAGGCGGTCTGTCCTCTTCTTTAAATGAATTTAATCCTGTTACTTTAGAATTTGTATCGAAGTCTATCAAATAACTTAACATTCCTGGAATAGCAATACTAAAATTTACTTTTTTATTATCCTCATCAACCCAGCCAAATAAATAAAGAGGAGCATTAGTTTGATCATCAAAAACAGCTTCCATAGCAGCTAGTTTTGCAGGTTGATTTTTACTTACTCCAACTGCACTTTTGTGTCCGGTAAAAAGCTGAAATAATGATGCAATCATCACAACAATCAAAGCAATTTTTATTGAAGCTTTTGCAAAACGAATATGTCTATCCTTTAAAAGATAATAAGCACTTACACTTATGATAAGAAATGCACCAGCAAGCCAGGCTCCAGAAACCACATGTAAGAGTCTATCAACAGAAGAAGGATTAAATACCATTCCCCAAAAATCTGTTATTTCAGCACGAGCGTTTATTCCCTCGCCAACGATGTGAAATCCTGTTGGAGTTTGCTGCCAGGAGTTTGCAACAACAATCCAGACAGCACTAAACATTGATCCAAGTGAAACCATAATTGTTGAGAAAAAATGCATTTTAGGTCCAACCTTATCCCACCCAAAAACTAACACAGCAAGAAAACCAGATTCCAAAAAGAAAGCAAAAATTCCTTCTGCGGCAAGTGCACTTCCAAAAACATCTCCAACAAAGCGAGAGTATGTTGCCCAGTTAGTTCCAAATTCAAATTCCATTACAATACCCGTTGCAACGCCAATAGCAAAAGTTAAAGCAAAAATCTTAACCCAGAACTTTGTCATGTTTTCAAAAAATTTATCTTTGGTTTTAAGATACATGCCTTCCATTATTACAAGGTTAACTGCGATACCAATACTTAGTGGTGGATAGATATAGTGAAAGGCTATTGTAAAAGCGAATTGCAGACGAGAAAGTATTTCAACATCCATAAAAACCTAATATTTTTTTGAGTTGTGAACTTAAATTAGCAAAAACGATTTTCAATGAGAAACAAAATATTTTAGATTTTACTAACTGTTGTTTTTCGTTAACGATTACAATTTTGAATTAATTAAAAACTCTCAACTATTTTTTATCAAACAATTTAATTTTATCTGCAAACTGTGAAGCAAACTCATCAAACATTTTAGCAGTCTCAGGATTGCTTGTTGATTTACGATAAGTATCACCAAGCTTTAAAATCATTTGATAGAAATGCAGATTCATATCATCAATAAGCATGTCATTGGTCCAAAGATCAATTCCCAAGGTAACTTTATCTTCTTTGTCCCAGAGCGAAAGCATCATTGTTTTAGCTTCTTTGATTCCTGTAAAGTCGGCATCATCAGCCTGCCATTCAATTTTTTTCGGCATTTTTTTATCATCAAGCTGAATGAGAAGTTTTATTTCAGATTTTTTGCTCATAAAATTCTTTCCAAATTTTTAATTAAACATCTAAAAAATATATTTGTCTATTGGAAATTGTCACGCTGAGCGGAGTCGAAGCGTGGTTAGTTATGAACTAATATTTATCTATCATCCTTCGAATTTGCTCAAGATGACAGAGTTTAATTTATCTTTTATCTCTATTTAGTACTTCTGATATTTAGCAAAACCATTTTTAACCATAACATCATTTATGTTTATGAATTTTCCTTTTTCATCTTCTAACCAAATTTCAGCAAGGTATCTACCGTACTTTTCTCTTTTATCTTTAATTGTTTCAATAAAAACTTCTTTATCAAAGATCAATGATCTTAAAAAATCCCGGCTTTTTAATCCTTTGTCCTTTTCATTACCTCTTAATTCCGGAGCGTTAATTCTGTTCAATCTAATTTTTTCTCCCTTATTCCAGATATGTAAACCAAGGTCAATATCAACCGTGCAAGTATCACCATCATAAACATTCACTACTTTTGCTTTATAATGATAAAGAACTTTATCCATGTTTGTTCCTTTCCATTTGTGTTGATTGCTTATATTTTAGTCGTAGTAAAATTAAAAGGATAAAAGTTGAAAGTAAAAGGATTAATTATAATTGTAACGTTTTTTTCATCCACATTATTTTCACAAACAGAAATTTCTGTCGGTGGATTTCTTGGGGGAGGTTCATTCAGCGGTAACTCGGTATCTGTTGCAGGATTCACTTCTTCATTATTTATTGAAGCTAACTTACCACTATTTGAAGAAGTTTTGCCCAGAGTAAGTTTTATTTACACAAAAGATTTTAACGCAATACTTCCAAATACAAATCAACCTTATAACCCTTTTATAATGGGCTTTAATTTTAAGGGAGTTACCACTCAATATTTTGATAATAAAATGTTCTTGGAGGAAGGCGTTGGCTTGCTTGCATTGAATGACAGGACTTTTAGTGATACTGACATCTGGGATTATGGAATTGTAATCTCTTTATCAATCGGATACGATCTTAGAAATTATAACCTGAAAGGGTTTAAAGTGGGTGCTGGTGCTGAGTACGGAATAACTTTTGTAAATACTTTGCCTAAATATTCATCAATTCATTTGTTTGTGCATTATACGATTTAGTTGTGTTTGCAAAAATCAGAATATTTAAAACAACAAACCCAATCTCATTAAGAAATTGGGTTTGTGAATAAAAAATAATCTAAATTTTAATTTGTAATCTTGCCGGCTTTTAATTCAGCGCTCAATCGTTTTAGTTTGTAAACCTTATCAATTGCTTCATACATTCCGCTTGAGTGAACTGATACAGTTCTGTTTTCTTCTGTTCTAAAGATAAAGTTTCCGGGTAAGCTTTGAATATTTCCATCGAAAGCTAAGCCTACTATTTCAGCATTTTTATTTATAACAGGACTTCCGGAATTCCCTCCGATAATATCGTTTGTTGATACAAAATTGAATGGAGTTGCAAGATCAAAATCTGCCGGTGGAGGTGTCCATCTTTCAGGTAAGCTCCACGGAAATTCTTTTCCCTGTCCATAATATCGATCATACATTCCATAAAAAGTTGTAAAGGGTTGAGCATATGTTCCGTTGTAGGGATATCCTTCAACAACACCATCTGCCAATCTTAACGTGAATGTTGCATCTGGTGGAATTGACGTTCCGTACACCTGAAATAAAGCTACACCTAATTGCTGTGAATATGCTGACTCAACTTCTGTTATTTCTTTAACTTTCTTAGAATATTCTGCAGCACGATCTTTAGAATTCATCATAAAATAAATAAATGGATCATCACCTTTAAGAACCTCATCTGCACCATCTTCTAAAAGATCTTTAACATCTTCAAGATTTGTTATTTTTGAATTGGAAATAACATATTCAACTGCCTCTTTGCCTTGCTTTCCACCCGTAAATTTCTTTACTAACGGGTCATCTGCACCAAGATACATATAGAGAGCGTTAATTTTATTTTCGAGCAATACATTATTCATTTCAGCATCAAAATCTTCCGGAAATAATGTTGCTAAAGTAATATCAAGTTCTTCACCAACGTACAAATCATCTCTTTCACTTTCCGGCAGCTTAAGATTTTCAGCAATTGCAATTACTTCGTCTGCAATAAAGAAATACTGCGGGGTAGCCAGTCTATTCATACTCAAAGCAAAATTCTTATTTGATATTTCACTTAGCTGCTTACGGTTATCAGCTATTTTATCCCATAAATTACCATACTTTGCTTTCATTTCAGGATCAGCTTCAACAGCAGCACGAAATGTTTTTTCAAAATCCTTTTTCCTTTGCATCATTACAGGATCTCTTAAACCATCTAGGATTCCACCGTAAGCTTTTATAGAATTATCAAAACTAAAAATCATATCCTGAAGTTCTAATCTTCTGCTAGGATCTTTTTTAAGCATTTCTTTATACATGTCTGATATACTTGTTAGTAAAGAAAGAGTCCTTGGATATTGCACGTCTCTGGCATATTCTAATTGTGCTACTGTGTTTAATCTGTCTGTATTACCTGGATTACCAACAACAAAAACGGGCTCGCCAACTGCAGCACCATTTGCGCTCCATTTAAAGAAATTTTCGGTCTTCAAAGGATTTCCATTCTCATCATAAACTCTAAAGAAACTACAGTCTAAATTAAATCGTGGATAAGTAAAGTTATCAGGATCGCCGCCAAAAAATCCTAATTGATCTTCCGGTGCCAAAACTAATCTTACATCTGTATATCTTTTATATCCATAAAGAGAATATTTACCACCGTTATAAAGGGGAGTAATTGCTACTTCAAGTCCGGTTGCTGCAGCTTCCCTCTCTTCGATTTTTGAGATCACATCATTTTCAAACTTAGCGCGTTCTTCGTCAGTTGTGCCTTTATTGATTTCATCAATTACTTCATCGGTAACATCCTGGAATAACACTAATTGATCAACATACAATCCGGGCACGGGTCTTTCATCCTGCAGAGTTTGTGCAATAAAACCGCTTGCATTTAAGTCCTCGCCTTCTTTGGTAACCTGTGTTACACTTTGTCTTGCGCAATGATGGTTTGTCATCACCAATCCATCAGCCGAAACAAAAGAAGCAGAGCAATAATTTGCAAATCGGAGTGCAGACATTCTTACATGTTCAAACCATGCTTCATCTGGTTCAAAATTGTAAGCTTGACTGAAGTAATCCATTGGCGGATATTCAAAAGTCCACATTTTACCGTTATCAAATTTTCCGGCTTTGACAGTATCAAGATTCATCCAGTTTGCGGATTGAGCAAAAACCTGAAATGACATAAAAAATCCAACGAGAATAACACTTAATGCTGCCCGTTTAACAAAAGATCCGAACAAAAATCTCATAACTACACCTTATTATGAATTAATATTATTGACTAAAAAAACATTGGCAAAAATAAATAAAAAATCCTTCTATGCGCCATACAATTTATGAATGGTCGAATAAAAGGATAAACTTAACAATTGACTTTAAAGTTTCTTAAAAATCAATTGATTAGGCACAAAAGCTATTAAATGTATGAATCCGGCTGATATAACGGTTCAATTTCCCACTCATCTTCAATTGTTCCGATGCAATGAGAACATTTAGGAACCGTAAATACAACTTTTTCTTCATTGGGTGCAGCACGAACAAAATTTAATACCGTTCTGCAGCTTGTGCACTGAACGATATGTGAAGTGTGTATTTTTCTGCTGCATTCAGGACAAATGAACCCAAGATCACCCGGGTTTTCTTCCGGATGTACTAAAAAGATTGAGTTGCATTTTATGTGATTACATTTAGCGAAGTGCCACTTAATAGTATCAGAATGTTCGATAACTATCTCCATAAAATTTGTTAAGCGAATGTAATTAGTGTTATTCAAAAAGTCCATTGAAAAATGAATACCTTTCAAAAAAAATTTGATGTTCAAAGCACAATTTTCTTTAAATTGCATCCGAACTTAGACCCTGTTTTGGGATAAAAAAACACTTTAATTTTTCAAGGATATTTTTTTCATTTATTTAATAAGGGATCTTATGGAAAAACTAAACAGTTTTAAAGCTTATGATATTAGAGGTAAAGTACCTTCAGAGTTAAATCCTGATTTGGCTTATAAGATTGGAAGAGCATTTGCAAAACACGTAAATGCCAGCAAAGTTGTAGTTGGATATGATATTAGAAAATCCTCCATAGAAATCTCTGAGGCCTTGATACAAGGACTTACAGATGCCGGATGCAACGTTGTAAATATCAGATTATGTGGAACCGAGATGATTTATTTCTCAACTCCCTTCCTTAATGCCGATGGTGGAATAATGATTACTGCAAGCCACAATCCACCTGAATACAACGGAATGAAATTCGTGAAAAGAGATTCAGTACCGGTTGGGTATGATTCCGGGTTGAATATTGTTGAAGCAATGATATTAAAAAATGATCTTGGTGAAGTAAGTGCAAAAAAAGGCTCTGTTGAAATTGTAGATATTATGGAGGCTTTTATAAACAACTTAAGCAAGTTTTACGATCCCGAAAAAATAAAACCTTTTAAGGTGGTAGTAAACGCTGGCAATGGCTGCGCTGGTTTATCACTTGATGCAATTGAATCTAAGCTTCCAGTAAAAATGATTAAAGTTTTTAATGAACCGAATTCTGATTTCCCTAATGGAGTTCCGAATCCTCTGCTTATTGAAAACAGAAAACCAACTATTGATGCTGTCTTAAAAAACAATGCAGATCTTGGTGTTGCCTGGGATGGCGATTACGACAGATGCTTTTTCTTTGATGAAAAAGGAAGTTTTATCGAAGGTTATTACATAGTTGGATTACTTGCAAAGTCAATTCTTAAAAAATTTCCTGGTGAAAGAATTGTTCACGATCCCAGATTAGTCTGGAACACGCTCGATGTTGTTGAAAAAGGCAAAGGCGTTGCGGTGCAATCTAAAAGCGGACATGCATTTATAAAAGAAAAAATGCGTGAAGTTAACTCAATCTATGGTGGCGAAATGTCAGCTCATCATTATTTTAGAGATAACTCTTATTCAGACAGCGGAATGATTCCGTTTTTACTAATTATGCAGCTTATGTCTGAGGAAGATAAAACCTTAAGCGATCTTGTTGAAGAGATGATTGCGACTTTTCCTTGCTCTGGTGAGATAAATTCCACTATTACTGATCCTGCTGGAAAGATAAAAGAGATTGAAAAAATTTACACCGACGGTAAAGTTGAAAAAACAGATGGTCTTAGCGTAGAATACGATTCATGGAGATTTAATTTAAGAATGTCTAATACAGAACCAATCATTAGATTAAATGTTGAAAGCAAAGGTGATGTTTTATTGATGGAAGAAAAAACTAAAGAGCTGCTGGATATTATAAGGGCTTAATGTTTGAAACCTTCGAGGTTTTATTTTTGCGAAGTAGATTAAAATTTCGACTTGATAAAAATTATTTAACTGAACCTCGAAGGTTTTTCCAAATTAACTGATGATGAATAAAATTAAACCCTATCATATTTGGTTTGCATTCTCACTCCTCTCATTAACATTAATTGGAATTTTTTCACTCAAACTTCCCTTTCGTGGAGACGAAAGACATATAGTAGAAACAATAAAAATATTTTCTAATAATTTTAATCTTAACACAATTAAAGATTATCCGGAAGTTACTCCGCCATTTTTCTTTATGTTCTACGCGCTTTGGGCTCAGATATTTGGTGCTTCGACTGAGAGCTTAAGAATACTTACGCTAATAATTTCATTTATAACGTGGCAACTTGTTTATTACTTATTCGGACTCTTTACACAGAAGAAATATCATGCGTTATTGCTTTCAACTCTAGTTATAACTAATCCCTATTTCTTTGGAACAAGTGTTTTTGTGTTTACAGATATGCTAACATTTATGTTATTACTCGCTGCTGTAATTTCATTCCTAAAAAACAGAAATATTCTTTTTATCATTTTTGCAGCATTGGCAATTCTTTGCAGACAATATGCTGTAATCATCCCGGTTTCAGTTTTACTTTATTCATTGTTGAATTATAAAAACGATAAGCAACTCAGTAGGAAATATTTTATTGGTTCACTATTAACTTTTTTACCTTTGTTAGTTTTATTTGGGATCTGGAAAAATATTTCTCCAGCAAGCGGTATTGGAAAATGGATAATACCAAACTCGTCTTTTTATAACATTGATTACATAAATACTTACATCACTTTTTCTGTTATTTATATTTTCCCGTTGGTAATTGTATTTTTCAAGAAGATTAAGCTTAATTATAAAAATATTTTAATTGCTCTAGGATTTACCCTTTTATTATCACTTTTCCCCGTTAAGCCTTCAATGGCAACTTTAGAATTTACAGATTATAAAACTATAGGATTTATTCATCAGGCATTGGTGGAATTGCTTGGTTATGGATGTCTTTGTCTAAAAATTGTATTGGCGTTTTTTCTTTTGATAGGATGTTACATCAATACAGAGTTGTTAAAAAAACTTTATGTTTACTTCAGCAGAATGTCCTCTAGAAAAGAAATAATATTTACTTTACTTTGGATTCTATTCCTCTTAATAATGCCACTATCATATCAGGTATGGGAAAAATATCTAACTATAATTCTGCTCTTTTTTATTCTGAGTATTTATCTTTTATTATATCCAAATCATAAAATAATTCAGGAAGTCTGAAATTAATTAGGTCATTAAAAATCATAGCAAAGACTTAATTCTGTGTTACGGTAATATCTTACGATTGAATTTGTAGTATAAATGACTTTGAAGATCACAATTTAACTTCTACTTTAAAAGGAACTTTTATTTTTTCCCATTCAAGCCTAATAACTGCAGAAGTATCCGATGCTTTATTGATTGTATACGATAACCATTCCTGCCAGATAGCTTTCTCGGTTTTTACTTTAACTCTAAGTGCGTCTTCGGATTCATTATACTCAAATGCACCCCATTGATCTGCAATTTTATTAAATATTATTGTCCAATCATTTTTTCCTGGAATAGCAAAAAAACTGTATGAGCCTTTCTTCAGTTTTTTCCCTTCAACTGTTACATCAGTTGAAAAAGTAATTTTGGTAGCCTCATTTGCACCAGCACGCCAGACTGCATCATAAGGAACAAGCTTTCCCCAAATCTCTCGTTTTTTAACTCCGGGTCTGCTGTAATCTATGCGAACGTCAGTAAAGCCGACTGTCTGAATCACTGCTGCCTTGGGACTGATACGTAAATCTTTTTTATTGTTTTGAGCATGACTTGAATTTGAAAAAAGAATAAACGCAAACAACAAAACAATAATGTTATAATACCCTTTCATAAATCAAACCTAATTTTTTTTGTTTAAAGATATTCAAATTTTCTGTAATTCCTCAACAACTTTATCAATTTCGTGATGTGTGTTGTAGAAATGAGGCGCAAATCTTATAAATCCTTCCCGAATAGAACACATTATATTTTTCTTTTCTAATGTTTCGAAAACTACCTCTGGATTTTTGGGTTTAATTGTTACGATTCCTGCTAACTCACATTGGGAACAATCGAACAAAACACAATTCAGACCGATAGATTTTAACTTGCTGATAAAATATTTTGTGTTTAATAAAACTTCTGATTCAACATTATCAAAACCGAAATCCTTAAAGAGTTTTAGTGAAGTATTAAAAGCATAAATTCCAAAAGAGTTTAATGTCCCTCCTTGAAAAACATTTGCAGAGGTTTTTAGATCTAATTTGTAATCCAAAAGATTCCACGCATTCTCAACCGATAGCCATCCAACATTAGCAGGAACCATTTTCTTTTGGAATTCTTCATCAACATAAATAAAGGCTAACCCCTGCATTCCTAAAAGCCATTTTTGTGTACCGCAGGAAAGAAAATCTATTTTGCATTTTTTCACATCAATCCGCATTGCACCAATACCCTGAATGCCATCAACACAAAAAATAATATTATTTTCTCTGCAGTGATTTCCGATTTTTTCCAGATCGACTTTATAACCGGAAAGAAACTGAACGAAACTTACAGAAACCAATTTTGTTTCAGGTTTAATTGAATTGATTATTTGATCTGCTGTTACAATTCCATTTTCAGATTTTACAAAATCAACTTCAACACCATATCTTTTAAGATTAATAAAGGGATAAACATTTGCAGGAAATTCAATATCGTTTAATAAAATTCTATCGCCTTTTTTCCAATCAATACTTTGTGCAATAATATTTATGCCGTTTGATGTGTTGTCAATAAAAGCAGTACGATCAACATTAGAATTGATGAGCTCGGCTAATAATACTTTTGTCTCTTCAACTACTTTAAGAAAAGAACCGTAGTCATCAATTTTACTTTCACTCTTTTCCTTCAAAAGATTTGTTAAGCGATTTACAACAAGAGACGAGAAAGGACCAGTCGATGCGTGATTAAAATATATAATGCCGTTGCTGAGATAAGGAAATTTACTACGTACTTCTTCTTTATTCATCTTTGAAATTCGCTTATAGTTTAATTAGTTTTCAATACAAAAATAAGAATGAATTTTATCTCTTCTACTATCAAATACTTATAGGCAAAAAATGGCAAGCCCAAAACCACTCAAACATAAAGAACTAAGCCCAGAAGAACTAAGATGGAAATGCAATCCAAATATTTTTTCGTTTGAATCTACAGAGGATATTAGTCCAATCGAAGGTATAATGGGACAGGAACGTGCATTAAAAGCAATACGAATGGGCGTTGATCTCCGCAGCCCGGGCTACAATATTTACATTGCTGGTTTATCTGGTTCTGGAAAAGCCACTACTGTTAAGCAAATGCTGGAAAAAATAAGTGCGGATTGTCCCAGACTTTATGATTATGCATATGTAAATAATTTTCGCGATCCTGATCAGCCACTGCTTATTAAATTCACTAAAGGACAGGCAAGAGAATTTAAACAAGATCTTAATGCTGCTATTGAAGTTTTAAAACAAAGAATTCCAATTGCACTTGAGAGTGAACTTTATCTTTCCCGTAAAAAAAATATTGTTGATGAGTATAATCAAAAAGAACAGGAGTTGATGGATTCTTTTGACAAAGAATTGAGAGTGAAAGGATTTTCACTTGGACAGATTAGAGTCGGGGAACAGATTAGGCCTGATATTATTCCTTTAATCGAAGGGCAGCCAGTTCCTGTTTTTCAACTCGAAGAGCTTATCAAACAAAATAAACTAACTAAGGAAGATGCTCAAAAAATTATTCTTGACTACAACGGGCATCAACCCAAACTGCAAATAATTTTTAAAAAGGGTTTAAAGATCAGCCAGGAATTTCAGGAAAAACTTCAGCAGCTTGAAAAAGAAAGTGCTGAAGTTATCGTGCTGGGAATTTTTGAAGGATTAAAGGAAAAATACAATTCTAACTCTGCTTTAGAACATCTTAACCTCGTTGAAGAAAATATTTTAGATAATGTTCAGATATTTAAGGGCATTAAACCTGAAGGTGAAATGACACAAGAAGGAATGATGATTGATTACTTCCGTGAATATGATTTGAACATTATTCTTGATAACTCGGATACAAATGAATGTCCTGTCATAATCGAAACGAATCCAACTTACATAAATTTATTTGGCACAATAGAAAAAGTTAATGACGGAAAAGGTAACTGGTACAGTGATTTTACAAATATAAAATCAGGATCAATGCTTCGTGCAAATGGTGGATATTTAGTTTTAAACGTAATGCACCTGTTTGAAGAACCAGGAGTTTGGAAATCATTAAAACGAGTGCTTACCTACAATAAGTTAGAAATTCAGGAATCACCATTTCACATTTCTATGTCTTCAACATCATTAAAACCTGAACCAATTGATATTAATACAAAAGTTATATTAATCGGCAGCCAAATGATATATGCTTATCTGAGTGAACGCGAATATGATTTTAAAAAGATGTTTAAAGTAAAAGCTGATTTTGATTATGAAATTATTCGTAATGATAAAATTATTGTTGAGTATGCGCATGTTATTAAGAAATTAATTAAGGAAGAAAAACTAAAAGAGTTTGATAAATCTGCAATTGCACATCTTTTAGAAATTAGTGCAATACTTGCGGGAAGGCAGAACAAACTTACACTGAGGTTTTCTCAGATTGCAGACATTGCTCGTGAAGCAAGTTTTTGGGCAAACGATGACGGCTTTAATGTTGTATCTGCCGCTCACATAGAAAAAGCCTATCAGCTTGCGCGTGAAAGACACGGAATGCTTGAAGATAAAGTTACAGAAATGTTTGAGGATAAAACTTTTTTGATTGATACTGATGGTGAAAGAGTCGGACAGATAAATGGACTTGCAGTTTATAATGCTGATTTTTATTCCTTTGGAAGACCAACTCGAATTACTGCTACAGTTTCGCTTGGCAGTGGAACAATTATTAACGTTGAGCGTGAAGCAGGGATGAGCGGCAGACATTACAACAAAGGTGTTCTGATTATCTCTGGGTATTTTAAAGAAACTTTTGGGCAGGATCAGCCATTATCTTTTAATGCTAATCTTGTTTTTGAGCAATCATACGGAATGGTTGATGGGGACAGTGCTTCCTGCACAGAAATTTTCGCACTTCTTTCAACTTTATCTGGACTACCAATTAAACAATCAATTGCGGTTACCGGATCACTTAATCAAAAAGGTGATGTTCAGCCAATTGGAGGTGTTAATGAAAAGATTGAAGGCTTTTTTGATATTTGTAAGTTGAATGGATTAACTGGAAATCAAGGAGTAATAATTCCGATACAGAATGTTAAAGACCTGATGCTTCGTGAAGATATCATTGAAGTAGTAAAGAAAAATAATTTTCACATTTATCCAATTACGCGTGTTGAAGAAGGAATTGAAATACTTACTGGTATTAAAGCCGGAAATAAGACTGAGAAAGGTTATGATCCTGGAACTGTATTCGATAAAGTAGAAAAAAAGATACAAGAGTTATATTCAAAATCACGGGCAATAAAATTTAAAAACATTAGTGAAGAAAAAAATGATAGAACTAAGATTTCAAAAAGATCAATCATAAAAAAAAGCAGGAATAAAAATCCGGGAAAGAGAACTAAATGATCAGACCGACACAAGATTCAATTGCAAAAACAAAAATACTTGCAACTCTTGGTCCAGCTACACATGATGTTGAAGCAATAAAGCAATTAATTTTAGCAGGTGTGGATGGTGTTAGATTAAATTTATCTCACGGTACTTATGATTTTTTTGAGGAAATTTTTAATTCAATTCACACTGCTTGTTTAGAAGAAAATTCTCCGCTTGCAGTTTTGGTTGATGTGCAGGGACCAAAGATTAGAATTGGAGAATTAGAACAGCCAAGTATAAATCTTATTACCGGAAACTCGATTGAAATAACCATAGAAGATATTAAAGGTAGTGAGAAAATTATTTCAACATCATATAAGAAATTGGTTGATGATGCAAAAATTGGAGATCCGATATTAATAAACGATGGGTTGATAAGGCTTAAAGTAATTCAGAAGAAAAGTAAATCGCTTGTTTGTGAAATTGTAAATGGAGGAATATTAACTCCCACAAAAGGTATGAATTTACCAGGGATGAATTTATCAACTCCATCAATTACAGAAAAGGATTTTAATGATCTTGAATTCGTTTTAATGCATCGTGTTGATTACATCGCATTATCTTTTGTGAGAAGCGCAAACGATGTATTGGAGTTGAAAAACTGGTTAGCAGCAAAGGGTAAAACAATTCCTGTAATTGCAAAAATCGAAAAGAAAGAAGCCGTTGATAATCTTTTGGAGATAATTAACGCCTCCGATGGTGTCATGGTTGCAAGAGGTGATCTGGGTGTTGAACTGCCTCCTCAGGAAGTTCCTGTTCTGCAAAAGTCAATTATAAAACAATGTAATGCCATGGGCAAGTTAGTTATTACTGCAACACAAATGCTGGAATCTATGATTAACTCCCCTATTCCCACACGTGCTGAAGCTTCTGATGTTGCAAATGCAGTTTGGGATGGAACTGATGTTGTGATGCTAAGCGCTGAAACTTCCGTTGGCAAATTCCCTTTTCGTGCTGTTCAAATGATGAATGATATTATTATAAATGCTGAGCAGCACTATGAGGATAGGACGAAAAATTATTTTATTAAACCTGATACTCTGCAAGAAAACTTATTTGATTCCGTAGGAAAAGCTATTGTTGAAATAAGTAAACAAATTAATGCACAGGCAATAGTTGTTTTTACTTTTGAAGGACGCACTGCAAGGATAATATCGAAGTACAGACCAGATTCAAAAATAATTGCAATATCTAATAGTTTTGGAACTATGAATAATCTTTGTTTGCGTTGGGGAGTAACATCAGTGTATAGTGAAAGGATTGATAAGGAACATATTGCAATTGAAGATGCCAAAGAATTGATTCTTAATGCCGGTTTAGCCGCAAAAGGAGATCTGATTATTTTTACTGCCGGTGCACCTTACTCAGAAAAAAGCAGAGCAAACTGGTTAAGATTTGAAGTAATATAAAATGATAAAATCAGAAATGACAGAAGCGTTATGGTGGCATAAAACTGATCGGGGAAAAATTATGTGCACACTATGTCCGCGCTACTGTGAAATTGGCGAAGGACAGCCAGGCTTCTGCTACATTAGACAAAACATAGATGGTAAACTTTATAGTTTGGGTTATGGCAAACCAACAGGATTTGCAATTGATCCGATAGAAAAAAAGCCACTAAATCATTTTTTACCTGGAACTACAATTTTAAGTTTTGGAACTGCAGGTTGTAATCTTGGCTGTAAGTTTTGTCAGAATTGGTCAATCAGCAAAGCTAAGTTGGATGAAGTAAATTCATTAACGGCAACTCCGGTAGATGTAATTATGCTCGCAAAACAATATTCTTCTCGATCGATTGCTTTTACTTACAATGATCCAACTATTTTTGGAGAGTATGTTATTGATATCTCAAAAATAGCAAGAGAAGAAAAAATAAAATCTGTTATGGTAACAGCTGGATATATTGATAAGCACGCGCGAAAAGATGTCTACAAATTTATTGATGCAGCTAATGTTGACCTGAAGGGATTTACAGAAAGATTTTATTACAAAAATACTTTCTCACATTTAAACGATGTTTTAAACACATTGATTTGGTTAAAGAATGAGACAGAAATCTGGATTGAATTAACAACACTTTTGATTCCCGATGAAAATGATTCTGATGAAGAAATAAAAAATGAGTGTGAATGGATTCTAAAAAATCTTGGAGAGAATGTTCCATTACATTTTACGGCATTCCATCCGGATTTTAAAATGTTAAATAAATTTCCAACGCCGCATTCAACTTTGATACGCGCAAAAAACATTGCCACCAAAATAGGGATAAAGTATTGTTATGTTGGTAATGTTAATGATACTAAGAATCAATCTACTTACTGTTTGAATTGTGGAAGTTTATTAATCGAAAGAAACTGGCATCAGACAAAAATTGTTAATTTAGAAATAGATAAATGTAAAAAATGCGGGAATGTTCTTCCTGGAATTTATTCATAAAATTTATTGAGGATACATAATGTTAAATCTTGAAGGAAAAATTGTTTTTATAACCGGTGCCTCATCCGGCATTGGAGAAGCTTGTGCAAAAGAGTTTGCAAAGCAAAAAGCTAATTTAATATTTGCAGCAAGAAGAAAAGATCGTTTAATTAAACTTGCTGATGAATTAGAGAAACAATATCAAATAAAAATAAAATGTCTGGAAGTTGATGTTAGAAATTTTAGTGATGTACAAAACAAATTCAACTCTTTGGAATCAGAATGGAAACAAGTCGATATTCTTCTCAACAACGCTGGATTAGCCAAAGGACTGAATAAAGTTTATGAAGGTAATTTGTCTGACTGGGATGAAATGATTGATACAAATCTAAAGGGATTATTAAATGTTACAAGAGTTGTTTCACCGCAGATGGTTGAAAGACAGAGTGGACATATAATTAATATTGGTTCAACTGCCGGTCATGAAGTTTATACTTATGGGAATGTGTATTCTGCAACAAAATTTGCAGTCAATTCTTTAACACAATCATTTAGATTAGATATGCTTGATAAAGGAATAAAAGTAAGTAGTGTTGATCCAGGTATGGTATATACTGAATTTAGCAAAGTTAGATTTTCCGGAGATGATCAAAGAGCTGAACAAGTTTATAAAGGAATAACTCCACTATCTCCATCTGATGTAGCAGAATCAGTTGTATTTTGTGCAACACGCCCTTACAACGTCAACATAAATGAATTAATTCTTACCCCAATTCAACAAGCTTCATCAACGCAGGTTTATAGAAAATAGATGGTAGTCTTTCTCAAAAGTTAAAGCACAGAATTGTCATTCCCACTGCCATAGGCATCCCTTCGGGAGAAAGTGGGAATCTACTTTATTTTAAGGGCTATAGATTCCCATTTTCACTGGAATGACATTTAAAACTAAATTTGTGTGGCAGCCTCTCCAGTAAAATTTAAGCACATTCTTATTTAAATAGACTAACATCTCCGGCACCTTCACGAATTATTTCTGGTTCATCACTACTTAAATCTACAACACTTGAAGGCTCAAAGCTCATGGTATTAGAGGCAAGCATTAAATCCACTCGTGCATTAAAAATATTTTTAATTTCAAATGGATCAGTTATCGGTTCTCCAATTCTTGTAGTTGTACTTGTACTTGCAATAGGATTTCCTAATTCTTTAACAAGCTGAAGAGTTACGGAATGATTTGGAACTCTGATACCAACTGTTTTTCGTTTACTCCAAAGTTTTTTGGGAATAACTTTAGCCGCAGGTAATATAAAAGTGTATGGACCGGGTAAAAGATGCTTCATAGTTCGATAAGCATAGTCAGAAACCTTTGCATACTTAGAAATATCTTTTAAATCTGAACAGATAAAACTAAATAGTTTTGTATCAGTTTCATTCTTGATAGAAAGTATTTGTTCAATTCCTTCTCTATTAAAGAGGTCGCAGCCAAGCCCATAGTAAGTGTCTGTTGGAAAAATTATGATTCCGCCGCTTTTTAATACATCTACTGCTTTACTGATATATCTTATCTGCGGGTTCTGTGGGTGTAATTCAAAAAATTCCATGTTAGTTCTTTTATCAATTTTCTAATAATTTAATTCAAAAATAAGGTTTATAATATTAGAATCAAGACTAATTGGGAAAAACTGTTGCCAGACTTAACTATTCTTTAAAAAGATATTTCAATAAAATTATGATAATTTTTTTTAGTTTTTTGGAATGATTTACTTATATTTACTGCTCTAAAAATCGAAAAGAATTTATTTTTAAGGAGCTATAAAAATGGCTAGAAGATGCCAAGTAACAGGTGTAAGTCCGGTTGCCGGAAGTAATATTTCGCACGCACATAATCATACAAAAACAAGATTCTTACCAAATCTCCAGAAAAAGAGAATATGGGTTCAGGAATTAAATCGATTTGTTACGGTTAAACTTACTACAAGTGCTGTAAAGACTATAAGCAAAAAAGGCACTGCACATATTGCTAAACTGATTAGCGATAAAAAAATTAAAGTTAGATAGAAAAAAATTAACCATAAAAAAAGGGAATCCATTTGGATTCCCTTTTTAATTTTAAACAATTTCCAGACTACTCTCGAACAACCCACACTTTAATTTTTGCATTAACATTCTGGTGAATTTTAAGATTAACACCATAAATACCTAATGCTTTAATTGGTTCTTCAATTTCAACTTTTCTTTTGTCAATATCATGACCCTTTTCCTTAAGCGCATCAGCAATCATTTGCGTTGTTACTGTTCCAAAGATTTTATCTTCTTCACCAACCTGAACCGGTATTGTTACCGATACTGTTTCAAGTTCAGCAGCAAGAGTTTCTGCTGCTTTAAGTTCCTGCAAGCTGCGTTTTTCAACTGCTTTCTTTTCATCATCAAGAGCTCTTATATTGCCTTTAAGCGCAGCATAAGCAAGCCCTCTTGGAAAAAGAAAGTTTCTTGCATAACCATCTTTAACATCAACAACTTCGCCTATTTTGCCTAAGGATTCAAAGTCTTGTCTTAAGATTACTTTCATATTTTCTCCGGCTTTATTTTAACTATCTAACTGTATCAGATACATAAGGCAGCAAAGCCATATGTCTTGCACGTTTAATAGCCGCAGCTAATTCACGCTGATACTTTGAACTGGTTCCGGTAATTCTTTTAGGAATTATCTTTCCCTGCTCGGTTATAAATTTCTGTAAAAGTTTAACATCTTTATAATCGATATATTTGATACCGTTTTGTGTAAACCTACAGACTTTTTTTGTTTTAACTTCTTTCTTCATTTCCATTACCTGATTGTTTAATTAAACTTGATTCTTCTTCTGATAAAAACTTATCAAAAGAATCCTCTGTGTAATCGATTGATTCATCCACAGCAACGCTAATATCCTCTTCTTCAGCAGAACCATTGCCGTCTGATCCAACCAATCGTTTATTAAGAAACTGGATTCTTCTTGCTTTAATTTCAACGATACTTCTGTTATGTCCGTCATCTGATTTCCAGCTTCTGCTTTGGAGCTCTCCATCAACTAAAACTGCTGATCCTTTTCTGAGTCTGTCCCGACAGCTCTCAGCAAGTTTATTCCAAGCAACAACGCCAACATAACAAACATCTTCTTGCCATTGATTTGTACTGTCTTTGAATTTTCTGTTTGAAGCAATAGAAAAATTAACAACTGGGGTACCATTTGTAGTCTCTCTAAAAATAGGGTCCTTAGTTAGATTTCCTGCTACAATTACATAATTTATTTCCGGCATTTTCAAATCGGCCATTTGTAAACCTCCAAACTAAATCATTTTGAAATTATTTACCGTTGTCTTCACTTTCAATATCTGCCTCAGCTACCGGAGCAATTATCTCAACAGTATCTGGGATTACTTCATCCTTTATTGTAGATGAAAGGGCTTTATTTTTTTCAAGCTGTTCTAATGCATCAGCACTAAGCTTAAGTGTGACAAATCGTAAAATTTGTTCATCTAAAGTATAAGTCCTTTCAAGCTTTGCAACTATATCGCTAGGGGCTTCAAATCTGAATATCGCATAATAACCGATCTTACTTTTATCAACCGGATACGCAAGACGTTTGCGTCCCCAGTTATCTAATTCACGGATTTCTCCGCCATTGTTAGTTATAAGATCTTTGATTCTGGTAAGAATTGAATCGATATGCTGATCATCTAACGCAGCATTTATTAGAACGGCACTCTCGTAGACACCTGTTCTCATTTTTGTATCACCTCCCTATGGGCTTAAGGACCCTTACTATTCTTAAAGAATGTAAGAGCAGGGTTTATAAAATATTTATTAAAAAGCTATGAAAAATTACCTAATTAACGGTGCAATTACAAGCGCAACAACAGACATTAATTTTAACAAAATATTAAGTGAAGGACCTGAGGTATCCTTAAATGGATCACCAACAGTATCGCCAACTACAGCGGCTTTATGAGCATCTGAGCCCTTATAGTATTTCTGTCCGTTAACTTCTATACCTTCTTCAAACATCTTTTTTGCATTATCCCATGCACCGCCAGCATTTGCCTGAAATATTGCCATAAGCACTCCAGAAACAGTAACACCGGCAATTAAACCACCGAGCATTTCTTTGTCTCCTATAAAACCGACTAATATTGGAATAACAACAGCCAACAAGCCTGGTAAAACCATTTGTTTTATTGCTGATTTTGTGGATATCTCAACACATTTTCCATATTCAGCTTTTCCTTCAGCAGCTTCAAAAATTCCCATATCTTCTTTAGACCATTCTGAATGCTCAATCCCATCATTCTTTTTCATTACTCCTAATGCAGCTTTTAATTGAGGAATTGTGTTGAACTGTCGTCTAACTTCTTCAATCATCGCCATAGCAGCTTTACCCACTGCCTGCATAGCAAGTGCAGAAAATAAAAATGGAACCATTGCACCCAATAGTAATCCTGCCATAACAACTGCTTTAGAGATATCTATTGAAGATAACTTTGCAGATGTCATATATGCCCCAAACAAAGCTAGGGCAGTAAGAGCTGCTGATCCAATTGCAAAACCTTTTCCTATTGCTGCAGTGGTGTTTCCAACAGCATCTAATTTATCAGTTCTTGATCTTACTTCTTTGGGAAGTTCAGACATTTCGGCTATCCCACCAGCGTTATCTGAAATAGGGCCATAAGCATCAACTGCGAGTTGAATACCTAGAATAGAAAGCATTCCAACTGCTGCTATTGCTATTCCATATAGACCGCCAAAATTAAATGCAATAATTATAGCGAATGCTAAAACAATTATTGGCAGCGCAGTTGAAATCATACCAACGCTTAAGCCTGCAATTATATTAGTTGCAGCACCTGTGACTGATTGACGAGTGATACTAACAACAGGTCCTTTACCACTGCCCGTGTAGTACTCTGTTATCATTCCAATCATTGCCCCAGAAATTATTCCAACAACAGTGGCAATAAATATTCCGGTTGCGGTGTAGTAATTTCCTTTAACCGGATCCGCCCATTGATATAATGGATCTTGAAAATACCAACTCTCTGGTAATAACCATTTTATCAAGAACCACGATGCCGCTATCATTAAAGTTCCGGCAACAATGTTACCAAGGTTAAGTGCTCTTTGTGGATCGCCGCCTTCTTTAACTTTAACAAAAAAAGTTCCGATTATAGATGCAACGATTCCAACACTTGCGAGGACCAATGGTAGAAGGACTGCACCTAAACTATTAAACTTTGCACCAAATTCAGGAGTTAGAAAAAATGCTGCACCAAGTACCATCGTACTAACAATGGAACCTACATATGATTCAAAAAGATCTGCACCCATACCGGCAACATCACCAACATTATCACCAACATTATCTGCAATAGTAGCAGGATTAAGATGATGATCTTCGGGAATTCCAGCCTCAACTTTACCAACTAAATCGGCACCGACATCAGCAGCTTTAGTATAAATACCGCCGCCTACACGTGCAAAAAGTGCAATTGAAGAGGCACCGAACGAAAAACCAGTTATGATCGTAATTACTCTTGTAAGATTTTCTTGAGTGGACATACCATACATATCACCATAGATGATCATCAATCCACCAAGTCCTAAAACTCCCAATCCAACAACACCTAAACCCATTACTGACCCACCAGCAAAAGCGATTTCCAATGCCTTACCAATACTTGTTCTTGCAGCCTGTGTTGTTCTAACGTTTGCTTTAGTAGCCACCCGCATCCCAATAAATCCAGCAAGTGCAGAACAAAAAGCACCGACAACAAAAGATAGCCCTACTAGAGGTGAAGAATCCGCAGAATTGGCTCCGCTATATGCTAATAAAATAGCAACCACAATTACGAAAAATATTAAGACTCTATATTCTGCTTTTAAAAATGCCATTGCACCTTCTGCAATATGCCCAGCAATAATTTGCATTTTTTCACTTCCGGCATCTTGCTTAGAAATCCAGAGTGAACGCCAAAAAGTGTAAAGTAAAGCAAGTACTCCAAATAGTGGAATTATGTGAAATATTAAATCCATTGTGTTCTCCTCAAATAGAGTTTATTCTGGTTCTGTATTTAATTTATTAAGATTTTTTAATCGGCTGAAGGTACTAAGCATTTTGTGGTAGCCATCTAAAATAAAGCTATCAACAAGTTTAATACTTAGAACAAATGATTTTTCTAATTGTATGAGATCATTTTTATCAAAGTCAGACAGGACATAATCAGCAAGGTTACCTGCTTTAAAATCACTGCCAATACCTATCCGTAATCTGGAAAAATCTTTGCTTTGGAGATGATAAATTATCGAGCTTAATCCATTATGTCCGCCATCTCCGCCGGATTTTCTTATTCGTACATCTGCAAAGTTAAGGTTAATATCATCAACCACAACCAGCACATTTTCAACATCAGCTTTATAATGATTAATACAATCTGATACTGCTAACCCGCTGTTATTAACATAAGTATCAGGTTTAATCATAACGTAGGGATTACCTGAAAATTCCCCTTCAGAAAAATGATAATCAAATTTTGAAGCTTTAAAAGACAACCTTTTTTCTGCACAAAAAAAATCAAGGAACTGGAATCCAACATTGTGCCTGTTATTTTTATAACGACTGCCTGGATTTCCAATTCCAACAATAATACGCACTTAAAATTATTCTTCTTTATCCTGTGGTTTACCTTTAGAAATAACTTCAGGCTCAACTGCTTCAGGAGTTTCACCAGCAGCAGGTGTTTCTTCTTTTTCAATTTTTGGATGAGTTACCGATGCTATTATTGCTTCAGGTGAATTAAGTAAAATAAAATTATCAAACTTAAGATCACCAGCATGGATTGCATGACCAAGTTTTAAATCTGTAACATCTATCTCCAAATGTTCTGGAATATCAGTAGGTAAGCATTCAATTTGAACTTTGTGAAGGGTGTGTTGTAATATACCGCCTTCTTTTATTCCAATTGCATTACCAACTAACTGAACAGGAACCTCAATTTGGATTTTCTCTCCCTTTTTAAGTCCAAGCAAATCTATATGAACAATTTTTTCTGAAACAGGATCAAACTGTACATCCTTAATAATACAATCTAATTCTTCATGCCCTTCAACACTCAAAGTAATTAAACTTGTCTTAGCTGTAAAAACGTAAGGATGAATTGCTCTTTCTGAAAATTGCACAGGAAGTGGTTCGTGATGCTTTGAATAAAATATAGCAGGAACCTTTCCTTCTTTACGTAAGGCGCTTCTTGATGCTTTATCAATTTTATTTCGCTTCTGTGCTTCTATTACTACTTTCTCCATTTTAACTCCGGGTCTTATTAACCTTTATCTATATTAAATAATGAACTAATTGATTCGTTTTTAAATGTTCTTTGAATTGCTTCTCCAAATAAAGGAGCTGCCGAAATTTTAACTATTCGGTCACAGGCAGATTCATCATAATTTATTGTATCAGTAACAAAAAGTTTATCTATATCACTGCTGTTCAATCTATCAAATGCAGGACCAGAAAGCAGCGGATGAGTAACGGCACCATATATTTTTTTTGCACCTCTGTCTTTAAGTGCTTTAGCTGCACCAGCAAAAGTACCTGCCGTATCTATCAAATCATCTACAAGTAAAATATCTTTACCTTCAACTTCACCGATAATATTCATAACTTCGGCAAGATTTTGTTTGGGTCTTCTTTTATCAATAACAATTAATCCAGAGTGAAGCATTTTAGCATAAGCTCTGGCTATTTTAATTCCACCCACATCAGGCGAAACAACGGAAAGATTATCTGAAAGATCACTTAGATGATCCAAAAAGATTGATGACCCATAAAGATGATCAACTGGTAAATCAAAATATCCTTGAATCTGAGAAGCATGTAAATCCATCGTCATAACTCTATCTGCACCCGCTTCAGTAATAAGATTAGCCATTAATTTTGCTGTTATAGAAACACGCGGCTGATCTTTTCTATCTTGTCTAGCATATCCAAAATATGGGATGACGGCTGTTATTCTTTTGGCAGATGCTCTTCTAGCGGCATCAATCATAATTAAAAGTTCAATAAGATTTTCAGCAGGAGGATTAGTGGACTGAATTAAAAATACTTCTCTGCCTCTAATATTTTCACCATACTTAACCCAAATTTCACCATCACTAAATCTTTTTAATTCAAGCGATCCTAATTGTGTACCTATAGATTCAGCAATTTTTTTTGCCATCGGAAGATTTGAAGTTCCGGCAAAAATCATATAATCACTTGATGACATCAGGTAATGCTCTATTAAAATTAAAAATAGGTGCTAAATATAACCAAAGACGCTAGTTATGTCAATAAAATTAACTGATTACAAAATTATAAGATAATTTAATCTTTCCTTTTACGTAATAGGAAGAAAATAACGATTAATAGTACCAAACCAGCAAGAATGTAGATCCAGTAAGGAGTTTCTTTAAGTTTAAATGGTTTAAATGTCACTGAAATTGTTTTACCACGACCAATTTCTGATAATGAGTATGACCAGGTTAAATTATTTCCACTCTTATTAGTTGCGTTGTGAGTGATAATCTCTCCACGGATATCATAATTATAGGTTACCTGATAGGCACTGCCATCCATTCCAAATCCTGTGGTAACTGGTGGAATAAATTGTGAAAATATTTTTTGTCCCGAAGCTCCATCCTCCAGCAAAAATTTTGATTGAGCGAATGCATTAACAGTATTCAATGAGTCAACATAATTAAAACTTAACTCGATATTTGCATGAATAGTTGAATCAGTTGTATCTGAATAAGTTACAACATCAATTATTTTAATAAATTTAGATGAGAATTCCCTTCGAATAGAATCAGGATTAAATATTTCTAAGGTTAGAATTGTTGCTACACTGCTCGTATCAGAAAATTTCATCCAATAATTAATTTGCATATTGCCAGATCCATCCGGATAAATTGTAGTATTCTGAACGTAGTTTAGACAGCCTGTTAAAAGAATCAATGGCAGCAGTAAAATGAGTATTAGCTTTTTCAATTTTTTGATTTCATTTAATTAAGTATAAATTTTGTTTCAACCAAATTTATAGAACATTCTGTAATTATTCATTATGTTTACAGCTAAAATTTAGGAGTTTGTTTTGCCAACTTATGATTATAAATGTTTGAAGTGTAATAAGAAGTTTGAGATCTTTCAATCAATGAAAGATGAGCTTATAAAAAATTGTCCTTATTGTAAGGGCGAGGTTAAAAGATTAATTGGTACAGGGGCGGGAACAATATTTAAAGGAACTGGATTTTATCAAACGGATTATAAAAATTCTTCCAAGGCTTCGGATAAAAAAGAATCCACAAAGGTTAAGCCTGCTGAAAAACCAGCCAAACAGAACAAGGTTGATTAAAAAAATCTACTGAAAAAGATTTTAATAAGTAGTCATTAGTTGTTTTAGAAATCCGCGCCAATTGAAAAATAGAAAATAGGTTTATTAGCAAATTGATTTCCATTATAAGCCCAAGCAACATCAAATCTTAATAGAAAATAAAGAAAATAAATACGGGCGCCTACTCCGGTACCCATTAGTAAATCTTTACTAACAACATTTCCATTAAGATCTCTTTTAAATAACTGTAAATTGCCGGTATTATTCCAGGTTGAGCCAACATCTAAAAATGCTACACCAAGAATGTTACTAAAAAGAACTGGCAAAGGTCCCGGAACTAAATATCGAATTAACGGAAATCTGAGTTCATAATTCATCAAGAAATACTTTGTACCGATTTGCTCTGAGTAATTATATCCGCGCATTGGTAATACTGCTGTAAGAAAAGCATAGTCACTGGTAGATTCGATTGGAATTTCTGAGGTTGCAAATGATCTGTTAATCCAATTTTCAATTCCACCCAAAAAGAATCTTTGTGCATTTGGCCCACCGGAATATCCGCCTGAAAGTCTAACTACAAAAGAGTAATCAGTCCAGAATCGCAGATAAGTTCTATAGTCCCCGCTTAGTGTGTAAAAACTTAATTTACTATCTCTAAATCCTGGATTTCCATAAACATCAAATCTATAGCGTGTACCTTGTATTGGGGATGTGTAGCCCCACATTACATTATCATGAACAAACGCCATTGATGGAACAAAATAAGAGGCTTCATCTGAGGGTACGGCAAGGTTATCCAGGTTTTCTCCTTTTACGTTTAACCAACTAATTCCACCCTCAAATCTATAAAAACGATTAAGAGGTAAACTTGCAGAAAAATAAGCCCCGTAACTTCTGTACCGATATAGATTAATAAAATTTCCTCTAACTAAATTTACAAATCTGGCAGTGTGAAACGCTTGTACACCATAATCTATTTTTCCGCCGAGATAATAGTATGCAAGGCCATAATCACTATTTTTCAAATCTATCTGCAGACCTGTTACACCTACTAATCTATGTTCTCCAAGCACATCGCTAAAAGAAAGAACTGTAGAACCCACTAAACCATAAAAAGTACTGTAGCCCGCATTTGCGTAAATAAGATCAGGACCAAAAGTAATTTTATATTTATTTACACGATAGTTTCCATCATTGTCTAAATTATCTTTTGGAATGAAGAGCGAGTCGTTGGCATATACTTTTTCTTGTGATGAATCCTGTTTGCCAAAAACAAAATTTGAAAAATCTTTTCCAATGCCCTGAGATGACGAATCAGTTTCAACAACATCGCCAGTAAATATTTGAATCTCGTCTTCATCATCAGGTAATATATTATTTTGGTTTGACTCCGTTACAACTTCTTTAGTTTCCGGAGTTTTATTTCTTAACGCTTCAAGTTTTGTAAAAAATAAAGTGCGTGGTATTGTGTCTAATTCTGTTTTTGGTTCGAATGGATTATCAAGCATAAAAATATTAAATACTGATTCGTACAACGAAGAAAAAACTAATTTCTTTGTATCCTTTGATAATGATAACTGATAAAGACCGCTTATTGAATTTGTGATTGGTTTTAATTCCGAATTTAAAATTGAATTATCAGAACCATTTGTAGCAATTGATTTTGTATAAATATTATTTATTCCATTAAGATCAGAAATCAGAATAAGATTTTCTCCATTTGCTTCTTCCCTGGGTGATGTTTCATCACTAAATGGAAGATCTGTTATTCTAACTATCAATCCACTTTCAAGTACATATTTATAAATATCTTTTTGAGTGTAATCATGCTGCATTATCCTAAAATCAGGTGGCAGCATTTTAGCATCCAATTTATCTCCTCTATCAGAAGAAAAATAAATTACTTTATCATCGTGTGACCAGGAGGGATCAAAATCACTAAAAATATCATTAGTTAAATCTTTTATTTCCTTTGTTTCAAAGTTATAGGTATAAATGTCTGATTGACGAGCATTCTGACCAATAAATGCAAGATATTTACCATCATTTGACCAGGTTACACTTTCTACTGCCTCAAAGTTTATACTAAGAATCTCTCTGTCTCCAGATTCAATATCAAAAATATAGATAGCATCAAGTCCGCTTCGCTTTGCTGAAAGGGCGATTTTCGTTCCGTCTGGCGACCACGTTAAACCCGGTGTAAGGATGTTCAATTCTTCAAAGTCAGGAGTCTGACTTCCTTCAATAATCCTATCTATCGTAATTCCTGTAAGTGCATCCATCAAATATAGACCCCAGTAATAATCACGGTTAGAAATAAATGCGATTTTATCTCCCTGGGGAGAAAGAGTAGGCGAAGTATTATAAAATCCTTTATCCTTTTCAGGATCAGTTAATCTTTTTGCAAAATCTTCAGGATCATCTCTTAAAGCTACATCAGGCCAAAAAGTTTTTTTGATATCTTTTTTCCACCGCTCTCCAAGCTCTTTAGAATCTATTCCTAAAGTTGCCTTTATTCCTTCTTCTACGTTACCGATGCCTTTTATTTTATTTAACATCTCGCCAATTTTTTCTTTACCGTATTTATTTGCGATATAATAAAAAACTGATTGCCCCCCTCGATATGCAAAATATCCGCCAAGCTGATTTATTTCCGGAAGATATTCACTTACAGATGCATCACGAATAAACATATCTGTATCTACATCCCAGCCAAGTGCTTCATACTCAGCTAAGCCTTCACTAAACCAGAGTGGAAATTGCAAGGTAATATTATTTGATATAATATTTTGAATTGATCCACCGTAAAACATATCGTTCATTACTGCGTGAACAAGTTCGTGATGAATAAGATGACGATATTGTTTGTATGACCCTGTGAATTGAACTACAACCCTGTTCTTAAAAAGTTCAGTAAACCCCTGAATTCCTTCACTTAAGTATTGATCTATAACGTTTGTTTCCTGAAATTCATTTTGGGAATTATAAATAATTAATGTTACTCTATTATTTAACCGGTAGTTAAGAGTATTTTGAATTGAAGCTACTGCATCCTCAGCGGCTTTAGCCGTAAATTCTGTTAGTGTTTCTCCATCCTGTGCAAAGTATATATCAAAATGCTTAGTCTGGATATAGTACCACTCATAATCTTTAATATGAATTTTGTTCTTTCCGAATTGCCCGAATACAGCAACAGAACACAAAATCATCAAAGCTAAAAAAAGTTTTACCGCACTCATTAATTTCCTATGATTCAAGTATTATAAAATCTAATTCCGATCTTTCTTCATCAACACGGATTAGTTTTACGTGGATTTTATCACCTAATCGATACTGTTTTTTAGTTCGCTTGCCAATTATTGCATAATTTTTTTCATCGTGAATATAATAATCATCATCTAAATCTCTTAACTTTATCAAACCTTCAGCAAGTATATCTGTAATTTTAACAAAAATTCCAAAATTTGTAATGCCAGAAATTATTGCCGAAAATTCATTTCCGAGATGATTTCTAAGATATTCTATCTGTTTTTGTTTTACACTAAATCGCTCGGCTTCTACAGCGTTTCTTTCTGAAGCAGATATATTTTCGCAAATTTCTTCCAATTGTGCAAGAGAATAAATTTCCCCGCTTTTTAAATTTTTGTAATTAAATAAGAGTCTGTGAACAATTAAATCGCTGTATCTTCTTATTGGGGATGTAAAGTGGGAATAGTATTTAAATCCTAATCCATAATGACCAATATTATCCGGAGAATAAATGGCTTTAGCCATAGATCTAATTGCAAGTTCGTTTATTAAAGCTTCTTCGTCTTTTCCCTTTACTTGATTTAATAGATTTTGAAATCCAATTGATTTTGATGATGCATTTGGATCAAAAGAATAACCAAGTGTTTTTACAAAGCGGGAAAATTCTACAATCTTTTCCTGATCAGGTAAATCGTGAATTCTATAAACAAATGGTTTTACGGGTCCGGATTTTGGAATTGCAATTTGCTGTGCAACAAGTTTGTTTGCCAACAACATAAATTCCTCAATCAGCATGTTGCTTTGTTTTGTCTGTTTTATCATTATAGAAACCGGAGCACCATTTTCATCAAGATTAAATTTTACCTCAGGAGATATAAAATTAAAACTGCCTTCACGCATTCTCTTTTTTCTAAACTGATCTGCTATTTTATTCAACAACAAAATATCTTCAGCCAGATCACCTTTTTCATCTTCAATTACTTTTTGCGCCTCTTCATAAGTAAATCTTCTTTTGCTATTAATTATAGTTTTATCGATGGAGTAATCAATAATTTTTCCTCTCGGTGTCATCTCAACAATAACAGAGTAGGTAAGCCTGTCTTCAAAAGGAACAAGTGAACAGATTTGATTTGATAATTTTTCAGGCAGCATTGGAATTACTCTGCCTACAAAATAAACACTGTTGCCTCTTTCACTTGCTTCAAGATCGAGCGGTGAACCTTTTTTTACATAGTGAGAAACATCGGCTATATGAATCCCAATAGACAAATTTCCATTTCCCAATTTCTCTATCGAAAGAGCGTCATCAAAGTCTTTTGCATCTTCGGGATCAATAGTAAAAACATTTTTATCCCGATAATCTATTCGTTTCTTTATTTCATCTTTAGGTATCTCGGTTCTGATGCTGTCAGCTTCGGCTAAAACCGACGCTGGGAATTTATACTTTAAATCAAATTCACGTGCGATAGAAATAATATCAGTATCGTGTGTTCCGGCTTTACCAAGTACTTCAATCACATCACCTTCAGGGTTAAGCATTGATGTATCCCAAACTAATTTGCCTACTACAACTTTGTCTCCACTAATAGCACCATTAAGTTTTGATTCATTTATATAAATATCTCTGGGCAGTTTCGCATCATCAGGAGAAATAAAAAAGAATGATTTTGATTTTTTTATTATGCCCACATATTCTTTACGTTTTCTTTCAACAACATTTACAATCTGTCCTTCAATGTTCTTCCCTTTTTGTTTGGCAAACAATTCTACTTCAACCAGATCGCCGTCAAATGCAGTTCCGATATTCCGTGCTGCAATAAAAATATCGCCGCGTTTGTTATCATTAATATTAACAAATCCAAAACCATTCCGGTTTATTTCAAGTCTTCCTTTTAATCTGTTTGTTTCCGGAAGTTTATTTAGCTGAAACTTTTTACCAATTCTAATAAGAAATGATTCTTCTTCTAATTTATGAAGCGCTGCTTTTAGTGAAGCATATTCGTGATCAGAATTAAACCCAAGTTTATTTGCAATGTCTTTGGATTTATAACCTCTGCCTTGATTTCTGTTAAAAAAGGCTTTTAATTCTTTTTTCATTAAAACTCAAAATTATATTTAAATCCACCTTCAAAGAAAAGCGGATTATTGATTGATGATGTTGTTTGATTTTCAGACTCTTTTCTTTCTACACGCAGTTGAAGTCTTTCCGTAATAGGATATTCCATCTTAACGTTAGCACGACTTAAATCCTGCAGTACTTCTGTAGAGCCGCCGATTTCGTATTTAATTTTCCAAACTTTGCCTAAAAGATTAAATTTTGTATCCGTACCAGTTTGCCTTAATTGAAATCCTGTAACGTAATTATCAAAATATTGATTTAATACCTCGCCAATAAGAGACCCTGCCAGCGCAGTTGTTGTAGATGCAACAACATTTTTATCATTCTGGTTATTATCATCACCGGGAAACTTACCGATTATCAAAAAGTACATAGCATCTGTAGCAGTTTTTGTTTGATCTTTTTTATCATCTTCAATATCCTTGCGTCCCATATACACACCGATATTATTCTCATCCTGTATAAAGTTTTGATTCAATTCACTTAATGGTCCTTTTAGTTTGATCTTAACCGCAACTTCTTGCTCGTTTTGTCCATTAGAAGAATTTGGCGGATAGTAATAGTCCTTGTATGTAGAAGTGATATCGATTATAGGATTATCAATTTTATCGAATCTAACATTTCCGGATGTTGTAAAAGTTTTTATAAAACTAAGACTAGAACCTTCCAGCAAATTTAGCTCTCCGCTTGATCTGGTTTTACCACCTATTGATTCAAGAAAAAAATCTCCTTTTAGAATTGCAACTAAATTCTGATCAAGTTCTTTGGACAACACAACTACCACTTCTGCTTCAGTGTCTAATTTAATATCGAGTGTGTAATCAAACTTGGCAGCTTTTTCATTTTTATCTTCAATCGAATCTCTTCTTTGAGTAGTTTCGATTAAACTATCCAGTTCACTTATCAGCTTATCAACTTCTTTAGATTCTGTTGCATACTCATATTTAAATCCCGAAGAACTTGAATAAGCTGACTTACCCAGCGGTACAACTATGTCCGCTACTGTTACGGAAATTGGAAAATTCAGATACGATTTGCCTCTCTTTGCAGAATAGATAATATCACCCCTTGTCTTAAATGCAAGATCACCATATGCCATAGGACTGGATGATTTTGAAATTTTATCCAATACTTTTAGATCCCCATTTATTTTAATAAATGTTGAATCTAATTTAAATTCATTCAACTTAACGAATCCTTCACCCTTTAATGTGCCTCCCTGTTGTGTTCCAAATACATTTTGAAGAGTAATATTTTCAATAGTAATATCTTCGTCATCTATCCATATTTTAGTATTAAGATCGTAATCAAGATTATTGTTGGTTACTTTAAATCGTGCATCATTAATGCTGAAGTAGCCAATCGCAATGGGCTTAGAAATTGTTCCCGATATATAAATATCAGTTTCAAGTTTTCCTTTTTGGAATTGAACATAAGGCATCGAATTTTGAAGAGAACCTAAATCAAATTGATCTGATTCAATTGTCAGCTCTATCTGATTTTCCGAAACATCAGTTGAATCTTTAACAGGTGTTAGTGATATTGGTATATATCCTGTTATAAGCATCTCAGGATAAGTATAATTTTCGGTTGAATCTATTAAACTGACATCTATGTTTAGTTTATTGTTATCATAATCGAAAGTGGAAAGTACTGAACCAAAATTACTTTCACCATAAATTATATTTTTAGCAGATGCATTAACACTAAACTTTGGATAAGTAAAGTTGCCTGATATTTCACTTTGCAGATTTATATCCGCATCAAATTTTTTCTGCCCGAGAGTACCAAAAATATCTTCAACCAAACTTTCTCCGCTTAGTCCTTCTAAAGAAACAACTAAGCTTTGATCTTTTGTGGGACCAAATGTTCCATTAACGCTTAGGGTTCCATCGGCGGCGCTTAATAAAAATTTCTTAAAATTAATCTCTTCATCCGAATATGTAATCTGGAGGTCATTATTATTTTTTATATTAAATTTTTTATAATTCAAATCGAGTTGGTTGATATTCAATTGAAGTTCTCTATTTGCCAAAACAACATTTGCATTTAACAAAGCAGAAATATCATCTTCATATTTTCCGGCTGCAGAAAAATTAAGTTTGTCAGCTAAGTATGTCATTTTTGATTTTACATCATAGATATTACCCCCGGCATAAATTCTGTCTGATTTAAAGTCAATAATAGCGTTTAGGTTTTCAGAATATCCGTTTAGCAGATGATTTGAGAGACTGCTATTGATCTCCGTATTTATAAGAAAATATACATCTTCAACATTCCAGTATTTCACATAATCAATTTTTGAGTTAAGTAAAATATTTAAAGAATCACTGGATGATTTCACGAACCCAGTAATAATTCCGTCTAATTCAAGCTGATCATTACCTAGATTTATATTCATAGATTGTTTAAAGTCCACCAAATACTCTAAAGAAAAATCTTTAACAGAACTATAATTATTTAATACCAGGGTTTCTGTTTCTGAATTAGAAATTGAGTCTTGACCGAGAATGGGATTTATCTTTTTTGTTATTGCTTCATTAATTATTTCTGCTTCACGTGATAGTACATCTCCTAACGAGGTTATTAAATAATCGCCGCTAATAGTTAAATCAGCGATGTCAGAAATAATATTTATAATTTTCTTGCCGCCATCATTCCTACGGACATCCATAATCAACCTTGTACTATCAATATTAAAATCTGAGAATCTTGAGTTTTGAATATCAGTGACGAGAAATAAATCCAAACTATCCGGATTAAATCCTTGACCACTTGCATCGAGTGAAAGATTTAATTCCGAATCAAGTGATTCGTTATCAAGTAACTTTGCAAGGTTCAATCCATAAAACTTACCTTTAATTTCGTATGAAGGATCATCGGCGTTACTAAAATCTAAGTTTGCAAGTAAGTTTGCAGAAGTTGAATCTGAGGACAATGATAATGTTGTTGTAATCAATCCATTTTCCGCAGTTGAAGTAATATTTAGATCATCAAAGTATTTTTCTCCAAACCTGGATGACACTGCATCCATTGAAACATCGAACTTCATCTTTTGCGGATCAAAACCTACACCACTGATTTTTATTTCGGAATTCATATCTGTTGATATTGATGTGAAAGGACCGATATCGAGATTTTTTGTGATTAATTTTGCATCATATATCATTTCTGCGGAACGCAAATCAATATTTGCAGTGCCATTAATATTTCCTTTATCGGTTCTTATCGCAAAAGTAGTTTTGAAGTCTGATGGTCCGCCATTATAATTTAATGTATCAATTTTCAAAACGCCGAATTCCACATACTCAGGTAATTCTAAATCCCGCAGCAATTTATTGGGGTCAGATGGATCTATGTAAGAATCAAAAACACTGATATCAAAATTCATCTTATCTGCATCTAATAAATTTTTAAGAACACCTTTTGCTTTAAGTGATGTGTTATTATAATTGATCGTGAACTTCTTTAGCAATAACTCGTTAAAAGTTCCCGAACCTTCTAAGTTGGCAGAGATTATTCCATCAAACATTTTCATTGCAGGAACATATGTTGTAACGTCATCAACAGTTAATTTGGACGAAGAAAAACTTAAACGAACTGGTGCATTCTCAAGTTTTTCCATTGAAAAATCTTCTAAGAAATCTACACCCTGTATTGCGGCACTTAGTTCAACATCAGAATCTTTTGTAATTAAATGCAGCTTGTTTATTCCGGCTAATTGAGGAGTAAGCAGAATGCTTCCGCTTAAATGCTGCAGTTGGAAATAATTGAAGTTTGGATTGAATGAAATATTATTAATTGTAAGTCTGTAAACATATTTATTTAAATCTGCAAAAGCGCTGAATGAAATATTAAGATCTTTTATACGTAAATCTTCAGTTGTTATACTTTGATAATTTTCTGTGCTGCCAACTTTATCATATCGCTGCAAAGAAAAATCAACATTAGTCATTTTAAAGTCTGCAACTTCAATGCTAAACGGAAACTTGGATGATGTCGTATCGTCAGGTTCATCCGATGGAGGAAAAATTTTAAGTAAGTTTAACTGCCCATCTTCTTCTTCAACAAGTTTTACAGAGGCATCTTTAAGTTCAAATTTTCTAATATAGATATTTTTAAATAGAATTTTTAAAGGACTTGTTCGCAGTTCAATATTTCCTGCTGATACAACAGTATCATTTTTAAGTGAAGTTAACGTGACATTTTTAATAAGCAGTGAGGTAAAGATTGTGCCGTCAATTTCTTCAATAGAAAGTTTTCCATTAATTCCCTCGTTTACAATTTCAACAACAGTATCACGCAGCCAGTTTTTAAAGACAGAAGTTTGTGAAATTCCGAAGAATACCATCAACAGCATAAAGATACCCACAAAGGCATAAACGAAAATATTTACACCGTATCGTAAGGCTCTTCTGCCCTTACCAATAATCTTCTTTGTTTCTTCCTGAATCTTTTTTTCGTTCACGAATCTTTAAATCGTTCTTTAATAATTTTTATAATGTTTGATGTTGACTGTTCATTAATAAACTTAATGTTTTTCACTTCACCGCCGTTTGCTTCAACAACTTCCCGTCCAACAATTTTATCTATTGCCCAATCGGCACCTTTAACTAAAACATCAGGAATCAAATCACTAATTATTTCTGCTGGAGTATCCTCTTCGAAAAAAGTCACGTAATCAACTGGCTTAAGATTGGAAACAATAAATGCGCGTTCATTCTGCTCTAAAATCGGGCGCTTATTTCCTTTAATCCTTTTTACAGATGAATCGGAGTTTAATGCCAATATTAAAACATCACCCATCTCTTTTGCTTTAACAAGATAATCAACATGACCGGAGTGAATTAAATCAAAAACACCGTTTGTAAAAACAACTTTTTTTCCTTCACTCTTAAATTGAATTCTGATTTTTTTTATTTCTTCTCTTGTTTTGACGCCACTCATTTGTTTTCCCTTTGGACGGTATCAAAAAGTTTATCGATTTCTATTGGAATAATTCCAACTTCTTCACAAACAATTCCGCCAGCATAATTTGCCAGATAAGATGCTTCATAAATATTAGCGCCTGCAGCAAGAGCCATTGTTAAAGTTGAAATAACTGTATCTCCGGCACCCGAAACATCAGCAACTTTTCTGGCTTTAGTAGGCATTCGTTTTTCCGGTTTACCTTTTTCAAAAACTGCTATTCCGCCTTCGCTAAGAGTAAGTAAAATATTTTTTGCATTTAGCTTTTTTAATAACGTGCTGCCTGCAAAAGAAATATCAGCATCAGTTTTTATTTTCATTCCAAGAATATCTTCTGCTTCTTTTCTGTTTGGCTTGAAGACAGTTACATTTTTGTATTCATAAAAGTTATTGAACTTTGGATCTACTGTTACAAGTATTTTATTTCTGTTAGCTAATTCTATTAGCTGAGCAATAAGTGAGGAAGATAGAACTCCCTTATTATAATCTTGAAGAATTATTCCGTCTAAATCCTTAACAATACTTTTAACATAATCAAATATTTTATTTTGAATATTCTGTCCAATCGTTTCCTTACTCTCTTTATCAATTCGGACAATATGCTGACTATCTGCAATCACTCTGGTTTTTGCAGTAGTTGGTCTGGTATCATCTAAAATTATTCCGTGATGAGAAATATTTTGTTCTGCGAGAAGTGAATTAAAAACTGTTCCAAAGTTATCGTAACCAATTACTCCCACGGGATGGGGGACTCCATTTAGCTTTGCAATATTCAATGAACAATTTGCAGCACCGCCAAATCGATAGAATTCATCTTCAACTTCTAAAACAGGGACTGGTGCTTCCGGTGAAATTCTTTTAACATCACCCCAGAAATAAATATCAAGCATCATATCGCCAATAACAGCAATACGTTTACCTTTAAAATTCTTTTTTAACTGGAGTAATCTTTTATCAGAAATTTTAATCATTAATAAACCAGATTAGTTAATAAATTTGGCTTAAAAATAACTATAAAAAATGTGGGTAAAAAGTGGGGAAAATTGGTTTTAACAATTACAGTTCAAATCAATAGCAAACTATATATAGTTATTACTCTAAAGAGCCTGGCTGCCGGATTCTTCGGTTCTTATTCTTATTACATCCTGCACATCAGAAATAAATATTTTGCCGTCACCTACTTGCCCGGTTTTCGCCGTTCGGAGAATTGCATCTACAACTTTTTCCAATAAAGTATCATCAACAACAATTTCTATTTTTATCTTGGGAACAAATTCAATTTGATATTCACTGCCGCGATATGTTTCTGTGTGCCCTTTTTGCCTGCCATATCCTCTTACTTCAGAAATAGTTAGTCCGCGGATTCCCTCTTCAACCAAAGCTTCTTTTACTTCATCAAGTTTAAACGGACGAATTATTGCTTCAATTTTTTTCATAGAAAGCTCCGGTTATGATTTTCCGTGACATTGTTTATATTTTTTTCCGCTTCCACAAGGGCAAGGATCATTTCTTCCAATTTTATTTTCAACACGAACTGTTTGAACTTTTCCCTCAGGGTTTGTTTGCGGTGGACGATTTGACAATCCGATATTTTCTGTACTCTGTTTGCTTTCCATCATTCTTATTGGCGCAGTTCTTCTTCGTTGAACTTCTTCTGCTGCCTGCGGAAAGAACTTAAACGCAAATGATACTGATTCATTTCTTATTTGATTTAATAACTCAACAAATAATTTAAACGCTTCACCTTTATATTCAATTAAAGGATCTTTTTGTCCATAAGCTCTTAGACCAATTCCTTCTTTAAGATCATCCATTTCACGGAGATGTTCTTTCCATTTATGATCAAGTACGCTAAGCACTGCATATCTTTCCAATCTTGCCATCAACTCTGCGCCAAGCATCTCTTCTTTTCTTTTATAAAAATCGTGTGCTGCATCAATAATACGTTTTTTAACTCCTGTTTCACCAAGCGATTCAAATTCTTCAGTTTCAAGTTTAATATCCACAAGTAAACTTTGCAGTACTTGCTCTCTTATTGCAATTACATTTACATCTTCAAAATTCTTTTCAACAATTTCATCAACCATTTCCTCCATCAGTCCAATAAGCTCACTTTTTAATCTATCACCCTGCAAAGCTTTTTTTCTTCTGGAATAAATAACTTCACGTTGTGAGTTCATCGTGTTATCATACTCTAACAATCTTTTTCTGATAGCAAAGTTATTCTCTTCAACTTTTTTCTGAGCACGCTCAACGGATTTACTGATCATAGGATGCTGAATTACTTCACCCTCTTTAATGCCAATTCTCTCCATCACCGAAGAAATTCTATCACTGCCAAACAATCTCATCAAATCATCTTCCAGTGAAAGATAAAATTTAGAAGTCCCCGGGTCGCCCTGTCGTCCTGCTCTACCTCGCAGCTGTCTGTCTATTCTTCTTGATTCGTGCCGTTCAGTTCCAAGAATATAAAGCCCGCCCTTATCTACAACACCTGCCCCGAGCTTAATATCTGTACCTCTACCTGCCATATTTGTCGCGATTGTTACGGCGCTTAACTCACCTGCATGTTGCACAACCTCTGCTTCTTTTTGATGCTGTTTTGCATTAAGAACATTATGCTGAACACCTTTTCTTTTTAACATCCTGCTTAAAGTTTCAGATACTTCAACAGATGTCGTTCCAACAAGAACAGGTCTTCCATCTTTTTTTAATGATTCAATCTGTTCAATTATCGCATTATATTTTTCACGTTTTGTTTTATAAACTGCATCATCCTGATCATCTCTTGCAATAGGTCTGTTAGTAGGAATAACCACAACTTCTAATTTGTATATCTCATAAAACTCGCCTTCTTCTGTTTCAGCAGTACCCGTCATACCAGCAAGTTTATTATACATTCTGAAATAATTCTGAAGTGTAATTGTAGCTAAAGTTTGAGAATCTCTTTCCACCTTAACATTTTCTTTCGCTTCAATTGCCTGATGTAACCCATCGCTGTATCTTCTTCCCGGCAGCACACGGCCGGTAAATTCATCGACGATTGCAATTTTACCTTCATCTGTTATAACATACTCAACATCTTTTTCAAAAAGCGTGTAAGCTTTTAATAACTGGTTAAGCGTATGAATTCTATCGCTTGCTTCAGAATATTTTTTATAAAGCACATCTTTTCTTTTAACTTTTTCTTCAAGCGATATTGTTTCGTCATTTTCAAACTTGCTTATTTCATATCCAAGATCAGGCAGAACAAAATATTCTTTTTCAAAGCCGCTGCCTTTAGCAAGTTCTTCTCTTCCCATTTCGGTAAGATCAATCTGGTTGCTTTTTTCATCGATGACAAAATAAAGTTCGTCATCGATAATATGCATGTTCTTAGCCTTTTCCCTCAGATATTCCATCTCTGTGCTTTGCACTAATTTTTTATATGATGGCTCGGAAAGCATTTTTGCAAGTTTGTTGTTTTTAGGTAAACCACGCTGTGCACGGAATAATAAAACACCCGCTTCAGTTTCATTTTTTTCACCATTCAACATTTCTTCTGCCTGCTGAACAAGATTTGCAACAAGGTTTTTCTGAAGTCTATAAAGTCTTTCTATTCTTGGTTTCATATCATTAAACTGGTGATCATCTCTATCAACAGGACCGGAAATAATCAGCGGAGTTCTTGCCTCATCGATCAAAACAGAGTCAACTTCATCCACTATTGCGTAGTTATGCTTACGCTGAACCTGCTGTGATAAATCGACAGACATATTATCACGCAGATAATCAAAACCAAATTCGTTGTTTGTTCCGTAGGTTATATCGCAGGCGTATTGCTGCTGGCGCTGTGCAGAATCCATTGTGTTTAGTATTACACCGACTGTTAAACCATGGAATCTGAATATCTCACCCATCCACTCGCTATCACGTTTTGCAAGATAATCGTTAACAGTTACAAGATGCACACCACGACCCGTTAACGAATTAAGATACATTGGTAAAGTTGCAACAAGAGTTTTTCCTTCACCTGTTCCCATTTCAGCAATCTTACCTTGATGAAGTACGATTCCGCCAATAAGCTGAACATCATAAGGAACCATATCCCAGGTAAGTTTATTACCGGCAACCGTCCAGCTTTTACCAACCAATCTTTGGCATGTTGATTTTACAACAGCATAAGCCTCAGGTAAAAGTTCATCAAGAATTTCTTCATACTCATCGTTAAGTTTTTCTTCAAGCTCATCAAGTTCATCATAGGCTGCATTGCGGTCAAATTCTTCATCTGATTGTAAACGTGTTTTTAATTCACTTATATTTTTTCTTGTTTCTTCAGTGTGAGCCTGAATCTTTTCTCTGAATTCTTTTGTTTTATTTATTAGTTCATTATCTGTAAGATTCTTAATAGTTTCATAATGATCATTAATTTCAGTAACGATAGGCCAGATAACTTTAAGATCTTTTTCGTGCTTATCGCCAAATATTTTTTTAATCAATTTTAACATTGCGTGTAAATTTCTCCGTTAGTAATTACATTGAAAAATTAAAGATAGCTCATTTAAGATGCAATTTAAGAATAATTGTATAAAGAATTTGTTTGAAATTTGCTGAAAGTGAGTTAAAACATCAGGAATTGAAGTGAGATAACACCGCTTAGAGTAATTAAATTTTACTATTGATCTTATCTGAGAGCATCCGCAATTGCTTTTTCTACCAATGGTGCCATAATTTTATAACCGGCTAAGTTTGGATGAACACCATCTTCAGAACATTCCTTCTTCAAGCCATTTCGCTCGTCAGCCATCGAAGTAAAGTAATCAACATAAATATCATCATTTTTATCAGCAAAATTTTTTATCCACTTATTCAGATCAACAATTTTTTGTGCGGGTTCGAGTCCCGGTTTCCAGGGATAGTCGTAGGCAGGCAGTACTGAGCAAAGTACTACTTTAATATTGTTAGCTTTTGCAATTTCAACCATTGATGCAATGTTATCTTCAATCATTTCTAAAGTAGATGGACCAGTGTTGCCGGCAATATCATTTGTACCTGCTAATATCACAACAACTTTTGGTTTTAGATTAACCACATCTGCTCTAAATCTAACAAGCATCTGCGGAGTTGTTTGTCCACTAATTCCTCTGTTGATATAAGATTTACCTTCAAAAAATTCAGGATTTTCTTCTCCCCATCCCTGAGTAATTGAATTACCCATGAACACAACACGATCTTCGTCCTGTCCCGGCAATCCAAGTTTTAAGTTATCTTCTTTGTACTTATCAAAGTTTGCCCAATCAGTGTTTTGGGCAAGTAGTGTTTGTTCCATAAAAATTATAGATAGAATTATAAAAATTGTTAATTGAAAGTTTTTCATAACTATTAAATCAATGACTTCTAATAAACCAACGTCTGAATTGCATGTGCAGGAATAATAACTTCAACAGCACTGGTTGTACCAACATACATTTTATATTTTATTTCAACATCACTTTGATTCATAACAACTGTAGCAGAGCTTCCATCCTCATTTATAAACGAAGTACTAAGTAAATGACTTCTGCTGCTAACAGTGCTTACTCGTTTTGCATTGGGTCTTATAAATTTTGAAAAATGCCCGATGTAATAATATGATGGAGTGTAAATTAATTCACCGGTTTTTGTATCAGCATGCACAGGTGCAAAACAAAAGTTCTGAACGTGATTTGGCCCGCCGATTTCATCAAGCAAAATATTCCAGTCAGTCCAACCAACAGTACCATTGTTAAAATCGTTTATCATAGATCTCCCGTAGCGTTCTGCATTTTTCCAGGTCTGATATCCATCAGGAATAAAACTTTCTGCACATCCTTCTGTAAATAAAAGATTTTTATCGGGGTAGGATTCATAAACTTTTCCTACATTCTCATACATTTCTAAACCACCTGCCCACGATTCATACCAATGAAAACCAATACCCCAGGCATATTTAGCAGCTTCCGGATCCTGAAAAATTGTGTTGGCTCTGTGATTAATTAAATCTCTGTTATGATCCCACACAATTATTTTTTTATCTGCAAGTCCTTCACGCTCCATTGTTGGACCAAGAAAGTTTTTGAGAAAATCTCTTTCTTCCTCTGCTGTAAAAATGCAAGACTCCCATCTTTGAATTGCCATCGGTTCATTTTGAATCGTAATTCCCCAAACAGGCACTCCTTCACTCTCATAAGCCTTAATAAACTTCGTAAAATAATCTGCCCAGGATTGATTGTATTCAGGTAATAGCTTACCGCCTCTTAACATATTGTTGTTGTCCTTCATAAACGCGGGTGGACTCCAGGGGCTAGCATACAGCAATAGATTTCCGCCGGTAGTTTCAATTGCTTTTTTGATTAGCGGTATCCGGAATTGTTTATCGTGCTCTATGCTGAATGATTTCAATTCTTTATCACCTTTTTCAACATAGGTGTAACTGCCTGAGCTAAAATCACAGCTATGAATATTAGTTCGTGCAAGAGTGTAACCAATACCTTTATCCTTATCATAGTAAGCCTCTAAAAATTTCTGCTGCTTTTCTTTGGATAATTTAGCAAATACTTCTGCTGAGGCATCTGTAATCGCTCCGCCAATACCAATAAACGATTGAAATTGTTTTTGCTGATTTACAAAAACGGAGACTTCTGATTCAATCGGCTGAGCAGTTTTCTTAAACTCTAAATTGTTCGTAACTGCTAATCTAAAATCAGTGTTTAATGCAGTAGTGTAAATTTTCACTTTTTCTCCAATAACATTATTTGGTGAGGTCGAATCGTTTAACCAGGATAAAGTTGAACATCCCAAAAACAAAACAGATAAGGATAAAGTGGTTAATAAAGTCTTCATTTTTTTATTGTGATTAATTTTTTTAGTAACTATAAATTTATGTTTCTTTATAGGTGATTTGACGTCCTTAAACAATTTTATTAAATAACTTATTGAAATTAGTTAAAGCTTAAAAAGACTACAAGAATTTTTTAATTTGTATCAAATAAAAATGGCGACTCAAAAGAATCGCCATTAATTAAATTGATAATAATGTTGAAAGTTACTTCAACAAGATCATTTTTCGTGTTTGAACAAAATTCCCTGCCTGCAATCTATAAAAATATACTCCGCTTGCTAATGAATATGATTGCTTATTATTTTTTGCATCAAAAATAACTGAATGTGTACCGGCTGATTGAACTTCGTTTACTAAAGTTAACACTTCTCTTCCAAGGATATTAAATATCTTTAGACTAACTGCACTTCTTTCCGGAAGCTGATAACGAATTGTTGTTGCTGGATTAAACGGATTGGGATAATTATAATCCAAACTAAATTCTTTTGGTAAAGCCTCCTCATTTTCTACAGCGGTTGTATTTTCAACATCCAGCTTAATTGCCCATGCATCAAGAGAGCCGGAATCTGAAACCGAATTATTATATACTTTAAGTATCCAAGCACCTGCAGGATTAGAACCAGCGAATTTACTCAATGGTGAAAATGGGCGATAGCCTCCGTAAAATGGTGGTCGCTCATAATTAAGATCCCGAGTATAATCATCATTGAAAACAATATTAAATAAGTTATCGGCATTAAATCCATGTTGATAATATAATGTGTCTGTAATACCCAGGTGTGAAATAGTTATCGTTAATTCGCCAATCGAGCTATATATTACTTTATCCAAAAGCACAGTGATATTACTAACCACTTTTCCAGATTCTCCAAAAAATCCAACCGTAATTGTATCGGGTGTAACCACCCCATTGTTTATGGGCTTTTCAGGTGTAGATGCAAAGTACAATAATTCATTCGTGCTGGTCACAGTATCAATCGGCATTGGCAATTCAAAAACTATTTGTTCGTCTTCTGTCCACTTTAGTTTTTCATCTTCTCCAAAATATTGCTGTTGGAAATTCTCGCGATAGTTGGTAAAAAAGTATTCTTGAGTCGTTTGGTGAGAAAAATTGCCATCATCGGATACTTCAAAATTAAAACCCTCAAGATTCCCAAAAGATCTTCCGTCAACATAGTCAGGAGTAATAATACTTGACGGGTATTCATCCCAAGAAATTCCGCCATCAACAGTGTGATATGTTTTATCCGAAAATCTTTCACCGTGTTTAATAAATACTTCATCACTGCTTAGAAGCGAATAGCTATAATCATAATCAGCAGCATTATTAGTTACAAAAACATCCATCCAAATACCAGATGATATATCAACCCGTTTTTGTAATTTGAATAAACTATTATTTACATCAAAAATACTTTTCCATAAAGATGTTAAGTCGTTGAATTGATAGATAGTAAACCAATCTGGCTGAATTGAATCTATGACTGTCCAGTTAACTCCGTAATTGTTAGTGAAAAAAACTGGCATAATATCAGTCCAATTGCCAACCGCGTTCACAATTACATCTTTTCCATTCGGCGTTGCGAATTGAGGGAATTGGTAAAACGGTTCAGATGGAGAGCGATCCACCCAGGTCAATCCGTTGTCGGTTGATAATAAAATAATGTGTTGAGATCCGTTATCTTTGCTTCCCCAAACCGTTGTACCATTTACTATAAATCGAGTATTCCAAAATCCTGTTGAATCAATTGTTGTCCATTCTCTGCCACCATTAGAAGTTCTCACTAATTTGCCCAAATCAGAAACATAGATAAAAGTTTGAGGATTGATCATAGTAATGGGACTAAATAAGTTATCATCATTTTCAAATATTCTAGTTCTATTATTAAAGTTCAAAATTGTTCCATTGTCACCAACAAAAACAACGAACGAACCGGATTGGAAAACATCATTTAAGTTTGACTGGGAAACTGTTTTATACTTTGCTGGCTTATCGCGTTCAAGAAATCCGATAATTCCATTTTCACCGCCTACCATTATCATATCGGCTTTTGGGTAATCAGAAACACAATACAAAACACCCGGCGGAAAATCAATTGATTGATTGATATTCATATTTTGATCCAGTGTGCTAAGAGTGGTGCCGTAGAGATACATTTTCCCATCAACAACATTTGATGAACGAATATCCTGCCCCAACAAAGAACCACTTATTTGAAGCCAGCCGTTTAATGTTTCTGTTGCATAAATACTTCCTAGATCCCCAACAGCAATAAAAGCATTTTGAAAATATTCAACATCACGTAATGTTCCAGTAGTGGCAGATGGAATGTTGCTCCAGTTTAATCCAAAATCTGTCGAAAACTTTCCAAGCCCTTCCGATCCAACTGCAACAAGGGTATCGTTATTAGGAGATGAAGTAATAGCATATAAAGTAAGATTACCAGTTTGTGAAACTTGTGCCCAGGTTGCACCTTTATCACTTGTTCTGAGTATGCTGCCAGAACCCACAATAAGCCCAAGGGTATCATTAAAAAATTTAACTTCTTTAAAGTCATCACTAACAGGAGAAGTAACCGATGACCATATTTGTCCCGCATCTGTTGTATGTAAAATTGTACCTCCATCTCCGACAATCCAGCCTTCGGTTCCACGTTTGAACCAGACACTTTTTAAATTAGCATTTGTACCAGATGTCTGATTTACCCAGCCAACAGCGGGCTCCGGGTTTGGCGGCGGTGGTGGATTTGGGACAACGTTAATTTTACTAATCCAACTAATTCTTTTATAATTAGCTTTTCCACTATATCCAACACCTATATAAGTTCCGTTTCCTTCAAAGAGATATTCGGGAATTTCATAGGATTCACCAGGGGATGAGTAAGCTGCCGTTCCAGTTAATTCACCTGTTGGAGAAAACTCTGAAAATAAATATATACCTTCCGTGACTGATGATGAGTATGTTGCACTTGATCTACCGGAAACAGCAAGAAAACCTGCAGGGTCAACATTCATTCTATTGATAGTAGAGTAAGTATTCCCAGGATAACTAAATTCGCCGAAGAGAGAACTATCTGATTGGCTGAAATGATAAATCTTTGCATTACCTGGGAAAAAACCAGATGAATAATCGTAGGCAATATATACACCACCATTGTTATCTGCGGCAATTGATGGATTACCATTCCCTGCAACACCATGTTCCCATTGAGGAGACCCAGACGAGTTGTACTTGATAATTCCTGCTAAAGAAATTGGATAACCACCAGCGTTCTGAAATTCGACATAAATATTCCCTGCATCATCAACATCCATATCATTAAATGGAGCACCGTAAGGTTGTTTTTCAACAGTTGCGATCCATTGAGGTTCGCCACCACCTGAGCCATATTTTAGAGTTTTTGTTTGATAAAGATTTGCTGCTTCGTTCCAGCGGTAACTTATAGATATATAAATACTACTTGAGTTATTGATAATCATTTTCCCGTACAGTATATCCTCATAACCTGTGGGATAAGGCGTATAAATTGGCGCTGCTGTAATTGTTTGATCTTGCCATAATAAAGCACCGCTTGTTGAATAAGAAGTAACTAAAAGAAATTGATCATAACCAGAAGCAGTATTGTTATATTTTCTTAAAGTAGAAACAACATAAATATTTCCATCAACATCGCTGGCAACATCTTTAACTGAAGCGTTATAATCATCCTCAGGCACACCCTGAATTAAATATGTTGCTGCCCAAAGGCTGTCTCCACCAGGAGAATATTTTATCAGAACTTGTTTACTTCCCTGGTAATCACCGTCAACAGCTACATAAATATTTCCAATTCTATCTGTTGTAAGTTTATATTGGTATCCATGTAAATCACCAAATACAGGTAAACTTCTTTCAAATATTAAAGCCCCGGTATTTGAGTATTTATTTAGGACTCCTGTCCAATTATTAGGAATTGGGTGAAGCGAAGCAGTAATTATATTTCCTGAATAATCTCTTGTTGCGTCATAGAGTACCGAGGTACTATCGTTACTAATATTAATATTATTTGTCCACAACATTGTAGGTTGTGAATATGCAAACGTAAGAGAAAACAAAAAGAATAGGACAGTACGAATAATCATTGATATACCTCCGAATAATTTTAGAATTTACTTCTGATTATAGCTCGCATTTTATCGGGTAACTGACCAATAATGTGAAATATAGAGAATTCATTCTTGGTTAATGTTTAATTACTTAACATTCTTTAATTCTTATAATACATTGAAGCGCTTGCAACCTGTTGATATACATAAGTCAACAATTGCTAAATTTAATTTGTTGTTAAAACTTATGTAATAAATTATAGTATTCAAACAGGATACAACTATTTTAGTGTTAGTTTATACCAGCAAATGATGACTTGAATCAAACAATTAAAGTTTTGAAATATTACTAATCTTAAATAGTTTATAATTGTTAATTAAATGTAATTTTGAAAAATATTTTTAATCTGTTTTGTGTTCTTTAATTAAACGTAAAGGAGAAAAAGTGAAACACCTCATTGTGATGCTAGTAGTTTTAATTAATCTTGTTGGGTTTGCACAGGATACTAAAAGATGCGAAGGATCAGAACCAGACTATATTAATCGTATGCCGGGATTTTACATTAGTGATTGCAAAAACAGCGATTACAATGAAATGGATTTTATTTATTATGAAAAAGGCAAAGCAAATAAAATTCATAAAGGTGGAAAATATTATGAAGTATGGTATTGGAAAAATACAGATGAAACTCGACAAATTAGCAGCGCGCAAGTAAGGGCAAACTATACAAATGCTATATTAAAAGCCAAAGGTAAAGTATTATCTTCAGAAGACTCACCAGAGCCGGTATTTACCGCAAGCATTAATGGTAAAGAGGTTTATATTTCACTAGCTATAGGAAATTCTTCAGATATTAAAAACTATCACATTTATGTTGTGGAAGTTGAACAAATGCAACAAGATATTGTTATTAATTTAGAAGAAGCTATTGATAGAGACGGTAAAGTTGCCTTGTATGGAATTTTGTTTGATACAGATAAATCAACTATAAAACCGGAATCTGAAAAAGCATTACAACAAATAATTGTTTATTTAAACGAACATCCAAAAGTAAATATTATAGTTGTTGGTCATACCGATATGACCGGAGAATTTGCCCATAATATCAAACTATCAAAAGATAGAGCTGAAGCTGTTACAGATTATTTAATCAAAACAGGAAAGATAGATTCTAAAAGACTTGCTTCTGATGGAGTTGGTCCGCTTAGTCCTGTTTCAACTAATGAAACTGAAGATGGAAAAACTCTTAATAGAAGAGTAGAGATTGTAAAAAAATTAAAATGATTTGAAAACAAGTTTTTCAAATGTTAAAAGCCGCGATTAAAAATCACGGCTTTTTGTTTTGTGTTACCGCAACAAAATCATCTTCTTAGTTTGAACAAAATTCCCTGCCCGTAGTTTGTAAAGATATGTTCCGCTTGAAAGATTAGATCCATCGAAATTAATTTCATAAATGCCGGGCGATTTTAATTCGTTTACTAAACTTGCGACTTCTTTACCAAGTATAGAATACACCTTTAGCATAGTAAAGGTTGTCTGAGAAATTGCAAAGCGAATTCTTGTTGAAGGATTAAAGGGATTTGGATAATTATTATAAAGAGCAAATGTTTCTGGAGTTAACCCGACTAATTCTTCGTCGATACCGGTTACATTAATTACTGCAGAAGTACTTCCCCATTTTTTAGATGGATTCTTAAAGCCCGCATTAACAGTGTATGTTCCTGATGAGGGGGCTGTTAATGTAAAAGGATTACTTGAAGTTGAATTAATAACCGCAACAACATTTCCGCCAGCGTCAACAAGTTCACCGCCAACTTTGCTGGTTGTACCCGATACTGTAATTCTTACTTGAAAATTATTAAGTACTTCAGCCGATACAATCCCAGTTTCAGAAGTATGACAGCCGGATCCACCGCAGCCTGGTCCGGAATTAAATCCAGGTTCTGATTTTGTATTTGTTATCAAAATTAATGCACTAACCAATAACGCCGTAAAAACAATTACTTTCATCATAATCTCCTTCTGAATTATGATTAATAAGTGGCAATTCTTATGCCTTTTAAATATTACTTTAATTCAAATGTTAAAGGAAATATTGTAATGAATGTGACAAAGATGGCGGGATAGATTGCTTACAAGTATTTTTTACTTGGAAATAAAATTAGAAAGGCGACTCAGAAGAATCGCCTAGTTGAATAGAGTATTACCAATCGCACTAGAAGATTAGTTCTTATAATGTTTACTTGAGCAGCAGCATCTTCCTTGTCTCAGCAAAACTACCAGCTTGTAGTTTATAGAAATAAATTCCTGAAGGCAGATTTACAGCATTAAAGTCTACAGAGTAATTTCCTGCATTCATCTGTTCATTAACCAAAGTTGTAACTTTCTGACCAATTGAATTAAATACATCAATTGAAACTAATCCTTCTACAGGCACTGAGAAATTGATCTTTGTTGATGGGTTAAATGGATTAGGATAATTTTGTTCCAAACTAAATGTTTGGGGCAAATTGCCGGAAATTTCTTCAACATCCGATAAACCAGAAAAATCTAAAGTTAAAACAGTAGCATCAAAGCCATTCATCCAGTGATTTGCACCTTCATTATCAAAAATTTCATAAGTAAATGGAACGAATGTACCCGGCGCAACAACAAAATCGTATTCCGATCCGCCATAAGGCTTTTTAAATTCTACAGTCCAAACTCCATTGCTCCATTTACTATTACGACATTTGTCGCCTGGTAATTTTTACTTATTTAGTTTTGTTTCTGGATTTAGATCATTGTATAATTTAATATATTCTCTCACAACTTTCATCG
>Ga0172371_10000445_pt1 | contig 63212 bp, 67 predicted proteins | sample Lak12m_FD_114543 | JGI IMG/M metagenome (GOLD analysis project Ga0172371, IMG submission 114543) | Freshwater microbial communities from Kabuno Bay, South-Kivu, Congo - kab_022012_12m | ecosystem: Environmental > Aquatic > Freshwater > Lake | place: Democratic Republic of the Congo: South-Kivu... | reverse complement strand
GCCACCCCACACGCCGATGATGAGATACATCGGGATCAGCGTGGCTTCAAAAAACACATAGAACAACATGCCGTCCAGCGCACAGAACACCCCGATCATCAGGCCGCTGAGAATCAGGAAAGCACCCATGTACTGGTTGACACGGCTGGTGATGACCTCCCAGCCAGCAATGACCACCACCACGTTGATGAAGGCGGTGAGCAACACAAACCACAGCGAAATGCCGTCCACGCCCAGGTGATAGTTCACATGAAAGCGCTCAATCCAGGGCGACAGCTCGGTGAACTGCATGGACGCGGTGGTCACGTCAAACTGCGTGTACAACGGCACCGTCACCAACAGGCTCACCAACGCGCCAATCAGTGCAATCCAACGAACCGCCTGCGCCTGGTCATCACGACCCAGGGCAAGCAACAAGACACCAAACAGGACTGGTGTCCAGATAGCCAGGCTCAGCAAACCCATTTTTAGTTTTCTCCTATTTGAGCCAAACGAAATACGTCATCAGGACAAAAATGCCCAGCACCATGGTCAGCGCGTAGTCGTACAGATAACCCGTCTGGACCTTGCGCACCACGCTGGAAATCATTCCGACGATGCGCCACGACCCATTCACCACCGCACCGTCAATCACCGCTTGGTCGCCACCCTTCCAGAGCGCCACCCCCAGGCCGCGCGCCGCGGGTGCCAGCACGTTTTCATTGAACCAGTCCATGTAGTATTTGTTTTCAAGCAAGGTATGGATCGGTTTGAAGGTTCGCTGGATCGCTGCGGGCAAAGCCGGGTTCACCATGTACATGTAGTACGACAGCGCCACACCCGCCAACGCCAGCCAGAACGGTGCCGTCGTTAACCCATGCAGCGCCATCTGCACTGGCCCATGGAACTCTTCATGCAAAAGTTCCATGGCCTTGTGCAACTCTGGGTTAACAAATATCGCATCGTTAAAGAAATTGCCAAACAACATCGGACCGATCGTCATGTAGCCGATCAAAACCGACGGGATTGCCAACAGCACCAGCGGCACCGTCACCACCCACGGTGATTCATGTGGCTTGTGCTGCCCACCATGCGCGTCGTGGCCATGACCGTGGTGCGCATCCGGGTTCTGATCAAAGCGTTCGTTGCCATGAAAGACCAGAAAGTACAAGCGGAACGAATAAAAAGCGGTCACAAAAACACCAGCCAGCACGGCAAAATAAGCAAAGCCTGCTGCCGGCAGCGAACTGGCGTGCACCGCTTCAATGATCGAATCCTTGGAATAAAACCCCGCGAAAAAGGGTGTACCAATCAGCGCCAATGACCCCACCAGCGACGTGATCCAGGTGATGGGCATGTACTTGCGCAAGCCGCCCATCCAGCGGATGTCCTGGTTGTGATGCACACCCATGATGACCGAACCCGCAGCCAGGAACAGCAGCGCCTTGAAGAAAGCGTGCGTCATCAGGTGGAACACCGCCACCGAGTACGCCGACGCACCCAAGGCGACCGTCATGTAGCCCAGTTGCGACAGCGTGGAATACGCGACCACACGCTTGATGTCGTTCTGGATGATGCCCAGAAAGCCCATGAACAGGGCCGTGATACCGCCAATAATCAACACAAAATTCAGCGCCGTGTCACTGAGCTCAAACAGCGGCGACATGCGCGCCACCATAAAGATACCCGCCGTGACCATGGTGGCCGCGTGAATCAGTGCCGAGATGGGTGTGGGGCCTTCCATTGAATCGGGCAGCCACACGTGCAAGGGAAACTGTGCCGACTTGCCCATCGCGCCAACAAACAGGCCGATGCAAATGACGGTCACCAGCATCCAGTCGGTACCTGGCAGCGTCATCGTTGCCAAGCTGCCCGCTTTGGCAAAGGCTTCGGTGTAGTTCAGCGTGCCGGTGTAAGCCACCAACAGACCGATGCCCAAAATGAAGCCAAAGTCGCCCACACGGTTGACCAAAAAAGCCTTCATGTTGGCAAAGATGGCGCTGGGCTTGTTGAACCAGAACCCGATCAACAAGTACGACACCAGGCCCACAGCTTCCCAGCCAAAGAACAACTGCAACATGTTGTTGCTCATCACCAGCATCAGCATCGAGAACGTAAACAACGAAATGTAGGCAAAGAAGCGGTTGTAGCCTTCGTCCTCTTCCATGTAACCAATGGTGTAGATGTGCACCATCAGCGAGACAAAGCTCACCACACACATCATCATGGCGGTGAGCCCATCGACCATGAAGCCGATTTCCATCTTCAGGCCACCGACCACCATCCAGTTGTAGATGGTTTCGTTGTAGCGTGCACCGTCCAGTACCACGCTCTGAAGCGTCATGGCCGACAGAATGAAGGCCACCAGCACGCCCAGAATAGCGAGCATGTGCGACGCAGTACGTCCAATCAGGTTGCCACCAAACTTCGTACCCAGAATGCCTGCACCAATGGCACCGGCCAGCGGTGCCAGCGGCACCGTGAGCAACATTGCGGTCGAAAGGGTTTGACTCATTTGTTGTTATCCCTTCAACGAATCAAGTTCGTCCACATTGATACTGGAACGGTTGCGGAACAGCAGCACCAGAATGGCCAGGCCGATGGCCGACTCAGCGGCGGCCACGGTCAAGATGAAAAACACAAAAATCTGGCCATGCAGGTCACCCAGGTAGTGGGAAAACGCCACAAAGTTGGTGTTGACCGCCAGCAGCATCAGTTCAATGGCCATCAACAACACGATCAGGTTCTTTCGGTTCAAAAAGATACCCACCACCGAGAGCGCAAACAGCATCGCGCCCAGCGATAAAAAATGACCCAGAGTCAGTGTCATGCCTTGTTCTCCGCAGAAGTCTCAGCGACAGCTTCCACCGGCAGCGCCGGTTTGGTGGCTTCAACTTTTATTACAACCATGCGATCCTTTGCCCGCACGCGCACTTGTTCAGAGGGATTGACCACCCTGGTATCCTTACGCTGACGCAGAGTCAATGCGATGGCAGCCACCATGCCCACCAGCAAAATGGCCGCAGCCACTTCAAGTGGATAGATGTACTCGGTGTACAACAACTTGCCGAGCTCTTTGGTGTTGGATGCGCCAGTTGCTGACAGCGTCGCGGGGTCTTCCGCGACCCTGAAGCCCCCCATCAACACGGCCGACATCTCAAAAATGATAAAGACGCCCACCACAGCAGCAATGGGGAAGTGTTTCCAGAAACCATCCCGCAGGCTCTCAATTTTGACGTCCAGCATCATCACCACAAACAGGAACAGCACCATCACGGCACCCACGTACACCAGTATCAACGACAGCGATAAAAACTCGGCCTTGAGCAGCATCCAGATCAGCGCCGCTTGAAAGAAAGTCAGCACCAGGCACAACACGGCATGCACCGGGTTACGGGCCGTGATGACACGAAACGCCGCGAACAAGAGGATGACGGCAAAAAAATAAAACAAACCGGCTGTGACACTCATGATTCAAATTCTTTCGTAAAACCAGTCACCGGTACTTTGCATCTGCCTGCTTGCAGGCCGCTATTTCGGACTCATAACGATCACCAACGGCCAACAACATTTCTTTGGTGAAATAAAGATCGCCGCGGTTCTCCCCGTGGTATTCCAGAATGTTGGTTTCAACAATCGAATCCACCGGGCAGCTTTCCTCACAAAACCCGCAAAAAATGCATTTGTTCAAGTCGATGTCGTAGCGAGTGGTCCGACGGGAACCGTCTTGACGTACCTCAGACTCGATGGTGATCGCCATGGCGGGGCAAACGGCCTCGCACAGCTTGCAGGCAATGCAGCGTTCTTCACCGTTCTTATACCGGCGCAACGCATGCAGACCTCGAAAGCGCGGCGACAACGGTGTCTTTTCTTCCGGATATTCCAGTGTGATCTTGCTACGAAACGCGTAGCGCCCGGTCAAGCGCATGCCCTTGAGCAGTTCCAGCAGGAAAAAACTCGAGAAAAAGTCTTTCAAGGAAAAAGCACTTCCCACGGCAGCCCCGGCAGCATTTAAGTTTGGATTGGACATAAGCGACTCGAATTACTTCCAGATGTTCCACGAGGTCTGCATCCACACGCCGACCAGAACCAACCAGACCAAGGTCACTGGAATAAATATCTTCCAGCCCAGACGCATGATCTGGTCATAGCGGAAGCGCGGAAAGGTCACGCGCACCCAAATGAACAAGGTCATGATGGCAAACGTCTTGAGTCCCAACCAAATCCAGCCCGGGACAGCATTGAAGAACGTGCTATCAATAGGCGAAAGCCAGCCACCCAAAAACATCGTCGTCACCAACACTGACACCAACCAGATATTGGCGTACTCAGCCATCTGGAACATGGCCCAGGACATCCCTGAATACTCCACCATATGCCCAGCGACGATCTCAGATTCGCCCTCGATCACGTCAAACGGCGTGCGGTTGGTTTCAGCCAAGCCGGATACGAAATAAACCACCATGATCGGTAGCAAAGGCAGCCAGTTCCATGAAAGGAAATTCAGACCCACGCTGGCAAAGTGGCCTTTGTTCTGCCCCATCACGATGTCGGTCATGTTCAGACTGGCCGACACCATCAGCACCACCAAAAAACAGAAGCCCATGGCTATTTCGTAGCTCACCATCTGGGCTGAAGCGCGCAACGCACCCAGAAAAGCATACTTGGAGTTGGATGACCACCCTGAGATGATCACTCCATACACTTCCATGGACGCAATGGCCATCAGGAACAACAAGCCGGCATTGACGTTAGCCACCGCCACCTCAGGGCCAAAGGGCACCACCGCCCAAGCCGCCAGTGCTGGTGCCACCGTCAGCACCGGGCCAATGAAAAACAGCGCTTTGTCAGAATCAGCTGGCCGAACAATTTCTTTGGTCATCAGCTTCAATGCGTCGGCAATCGGCTGCAACAAACCCCAAGGGCCCACCCGGTTCGGACCCAAACGAATCTGCACCCAACCCAGTAATTTGCGCTCCCACAATGTGGCGTAGGTCACTGCACCGAGCACGATCATCAAAACGACCGTGACCTTGAGCAAAGCCCAGATCAGTGGCCAGGCCAAATCCGACCACCATGACGCATCGATCAGCGCCTGACCAAAAGAGAAAAGCCAGTCGCTCATGCCACCACCTCCGAAGAAACCGTCATGTGGGCATCCGCAGTCAACTGCAGTGACGATGCTCGGCGCACCAGTCCGTCCAACTGATAAATGGGTGCCACACAAGGCTCCACCCACGGTACCGATGCCGCCTGTACACCTGCACTGGCATTGCTTAACCGCGCTGGGATCACCATCCCGGATTCGCTGTCGGCCACACCATACAGGGCTTGCGCAAGTACGTCGGTTGACACGTCAAAGCCAAATCCGGGCAATCCCAAAATATCGGCCAGCGCGCGCAACACCTTCCAGGCTGGACGTGTTTCACCCAGCGGCTTGACCACCGCATGGAAACTTTGGACACGCCCCTCGGCGTTGACAAAGCTGCCAGAGGTTTCGGTAAACGGCGCTACCGGCAAGAGCACGTCGGCGCATTCCATGTTGGTCTTGAAAGGGCTCAGGCTCACCACCATCTCACAGCCCGCCAGCGCCTTCACGGCTGCGGCACCGGCTGCCGAATCAAATTCGGGTTCGGTATTGAGCAGCAAGGCGGCTTTCAGCGCGCCACCCAGCATCTGCCCCGCGTGCAAGCCACCGGCACCGGGCAACGCCCCCATCAGCTGGGCACCAACGGTGTTGGCTGCCTCGGTCAGGTAACCGACGGTAGCCCCGGTTTGTTCGCCGATCCAGTTGGCCAGCTTGAGCAGGCTCAGCGCCTGCGCGTGATGCGCGGCGCCATTGCCCAGCAACACCGCTGCACGCTCACCCGCAATCAAGGAGCGGGCGATATCCAAAGCCACTGGGGTCACATTCCCGCTTTGCGGTGCAGCTACCGATTTTTCTTGCGCCACCGCCGCAGCGATATCGACCAGGGCTTGCACCCATTGCGCTGCGGGAACCACTTGATCGTGCGCCACGGGCATGGCCCAATCGACACGCCCCGAGGCCACCACACTGACCTCACCGCCATGACGCACCGCCTGGCGGATACGCTGGGCAAACAGCGGATGATCCTTACGCAGGTTGGACCCCACCACCAACACGGATTGCAGGTTGGACAGTGCAGCAATGGGCAGACCCAGCCAGCGCGCACCGCTACGACCGGTATCAAATTCTGCGTTGCGCAGGCGATAGTCAATATTTTCACTGCCCAGGGACCTGACCAAGGCACCGGTCAGGTACAACTCTTCCAGCGTGCTATGCGGGCTCACCAATGCGCCGATGGACGCAGCACCGTGCTCTGATTTGATGTTGCGCAGGCCATGCGCCACGTATTCCAGAGCGGTCTTCCAGTCCACCTCGTTCCACTTGCCACCTTGCTTGATCATCGGTGTGGTCAGGCGCTCGGTGCTGTTCAGCGCCTCATAGGAAAAACGGTCACGATCGGCGATCCAGCATTCATTGACAGCCTCGTTTTCAAAGGGCACAACGCGCATCACCCGGTTGTTCTTGACCTGCACGATCAGGTTGGCGCCGGTGGAATCGTGCGGACTCACCGACTTGCGCCGCGACAGCTCCCAGGTACGCGCGCTGTAACGGAACGGCTTGCTGGTGAGCGCGCCCACCGGACAAATATCGATCATGTTGCCCGACAGCTCGGAGTCCACTGACTGACCGACAAACGTTTCAATTTCAGAGTGTTCGCCGCGGTTGGACATGCCCAGTTCCATCACACCGGCAATTTCCTGACCAAACCGGACACAGCGTGTGCAATGAATGCAACGCGACATTTCCTGCATGGAAATCAGCGGACCTACGTCCTTGACCTTGACTACGCGCTTTTCTTCTTCATAACGTGAGGCCGTGCCACCGTAGCCCACTGCAATATCCTGCAACTGGCATTCGCCGCCCTGATCACAGATCGGACAATCCAGCGGGTGATTGATGAGCAAGAATTCCATCACCGACTGTTGCGCCTTGATCGCCTTGTCGGTCTTGGTGCGCACGATCATGCCTTGGGTGACCGAGGTGGCACACGCCGGCATCGGCTTGGGCATCTTTTCAATGTCCACCAGACACATGCGGCAACTGGCCGCGATACTGAGCTTCTTGTGGTAGCAGAAATGCGGAATATGGGTACCGGACTTTTCAGCCGCGTGCATGACGGTGCTGCCTTCGGCCACACCGACTTTTTTCCCGTCGAGTTCAATTTCAATCATCTGGGACTCGCTCAAACGTAAGCTGGAACCATGCAGGTCTTGTGCACCACGTGGTATTCGAATTCGGGCATGAAGTGCTTGAGCATCGCCCGCACCGGCATGGCCGCCGCATCACCCAGCGCACAAATAGTGCGCCCTTGGATGTTCTCTGCAACGGAGTTCAACAGTTCCATGTCCGACGGACGGCCCTGTCCGGTCTCGATACGGTCCACCACCCGCGACAACCAACCCGTGCCTTCACGGCAGGGGGTACATTGCCCACAGGACTCGTGCATGTAGAAGTAGCTCAACCGCTGCAGGCTCTTGACCATGCAACGCGAGTCGTCCATCACGATGACCGCGCCCGAGCCCAGCATGGACCCGGCTTTGGCGATCGAGTCATAGTCCATGGTGCAGTCCATGATGATGTTGGCAGGCAACACCGGCGACGACGAGCCCCCCGGAATCACCGCCTTGAGCTGACGCCCCTTGCGCACGCCACCGGCCAGTTCCAGCAGCTTGGCAAAGGTAGTGCCCATGGGAACCTCGTAGTTGCCGGGCAATTCCACGTCGCCACTGACCGAGTAAATTTTGGTGCCACCGTTGTTGGGTTTGCCGCAGGCAACATACGCGGCACCGCCGTTGCGGATGATCCACGGAACCGCCGCAAAGGTTTCGGTGTTGTTGATGGTGGTGGGTTTGCCATACAAACCAAAGCTGGCTGGAAACGGCGGCTTGTAGCGTGGCTGACCTTTTTTTCCCTCAAGCGACTCAAGCAGGCCGGTTTCTTCACCGCAAATGTAGGCGCCGAAGCCGTGCGCTGCGTGCAACTGAAACTTGAAACCACTTCCCAGAATGTTGTCACCCAGATAGCCAGCTGCGCGTGCCTCTTCCAGCGCTTCTTCAAAGCGCTGGTAGGTGTGGAAAATTTCGCCGTGGATGTAGTTGTAGCCCACCGCGATGCCCATCGCATAAGCGGCAATGATCATGCCTTCGATGACGATGTGCGGATTGAACTCCATGATGTCACGGTCTTTACAGGTACCGGGCTCGCCCTCGTCAGAGTTGCAAACCAGATACTTGTCACCCGGAAACTGACGCGGCATGAAGCTCCACTTGAGCCCGGTGGGAAAGCCCGCACCCCCGCGACCACGCAAAGACGATTCCTTGACCACGGCAATCACCTGGTCTTGCGTCATGGCGGGTGCACCCGCCTGACCCAGCACCTGGCGCAGGGCCTGATAGCCCCCGCGCGTTTCGTAGTCCTTCAGGCGCCAGTTGGAACCGTCCAGCCCCGCCATGATCTGCGGGTTGATGTGACGATTGTGAAACGAGGTTTGCGCCCCTGTGGCCTGGAACTGAGCCAGCAAACTTGCCGCGTTCATGCTTTGCCCTCCAGCGCACGCAACCCGTCAACCAGTTGATCGAGTTTTTCGTCACTCATGAAACTGCACATCGTCGTGTCGTTGACCAGCATCACCGGCGAGTCGGCGCAGGCACCCAAGCATTCACTCTCTTGCAGGGTGAACAGACCATCAGCCGTGGTCTGGTTGTTGTCAACCCCCAGCTTGGCCTTCAGGTAGGCCATGGCATGGGCACCGGCACGCAACTGGCACGGCAGGTTGGTACACACGTTGAGCTTGTACTTGCCCACCGGGCGCTGGTTGTACATGTTGTAGAACGTCGTGACTTCATGCACGGCCATCGGCGCCATACCCAAGTAATCTGCAACAAATTTTTCGCTGTCCAGGCTGACATAGCCCAATTCTTGCTGCACGATGCGCAAGCAGGCCATCACAGCCGACTGACGCTGGTCGGCCGGGTATTTGGCGACCTCTTTGGCAAAAGCCGCCTTGGATTTTTCAGAAATCATCTGTCAACTTCCCCAAACACGATATCCATCGTTCCGATGATTGCCACCGCGTCAGCAATCATGTGTCCCTTGCCCATTTCATTGAGGGCAGACAGGTGAACGAAAGCCGGCGGACGAATCTTCATGCGGTAAGGCTTGTTGGCCCCATCGCTGATCAGGTAGATGCCAAACTCACCCTTAGGGTGTTCGATGGCCGCGTAGGTCTCACCCTCAGGCACAGGAAAACCTTCAGTGAACAACTTGAAGTGGTGAATCAGCGCTTCCATGTTCGACTTCATGGACTCACGATCCGGTGGCGCAATCTTGTGGTTGTCGGTGATGACCGGACCCGGGTTGGCACGCAACCAGTCGACGCATTGCTTGATGATGCGGTTGGCCTGCTTCATTTCTTCCATACGCACCAGATACCGGTCGTAGGTATCTCCAGTCTTGCCCACCGGGACGTCAAAGTCCAGCCGGTCATAGACCTCATAGGGCTGCGCCTTGCGCAAGTCCCACGCGATTCCGGAGCCACGCAGCATCGGGCCGGTAAAGCCCAGATTGAGCGCACGCTCGGGCGTGACTACACCGATACCCACGGTACGCTGCTTCCAGATGCGGTTTTCAGTCAAGAGGGTGTGGTACTCCTCCAGATGCTTGGGAAAACGCTGAGTGAAGTCGTCGATAAAGTCCAGCACGCTACCGCCGCGATTGCGATTGAGCTCTTCAGTGGACTTGGCACTGCGAATCTTGTTGGGCTTGTGCCGCGGCATGGCGTCCGGCAGGTCACGGTACACGCCCCCGGGGCGGAAATACGCGGCGTGCATGCGCGCACCGCTGACCGCTTCGTAAATGTCAAACAGGTCCTCGCGCTCACGAAACGCGTACAACATGACCGTCATCGCACCGCAGTCGATCGCGTGCGCGCCCACCCACAGCAGGTGGTTGAGCAAGCGCGTGATCTCGGCAAACATCACGCGGATGTACTGCGCGCGCACCGGCACCTCGATGCCCAGCATGCGCTCCACCGCCAGACAATACGCCTGCTCGTTGCACATCATGGACATGTAGTCGAGCCGATCCATGTACGGCAAGGTCTGCAGATAGGTCTTGTTTTCCGCCAGCTTTTCTGTGGCGCGGTGCAGCAGACCGATGTGCGGATCAGCGCGCTGGATGACTTCACCGTCAAGTTCAAGCACCAGGCGCAGCACACCGTGCGCCGCCGGGTGCTGGGGTCCAAAGTTCAGGGTGTAATTTTTGATCTCAGCCATGACTTACCTTGCTTGTTGCAGGCCACCGTAATTTTCTTCACGGATGATGCGCGGCGTGATCTCGCGCGGCTCAATCGTGACCGGCTGATAGACCACGCGCTTTTGTTCTGCGTCGTAACGCATTTCGACATGCCCCAACATGGGAAAGTCCTTGCGAAACGGATGCCCGATAAAACCATAGTCGGTCAGGATGCGGCGCAGGTCTTCGTGACCTTCAAACACAATGCCGAACAGGTCAAAAGCCTCACGCTCAAACCAGTTGGCCGAGCTCCAGACGTCGCACACCGAACGAACCATGGGCGCAACGTCATTGGGCACAAACACCTTCAGCCGCACACGTTGGTTCAGGCTCACCGACAACAAATGCAGCACCACGCAAAAACGCGGGCCTTCCCAAGCTTGATTCTTGTAGGTGGAATAGTCCACACCACACAGGTCGATCATCTGCTCGAACTTGCAATCGGCATGATCACGCAGCACCAACGCCGCTTTGGCGTAATCGTCCGCCTTGACCACGATGGTGAGTTCACCCAGGCGGACCGAACTGCTTTGCAGCAAATCACCTAAAGCCTTGGCCACACGCTCCTGCAGTACAACGGGATTAACAGCATATTCGGACATGAACATTCCCTCAGGTGCGAGCAATGGTTTGGGTACGGCGGATCTTGCTCTGCAACTGAAGGATGCCATACACCAGCGCTTCAGCAGTGGGTGGACAACCCGGCACATACACATCCACCGGAACAATGCGGTCACAGCCACGCACCACCGAATAGCTGTAGTGGTAGTAACCACCGCCATTGGCGCAAGAGCCCATGCTGATCACCCAGCGCGGCTCGGCCATTTGGTCATAGACCTTGCGAAACGCCGGAGCCATTTTGTTGGTGAGCGTACCTGCCACAATAATCAAATCTGATTGGCGCGGACTGGGCCGAAACACCTCGGCGCCAAAGCGGCTGATGTCATAACGCGCTGCAGCGGCGTGCATCATCTCCACCGCACAGCACGCCAGACCAAAGGTCATGGGCCACATCGAGCCGGTCTTGGCCCAGTTGACCACCGTGTCATAGCTGGTGGTGACAAAGCCCTTGTCGAGCAATCCTTCGATCATCGCCTTACTCCCAGTCCAGCGCGCCTTTGATCCACATGTACACGAAGCCAATCGTGAGGAGGGTCACAAATTCAAGGCCAACAAAAAAACCGTACAAGCCCAGCTCTTTCAATGTCACTGCCCACGGAAACAGCAACGCAGTTTCCAGGTCGAACAAGATGAAAAGAATGGCGATCAGGTAATAGCGCACGTCAAATTTCATGCGCGCGTCGCCAAAGGCTTCAAAGCCACATTCGTAAGGGGAATTTTTTGCACCGTAGGGGCGATTGGGGCCGAGGATGTAACCGATGATTTGCGGCATGACGCCGACCGTCATGCCGATCACGACGAAGAGAATCACTGGCAAGTATTGTTCAAGATTCATCTGGCGAGTTTGATTCAATGGTCTATTTGCTGTATTGACATACATCAAACTTAGTCTTACTTGGTGCCGTCGGCGAGACTCGAACTCGCACAGCTTTCGCCACTACCACCTCAAGATAGCGTGTCTACCAATTTCACCACGACGGCTGATATTTTTTGCCACAACAACCCAACGCGTCTGGTGCACGTTTGAGGCATTTTGAGCGCGGTGGAGTGTACCCTGAATCCCCACACTTCCTGCGGAAACAAGCCCGTCAAAACGTCATTTATTTCGCTGGAATTTGAGCCGCACCAGAAACTGCCGGCGCAGGTGCAACAGCGGTCGGCACAGGTGCCACGAGCGCAGCGTTTTCAAGCACGCTGCCAGAAGCCGGTGCAGGCCGTGCAGCGCCCAAATAAGCCAACGCCAAGGTACTGACAAAAAAGATCGTCGCCAGCACAGCAGTGGTGCGCGACAGAAAGTTGGCGCTGCCGCTGGCACCAAACAGGCTCCCTGAACCACCGCTGCCAAAGGCCGCGCCCATGTCAGCACCTTTGCCATGCTGCACCAGGATCAAACCCACCATAGCAATCGCAGAAATCATCTGCACTGCCAACAAAATCGTCAACGCCACATTCATCACATACTCCTAAGTCAATAGCATTCTGCGCTTGGCCGATCAGGCAGCGGCAGCAATAATGGTCAAAAAATCTGCAGCCTTCAGTGCCGCACCGCCAATCAGCCCACCGTCAATATCAGCTTGCGCCAAAAGCGACGCAGCGTTGGCGGCGTTCATGCTGCCGCCGTACAACAGCGCAATGCGATCCGCGTTGTGCGAGGCTGCCTTGAGTTGCGCGCGCAACACCGCGTGCACTTGTTGCGCCTGCTCGGGTGTGGCGGTCTTGCCGGTACCAATGGCCCACACGGGTTCATACGCCACCACAATTTCACTCACACAGTGCCCATTGGCATGAATCACGGCAGCCAGTTGGCGCTTGACCACTTCAACGGTTTTGCCCGCTTCGCGCTCAGCGAGGGTCTCGCCCACACAAACGATGGGCGTGATGCCGCAACCCAACGCACGTTGCGCCTTGAGCGCGACCGTCTCGTCACTTTCACCGTGGTACTGCCGACGCTCCGAATGCCCGACGATGGCGTAACGCACGCCAAAGTCACGCAACATCAACGCTGAAATTTCACCGGTGTAGGCACCCGATTCATGCGCTGAGACATCTTGCGCTGCCAATTCCACAACAGAACCGGCCAGCAACGATTGACACTGCGCCAGATACGCCGACGGCACCCCCACTGCCACCCGGCAAGTGGGTTGGCCAACACCCGCCAACACCGCCTTGAGCAACTGCTCGTTGGCAGCCAGGCTGCCGTTCATCTTCCAGTTACCTGCAATGAGTTTTTTCTTCATGCATTTCCCCAGGTCAAAACAATTTTTCCGACATGCTGATTCGATTCCATCAACGCATGCGCCTGTGCAGCATCCGCAGCAGCAAACACGCCATGGATGACCGGTTGAATCTGGCCTGACTCGATCAACGGCCAAACTTGTTGACGCAGCGCCTGGGCGATGATCGCCTTGAACGCCACCGGCCTGGGTCGCAACGTGGAGCCCGTCACCGTCAAGCGCCTGCGCAGCACCAGTCCGGCGTCAAACTCACTCTTGACGCCCCCTTGCACCGCAATGATGACCAGCCGCCCGTCTTCTTGCAGACACTGCACCTCACGCGCCACATAGGAACCCGCGACCATGTCCAAAATCAGGTGCACACCCAATTCATTCGTAAGCCGCATCACCTCAGCCTGAAAATCATGCATTTTGTAGTTGATGGCGGCGTGCGCCCCCAACCGCAGGCAAGCGGCGCATTTTTCATCGCTGCCTGCGGTGGCGAATACCCGCGCGCCCAGCGAGCGCGCCAACTGGATGGCTGCCACGCCTATCCCGCTGGTGCCGCCCTGTATCAGCACGCTTTCACCCGCAACCAGTTTGCCGCGGTCCACCAGGTTGCTCCACACGGTGAAAAAGGTCTCGGGCAAGCTGGCCGCCTGGATGTCTGTCAGGCCCCCGGGCACCGGCAAACACTGGGCCAGCGGGGCCACGCAATACTGCGCGTAGCCACCCCCAGACACCAACGCGCACACACGCTGCCCCAACTGCAAACCGGCTTCGGCCAACTGCGCTGTGTCGCCCTGCTCGATCAAACCTGCCACCTCCAGCCCCGGAATGTCCGACGCGCCAATGGGTGGCGGATAAGCACCTTTACGCTGCAACACATCTGGACGATTCACCCCACTGGCGCTCACACGCAGCAGCACTTCACCCGCACCGGGCACCGGCATGGGCCGTTGTCCCAGGCGCAGAACATCCGGAGCGCCAAATTGGGTGATCTCAACTGTTTGCATGCTTTTAATCACTCCAGACCTCATGAAACGTGCCTAGATAACTATCAAATAAATAGCAAATCAAGCACGGTTTTCCGGCGCTGGACGATCCAGCAACGCCTTCATGGACAGCTTGACACGGCCTTTCTCGTCAGTTTCCAACACCTTGACCTTGACGATCTGGCCTTCTTTGAGGTAATCGGTCACCTTCTCAACGCGCTCGTGCGCAATCTGGCTGATGTGCAGCAAGCCGTCTTTGCCCGGCAGCAGGTTGATCAAGGCGCCAAAGTCCAGAATCTTCACCACAGGGCCTTCATAGATCTTGCCAATTTCCACCTCGGCGGTGATCTGCTCGATGCGACGCTTGGCTTCTTCGGCCTTGGCCGGGTCGCTGGAGGCGATGGTGATAGTGCCGTCTTCCTCGATGTTGATCTGCGTACCGGTTTCCTCGGTCAGCGCGCGGATCACTGAGCCACCCTTGCCAATCACGTCACGAATCTTCTCGGGGTTGATCTTCATCGTGAACAGACGCGGCGCAAAGGTGGACACCTCGGCCTTGGCCGAGCCCATGGCTTCCACCATCTTGCCCAGAATGTGCATGCGCGCTTCTTTGGCTTGCGCCAGTGCCACTTGCATGATCTCTTTGGTGATGCCCTGGATCTTGATGTCCATCTGCAACGCTGTGATGCCAGTGGCCGAACCCGCCACCTTGAAGTCCATGTCGCCCAGGTGATCTTCATCGCCCAGAATGTCGGTCAACACGGCAAAGCGGTTGTCTTCTTTGATCAGCCCCATGGCAATGCCCGCCACGTGCGTTTTCAAAGGTACACCCGCATCCATCAGGCTCAGGCAGCCACCGCAGACCGAAGCCATCGACGACGAACCGTTGGATTCGGTCACTTCAGACACCACGCGCATGGTGTAGGGAAAGTCTTCCTTGCTGGGCAACACCGCAATCAACGCACGCTTGGCCAGACGACCATGACCGATTTCACGGCGTTTGGGCGTGCCCACACGGCCCGTTTCACCGGTGGCAAAGGGCGGCATGTTGTAGTGCAACATGAAGCGGTCTTCAAAGTCGCCGCTCAGGGCGTCAATGCGTTGCGCGTCGCGCTCGGTACCCAGTGTGGTCACCACCAGCGCCTGCGTTTCACCGCGGGTGAACAAAGCCGAACCGTGGGTGCGCGGCAGCACGCTGTTGCGGATTTCAATCGGGCGCACGGTGCGCGTGTCGCGGCCGTCAATGCGCGGCTCACCGGCCAGAATCTGGCCACGCACCAGACGTGCTTCGATGTCAAACAACAGGCCTTCGACCTTGACCGAATCAAACTCGACACCATCGGCCTTCAAACCGGCCATCACATCGGCGTAGGCCGCGCGGCAGGCTTGCGTGCGAGCTTGCTTGTTGCGCAATTGGTAGGCTGCGGCCAACTTGTCTTGCGCCAGCGCTTGCACCTTGGCAATCAGCGCTTCGTCCCTGGCCGGAGCCTTCCAGTCCCACACCGGCTTGCCGGCCTCGCGCACCAGTTCATGGATGGCGTTGATGGCGATGGCACCTTGCGCGTGACCAAACATCACCGCGCCCAGCATGACGTCTTCCGACAATTGGTCGGCCTCAGATTCCACCATCAACACGGCGGCTTCGGTACCGGCCACCACCAGATCCATCTGGCTGGACTTGCGCTGGGTCTGACCCGGGTTCAACACATACTCCCCGTTGACGTAACCCACACGGGCGGCGCCAATCGGGCCGTTGAAAGGCACACCGCTGATCGACAGCGCTGCGCTCACCGCCACCATGGCGGCGATGTCGGCGTCAACCTCGGGGTTGAGCGACAGCGTATGCACCACCACGTGCACTTCGTTGAAGAAACCTTCGGGAAACAGCGGGCGAATCGGGCGGTCGATCAGACGGCTGGTGAGCGTCTCAAATTCGCTGGGGCGGCCTTCGCGCTTGAAGAAGCTGCCGGGAATCTTGCCCGCGGCGTACGACTTTTCCAGGTAATCCACCGTCAGCGGAAAGAAGTCCTGACCGGCTTTGCCTTCGGTCTTGGCCACCACCGTGGCCAGCACCACCGTGCCGTCCATGTCGAGCTTGACCGCACCGCTGGCCTGGCGCGCGATTTCGCCGGTTTCCATGGTCACCGTATGCTGACCCCATGTGAAGGTCTTGGTCACTTTTTTGAACATCGTCATTTTTCAATCTCCTGTGAGTTTGGGGGGTGCAGGCCACCCCACCTGAGCCCGCAAGCCGCAACACAGAACACGATGCCATTCCAGAGGCTCCCCCACGCTGGGTGAAAACTCTGGAATGACACAGCTTCGCTTGTGTTGATGGCCTTTGCGAAGTAAAAAACGCCCGAGCCAGTTACCCAACTCAGGCGTTTGTCATTCCTTTGGAGCGCTTATTTGCGCAGACCCAGCTTGTTGATCAGCGCCACATAACGGTCGGCGTCCTTGCCCTTGAGGTAGTCGAGCAGTTTGCGACGGCGGCTCACCATGCGCAGCAAGCCGCGACGGCCGTGGTGATCTTTGGCGTGGGTTTTGAAGTGTGGCATGAGCTCGTTGATACGAGCGGTCAGCAGGGCCACTTGAACTTCGGGGCTACCGGTATCACCGGCTGAACGTGCGTTGTCCTTGACAACCGCAGCTTTAACGCTGGATGCAATCATGAAACTTCCTTTGGGTTAACAACTTGCGTACGGCGCTGGAACTGCCCCGTACGTGCGAATCTGCAAACTTTGCAGAGCGCGGCATTATAACCAGGTCGGGCTTTAAGACGTCTGCTTCGCACGCAGTGCCTGATGGCCCATTACACCAGCCCTGACTTGACGTGCCACCAAAGTCAGCCAGCAACAGCAGTGGAGCCAGAACAACCACGGGTACGCGCACAAAGCCTTGGCGGTGAACTACCAGCAACCGGCCGTCGAGGGTGTTTGGCGACCGGTATTGGACAGCGTCAAAGTGCCACATGAATCGTCGGCCTGTGCACTGGTGGGTACGGCTTGAATGGTAAAGCTGCTTGCCGCTGGTCCAGCGGAAAATGAAAGGTTGTAGCGTGTCGATCCCGATTTTGGACTCTGTGCGTTCGGCAAGGTAGCTCCAACATAGGTGTTGTTGGTGGTGAAATAGCGCTCCATGTACTGCGCGTTTTCCAGCAAAATCGATTTCACGTCGGTACGACTGGCGCGCTGCACATAGCTGGTGTAAGACGGCAACGCCACCGCCGCCAGAATTCCGATGATCGCCACCGTGATCAAGAGTTCAATCAGGGTAAAACCGCGCCGCCGCACAACAACAGCCTGCATCCCGTGCAGGCCCGCCGACGCTGATTGATGGTCAGGATTGGTTTTCATCTGCGCAATTCCCTCCAGTTAACGCGTCCCAAGACTTCCAGCGGCGTTGTCACGCCACCGCCAATGGCACCACTTGCGTCCACCGAACCACCGACTTCGATTGTATTGTTGGTCATCGTCGTGCTGCTGCTGCCGCCGTCAGAATTGGTGATGGTGGTGGTCGTGGTGTAAGTACCATCACTATTGAGCACAATCACAACCGTCGTCGTGGTGGTAGTGCCATCTGCGTTGGTCACCGTGGTGGTCGTTGTGCCTGGTGTTGCAGTGCCCAAACTGCCAATCTTCGGGTCTGTTGACCCAGGCGCTTTGGGGTCCAAAGAGCTGCTGCCATTGTCGGCACCGGGGTTCCTGGTCCAGCCAGAAACGCCGTAGCACTTGCCATTGGGATGGTGCCAGAAGGTGGTGTACTCCGCCAAGACATAGGTACCATACAGTGCAGACTTGACCCGCACGCCATATTCCGGTCTGCCTGACACAGCAAGTTCCAGTGCCGAATCTGGCGTCAGGTCGCTGATGATCTGGATCGTCAATGCGCCGTTGTGTCTGACCCCAGTGGCTGTCGCCGGTGTCGTACCGCTGGAGTAACCATTGACACCCGGCCCGTCAACGCCATTGGCTGGCGGAACCACCGGTTGGTACATGTTCCCGTCATAGTCACCGGCAGCCTTCTTGACACAACCAGTTTGCGTCGGGTGCAAGCCGACCCGAACATCACCATTGCCCCACCAGTCTTTGGCGGTCAACGCATCAATCGGCATATTGATGGCCAGACTGCCAATGTACTTGGGCTGGGCCAACCTGGCAGCGTCGGTGCTGGCAGAGCCGGGCCACACAGTGGCCGGATCACGCCGGTAGGTTTGCAGTGACGCCAGGCTGGGGATGCCAGTTGTCAAATAGGTCTTGAGCGCAAGATAGCCGCTGTCAACGTTATAAACATAACTTGCATCGCCAATGTGCAGCTTGACCGCCGGGTTGAGATACTGGTTGGAGACGATCACCTTGAAGTTTTGCGTCAGTGACGGAACGCCGCCTTTGATGTCCAGCGTGGTGCTGCTCGGGTTGAGCATATTGACCCCGGTGACGTCAAACTTGTCGTCATACTGGTGAAAATGCTGCTTGGATTGGCAGGCACTGCCCACACAGGTATCGCCACCCCCCGCAGTGGCATCGGTGCCGCCGGTCAAATCTGCTTTGCTAAAGCCGGGGCTGCTGCCGGTGGTCGTGAGTGAAACCGTCACTGGCCCATTAAACGCGCTACCCGTGGACTTGGCCACAATACCGATGCTTACATTGTTGCCGTCATAATTTTTGACCAGGGTGTAATTGACAGACGACTTGCCATCCAAAAAATCGTCCAGGTCTTTTGGTTTTTTGTTGCCAGGCGCACCCGTATAAACCGTTTCACCGTTGGCCGTGATGGTCAGCAATGAGACAGTTTTTGAGGTGCTGCTGCTGGCATAGGTGAATTTCACGCTCCCGGCGGCCTCGGCTGCGCTGGACGTACCACCCGACCCGTAATAAATGTCTTCATCAAAGTGGCCTCCGGCGACACCCTGCGTCGCCGTGGTGGAGGTATTCGGCGGATCGCCATTGTTGTCGTAATTGGCCTGGTAAATGTCAAATCCGGCGGTGGTAAAGGCGGTCAACTGCGAGCGCACACCACCGCCCATGTTGCGCCCGACCGGGCTGACCCCGCTGACCTGATCGGCCGCTGTGAAATGTGAATCCGCATTCAGGTCAAACCGCACCAGGCCATTGTCACCCCCGGTCAGGGCGTTGAGCTGCATCCACCAGTTTTCCCCCGGTGGCGTTTCCGAGGTATTGACGGCCGGGTTGGTGGACAAAAACAGGAAAACCACACCTGTTACAAAAGCACCATCCCCGACAACCCGCTCACCGCCCACAGGCAAAGCCGTTTTCCAACCCATGTGATGCCCGGCACCAGCACTCCAGTCTGGCACATTGTTGCTGGCAGTGCGTACCCGAATGGCCGGACTGACACCGGTGTAATTTACTTCGGTCAAAGTTTGCGTCAGCAGCGTGTTGTTGGCAGCGTAGGCCGCCGGCCGGTCCCAGATGCCGTAGGCGTAATGCGTTGCAGCATCGCTGGCATCGGTGTTGTCAAATATCTTGCCCGTTACAAACGTGACCATGCGCCCTCCCAACGGGTGCGCCTTGAAACCGGGCGCCATGGTGATGGCCTGGGCCGGTGTCGTTTGCGGCGCTGTGGTTGTCGGAAACAGCTTGACCGCTGTGCGCGGCGAGGCAGCAAGATCAAACTTCCACAAATTTCCGTCTATATCACCGGCATAAACGTAGTCGCTGCGGCCGTCCAGGTCAGCGTCCACCACGGTTGGCGAGGACAAACCATTGGATGCCGACACACTGCCCGTGCCAGCATCAATCTCATCAATTTTGGCACCGGTATGCGGATTGATGATGAACAAACTGGAATGCCCGTTACCATTGTTGTTATACCCATTGCCCACAATCAACGCCGCATCACCGTTGGGCAGTTTGGTCAGAACAGGGGTACCGTAGGTATGGCCCAGGTTGGCAAAACCGGATGTGGCACTGCTGATTTCCCACAGCACCTTGCTGGCCGCATCGCTCTCGGATGTGGGCACCACGCCGATATCCAACCCAAACAGCCCTTTGCCGCCGCCACCCAAACCTGCCACCAGAATGCTGCGCGCAGGCTGCACCGCGCCAGCGAACTCGGTATAGGCCAAATAGCGCCGCGCCGCAAGTTGCCCATCGACAAAGTAGCGGTGGGTATAGGGCGTGGCCTTGAGCAACGGCAACTTGGCGATCAATTGCGCAGGAATGAAGGCAAACCTTTCTTTGCCCCCATCGGGCAAGGCACCCGCATTGATGGCGTGCAACATGCCATCGTTGGCCCCCACAAATACGGTTTGGCTGCTACCGTCGTTCCAGTACAGGGGGGTTGAATGAATGATATCGCCCAGCACATCGCTTCTGGCACGGTAGTTGGCACCATTGGGCAATTCATTGCTGCGTTGCCCCCGGATATAGTCCAATATCGGTGAGGTGGCGGCAGCGCTGGCGGTGGCTGAGTCGAGCGCCGTCTTTTGCGTGGCTGACAAGTTAACCCAGCGAAACGGCACGCCCGTAGCGTTGTAGGTGACGATCATCCTGCCGGTGTTGTAATCTTGCTGGTCAATCTGGTAAGCCGAGCCGTTGCCCCAGTTGTCAGACAGTTGCAGCGTTCCATTCGAATCCATCGTGCGCGAATGCAGGTCGCCGCTCCAGTCGGTGGCACTGTAATCGATGGCGTAGATGGCTTGTGCCGCAGAGGTGAGCAAATAGCCCGACGCACTGGGCGCGCCCACATAGCCAACGGGCTGCGTTGCGTTGGTCGTGGAATTGATCCAATCCGGGTCGAACAGCGTTGCCGCCAGCACCACACCACCCGCCAGTAGTGGCAACAGCGACACTCTGGTGAGCTTGGGCAGTTTCAGTCCAGTCATGATCGTGCTCCTTTGGTTAGCCGCAGCTTCCGTCAGAGAAAGTGGCCGGGCGATGCCGGTAAATGTCTTCCACAAATACCTCAGAACCATCCACGCCAACACCCCGCGCAGTGATGCGAAACAACAACTTGGGACAAATGTGTTGGGTCTGGCCACCTTCTTGCCCAATCAACTCAACGATGTAGCTGGGTTGGCTTGCGACCAGCGAGGCAGTCAAGTTTGAATCGGAATTGGCAAAAGATCTTGTATTTGCCGTATCCGACCAGGTTGCGGCACTTTGCCAGCGTGGTGTGGCACCCGACACAGGTGTACTGCAATAGCCGCTGGTACAAGCCACAACAAACGCATCGCGATCAAAGGGGTTGAATGGCGTCGCTGTAAAAAGGCTCAATTCGGCATCACGAACCACCGCTTCAGCGGCCTCCAGCGCCAACTGTCGATTGCGGGAATTGGCTGCCATGCGTTCTTCCAGCGTGGCGCTGCGCATCACCGACAAGGCAATCAGCATCACCAAGGTCAAGAAGATCAGGCCGACAATCAGCACGGCACCATTCTGGCGTTGCCGCATCAAGGCAGGGGAGGTTTTCATAGGCATTACCCCGCCTGATTTCTGACGGTGAACGTGGCGTTGAAAACCTGGCGCAAATAGCGGTCTGTCGCACTGGCAACACTGGCCGGTACTGCCACGTTGGCGGAGGGTCCACGCACCGTGAGCGCAACCCGCACCGCCGCCACCTGGGCAAACTGCGTTGCCGTTGGTGCATCAACATAACTTTCGATGGTGCCATTTTTGTCGGCATCAATGCCATAACTGATCTGCAGGTTTTCAATGTTGTCAACCATCGTCGTGCCATTGCACGTCAGCGTGGGTGGATCGACAGCCGCGTTCACCGCAAACGCGTACGTCATCAACGCTCCAGATGCCACGACGGCACCGGTGCAGCCGGTTTCACCGCCGTCTTGCGCTTCGTATTGGACGGTCAAGCTGTCGGCCGCCGTACCGGTGCCATCGACACCGGTGACTGGCGTGCCAGAAAACGCCACATCGGCGTTGCTGCGCGCACCCGCCTGCCGCACTGCCCGCGCCAGCAGTTCCAGGGCGTTTCTGCCACTCTCTTGCATACGCGACACGTCCGACGTAGTGCGATCGGTCTGCATCGTGCCCAACAGCAACTGCATCAGCGCAATCATCAACACCAGCGCAATCACCACGCTGACCATCAACTCAACCAGACTCAACCCTGTCTGGGGAGACAAACCCTTGACTGTCAAGCTGCTTTTCATAGCCGCGTCTCCATCACAAAGGTCTGGATACTGCTGCCACCAGTGCCACGGGAATCATCCCATTGCACCGTCACTGCCACTTTTTTTGTGGCCGCGTTCATACTGATCGCACCAGCGCCTGAAGGTAAGGTCGATGCCAGCGCGGTGCGCCAGGCATTCAGGTCTTGCTCGGCAACGCTGGTGCCGGTGGGCGTGGGATCGGTCAACACAATGTCATAGGGCGCGCCAACACCCTCAGCTTCACGGCGGTTGGCACGCATGCGGTCAATGATGTCTGCCGCCAGAATGCTCGCTTGCGTGCGCCCATACGAGCTGTGGTTATTTTTCAGCCCGTTACCCACCACACCAGCAACACCGAGCAGGCCAAAGCTGACGATCAAAATAGTGACCAGAATTTCGATGAGCGAAGTCCCTGCTTGTTGACGCATCATTCAATACTCCTTGGTCATTCGCCGTTGCAATGCGCCGCAGGCGGGCCGTCTTTGGTCACACTGGCGCGGCCGGAGCCAGCGCTCAAAGTGATGTCCCGCCCGGCCAGCGTAGCCACCGCGCTGCACAGATCCCAGCGCCCGGATTGCGACGACTGACCATTTGGGCGATAAGCAACGTAATCAGCGACACCGGTTTGCCCGACCAGCGTGCTGTCACCGCTCAGCGCCGCGTGCACCCGCAAAACATCGGAGGCGTTATCGACAACTTGTACCGAACCACTGTTGGCAGGGTCCATAAAAATAATCCAGCCTTGCTGCCAGCCACCGGCGGTCACACAAGCCGTTCCGGTACTGCTTTTGCACATGGCCACCCGGGTATTGCGCTTGACCGCCTCAGAGCGTGTGTAGTTCAACGCTGCAAGAAACTCGTTGGCCTGCGATGTCATGCTGGTCGATACCACCAATTGCTGGAAACTGGGCGCGGCCAGTGCCACCAATACAACCGCAACTGCCAGCGTCACCAGCAACTCGATCAAGGTAAAACCGCATTCACCAACGTCTCGCATGTTGAATAGTCCCGAATAACAGACACCGCCCCAAGCACTGAAATACATTGCAACACTTCTATCCGCACGAGCAGAATAGTGCCGGGCTGGGCCGAAGTCATGCACCAGCCGACAAGCGGCCGGTATCGGTGGTTGAACGGCATCAATCGGCCGCGCTCACCTGAGCGCGCCCAGCCGGGCGCACAAAAAAAACCCCGCCAGGCTGGATACCTGACGGGGCTGTGGGGCGTCGCCCTGATGGCTGACGCGCTCAGACTGTAGCGGGCAATTACATGCCCATGCCGCCCATGCCACCCATACCGCCCATGCCACCCATGTCGCCACCGCCCATGGGGCCAGCAGCTTCAGCCTTGGGAGACTCAGACACCATGCATTCGGTGGTCAACATCAAAGAGGCCACAGAGGCAGCGTTTTGCAGTGCGGTGCGGGTCACTTTGGTGGGGTCCAGGATGCCCATGTCGATCATGTCACCATAGGTGTCGTTGGCGGCGTTGAAGCCGTAGTTGCCCTTGCCAGCCATGACAGCGTTCACCACCACAGAGGCTTCGCCACCGGCGTTGTGCACGATTTCACGCAGGGGAGCTTCAATGGCTTTCATCACCAGCTTGATGCCGGCGTCTTGATCGGCATTGGCACCTTTGATGTCACCCACAGCTTGCTTGGCGCGCAACAGGGCCACGCCGCCGCCAGCCACAATGCCTTCTTCCACCGCAGCACGGGTAGCGTGCAGGGCGTCTTCGACGCGGGCTTTCTTTTCTTTCATTTCGACTTCGGTGGCAGCACCCACCTTGATCACGGCCACACCGCCAGCCAGCTTGGCCACGCGTTCTTGCAGTTTTTCGCGGTCATAGTCGCTGGTGGCTTCTTCGATTTGCACGCGCACTTGTTTCACGCGGGCTTCAATGTCGGCAGCCGGGCCTGCACCGTCAATGATGATGGTGTTTTCTTTGCCCACTTCGATGCGCTTGGCAGAACCCAGGTCAGCCAGGGTGACTTTTTCAAGGGTCAGACCCACTTCTTCGGCAATCACTTTGCCGCCGGTCAGGATGGCAATATCTTCCAGCATGGCTTTGCGACGGTCACCAAAGCCGGGCGCCTTGACAGCCACCACCTTCAGGATGCCGCGGATGGTGTTGACCACCAAAGTGGCCAGCGCTTCGCCTTCCACATCTTCGGCAATGATCAACAGCGGACGGCCCGCCTTGGCCACTTGTTCCAGCGTAGGCAACAAGTCACGGATGTTGCTGATCTTCTTGTCAAACAGCAGCACAAACGGGTTGTCCAGCAGGGCGGCTTGTTTTTCAGGGTTGTTGATGAAGTAAGGTGACAGGTAGCCACGGTCAAACTGCATGCCTTCGACCACGTCGAGCTCGTTTTGCAGGCTCTTGCCGTCTTCCACGGTGATCACGCCTTCTTTGCCGACCTTGTCCATGGCATTGGCGATGATCTCGCCGATGCTGGCGTCAGAGTTGGCAGAAATGGAACCCACTTGGGCGATTTCCTTGCTGGTGGTGGTGGGTTTGGAGGCTTTTTTCAGCTCGGCAATCAGGGCTTCCACAGCCTTGTCGATACCGCGCTTGATGTCCATCGGATTCATGCCGGCGGTCACGTACTTCATGCCTTCGTGCACGATGGCTTGCGCCAGCACGGTGGCGGTGGTGGTGCCGTCGCCCGCGTTGTCAGAAGTCTTGGAAGCCACTTCCTTGACCATTTGCGCGCCCATGTTTTGCAACTTGTCTTTGAGTTCAATCTCTTTAGCCACGGACACACCGTCTTTGGTCACGGTGGGGGCACCAAAGCTGCGCTCCAGCACCACGTTACGGCCTTTGGGACCCAAGGTAACCTTGACCGCGTTGGCCAGAATGTTCACGCCTTCAACCATGCGTGCGCGGGCTTCGCCGCCGAAAACTACGTCTTTTGCTGCCATGTTATGACTCCAGAATGTTTAAGTGAAATTAACTGCCAGCCCGCTTTGAAATTGCTTGACTAGCTATTGAATCGATAGTTTTAATCGGTTGGGGACAGGGCAACCGGCTGCTTCGCAGTTCAGTCGGCTTGTCCCGCAAAATTATTTGGTTTCAACGACTGCAAACAGGTCGTCTTCTTTCATGACGAGCAGTTCGTCGCCATCGACCTTGACGGTCTGGCCGCTGTACTTGCCAAACAAAACACGGTCGCCCACCTTGACACTCATCGCGCCGAGCTCACCCTTGTCGTTCTTTTTGCCGGGGCCGACAGCCAACACCTCGCCTTGGTCAGGCTTTTCAGCGGCGCTGTCAGGAATGACGATGCCAGAGGCGGTCTTGGTTTCGTTTTCAACGCGCTTGACGATCACGCGGTCGTGTAGGGGACGTAGTTTCATGGTGACTCCTGTAGGTTTTGAAACAAGGGTTAAAACAAAAACGCCAAGCAACGTGCTGGCGCATGGTCTTTTTGAAGACTGGATGCCTCTTGGATGAATCCTGTTAGCACTCAGGTCTTACGAGTGCTAATGATAAGGGCGTTTGGACCAGATTCAACTCCCGTCGCGATAAATCCCTGGATTTTTTTGCACCTGTCGAATCACCTGCGTTCAACTTCCCGGACAAGCTGACTCGGCAGATCCGCACCTCGTGCCTTTGCGCTCCAGCAGGTGCAACTTCAGGCACACTTGCGCCTTTGCAACTTTTCGCTGGACACCCCATGCTTTACCCTTTGCTGAAAACCCTTCACCTGCTGGCCGCCGTGGTATGGATTGGCGGCATGGTGTTTTCCCACTTTTTCTTGCGTCCTGCGCTGGCGCAGCTTGAACCCGCCGTGCGGGTGCGCCTGATGCACGCTGTGCTGGGGCGTTTTTTTAACGCGGTGCTGCTGGTGGCTGTCTTGTCGTTGGGTTCGGGCACCTGGCTCATTGGCATGGTGGCCCGACAGGTGGTGCAGGCCGGCGGACATTTTGCGATGCCGGTGGAGTGGATGATCATGTCCACGCTGGGTGGCGTGATGATGTTGATCTTTGCTTACATTCGTTGGGTGTTGTACCGGCGGCTGGTCCATGCGGTGGGTGCGGCCAATTGGTCTGACGGCGCGCTGGCGTTGGGGCAGATTCGCAACTGGGTGGCGGTGAATCTGGCGCTGGGCTTGGCCATTGTGGTGGTGACGCTGGTGGGCGTATCGCACTGAACGGCGTGCCTTCAGCCTGGGCTTAAGCCTTGAACCCTGACGCACAACAACTCTGGCGCGGGCCGCGCTGGGCGCTGGCCGTATTGCTGGCGGTGTTGGCCATGCTTGGGCCGTTCTCGATTGACACCTACATCCCCGCGTTTGCCGGTATTGCGCAGTCACTGGGGGCCACACCGGTACAGATGCAGCAAACGTTGTCGGCGTACTTGTTCGGCTTCGCTTTCATGAGCTTGTTTCATGGCGCCATCTCCGACAGTGTGGGGCGTCGCCCCGTGGTGTTGTGGGGCTTGGCGGCCTTTGCACTGGCGTCGCTGGGCTGTGCCTTGTCACAGAGTATCGGACAACTGGTGTTTTTCCGGGCGATGCAGGGCTTGACCACCGGTGCAGGCATTGTGGTGTCACGCGCGGTGGTGCGCGACATGTTCCCGCCCGCGCAGGCGCAAAGGGTAATGAGCCAGATCACCATCTACTTTGGCGTGGCCCCCGCCGTGGCCCCGATGATTGGCGGCTGGCTGTTTGCCAGTCTGGGCTGGCACAGCGTGTTCTGGTTTTTGACGCTGGTGGGAGTGTTGCTGTGGGCCGCCAACTATCGGCTGCTGCCCGAGACACTGCACCTGAGTCAGCGCCAGCCGCTGAACGTCAGCAACTTGCTGCAGGGTTACTGGAAGCTGGGGCTGGATGCGCGCTTTTTGCTGTTGGCTCTGGCCAGCGGCATTCCGTTCAACGGCATGTTTTTGTACGTGTTGTCCGCGCCCGCTTTTTTGGGTGAGCATCTGGCGCTGGCACCGACGCAGTTTTTCTGGTTTTTTGTGCTCGCCATCAGCGGCATCATGGGTGGTGCGTGGGTGAGCGGGCGCATGGCCGGGCGACTGGCACCCAAGCAGCAGATCAAGTATGGGTTTTGCATCATGCTGACCATTGCGCTGCTGAACCTGCTGGCCAACGCGCTGTTGACGGCGCATGTGGCGTGGGCGCTGTTTCCGGTGATGATTTTTGCCTTTGGCTGGGCGCTGATGGTGCCGGTGGTCACACTGCTGGTGCTGGACCTGCACCCGGATCGGCGCGGCATGGCTTCCAGCTTGCAAGCGTTTGTGGCGTCAAGCGCCAACGGCGTCGTGGCGGGCGTGATTGCGCCGCTGGTGATGCATTCCACGCTGGCGCTGGCCGCGGCTTCGCTGGGGATGATGCTGGTGGGGCTGGTGGCCTGGCTGTGGCTGCACCGGCGTTGGCCCGACATTGGCCGCCACGCCTGAAGAGCGGCAGGGGTTCCCGCCACCCCTTATCATTGCAAGCCATCGCAACGACAACTGGGGTATTCATATGGCAAGCGCAACGTATCAATGGCGATTTTTCAGGGCCGGTGGCTTTGACCAGGTGCAACTGGAGCGCTCGGCCGATCTACTGGCGCTGGGCGAGCTTGACCAAAAGCTCTGGGTGGCGCTGTCGTGCCCGGTGCGGGGCATCGAATTTGACGCGCGCACACTGCAGTTCATTGACAGTGACAACGATGGCCATGTACGCCCGCCCGAGCTGATTGCGGCCATCCGCTGGGCTGGTGCGCGCCTGCGCGACGCCGATCTGTTGGTGCAAGCGCAGGACGGTGTGGCGGTCGCCGCCATCCGCGACGACGATGACGCGGGCAAACTCATCAAGACGGCGGCACAGGCGCTGGCCACCGAACTGGGCAAGGGCGAGGCGGACGTGCTTACCGTGGCCGAGGCCAGCGCCGCGCAGGCCAGCCACGCCGCACGCGCGCTGGCCGCCTGGGAGGCCGCAGGCAAAGACGCCTTGCCGCTGGGCGACGCCACTGCTGCTGCGCACGCGCTGGTTGCCGGGTTGGACGCCAAAGTGGTGGACTTTTTTACCCGCTGTGATCTGGCCGCGTTTGATGAACGCGCCGGCGTGGTGCTCAACGCCTCTGAAGACGCGCTCAAGGCGCTGGCACCCACTGCGCTGCAAGCGGGTGCGTCGGGCATCAGTGATCTGCCGCTGGCACACGTAACGCCAGCCGGCACGCTGCCGCTGGGCGATGGGCTGAACCCGGCCTGGGCGGCGCGTATGGACGTGCTGCTAAGCAGTGTTGTCACGCCGCTTGTGGGCCAGCGGCAAGAACTGCGCGCAGCAGATTGGCAAGCCATCAAGGACAAGCTGACACCCTACTCAACCTGGCTGGCCAGCAAGCCCGACCCGGCAGCCGAGGGCGACGGCGTGCGCGACCTGGAACGGCTGGCGCGCTATGTGCGGGACTTGCATCCACTGGCCAACAACTTTGTGGCGTTTCGGGATTTTTATACGCGCCGTGGCAAGGCCACTTTCCAGATCGGCACCTTGTACCTGGACGGCCGCTCTTGCGACCTGTGCGTGGCGGTGAATGATGCGGCCAAGCACGCGGCGCTGGCCGGGCTGTCGCGCGTCTGTCTGGTGTACTGCGACTGCGTGCGTGGCACTGAAAAGCTCAGCATCGCAGCGGCTTTTACAGCGGGCGATTCGGACCAGTTGATGGTTGGGCGCAACGGCGTGTTTTACGACCGCCAGGGGCGCGACTGGGACGCCACCATCAGCAAGATCGTGGAACACCCGATCAGCCTGCGCCAGGCGTTCTGGTCACCTTACAAGCAGGCCGCCAAAATGGTCGGCGCGCAGTTGCAAAAAGTGGCGGCTGCCAAGGCCAAGGCGTCTGACGACAAGCTCAGTGGTGCTGCGGTGTCTGCGGTAACAAAAGGCGTGGCTGGCAAGCCTGAAGCACCCCCACCGTTTGACGTGGGCAAGTTTGCCGGTATTTTTGCCGCCATCGGGCTGGCACTGGGTGCCTTGGGCACCATGGCGGCGTCGTTGATCGGCGGGCTGTTTGGGCTAAAGTGGTGGCAGATTCCGCTGGCCATTGCGGGCCTGATGTTGTTGATCTCCGGGCCGGCGGTGGTGCTGGCCTGGTTCAAGCTGCGCAGCCGCAATCTGGGGCCTGTTCTGGACGCCAACGGCTGGGCGGTGAATGCCCGCGCGCGCATCAACATTCCGTTTGGCACGTCGCTGACACAGCTTGCCAGGCTGCCCGAAGGCGCTGAGCGTGCGCTGACCGATCCGTATGCTGACAAGCCGTCCAAGCTGCCGTATCTGGTGGCAGCTTTGGTGCTGCTGGTGCTGCTGGTCTGGTTGCTCTGGTTCAGGGTGTAAGCAGGGCGTCCATGCGGCGGCGGATGCGCTGGGCACCCGCCGTATCAAAGCCAAATTGCGCTTGCTTGAGCGCCACACCCAACCACGCCAGCAGCGGCCTGCGCCACCCCTGAGCAGAAGCAGAATCGACCACTCGCCCAACATCTTCGGGCGCAAGCTGCTCTGATTGCAATAGCGATCCGGCGGCAATCAAACGCGCCAGCGGGTCCTGGACGGTGCCCAGCCGCCCGGCTGCTGGCGGTGCGCTGCCGGGTGTGGCGGCCTCATGTTGTACCTGCGTCACCAGCGCCTGGTAGTGCATGGGCAGCAGTTGCACGTCGATGCCTTGCCAGCGCCCGCTCAAAAACCGGGCGTACGCACGCTCGGGGGCAGCCGCATCCACCGCCAGCGCCTGGTAGCCGGTGCAGGGTGTCCACACCAGCGCGGCCACCTGCACCGCGCAGCGCACCAGCTCCAGTCGCGCCAGCAGATCGGTGCGGCCGGTGCGGGCCACCTCGGCACGGGCGCGGGCAAATTCAGCGTCGGCTACGCGCAAGTTGCCGTCCATGTAAGCTTGGGTGAATTGGTTGAGCGAAGTAAAGGCATTGGCCTGCCAGTCGGGTGGCGGCGGCGTGCTGGCGCAGGCCGACAGCAACAGCATGACCGGCGGCAAGGCCAACCACGCTACAACTGCACGCCAGCGCAGCCAGTTGACGCGCCTGGCTCTGGCCTGATGCGGTGCGGCAGACGTATCGGGGCAGGATGCATGGGCAATGGTCAGGGTACAGGTCATGGCAGTTTGATCCCGGTGTCGCGTGTGAAAGGCCACTTGCGGTTGATCTCGTTGGTGAGCGCGCCCACCTTGCGCAAGCTGGCTTCCACCTCGGCGCGCAGCAGGTTCAGGTCCGTGGTGGCCACGCGCACGTTGGAACCCACCGCCTGCGCCTCGGCCAGCACGTCATCCACGCGGGTGAGCGTCTGGCGCGCGTCTTGCAACACAGTGCTGAGTTGTTTGACGGCTTCATTGGAGTTGTCGAGTGTGGTTTTGGCACTGTCGATGGCACCTTGGGTGCTGTCCATCACGCCCTGCGGGCCAAACACGCGTTGGTCGGCCTTGGCCAGCAGCGCGTTGGTGCGCTCCAGTGTGGTGATGATTTTTTTGGCGTTGTCTTCGCTGCCCAGCACGCCGGTGAGCATGCCGTAGCGCCCGGTTAACCGTTCAGACAGCGTGTTCAGGTGCGCCAGGCTGGTGGCCAGGCTGGCTTCAGGCGCGGTCATGTTGTCCAGATGCTCCAGCAGGGCACGCGCGCTGGCGACCAGGCGCGGAATTTCGGCAGCGGTATCGCCGCGCAGCAACGTGCGCTCCGACCCTGCGGGCAGCGGGGGGTCGGTCAGGATGCCGCTGTAGGCGCGGATGCGGGTGTCGCCCACCATACCGCGCTCCAGGGTAAAGATGCTGCTGCTGCGCAGCCAGCGCGCGTCTTTGAGCGGCACGTCGATCACCATGCGAGCCTTGCCGTCGTCGGCCAGTTCGATACGGCGCACGCGCCCAATCGGAAAGCCCGAAAACGTCAAATCCATACCGACGATCACACCCTCAGAGTCGTCCGACACCAGCACCAGTTGCTGAGTGCGCTCAAACACGCCGCGCGCCACCATCACGTACAGCACAAAGCCGGCGATAACGGCAGCCACCAACCACAGTAGCAGCCGCGCCTTGCGCTCCAGGTGGGCGATGGGCGGCATTGGATCAGGGGCAGAGGGGTTCATAAGTGGATCATCCTGGATTCCTCAGTTGGACACGCCCGAGTGGGCTGCTGGCGGCTCGACTGGGTAGGCGCGACGACGACGCAGGCTTGCTGCCTGCAAGGAAAAGAGCAACGACCCCAGGCGCGTTGCCAGCGGCTCAATCGGGTGCGTAGCGCTGTCACCCCAAAGGTGAGCATCATCGAGGCTGAAAAAGTCAATCTTCATTCGGGCTTGGAGGCAAGTAACGAGCGCTCAACTGAGGAATCCAGGATCATGCATCAAAAGGAAATAGCTCAGATGTAATTGACCGCCAGCAGCGCGGCTTCGATGATCAACAACACCACCAGCAGTCGCACCGCACCGGGCTGGATGGTGTCGCTGCTGGCGCACCAGTGGGCGTCCAGCGTAGCGGCCATCGGCACCACCGCTACCGCCAGGCTAAAGAGCAGCACCTTGAGCAGAAAACCCAGGCTCATCGTCAGGTCAAACACCTGCCCCACGGTGCGGGTAAATCCGGGCAGCCCCCAGGGCGACAGGCCATACACCGCCAGGTACGCCAGCACCAGCGTGATGACGCTGCTGAGCATGGCCAGCGCCAGCACTGAAAACCCGTTGGCCAGTACGCGCGGCACCAAGTCCTGGTGCAATTGCGCCAGATCAAGCTCACGGACGTGGTGCACACGCTGCTGGCCGGTTTCAGGCAGTGCCCCGGCGTTAAAGGCCAGCCCGGCGCGCAAAGTGACAAACAACGCTGCCGACAGGGGGATCAGCTCCAGCACCAGCACGCGCACCACCATCTGCAAAGCGTATTGCGACAGCCCGTAGCTCAGCGCGGTGACCACCACGATGCGAATCAACACCAGACTGAGCAAGCTTGACAGGGCGGTAAACCACGGCAACACCTGCCAAGTGCTGGCCACCATGCGTTGCGCCGTGACCACGCGGTGGGCGCGGGTGTGGGTGGCGGGTGAGAGCAGCAACACCAGCATCAGTGCGCCAAAGTGCAGCATGAAAGCCCAGCTGCGCCATGCGCGCCCCAGCGTCGCGTACCAGCGGCGGGGCAAGTCGATCAGGGCAGGGTTGGCAGGCATGAGGGGATGCATTGACACCTGATTTTTACGCCAACAGTCACACGCAGAACAGCTTGCGTTGCTGTTCTCAGGCGTGCGCAGGTGTCACGCTCAAGCGCAACCCCACCGCTGCCAGCACCTTGTGCACTGTGGCCAGGGTCGGGTTGCCGGTGGCGCTGAGTGCCTTGAATAGTGTTTTGTCACCGACATCGGCACGCCGGGCCACTTCGGCCATGCCGTGGGCCTTGGCCACATGGCGCAGAGCGACCAGCAGGGCAGCGGGGTCGTCCAGCTCCATCACCGCCTCAATGTAGGCAGCGGCTTCAGCCGGGTCTTTCATGGTCTTGACCAGGTAGTCGTCCAAACTGGCATCGCGGGGTGCGTTCATGATTTACCTCTTTGCTTCCAGTCGTTCAAATACGCAATGGCGTGTTCGATGTCACGGCTTTGCGTGCCTTTGTCGCCGCCACACAGCAGCAGTACCAGAACGGGCCCCTGCCGGCTCAAATACACGCGGTAGCCCGGCCCAACATCCACCTTCAACTCTTGCACGCCATCACGCAGCGGCTTGCAGTCACCCAGGTTACCTGCGGCCAGACGCGTTAGCCGTGCCCTGATTTGCGCTCTGGCCCGGATGTCTTTCAGGCCATCGAGCCAGTCGGTCAGCGGGGCCTGGCCTTGCAAGTCGGTGTAGTAGCGCAGTTCCATGATGGTATCTTAAAGCATACCAACTGAATTGATCATTGAGCATCAAAAATACTGTTTATAAACACAGTATTTTGGTGTTTAATAGATGCCCCTTTTATGGGGTTTTCTTTGTCCAAAAAGGGTTTTGCGGGACAGACCAAGATTTGCGCAGCAAATTTACTCTGTCCTCAACTGATCAAGAACTGTTGAAGGACTTATGGCACTGCACGCAATTGAGTCGGCGAATGAAGCGTCCCCCGCCGGGGCGGGGGTGTCTGCGCCGCGTGGGCGTGCACATCGACCCGTGTTGGCCCAATTGGTTGATGCGGGTGACACGCTCTGGCGCGCCGACACCTTGGCGCAGCAGGCGCACGGCGTGGTGGCCAGCGGTCACGCGTTGCTGGACGCGCAGTTGCCGGGCGGCGGTTGGCCGCTGGGCGGCCTGTGCGACATCCTGCAACACCCCGGCAGCCACCGCGAATGGCAGTTGCTGGCTCCCGCGTTGGCAGCAGCGCAAGCGGGTGGGGCGGGCGCAACTGTCGGCGCGGTACCGGATACCCTGAGCGCATGGGTGGCGCTGATCGGTGCGCCGTACACGCCGTTTGGCCCCGGGCTGGCCGCGCGCGAGCTGGACGTGACGCGTCTGCTGTGGGTGCAGGCCGATACCGCTGCCGAGCGTCTGTGGGCAGTAGAGCAGGTGCTGCGTTGCAGCGACGTGGCGGCCGTGCTGGTCTGGCTGGGGCAGGTGTCCACCACGGCGTTGCGGCGGCTGCAAATGGCCGCGCATACCCACACCAAGCTGCTGTTTGCGCTGCGCCCGGCCAGCGCGCGCGCGGCGGCGTCGCCCGCTGTGCTGCGCCTGCTGCTGTTGCCCGACCCGGCGTCTGGCGGGTTGCGTGCCGTGCGCGCTGGCCACACTGCACAGGTCGTGCCCGGCAGCCGTGCCGCGCAGTCCCAGGTTGTAACGCCCTTTGAAGAGGCGGCGGACGCCGGGTCGGTCGGGTTGACCAGCGTCCTGCGGGTTGAGTTGCTCAAGCGCCGTGGCCCTTCGCTGGCCGATCCGTTGACGTTGCCGGTAGTGGGGTCGGTAACGGGGTGGATGCATGCACTGGATCGCTTTGCGGCCTGAAGCCTCCAGTGCCGATGCCACCACCAACCTGAGCGACCCCTTGGGCGCATTGGGCTGGTGGGCGCTGCGCTTCACGCCGCGGGTGGCGCGCACCGACGCGGCGGTGTTGCTGGAAGTGTCGGCCAGCCTGCGCCTGTGGGGCGGCCAGGCCGCGTTGTTGTCCCAGGTTTTGAAGCCAAATTTTCCTGTAACCCTTGAAGGTTATGCGCAAGGAGCTACATCCTTGATAGCGTTGGCGCAACTGGCGGTGGCGCCGTCCAGCGTCGCACCGACGTCGATGCAGATGCCGCCAGCGTGGCCGGTCGATGTGTTACCGCTGAGCGCGCTGGCCGCCGCCGCACCGGATCTGCCCACACTGGCGCGGCTGGGGTGCAGCACCTGGGGGCAGTTGCGCAGCCTGCCGCGTGGCGGGGTGGCGCGGCGCTTTGGCGCACCGTTGCTGGACGCGCTGGACCAGGCCTATGGCCAGCGGCCCGACGTCTATCCGTGGCTGACGCTGCCCGAGGTGTTTGACGCGCGGCTGGAGCTGCCCAGCGCGGTGGAAGACGCCCGTGCCTTGCTGTTTGCCGCGCGCCGCCTGTTGGCGCAACTGCGCGTGTGGTTGCAGTTGCGTCACCAAGGCGTGCTGGCGCTGGAGCTGATCTGGTACCTGGACGAGCGCCGCCACAGCGCGCACCAAGGGGCGTTGACGCTGCGCAGTGGCGCGCCCACGCAAGACGTGGATCATTTGCAGCGCCTGCTGGTCGAGCATCTGGCGCGCGTGACGCTGGCGGCACCAGCGCACACCTTGCGACTGCGCACGCTGACCTTGGCACCGCTGGTGGCTGACCCCGTCGATCTGCTGGGCGACGCTCAACGTGCGGGCGACGGCCTGTTGCAAACGCTGGAGCGCTTGGGCGCGCGCTTGGGTGCCGACCGGGTGTTGCATTTGCAGCCCCGGCTTGATCACCGCCCAGAGCAGATGCAGCGCTGGCTTACAGTTGATACAAAATCAATAGCTGACATCGCTTTATACAAAAGGGCTAGAGGCCAAAAAAGCATTCAATCTCGGCTGCCTGCCGTGGATGGGCCAGCGGGCTGGGCGCAACCGCTGGCACCCACCTGGCTGCTGACGCCGCCGCAAGAGCTGGACGTGCGCGCCGGGCAGCCGCATTACCACGGTACGCTGGCGCTGCTGGCCGGGCCGCAGCGGCTGGAAGCGGGCTGGTGGGGCGGGGGCGAGCTGGCGCTGCGCGACTACTTTGTGGCGCGCAGCGCGCACGCCGGGCTGGTGTGGATTTACCGCCAGCGCCTGGGTGACGCCACGGCGCCGACAACCCACGCGCCGTATGCCACGCGCTGGTTTTTGCACGGGCTGTTTGCCTGAGCTGGCTGTGCCGCCATGGATGTCGTCATGGATGCCGCCCACCACGGGCTGAACGCCGCTCCAGCGCCCGCCTACGCCGAGCTGTATTGCCGCAGCGCCTTCAGCTTTGGCGTGGGCGCGTCGCACCCCGAAGAACTGGTGGCGCGCGCGGCAGCGCTGGGCTACAGCGCGCTGGCCCTGACCGACGACGCATCGGTAGCGGGCGTGGTGCGCGCGCACCAGGAGGCCAAGAGACACGGGTTAAAACTGTTGCCCGGCGCCGCCTTTGCGTTGCCCGTGCCGTTGGCCGCAGCCCTGTGCGGGGCAGGCGCGGCGCAAGACACCCGCTGCCCGCAGACCGTTGCGCCCCGCCAACTGCGCCACGACCCTGCCCCCGTGGCGACCCGCTTGCCCGATGGCGCTGACCGGTGCATCACCCTGGTCGCTTTGGCGCGTGACCTGGCCGGGTGGGGCGATCTGTGCGACTTCATCACGCTGACGCGGCGCAGCGCGCCCAAGGGCCAGTACCGCCTGCCCGACAGCGCCCAAGACTGGCACAGGCTGCGCGGCTGCGAGCTGATTGTGGTGCTGCAAGATGCTATGCAAAGCGTAACAGCCAGCGCTTTCATCACCTGGGCTAGAGGCCAATTTGGCTCACAACTCTGGCTGGGCGTGGTACAGCATCTGCGCCCGGGTGACGCGCAGCAGCTCCAGCGTTTGCAGCAGCTGTCGCAGCAGTACGGCGTGCCGTTGGTGGCGGCAGGCAGCGTGTGCATGCACGTGCGCTCGCGCAAGCCTTTGCAAGACGTGTTGACCGCCGTGCGCCTGGGCCGGCCGCTGGCCGACTGCGGGCTGGCGCTGCAGCCGAACGCCGAAGCGCACCTGCGCCCGCGCGCCCGGCTGGCCCAGCTCTACCCGCCCGAACTGCTGGCCAACACGTTGGCACTGGCCGCGCGTTGCCGTTTCAGCCTGGATGAACTGCGCTACCAGTACCCGCAAGAGGCAGTGCTGCCCGGCCTGACCCCGGCGCAAACGCTGCGCCAGTTGACCCAAGAGGGCGCGGCGCGGCGTTACCCCGGCGGCGTGCCAGAGCCGGTGCGCGCGCAGATTGAGCACGAGCTGACCCTGATTGCCGCACTGGCCTACGAGATGTACTTTTTGACCGTGCACGACATCGTGGCGTTTGCGCGCAGGCAGGGCATCTTGTGCCAGGGGCGCGGTTCGGCGGCCAATTCGGCGGTGTGCTACTGCCTGGGCGTGACCGAGGTGGACCCGGCGCGCAGCAACCTGTTGTTTGAGCGCTTCATCAGTCGCGAGCGAGACGAGCCGCCCGACATTGACGTGGACTTTGAGCACCAGCGCCGTGAAGAGGTGATCCAGTACATCTACGCCAAGTACGGGCGCGACCGCGCCGCGCTGACCGCCGTGGTCATCAGCTACCGCCCGCGCAGCGCGCTGCGCGACGTGGGCCGTGCGCTGGGCGTGCCCGAAGCGTTGATCAGCGCCATGGCGCGCGAACACCCCGGCATGTACAGCCGTGCGGTGCTGGCCGACCGGCTGGAGGCCGCGCTGGCGCGCCTGGGCGACGCGTTTGTTGCGCCGCAGGAACGCACCCTGACGCAGTGGCTGGACCTGAGCCAACAACTGCAACGTCTGCCACGGCACCTGAGCCAGCACCCAGGCGGCTTTGTGCTCACGCGCGGGCCGCTCACGCGCCTGGTGCCGGTGGAAAACGCCGCCATGCCCGAGCGCAGCGTGATCCAGTGGGACAAGGACGACCTGGACGCGCTGGGGCTGCTCAAGGTGGACGTGCTGGCGCTGGGCATGCTCAGCGCCATCCGCCGCTGTCTGGCGCTGGTGAGCCTGCGCCGGGGCCAGCACTTTCAGATGCAGGACATCCCGGCCGATGACACCGCCACCTTCGACATGATCTGTGCCGCCGACACCGTGGGCGTGTTCCAGATCGAGAGCCGGGCGCAGATGAGCATGCTGCCGCGCCTGAAGCCGCGCTGCTTTTATGACCTGGTGGTCGAGGTGGCCATCGTGCGCCCCGGTCCGATTCAGGGCGGCATGGTGCACCCGTATCTGCAAGCGCGCGCTTGCCCCGAGGCAGTGACCTACGCCAGCCCGGCGCTGCGTGAGGTTTTGCAGCGCACGCTGGGGGTGCCGATTTTTCAGGAGCAGGTGATGCAGGTGGCCATGGCTGCGGCCGACTTCAGCCCGGGCGAGGCCGACCAGCTGCGCCGCTCCATGGCGGCGTGGAAGCGCCAGGGCGACGTGCACAAGTTTTACGACCGCCTGGTGGACGGCATGCGCAAAAACGGCTACAGCGACGACTTTGCGCAACAGCTGTTTCATCAGATCGAGGGCTTTGGCGAATACGGCTTTCCTGAAAGCCACGCGGCCAGCTTTGCGCTGCTGGTGTGGGCCAGTTGCTGGCTCAAGCGGCACGAACCGGCGTGCTTTCTGGCGGCCATGCTCAACAGCCAGCCGCTGGGGTTTTACGGCCCGTCGCAACTGGTGCAGGACGCACAGCGCCACGGCGTTACGGTGCTGCCGGTGGATGTGACCGCCAGCGACTGGGACTGCACGCTGGAGTCGACCCAGCCAGCGCCGGATGCGGCGCCGGCGGTGCGGTTGAGTCTGCGCCTGGTCAGTGGTTTGAGCCAGGCCGCGGCCCAGCGCATCGTGGCCGCACGCGCACAGCAGGCTTTTGCCAGCACTCAAGACCTGGCCTTGCGTGCCGCACTGGACGCCGGTGATCTGAAGGCGCTGGCCAGCGCCGACGCACTGCACAGTCTGGCGGGCCACCGGCGCCAGCAGGTGTGGGACGCCAGCGCGTTGCACCCTGCACCGCTGTTGTTGCACGACGCTCCGGTGATGGAGGCCCGGATGCAGCTACCCGCCGCGCCAGAGGGCGAAGAAGTGCGCTTTGACTACGCCGCGCTTGGGCTGACTTTACGCGCTCACCCCTTGTCGCTGCTGCGTCAACAGCTCTCAAAACAGAAGCTGATGAGTGCGGCCCAGTTGAACGCCTTACCGCACGGTCGGCTGGTGCGCGCGTGCGGGCTGGTCACCATGCGCCAAAGCCCGGCCACCGCCAAAGGCGTGACCTTTGTGACGCTGGAAGATGAAACCGGCAGCGTCAACGTGATCGTCTGGAAAGCGCTCAAAGCGCGCCAGCGCAGCGAACTGCTGCACGCCAAGCTGCTGGCGGTCTATGGCACCTGGCAGCGCGACGTTGACAGTGGCGGGCGCGTCTGCCACGTGGTGGCGGGTTTTTTGCGCGACCTGACGCCGCTGCTGGGGGAACTGACCGCACCGAGCCGGGAGTTTCATTGAATCAGATTCAACCGAGATTTTTCATGAGGACTTGGGATGGCCGCTGCAGCCACGTCCGTCGCCTCGGTGTCGGTGGACTTGACGGCCAACAGGACTATGTCGGCCTGTGTCATGCCAGATTGAGCGCATCCAGCGGACTGGCCGTGCCACCCGCGGCCACCTTGAGTACATGGGTGTAGATCATGGTGGTGGATACATCTGAATGGCCCAGCAGCTCCTGCACCGTGCGGATGTCGGTCCCCGCCTGCAGCAAGTGCGTGGCAAATGAATGACGCAAGGTGTGAACGGACACTGGTTTGTGAATACCCGCCAGCGCCACTGCTTTTTTGAGAGAGCGTTGCAAACGCTCCTCAAACAGATGATGCCGCCGCTCAATGCCGCTGCGCGGATCGATTGACAGCGTAGGAGATGGGAACAACCAGAACCAGCCCCAGGTTTGCCCCACTTTGGGGTATTTCTGCTCCAGCGCATGCGGTGTTTCAACCCCGCCGCGTTGCGCTTGCCGATCAGCTTCCCACACGGCACGCGCGGCCAGAAGCTGCATGCGCATGGCTGGCACCAGTGAACGCGGCAACATCACGACGCGGTCTTTGTTGCCCTTGGCCTCGCGCACGATGATGACGTGTCGGTCAAAGTCAACATCTTTAACGCGAAGCCGAATACCCTCCATCAGGCGCATGCCCGTTCCATACAACAGGCGCGCCAACAAGGCGGTGACACCATCCATCTGGGCCAGCAAACCAGCCACTTCGTCCTTGGTCAACACGCATGGAATTCGTCGCTTGGCCACCGGCCGGTTGATGCCATCCATCCACGGCAAATCCATATTCAGAACTTCACGATACAAAAACAGCAAGGCGCTCAGGGCTTGGTTGTGCGTCGAAGTGGACACCATGCGCTCGGTCGCCAGCATGGTCAGAAAGGCTTCAATCTCAGTCGCACCCATGGTGCGCGGATGCCTCATCTGCCCGCCACGCCCATGCCAGCGGATGAAAAAACGCACCCAATACAGATAAACTTTCTCAGTACTGAGGCTATAGTGCATGTAACGGATGCGCTCGCGCAGCTGGTCCAGCAGGCGGGTTGATTGCAGGGGTGGTGTGCCGGGTTTCATGGAAAATTTATACCTGGTTATTTGTCCAGTGCATTGGCTTGTGAGCTAGACTGCAAGCCACTTTCAGGAGGATGTCATGCCCGGATTAATACGCAGCGGCCAGAATATTTTGCAAGTCTTGCCGTGGACATTACGTTAGGCCTCACGACCGTAGATGAGCAGCTCCTCCACCTCCAGCTCCGCCGTCACCGAACACCAATGCTAAGCATAGCCTTCGTTATCGTGCTGCTCTTCAACCTGGCATGGTTTGGCGCCGCGTTCCACTACTTTTCCTTGAAGCAGTTCTCGGCTGCGAAGGTGCTTGTGCCGCACACTTCCCGGGATTCCCCACTCTTCCTCACCATCGCCGCCTCGGTGCGATTCTTGGGCGCGATGAACCTTGCTTTTGCGGTTCTGTCTTTGCTACTGCTGCTCAACCTTGCCGCCTTCCCGGCCGACAGCCAACGCGCGTTGCTCCTGCTCACGTTCTGCGTCGCGCACGGAGGTCAGTTCTACTTCAACGTTCCTATAGCACTCTCCGGTGGACGCAAGGGCGACGCGCTGTGGGATGTCCTTCAAGGTCCGATGCGGTTCATCTTCGTCGTTGATGCCATATTGATGCTGGCCAACGGTGCAACTGGCATCGCCTACTATGCGCGATAGGCAGCCGGCCTTGCCCGTACGTGGCACCGCGAGGCCTAACCCCTCCATCGAGCGGACAGCTTCCGGCGGGCTTCGCCCGCCTCCAGCTGCCGCTCACGTCGAGCGTTAGGCCGCGCCGCCACACCTGCCTCGAACCTCAACCGTAAAGGAGAACTCATGAGTGACAAGACAACCGTACTGCTCGTTGGCTGGAATCCAGATGTCGTCGATTACAGCAGATGGCCAGGGCTCACCCCTGAAAAGCTTCGCGCAGCGCTTGAAGGCGACAGAGCGAGGCTCGAAGCCCTGGGCTATGACGCTGAGCTTGGGCTAATTGCAAGCTCAGAGACTGCTGCCGCGTCTTTGAAAGCGCTCCTGGCGGCAAAACAGCGTGACTGCGTTCTGATTGGCGCAGGAGTGCGAACCGTTCCCGAGTACTTGCAGCTCTTTGAAGCCCTGGTGAACACGTTCCATGAATGCGCCCCGAAGGCCAAGCTTTGCTTCAACAGCGGACCGTTTGACTCGGTCGACGCAGTTCGAAGATGGGTCGAGCCAGGCGCCGCGGGGGCTTGATACCAGCGCTGTGCAGCACAGCGCGGCCTAACATCCGCATGCACCTGACCGGCTACAGCGGGCTTCGCCCGCTTCCGCCGGCAGGTGATGTGGGGCGTTAGACCCTCTTCACAATTTGTTCCAAAAAGGAGAAACACCATGAAAAACAATCCGGTCGGTTGGTTTGAAATCTACGTTCAGGACATGCCCCGTGCGAAGGCGTTCTACGAGGCTGTGTTTCAAGGCTCATTAGAAGAGCTGAAAAACCCTGACTCTAACGGCTTCCCCGAAATGGAGATGTGGGCATTTCCGATGTCAATGGAAGGTTCAGGTGCAGCAGGGGCGTTGGTGAAAATGGCCGGATGTCCTTCTGGTGGTAGTACTTTGGTCTATTTCTCCTGTGAGAATTGTTCAGTTGAGGCTGAACGAGCAGCAGCGCATGGAGGAGAAATCTTCAAAGACAAGATGTCAATTGGTGAGCACGGCTTTATTGCGATGGTTGTCGATACCGAAGGCAATATGATTGGCCTTCATTCAATGCAATGAATACATGGTCTAACACTGCGCTCCAAGGGGCGCGCCGCAAGCGGCGCGCCCCTGAGCTTTGACGTTAGGCCGCACATGTCATCTATCGCACTCCTTGGCGCCACCGGAAACCTTGGGCGGCAAGTCGCCGAGCAGACTCTCGCTCGCGGCTGGAGGCTATCCGTCGCAGTACGCAGTCGTGGTCGACTTGCACCTGATGTCGCTGCACGCGCAAACGTGACCGATCTTGACCTCAACGCAGCGACTCCCGAGCAGATCGCTTCCTTCGCCGCCGATCATGACGCTCTCGTCTTCTGCGCTGGCGTTGTCACAGAAGGCGAGGCCTTCGTTCGACTGCTGGATCGGGTCGTCACCTCGCTGGAGACGCTCCAACCCGATAGGCGCCCGGTTTGCTGGTTTCTCGCAGGTGCGGCACTCTTGCCGCTTGATTCAAGTGGCAGACTCGGCGTAGACCTCCCAAAGGTTCGCGACACTTACTGGCCACATAGGAAGAACTATGAGCGCCTGCAACGCTCCAGCTTGGACTGGCGTCTACTTTGCCCTGGACCGATGGTCGATCAACCCTCAATCGGTTTGCCACGGCTTCGTATATCAATCGATACCCTGCCTTCGCCTCTTCCTGCAGTCACCCGTTTCTTGCCAGGACCCCTCTTGCTTCCTCTGTTCGCATTGAAGATCCCGGAGATGATCATCCCCTACGCCGACGCTGCCTCAGTGATCCTTGCAAACGTAATGCCTCGAGACTCAACATCGAGACGTCGCGTCGGCATAGCACTGCCCGTCGGCATGAAGGGCAAGAAGGATGAATGGGCCGCCAAACCAAGAAGTGCGGCCTAATTCCAACGTTAGGCCTTTGAACCAATCCCTATGACCACCAACTTTTTCTACGTTTACGCGATCAAGGATCCGCGCTCAAAGCAGCCGAAAGCGTTCTACGTTGGGAAGGGAACAGGAAGTCGTGCGTTCGATCATCTGGTTTCGCCGGATTCGACCAAGAAGTACAAACGGATCAAGGAAATAGTCGAATCAGGTCACAAACCGATCATCGATATCCTTGTAGATGACTTGACTGAAGCGCAAGCGCTGAAGATCGAAGCGGAGCTTATCTCTGCCTTTGGCACAGAGGAGACAGGTGGAATACTGACCAACGCAGTCGTCCCCTCAGGCCTTGGCGGAAAAAAGCGTGAGCACATCGCTGTGCCACACGGAACTGTCGAGCGAGCCCAGCTTGGCTTGGAGTTTTTGAAGACGGCAATCTATGAACTGGCGAAGGCCAACCCAGATGGAATCACGAACTCCGACGCAGCCAGCCTCCTGGGCTTGCGGAGCGACTACAACGGAAAGCAGAAAGACTATCTGTCGTACAGTGTCCTCGGCTTGCTAATCCGTGAAGGCAAGATTGAAAGAAAACACAGTCCGTCACGTCACGTCGCAAAGGCCTAACCCCTCGGTCAACCTGACCCGCTACGGCAGCCAGCGCTTGGCCGCTCCAGGCGCCAGTGGCATCATGCCTTCCGCGGGCAGGTTACCTCGAACGTTGAACTAAACCGATGACGCGGTGGTGGCCCTCGCACTCGCACAGGCTGCCACCGCGTTTTTTTTGACGCACGACTTGCGCAAACGCTGGGCAAGGGTAAGCCTTCAGGCTGGGGAATGTTCCTTTGGATTTGAAGGAGATTTGTCATGACCCCCTTACGCCAACGCATGATCGATGCCATGGTCACGCGAGGCTTTGCGGCTCGCCAAAGCGCACCCGTTCCTCCGCGCTAAACCCGTTCCGTTCCAGTGATAGCATTCCGCCATGAATTCTTCCGCCATCGAACAATCTGTACTTGGCTTGCCCAAGGTGGAGCGTGCGCACTTGGTGCATTTGTTACTCGATAGCCTGGACGCACCATCGGGCACTGAAATTCAGGATATTTGGCTTAGTGAGGCGCGCCGTCGTGCCAATGAAATTGGCGCAGGAAAGGTCAATTTGGTGAGTGGCGAACTGCTTGAGCGGCAAGTTCAGGCGCTATTCAAGTGAACTATTGGCTCCACCCGCAGGCCGCCGAGGAACATAAGAAGCAGGTCGCTCACTACGAGGAAATACAAGCGGGATTGGGCAGGTGATACCACACAGAATTCCAGAATGTTTTGGTTTCGGTTTGTGCTGCACCTAAACGCTTTCGCATTGTCTCAGCGCCTGACATTCGACGCGCCATGTTCAAAGTATTTCACTTCGACCTTGTTTACCGCGAAGTTGATGGACTGGTTCAAGTCTTGGCAATCGCACACCATCGCCGCCAACCGGGCTATTGGGTGAATCGGGTTTAGCTGGTTAATCGGTATGTGAATGCGAATGCGTTCACGACCTGCTCAAGTGGCCGCGTTGTTTGCAACAACATTTTCTACATCAAGGATGGTGCGGTTATTGAGTACGCCCCGACTGGGCGCTGTTACACGGACGAAACGCGCGGCAGTCACCGGCAATTCAAGCATCTCACCAAGAGTTGCCGCGTCACCGTACCCGGAAAGCCAAGTGATGATCTTGCGCCCGGCACGTTGAATAGCATCTGCTTGCCAGTTCCTCGGCCAGCAAGCATCGTCGAGTACCTTGAAATCTCAGCCCGACACTTCGCTCAGCCCGGACGGCGCAAAAACGCGCCGCCGGTCAGCGCCACGTTAGGTCCAACTTAAAAAAAGCACCCTTGACATGCCATTTATGATATAGCCACAATGCAGCATGTGGGAAATCGAAGAACATCGCCGTGTTGACAAACAACTTTCTGACTCCGTTCCTGTTGAAGTTCTGAAGCGTTACGAGAAATGGAAGGACATTGCCAGAGTCTCGGGGCCGCAGGGATTGCGCCTCATCAAGGGTTTCCACGATGAGGCTCTGTCAGGTGAGTGGAAAGGTCATCGCTCTTCCCGGTTAGGGCTCCAGTGGCGGGTGATTTATCGCGTTGTTGCAAATGTATTGCTGATTCAAGTTGTTCAAGTTACCGCCCACGATTACAGGAGGCCATGATATGAAAGAGTTCCGCCCCGCAAAAAAACGAGTTGAGGTGTCGGTGGGGGAGTCTGTTCGCATTTTGCGCGAACTCCAGGAGTTGAGCCAAAGCCAGCTTTCCGAACTTACGGGTATCCCTCAGGCGACCATCTCAGCAATTGAAAACGGCAGGGTAAATTTGGGGGTCGAGCGCGCAAAGGTTTTTGCGCGCGCCCTTCAGTGCCATCCTGCTGTGCTTGTATTTCCCGGCTGGGAGGTTCCACTTGCACGTGCTGCCTGACCCCACGATCACCATCGCCGCCATCTCTCCTGCAGCACCATGAACCAGGCCTCACGTGATATCGCTGCGAAAGGCAGAAAAGCATGAAGCTCGCTACTACCGCCAAGTTGCCAAAGAAAACCTCGGTTAAGGTCAATGACCCAGACAATCCGGCATGGACTGAGGACATGCTGGGTGCGCCTGTGCTGAAGCGTGGACGTGAGCCGCAGGCTACCCCGACAAAGGTCCTCACCTCTGTCCGTTTGGATGCTGACTGTTGATGCCATTACGCTTCGTATATACAATCAGCGCATGGAATTTACTTGGTCTGAAGCAAAGCGAACGACAAACATCAAGGCGCACGGGCTTGATTTTGTAGATGCTCAGAGTGTGTTTGAGGGGTTGACTTACACATTTGAAGACGACCGTTTTTTCCTACGGCGAACAGCGTTTTGTCACGCTCGGTTTACTCGCCGGAATTCCTGTTTCTGTCATACACACGGAGAGTGAATATGAAATCCGCATCATCTCGTTTCGAAAAGCCACCAAGCGCGAGTCGCAAATCTACTTCGATGCAATCAAAAACTGACTGGGTTCGACTCAAATCTGACGTGGCTCCGAAGCCGACACGCGCCCATCCACCAGCGGCCGTCCAACATATTGTTCAAGGACTTGTTCGCCATGGGCTTGCGCCGTTGCCTTCCAAAACATCCATTTCGCTTCGAGTCGATCAGGACGTTCTTGAGTGGTTTAAGGCGCAGGGGTCTGGCTACCAAACCCGCATTAACACCGTGCTGAGGGCTTTCCGTGATGCTTCGGTTTAACTGGTTGATCGACCCGACTTTCGCGGGTCATCGCCAACGTTAAACCCTTCAGGTGTTTCGCATGTTCAAGTTTGAATGGGACGATCAAAAAGCCGCAAGCAATTTGTCTAAACACGGTGTATCGTTCGACGAAGCGGTGAGCGTTTTTGGCGATGGACGGGCACTGACGTTTTCTGACACTGATCACTTTGAATTCGAAGATCGAAGTCGAACATACGGAATTTCCAACAAATCACGGCTTTTGGTTGTAGTCCACACCGACCGTCGCAACGGCATAAGAATCATCAGCGCCAGAAAGGCAACACGATATGAAAAAAGCATCTATGAAAATGGCTGACCAAGACATACCCGAACTGACGCGCGATGTGCTTGGTAAGGGTGTGAGGGGCAAGTACCTGAAACACTTTGTACATGGAAGCAATGTGGTGGTGCTACAACCTGAAATTCAGAAGGCATTTCCCACTTCAGAGGCCGTCAACAAAGCGTTGGCGAGCATGTTGGCCTTTGCGCAGGAAACGCAGGGTTTATCAGGGCGCGCAGATCGGACAACGCGCAAGCGCGTCGCCGTGTAGCTTATACGTTAAATTTCACCTTGCGTCCAAGCATTTTGTAGATACAATTAAATATGCTCACATGGGACGAACCAAAGCGCAAGCTGAACATCAAGAATCACGGGCTTGACTTCGTTGGATGCGATGCAATCTGAGACCACTTCACTGTGACCCGCGAGGACAAACGGCAGGACTACGGCGAAGAACGCTTGGTTTGCTTCGGTCTTCTTGAAGCAGATGTGGTTGTGATGGTTTACACCGAACGCCCGAAAGGGCCTCACGTGATATCGCTGCGAAAGGCAGAAAAGCATGAAGCTCGCTACTACCGTCAAGTTGCCAAAGAAAACCTCGGTTAAGGTCAATGACCCAGACAATCCGGCATGGACTGAGGACATGCTGGGTGCGCCAGTGCTCAAGCGTGGACGTGGGCCGCAGGCTAACCCTACAAAGGTTCTCACCTCTGTCCGTTTGGATGCTGATATTTTGGAGTTCTTCAAGTCGAAGGGCGCTGGCTACCAGTCACGGATCAATGCCGCGCTTCGCATGGAAGTGGAGCGAAATTTAGCTGGTCGTCCAAGGACGACAACGCGCAAGCGCGTCGCGGCTTGACTTCGACGTTGGGCATTTCTCCAGGTCTGGCGCAAAATTCCCGCATGAAAGTTTCTGATTTACTGCGGATTATTGAGAAGGACGGGTGGTTCATGGTACGACAGCGCGGCAGCCATCGGCAGTTCCATCACCCTACCAAATCGGGAGCCGTTACTGTTGCTGGCAAGCTCAGCATTGACGTTCCTCCCGGTACCTTGAATAGTGTATTGAAGCAAGCTGGCTTAAAGGAGTAATGATGCGATATATGGTGGTCGTTGAAAAAAGCGAGACTGGTTATGGTGCCTTCGTTCCAGACCTGCCAGGCTGTGTCGCCATCGGGGAAACTGAAAATGAGGTCGTCACCCTTATTCAAGAGGCTATTCGGTTTCACTTGGAAGACTTGCAAACTGAAGGTCAACCCATTCCCCAGCCCTCATCGAAGAGCAAGTTCGTTGAAGTTGCTTTGGCAGCCTGACACCGCAGTCAAGCGGCACGCCAGCCCGAACTGTTGTCACGCCTGGAAATCGCCCGGCTACTGACTCTCTCTCTCTTGACCCGGAATCCGAAAATTCTCCATAATGCGATCATGCAAGCAACCCTGGATCCTCTAGTCTCCGAGTTCGAGACCGCAGAAAAGGCCAAGGCCTACGACGAATGGTTTCGCAAGGGACGATCGAACAGATTTCTGAAGTCCAGTGGCCGACCGCCGACCATCTTTATTGGTCGGCGTTGAACGTCGATTTATCGGTGCAATCCATTTGCGCCCCTTCCTCGTTTGCGCTGATTTCAGGGGGCGTCGGCTAGGAGAGGTTGCCCACCAGGGACAAGATGCGTCAAGCATCTGCCTGCGTTGGAACGAGCGGCAATGCCGCCATGAACACCGCATCAAAGAACCGCCGCCAAAGCGGCCACGCCTTCTATCGGCGACGGTACGGGCAGAGCGGACTAGCGCCCCTATCCTGCTTGCACCAAATCACGCCACCCCACCAGCTGCGCATCGGCCCTGCGGGCCGTCAAATCACCTCCATACAAAACAGCGTTTTGTGTGGGCTGATTCATATGCCGTTGCACGACGCCAAGTGAGCGCAACCAATCGCTCTGGAACGTCTGACCGGACTTGACCTCTACCAAGGTGATCGAACCGTTTTGTTCCAACAGCAAATCGACCTCGTTACCGATGTTGTCACGCCAGAAATAGACCGGCTGCGCATCGCCTCTGGTGGCTCTCCACTTCAGGGCCTCAGTCACGGCCCAGGTCTCAAACAGGGCGCCACGCGCATAGTGGTTTTGCAGGTCTCGCGCACTGGTAATGCCCAGCAGCCAGGCGCACATGCCAGTATCCAAAAAGTAGAGCTTGGGCGTCTTGACCAGACGTTTTCCAAAATTTCGATGGTATGGGGCGACACGCTTGACGATATAGCTGGCCTCCAGCAAATTCAGCCAGGCGTTGGCGGTGGGTTGGCTGATGCCACAGTCGTTGGCCAACGCGTTCAAGTTGAGCAACTGCCCGGTACGTGCCGCGCACAGCCGCATGAAGCGTTGAAAATGTCCCAAGTCTTGCACGGCAGACAAGCTGCGCACATCGCGCTCGACATAGCTGGCCACATAGTCGGCGTAATAGCGCTGGGCATCCAGCGCCCGGGAGTGCACCGCCGGAAAGCCACCTTGCCACAGGTAGGTGTCCAACGAACCGGGCATACCGCCGCCATCGGCCAACTCTTTCAGCCGCAACGGGAGCAGTTCTATCAGGCTGGCACGCCCCGCCAAACTCTGGGTCACATTTGCCAATAATGAAAAATGCTGTGAACCAGACAGCACATACTGCCCAAGCCGCCCGCTTTGGTCCACTGCAGTCTGGATGTACGACATCAAACTTGGTACGCGCTGCGCCTCGTCAATGATGAGGGGCGCCCGATAGCGCTGCAAAAAGGTGCGAGGATCCGTTTGGGCAAATTCACGCACATCCAGATCCTCAAGCGAAAGCATCTGCCACCGGGGCAACTGTTGGCGCAAAAAAGTAGTCTTGCCCGACTGACGCGGCCCAGTGACCACCACCACCGGGTAATCACGCAGGGCACGTTGCAAGAGACTGTCATAAGTGCGTGGATAAAAGGTGTTCATATTTGCTATTTTAAGATTTGATCTTGAAATAGCAAATCAGTCATGAACCCCGCCAAAGTTCACTCTACGCAGACGCTTAAGGCTCAACCACCTTGTGATATTGTTCAAGCGCAGAGTCTCTGGAACGACCCGATGCTGTTGGAGATTCCGGCAAAGACAGTCGATGAACCTCGGTATCTGGTAATTGGGTTGATTGAAGGCAAGCACTGGTCTGTAGTCATTACCTACCGAGGGCCGCATGTCCGATTGATATCCGTGCGTCGATCACGCATAGAAGAGGTGGCACTTTATGAAAGCTAAAACGTTCGAGAAGCAGTTTGATGAAAGCATCGACATCACTGCTTCTTTGGATTTGTCCAAAGCCAGGCGCGTTCTGCAAGAGCAGAGGCGTGTCAATGTCGATTTCCCGACATGGATGATTGATTCGCTGGATCGCGAAGCGGGCAAATTGGGGGTGACAAGGCAGTCTGTGATCAAGGTCTGGCTGGCCGAGCGCCTTGGGGCGAGCGCTTCCAACTGAAATCACACCTGCATGTTCATGATGTCGGTATAGGCCTGCACCATGCGGTTGCGCACGTGCAAGGTGGCCTGAAAGCCAATCTGCGCCTTCTGGATGGCAACCATGGTTTCTTCCAGGCTCACGTTGGGGTTTTCCAGTTGCACCTCACGTTGCAGCCGTGTGGCGTCGTTCTGTGCTGCACTGACCGATGTCAACGCACCACTCAAGGCATCGGCAAAGCCGCCACCGGCACCTGATGCGCGCGCAGACTGTCCAGCCAGGCCCAACGGGCGCATGGCCACTGGCATGGTCGAGGGAGTCAATCTGAGGTTCATGGTGGTCAACATTTTTTGCGAAAACGTGCATGGATGCTAGCAACGCTGACGGCAAAACATAAATTTGAATAGGGCGGTAAAAACCGGTCTTATTGGCCTCATGTTTTACGACCTGTGTCAAATAATCATTGGCATCCGGGCTGAATTCAGCCTTTTTTGACCAGAATACGTCATGCCTTCTGCTACTGCACTCCCACCCATCGCGCTCAACCCGACGCTTGGCCAAAGAATGGCCGGGATGGATCGTACGCAAAAATTGCGTTTGGCCATGGGCATCGCCTTGCTCGTCGTGGTGGGCGTGGTGGGCTTGGTGATGGGGCGTCAGGCTGAATGGCGCGTGTTGTACGCCAACCTGGCCGACAAGGACGGTGGTGCCATCGTGGCCCAGTTGAGCCAGATGAATGTGCCCTACCAATATGCAGCCGGTGGCAACGCCATTCTGGTGCCCGCCGACAAGGTCTATGACACCCGGCTCAAATTGGCCTCACAGGGGTTGCCCAAGGGCGCGGTGACGGGTTATGAACTGATGGATACCGCCAGCCGGTTTGGCATGACGCAGTTTCAGGAGCGCCTGACCTTCCAGCGTGGGCTCGAAGGTGAGCTCACCCGCTCCATTCAGGCGCTTTCATCTGTTTCAAGCGCCCGGGTGCACTTGGCGCTGCCAAATCAAAACGGCTTTTTCCGCGACCAGCAAAAACCGTCGGCGTCGGTGGTGGTGGGCATGAACGCGGGGCGCACGCTGGACCGCAGCCAGTTGGCGGGCATCATCCACCTGGTGTCATCGAGCGTTCCCGAAATGGATCCGCGCGCCGTGAGTGTGCTTGACGACACCGGCAAGTTGCTGTCAACCCCGCCAAATGACGGTACGGGCGGGGCCAATGACGCAGAGCAAATGCAACGCGTACAGCAAATCGAGCAGCTTTACAGCAGCCGCATCATGGACATTCTTGAACCCGTGGTGGGGCGTCAGAATGTGCGCGCCCAAGTGTCAGCCGAGCTGGATTTTTCACAGACCGAGCAAACGTCTGAACAATTCAAGCCCAACCAAGCACCAGATGCCAGCGCCATCCGAAGTCAACAGATTTTGGAAAGTGGCGCTGGTGCAGCGGGTGGCGCTGCGCCGTCGGGCGTACCCGGTGCGGTGTCCAACCAGCCACCAGGTGCCACTACAGCCCCCATCAATGGCACCGCACAAACGCCTGCGGCAGCCAACGGCGTCAATGGCGGCAATGCTTCCGGCAGTGCTGGCGCTGGCGCACGCAAGGAATCGATCATCAATTACGAAGTGGACAAGACGGTACGCGTGGTGCGCGCAGGAACAGGTGCCATCAAACGCATCAGCGCGGCCGTGGTGATCAACCACCAGACCAATACGGATGCCAAAGGCAAAACCACCACGACCCCCATCAGCGACGCACAGTTGGAAAAGCTGACTTCTTTGGTTCGCGAAACCGTCGGTTACAACAAGGAGCGTGGCGATTCTGTCAATGTCGTGAATGCACCCTTTACCAACAACAAGGTCCAGGTGGAACCGCTGCCGTTTTGGCAACAGCCCGCCTTGTTGGACGTGCTGCGCAGCCTGGCCTGGCCTGTCGGGACGCTGCTGTTTGGTGCGCTGGTGCTGCAGGGCATGATTCGCCCGGGACTCAAGGTGATGACGCAATCGGTAGCCACTCATACAAGCAACGCCAGGGCATCTGCGCTGGATGCAGTGGAGTCTGAGCAGCCGGAGCGCCCCATGCTGGCTGCACCCACGGCATCCGTATCACAACCGGCAGTAGCAACTCCGGGTGAACTGGCCCTGGAAGACGCACGCAAGTTGACGCGTGACAACCCGGCTGCAGTTGCTAACATCGTCAAAACATGGATCAACGGCGAGTCACCCGCCTGACTGAATCCAGTTTGAACGGAGCAACCCACCATGCCACAAACAGACGGATTGGAAGATGCCGCCATTCTGATGATGTCCCTCGGGGAGTCAGAAGCCTCTGAGGTGTTCAAACACTTGTCGCCCAAAGAAGTGCAAAAACTGGGTGAGGCGATCGCCAGAACGAAGGCCATTACGCGCGAACGCGTCAATGATGTGGTGGACAAATTCACGGGTGTCGCCGCTGCGCAAAGCTTGTTGGTGTCCAACTCTGGCGACTATGTGCGATCAGTGCTCAAACGTGCGTTGGGCGACGACAAGGCGGCGCTGCTGATTGACCGTATTTTGCAGGGTGGCGACGTGTCGGGCATTGAAAGCCTGAAGTGGATGGAACCATCCAGCGTGGCTGAACTACTGCGCAACGAACACCCGCAAATTGTGGCGGCCATTCTGGTGCATCTTGATTTTGACCAGGCCGCTGACATTCTGAAGTTTTTCAATGAGCGTCAGCGCAATGAGGTAATGTTGCGCGTAGCCACCATGGAGGGCATCCAGCCCACCGCGCTGAAAGACCTCAACGAGGTGTTGTTCAAAGTGCTCGCTGGCGGCGACAAGATGCGCAAGTCTTCTTTGGGTGGTGTCAAAACAGCGGCAGAAATGATCAACCTGATGGGCACTGCCATCGAGGGCACGGTGATCGAGTCGATCCGCAACCATGACCCGGACCTGGCGCAGAAGATCATGGACAAGATGTTTGTCTTTGACGATGTGATCAAGCTCGACGACAAGGCGATCCAGACCGTGTTGAAGGAAGTGTCGTCGGACGTGTTGATCGTTGCCTTGAAGGGTGCACAGCCCGAGCTCAAGGAAAAATTCTTGTCCAACATGTCCACGCGTGCCGCCGAATCTCTGCGCGAAGACCTGGAGTCGCGCGGGCCGATGCGCTTGTCCGAGGTGGAAGCGCAGCAGAAGGAAATTCTCAAGACGGTGCGGCGCCTGGCCGACGAGGGCACCATCGTCATCGGCGGCGGTGCAGATGACCAGATGGTGTAACCATGCGCAACGATGACCGTTTCATTCCAGGCGAAGAGATCAAAGACGTGGCCCAGTGGCAGTTCAGCGCCATACAAACGGCCGAACAGTTGTTGCAGGCACAGATGCGCGAGCGTGAGGCGCAACAACAGGACACCTCGCAAAATGGACAACACCAGCAGGCTTACCAGGACGGATTTGCCGCTGGCACAGCACATGCCAGACAGGCTGCCGAACGGGCCTCGCAGCAGCAAATGCAGGATTTTCTGGCGCATCAGGCGCAGGATTCGGCACAACGATTTGCGCAACTTTTGAAACGGGCCGAGCAACAATTGCAAGATGTTGAGCAGACATTGGCGCAAGGCACACTGGCGCTGGCGTGTGAGGTGGCACGCCAGGTGTTACGCCGGGAGTTGACGGTCGATACGCACAGCGTACTGCCCGTCATCAAGGAGGCGCTGGGGTTGCTGAATGCTCAATACAAGAGTGCCCTGGTGCGGCTGCATCCCGCAGATTTCCAAGCCCTGGGCGAGCTTATTCTGGCTGAATTTGCAGACGACAGATTGAGTTTGCGGGCCGATGCCAGTTTGCAGCCAGGCGACTGTGTTGTGGAGTCGGCTGGCACGGTGGTGGACGGCACGCTGTCCAAGCGCTGGCAGCAGGCCGTAGCCACGCTCGGCTTGGACAGCAGTTGGGAGAAGGCAGATGGCACCCACTGATCACGTCCTGAAGTGGGAAAGTTTCTTTGCAGAAGCCGGGCACAGGGTTCACTCAGCCAGGGCTCTGGAGGTTCGCGGGACACTGACGCGCCTGACCGGACTGGTGCTGGAGGCGGTGGGCATCCGGTTACCAGTGGGGTCGCAATGCTGGGTCAGGATGCGCGGGCAGTCGCCGGTGCTGACCGAGGTGGTCGGATTTTCGGGTGATTCAGCTTACCTGATGCCCGCAGGCGACGTGCATGGCTTGTCCAGCGGTGCCAGTGTGGAGCCCGCACCGGCTTATGTGGCGATGCCAAGACTGGGAGAACGCCGCCAGTCAGCCCGGGAAAGCGACAGGCCGGCCGCCTTGCGCTTACCGCTGGGCGACGGTTTGCTGGGACGCGTGGTGGACGCGCATGGCAACCCGATGGATTACAAGGGCCCTATCCCTGATGTGACCTCTGTGGCGCTAGACCGCAAACCGATCAACGCCATGGACCGTGCACCCGTGCGCGAACCGCTCGATACCGGCATTCGGGCCATCAACGCATTGCTCACCGTCGGGCGCGGTCAGCGCTTGGGCCTGTTTTCTGGCTCTGGTGTGGGCAAAAGTGTGTTGATGGGCATGATGGCGCGCTACACCCAGGCCGACGTGATCGTGATGGGGCTCATAGGCGAACGCGGCCGCGAGGTGAAAGAATTTATTGAAGATATCCTGGGTGAAGTAGGACGCGCACGCTCCGTGGTGGTGGCCGCACCTGCGGATGCACCCCCCTTACTGCGCATGCAGGGCGCGGCGTACGCTACAGCGGTGGCAGAGAGCTTTCGGGACAAAGGCAAACATGTGCTGCTGCTGATGGATTCCTTGACACGTTACGCCATGGCACAGCGCGAAATTGCGCTGGCCATTGGTGAGCCACCGGCCACCAAAGGCTATCCGCCGTCTTGCTTTGCCAAGTTGCCCCAACTGGTAGAGCGCAGCGGCAACGGGCTCAACGGGGTGGGGTCGATTACCGCTTTTTATACGGTACTCTCTGAGGGTGACGACCAGCAAGATCCGATTGCCGACGCGGCGCGCGCCATTCTGGACGGGCATATTGTGCTGTCACGCACCCTGGCCGAGGCAGGACATTTCCCGGCAATTGACATTGAACAATCAGCCTCCCGCGTGATGCACAACGTGGTGTCATGCGAGCACTTCAATATGGCACGTCAGTTCAAGGCCATCTACTCGCAATACGAAAAAGGCCGCGACCTGGTGCAGATTGGGGCTTACGTGAAGGGTTCAGACGCGGCGATGGATCAGGCCATTGCACTGCATCAGCCCATGATGGAATTTTTGCGCCAAGACATGTTTGAAGCGGCATCCATGCAAGACAGCGTTGCTAGCATGCAAACAGCGATTGAACCCGGTCCAAGGCAACCCGCATGAGTGCGCTCAGAAGCTTGCAACTTGCCATCGAAATGGCTGGCGCGCAGCGCGATCAGGCGCAAACACACCTGCAGCAAGCGCACCAGGCAGAAGCGTTTGCCTGCGCACAGATGCAACAGTTGACCGACTATTTGCAAGAAACCGAACAGCGCTGGATGAGCGGCGCACGCAAAAGCATCGAACCAGAGCTGTTGCACCATCACTACCAGTTTGTGGCGCGGCTAAGCCAGGCCATTGAAATGCAGGCTGGTGTCCTGAAAGATACACGGCAACGTGTGAACCTTGCACAGCAAGAATTGCTCAAAAAGGAACAGCGCCTGGCAAGTTTCAAACAGTTGATGCAAAAGCGTCTTGCTGCCATAGCGCAACGCCAGCAGCGCGTTGAGCAAAAGCAGATGGATGAGTTTGCCGCCCTGTTGGTGCAACACCATCACACATTACAGGCGGAGGCGACCTGATGACAATTCAATCCAACCACAGTATGGTGCACCGCAACGCCACCGTTGCGCACGCAGCGGGCAAGCCTTGCACTGCCAACGCTGGCGGCCTTGATACCGAGTCTGGGGATTTCGCTGATGTGATGGGAGGCTTGATGGCTGATCGCAGTGCTGACCTGACGCCAGCTTCGGTGCTGACACCGCTTGCACAGCAGTCAGCAGCGGTTGAGGCCAATCCTTTGACCGATCCGTTGCCGAAAGCGCCGGGTTTGGCGCTGCTGCCTGCCGTCTCCGCGCCAGTGGTTCCTGCGTCGCAGATGCCAAGCAAGACAGTGGCCAGCTTGGTCGATCGGCCGTCGGCAACGGCACAGGCAGAGGTAACGTCAGAGACAGCGGTAACGTCGGTGGCAAGTCCAAGTTTTGCCGGACAAACACCAACGGGTGAAGCCAATCCTGTGGCCGATCTGTTACCTCAGGCACCGGGCTTGGCACCGCTGCCTGCCATCGCCACCCAAGTGGTTCCATCGACCCAGCAAGGGCAAAACACGCTGGCCCGGCTTGGTGCTGCGCCAGTTGGCTTGCGGACGTCTTCCATAGCAGATACCAAGAACGGCTCGGCCAAAGTGGTTGACGAGAAGAATTTGCTGGAGCTGGCGCTTGACAAACCAGTGCGACAGAGTCAGATTGAAAGTGAGACGTTGGGCACCATCATCACAGGTAAAGACACTGTGGGCACCGAATAGCTTGGTTGCTCTGGTGTTTGCACTGTATTCCTCGGAAAATTTCCTTTAAAACGAGCAAAATTCACTTTGACGACAATCATAGCGCCAATCATGTCGAACTTCAGCTCCGAAACATCCTGTCTGCACATTCTTCATCTTGAAGACTCATTGCCGGATCATGAACTTTTGTTGCGCGAATTCAAAAAGTCCACAGTCACAGTGCAGCTACGGCGAGTAGATCAACTTGATGCGTTTGTCGAGACGCTGGCGCTAGAGAAGTTTGACGTTGTACTGGCAGATTACCGGCTTGTCGGATTCACTGCCCTGGACGCCTGGCAGGTCATGCAGGAACGCAAGATACATTTACCATTTATCCTGCTTTCCGGAGCTATCGGCGAGAGCCTGGCTGTCCAGGCGATACAGGCGGGCATCAGTGATTATTTGCCAAAAGATGACCTGCACAAGGTTCGCCATGTCATCCAGAGAGCCATTGAAGCCCATCAACTCTTGTTGGCAAAAGAGCGCGCTGACGCAGATTTGGCGCAATCCGAAAGGCAGCTGGCACAATTTGCAGAACATCTTCAAGCAACGATAGAGCAGGAAAGGGCAGCCATTGCGCGGGAAATTCACGATGATGTGGGTGGCGCTTTGGCGGCCATTCGTTTCGATATCTCCTGGGTTCAAAGGCACAGCACAGACCCGCACATGTTGCAGCACTTGCAAGCTGCAACCGTCATGTTGCAACACGCCATAGAGGCCAGTCAACGCATCATGATGAACCTGCGGCCAGCCATTCTTGACCAGGGATTGACGGCGGCCATCCAATGGCTGCGGGCCAGTTTTTCCAGCCGTAGCGGCATTCGGACCAAAGTGCACATTGATTTGTTGACTACAGCGTTTCCCGCTAACGTAGAGCTCACGATCTTCAGAACGGCGCAAGAGGCGCTGACCAACATCAGCAAGTACGCCAAATGCACCGAAGTCAACATTTGTCTTTCCAGTGACAGCAGCTATGTCACTTTGGAGGTCTCGGACAATGGCCAGGGTATTTCTGACTTGTTGCCGCTACAGCGAGGTGGATTTGGGCTGAAAGGGTTGATGGAACGTGCAAAGACCGTTGGAGGTTGGGTCGATATCAGTTCCTCCGCCAAGACAGGTACAGCCATTACGCTGATGATTGCGCTTGCGCCAGAAGCTCAGCAAACGGCACAATTGGCATCATGATCCGCGTTATTTTGTGTGATGACCATGCCATGATCCGCCGTGGCATCAAGGATACCTTGTCTGAAGAACAAGACATCCAGGTTGTGGCTGAAACAGGCTCCTATGCTGAAGTTCGTGAAGCCCTGCGCACGCACCCTTGCGACGTCCTCGTGCTTGACATCAATCTTCCTGGCCGTGACGGTCTGGATGTGTTGGCCAGTCTGCGTGAAACCGATGTTCCCGTCAAAGTACTGATGGTCTCGATGTTCCCGGAGGATCAGTATGCGCTGCGATGTCTGAAAGCTGGCGCGCAAGGTTACCTTAACAAGGCGGGAGACCCGAGCGACCTGGTCAACGCCGTGCGTACCATTTCACTGGGTAGAAAGTATGTGTCGCCAGAGGTAGCGCAAATGCTGGTTGACAATCTGCACACTCCCCAACACACGACGCTGCACGCCAGTCTGTCTGAGCGTGAACTTCAAACCCTGTTGAAAATTGCCTCTGGCAAGCGGCTTTCCGACATTGCCGATGAATTGATGCTCAGCCCCAAAACGGTCAGCGTCTATCGGGCGCGGGTGCTGGAAAAGCTCAAACTTTCCAATAACGCAGAGTTGACCGTTTACGCTACCCGCTCAAGAACTGGCGGTATGAATCACTTCATGTTGCCGGAAGGTGATGGTATAGAAGGCGGTGGGCGCTATGGATCCTATGCCATGGAATTGCTCATCAACAAACTATTGAAATCCGGAGCACGTCGTGAGAATATGCAAGCCAAAGTATTTGGCGGCGCCCAAGTGATGGCTGGTTTTACCTCCATGAATGTTGGTGAACGCAATACAAATTTTGTGCTTGATTACCTCTGCACTGAGCGCATTCCTGTCGTTTCACAAGATGTACTGGATATTCACCCCAGAAAAGTCTGTTTTTTTCCAGTCACCGGGAAGGCACTTGTCAAGCGTCTTGCGCATGCGCATCCAGAGACTCTCGTCATAGAAGAGCGCAAAGGCAGCGCCCTGACAGTAGCCCGGACTACTTCAGGCGGTTCTATCGATTTGTTTTGAGGGTTGAGCGATTGAACCTGGATTCCTCAGTTCACCGCTCGTCTTTTACCTCCAAGCCCGTATGAAGATTGACTTTTTCTGCGTCGATGATGCTCACCTTTGGGGTGACAGCGTTAAGCACCCGATTGAGCCGCTGGCAACGCGCTTGGGGTCGTTGCTCTTTTCCTTGCAGGCAGCAAGCCTGCGTCGTCGTCGCGCCTACCCAGACACGCCGCCAGCAGCCCACTCGGGCGTGTCCAACTGAGGAATCCAGGTTGAATAAAATTCGCGTCGTGGTTGTTGACGATTCGGCTTTGGTGCGGGGCATCCTGGCGGAGATCATTAACCGTCAGCCTGATATGGTTTGTGTGGGTGCAGCCAATGACCCGTTGATTGCCCGTGAGCTGATCAGGGAACTTGACCCGGATGTGATTACCCTGGACATCGAGATGCCACGCATGGACGGACTCGACTTTCTGTCGAGATTGATGCGTTTGCGCCCCATGCCTGTGGTCATGATTTCCACCCTCACTGAACGGGGCGCTGAAGTGACGCTGAGGGCTTTGGAGATGGGGGCTGTTGACTTTGTGTCCAAACCCAGAATTGGGGTTGCGGACGGGCTGAAAGAGCTTTCCACCCAAATTGTTGAAAAAATCCGGATCGCGTCCAGCGCGAATGTCAAGCGTGTCGTGAAGTTACCCGCATCTGTTGACGGCGCTGCCCCGTCTGTTCTACCGGTGATGAAAAGTCGGTCAAATATCGGACTAGCTGGATTGACATCTGAGAAACTTGTATTTGTTGGTGCCTCCACGGGTGGAACAGAGGCCATCAAGGATTTTTTGATCAATTTGCCTGCCGATTTTCCCGCTGTACTGATCACTCAGCACATGCCCCCCGGGTTTACCACTTCATTTGCTGCACGCTTGAATGGTTTGTGTCAACTCGCTGTGCGTGAGGCCACGCATGGCGAACGTATTCTGACCGGACATGCCTACATTGCGCCAGGTGGTTTCCAGTTCCGGGTTGACAGAAGCGGTGCCAATTACATTGCCGTGGTTGAAGACGCAGAGCCCGTCAATCGACACAAGCCTTCTGTTGAGGTGCTATTCAGGTCTGCGGCCAAAGTGGTTGGGAAAAATGCTTTTGGCGTCATGCTCACTGGCATGGGAAACGACGGCGCCAAAGCCATGCGTCAAATGAAGGACGCCGGCAGTTACAACTATGTCCAGGATGAAGCGTCATGCATCGTCTTTGGCATGCCGCGCGAAGCCATCGCAAACGGTGCCGCCGACGAGATCATGCCACCCGCAGCCATAGCTACAGCGATGGTTGACAAGCTTCGATCCATGTCGGATAGATACCGGATTTAGACGCTGTGGTTGGGCGCTTTGACATCAAAGCGATGGTGCGATTCCTCCTGAAAAAATCGGCAAAAAAAAGCCACTGAATAAAGTGGCTTTTTTGAGCAGGATAAGCACACCTACATCAGGGCAACGCCCTGATGTACCAATCAGTACTTGGCTTTCACCTGACGCAATTGTTCCAACGTGACCGGTGGCATTTCTCCACGCTGACCAATACCGTTGAGATTCCATTCCTTGCCTTCACCAACAATCCAGGCCTTGAACAACTTCAGGTTGGCTTGACGTTCGGCATCGGTGCTGCCCAACGTCTTGTACATGTTGCCAGGTTTGCCCTTGGCAAAAGGATTGGTGCCGTCATCCAGGCGACGCATCATGGCACCGGTTGAGGTGCCATCAATCAGTACGCGCACATGCTCATAGGTATCCATGCGCGGACCAACCTTGAGTTCTTTCTTGTACTTGTCTTCATTGAGTTTGAACTCTTGCATGGTGGGTGCACCCGCATCAGGGAAATGGCATTCCGCACATTGCTTTTTGATGAGGGGGACGATGTCATTGCGATAAGTCACATCAGCTGCCATGGCAGGCAATGCAATGGCAGCGCAAACAACGGTGGATAAAAGGCTACGTTTCATGTGATCTCCTTGGTTAATAACTCAAATATACCTTAATTGGACGCTACTTTTTTTCCGAACAGCTCCGAGGGGGCCGGGCCGCTGGGCTCAGTGTGGGCAATACCGTAGTGGCATTCGATGCAGGTGGTGCCCTCAGCCTTGGCCTTGGCGTGCTTCTTCTGGGCCACAGACGACTGCAAGTCTTCTTTCATCTTGTCGGCGCGGTGGCAACTACGGCATGGATGCGAGTCGGATTCCATCATTTCTTTCCAGACGCGCTGCGCCATCACCGCACGTTTGGCCTCAAATTTTTCTTTGGTATTGATGGAGGGTGCGATGTAGGTGTAAAACATGTCCTTGGATGCCTTGATCTTTGCCAGCACCAACGGGCCCGGTGTGTGCGGCACATGGCAATCGGTACAAATCGCGCGTACGCCGGTACGGTTGGTGTCGTGGATAGTGCCTTTGTACTCTTCAAAGTTGTACGACATTTCATGACAGCTGACACAGAATTCCTCGGTACTGGTTGATGCCAGCACATAGGCACCAGAGATGCCCACCAACACTGAAAAAATAAAAAGTGCCACCAGACCGACAAACGTCAGCTTCCAGTGGTTAAGCAAAGTCTTCAAAATCACCATGACCGTATTTCCTCTGATTGATTACAGGGTGCGATGCTACCTTCGCAAGCCCTGTTTGGGGAAGTAAAAAAGTTGATTCAAATCAAAGAATGGTGTTTTGACTTTTTAAAGGACAGTCCGCGTAACTCTGGCGAGAGCGTGCCAGCAGATGGAACTGACTCAAGCGCCAAAGTTCTCTGGCATCTGAATGGCTACCACTTCCCCCTTGGCCGTCGCCACGCCGCCCGCATACACTGTGCTTTCAATCACCACCTTGCGCCCCTTGATCTCCTTGACCCGGCCCCGAATTTCCAGCGTTTCGGTGATCGGCGTCGGTTTGAGGTAGTCAACATGCAAAGAACCCGTCACAAACCTGAACGCGGGCAAGGTATCCATGGCGCGACCTTCGTGGCGGTACATCGCCGCAGCGGCGGTACCCGTGCTGTGGCAGTCCACCAGCGACGCCAGCAAGCCACCATAAGTAAAGCCCGGCACCGCCGTATGAAACGGTTCGGGTGCGTAGCGTGTCACGGATTCATCACCGTCCCAATGGGTTTTGATGCGGTGGCCGTGCGCGTTTTTGGATCCGCAGCCGTAGCAATGCGACAGGTTCTCGGGGTAATAGTCTTGAAAAGCTTTCATGGCACGCTCCTCGGGAAGTAACAGAAAAAAACTTTTATAGCACCTTACGGCTATGCAGAAAGGGCTAGAGCACTATTTTTTATTGGCTATTGATGTATGGGATGGATGTAATTTGGCGTGAATTTTTTGGGTGGTACGCCAGACCAGCCACAGCACCACGGGCACCAAGGCACCGGCAGTCATTTCGGCATTAAGCGGCACACCAGCCGCCTTGAGTGCTTTGGCACCATACAGCAGCAGGCTGATCACATAGTAGGAAATAGCCGCGATCGACAAGCCTTCCACGGTGGCTTGCAAGCGTAACTGGGTTTCTTGCCCACGCGTGAGTTTTTCCAGCAATTGCTGGTTTTGCGCCTCGGTCGAAATATCCACCCGCGTGCGCAGCAAATCGCTGGTGCGCGCCACCCGCTGCGACAACGACGCGAGACGTTGCGCCGTGGCCTCGACCGTGGCCATAGCCGGTGAAAGACGCCGCTGCATGAACTCACCAATGGTCTGCGTGCCTGGTATGGCGCGCTCGCGCAGCTCTTTGATGCGCTGACTGACCAGTGCGTCGTACGCCTTGGTAGCGGAAAAACGGTACATGTTTTCTGCTGTGGCACGCTCCACACTGGCCGCCAACGCCACCAGCGTATCGAGCAACTGCTGATCCGACGCAGACTTGTTTTCAAGCTGCGCGGTGATCGCCGCCAGCGCCTGTTCTGACTGCGTCAGCATCGGCCCCAGCGCTTTGGCTAGCGGCAAGCCGCGCAGGGCCATCAACCGATACGTCTCAAGCTCCAGCAAACGCGCCGCAATCCTCCCGGCGCGGGTCTGGCTGGTGCCCTCTGGCGCAAGTACCAGCATGCGCTCAAAACCATCAGCGCGCAAACGAAACTGTGTCAGCGCCCAGGAATGCCCCATCGGATGCCGATCGCCATGGCGATCGGGCGTGTCGCCCATCGCGTTGGTTCCCATCAAGGATGCCACCAGCGTACCGCCGCCCAGCCAGGCAACGGCTTGCTGCATCAACGCAGGGGCATCGTCCAAGGGCGCGTTGACCATGGCCAACTGCACTGCGGCAACGGTTCGCCCGGGAACCTGCCTCAACCAGTGCGCCGGAAGCGCCAATTCCGTCAGTAAATCCGGCTCACTGGCACCCCAAAAAGCCTGCGGTGGCAGCGGCTGTACGATCGAATAGCGGGAAAACTCGCTATGACGCTCCCACTTGACGGAAAAACCCGCCAGGCGCAGACGTAAAAAATTGTCGGCAAGCTGCTCGGGCCGCAACGGTGACTGGCCAGGCAGATTATTCAAATGGGCGCACTCTTGTTCCCGCGTCACGTCGGCATTGAGAACCGCCACAAAGGTAATCAGCGCAGGCAGGCGCACGCGTGCCGACGGCCGGGCGTGAACCACGTTATGCAGCGCGAGCCGCAAAGTATCGTCGGGCGGCAAGTAGCGCTGTGCCGAACTCGGTTGTTCAGGCATAAGAACTTGTCCGTAAATAACAGGGGCCGCGTTGGAATGCAATCGGGATGAGTTGTCCGCCAACATCACGCCGCATGGGCTGGACGCCCATGCAAGGGATTTGGTGGGCAAATCGCCCGAT
>Ga0172371_10000443_pt1 | contig 63293 bp, 66 predicted proteins | sample Lak12m_FD_114543 | JGI IMG/M metagenome (GOLD analysis project Ga0172371, IMG submission 114543) | Freshwater microbial communities from Kabuno Bay, South-Kivu, Congo - kab_022012_12m | ecosystem: Environmental > Aquatic > Freshwater > Lake | place: Democratic Republic of the Congo: South-Kivu... | reverse complement strand
GCAATGAATCATCCATGGAGGAAAAGCTGGAAAAACTGGATGCCCGCCAGAGCATCCGACTATTAAACAAATAGGACATTTCTATTTTGGGGAAAATAGGACATTTCTACTTTGGCTTGACATCCTTTTAAATATCCTTGACATGCAGAGGCGCTTCCCATATCCTTTTGTTCACAAAATGAGACCCTGCGGGCACTGCACAACCAAGAACCCTTTTTGATAGGCGGGTGTCTGATATACCAACCTTAAGGAGTGGATCGTGAAAAATCGGAAAATGCTTTTGGATGAGATCTTCGAGTCGGCACTTCAAAACGACATGACGTATTTCGGTTGAACCCAATCCGTTCTTGCAGCTTTGCAGGAAAAATTGCATGTGGGCAGCGCGGAGGTCTTCAAGGCCGGAAGCGCTCTGGCCGGCGGGGTCGCCAGAAGAGGCGAAACATGCGGAGCCCTGACGGGCGCCATCATGGCGGTTTGCTCGGTCGTCGGGCGGGAGAGGCTTGAGGATCGTGAACAATACGGCAAAGCCATGGAAGAGGCAGGCCGGGTCTATGACCGGTTCGCTGAGGAAGTCGGCCATACGCTTTGCGCGGAAATCCATAGGAGACGGTTCGGCAAGGTCTACCGTCTGGCTGTCCCGGAAGAAAGAACGGCCTTCCATGAGGCGGGAGGCCACAGCCGGACAGGTTGCCCCCAGGTTTGCGGGATTGCCGCAAGGATCGCTGCAGAGGTCCTTCTCGATATCGAGGAGAGAGACCGGGAAAACCCGTCCTGACGGGACCAGAGCCCTGTACCTCCGACAAGATTCTTGACTTTGGACATTTTTTTGTTCCGATGCTGTGATTTCTTTTCCCGTACCGAAACGAAGCATACCGCAAAACTACACAGGGGCCCCCTTTGCCTGCAGGAGCGATGTTCCGGAATGTCAAAACTCAAGATTTACCTCCGCAATCGTAACGCGATCCTTCTTATCTCCCTGGTCGCGGGCCTGCTCATTCCCCAGGCGGCCCCCCTGACCCGGCACCTGGTCCTTCCTGCTTTGGCACTTGCGATGACCCTCTCGACACTGGAAATCGCCGGCAGCGTTTTTCGCCGGCCCCGTTCCCTCCTTTTCCCGGCCTTGCTCGGCATTACGATGAACTATATCCTCCTGGGAAACCTTCTCATCGGCCTTGCCGCCCTGATCATCCACGACGAGATGACCTGGATCGGCTTCGTCCTGCTGGCCTCGGTCCCGCCTGCCATCGCCGTCATCCCTTTTTCCGGCTTTCTGCGCGGCAACGGGCTGCTTTCCCTTGTCGGCACTGCAGGGGCCTATTTTGGCGCACTGATCATCATGCCGCTCATCGCATTGGGACTCCTGCGTCAGACCGAGTTGGATCCTCTCAAACTCTTCATGATCACGCTCGAACTGATCGTCCTTCCCTTGGCCGTCTCACGTTGGCTGAACCAGAAGGGCCTGAGAGAGAGGATTGAACCGTACCGCGGCACCGGTATCAACTGGAGTTTTTTCGTCGTCATCTATACCTTGATCGCCCTGAACCGCAGCATCATCCTCGGTCAGACATGGCTTCTGATGCCCATCGCAGCCATCTCTGTCACGACCACGTTTATCCTCGGTTTCCTGATCGACTGGGTCTTGAGCCTTTTTCATATCCCGCAGGAGACCCGGACCAGCCTCGTACTGCTGGGCACCCTCAAGAATCAGGGATTGGCGGGCGGCCTTGCCCTCACCCTTTTCAGCCAGGAGGCCGCCCTCCCGGCAGCGATCTCCACCATGGTCATGATTGTCTATGTCATATGGCTGGATTTCAAGAAACGTTGGGATTGAAAGGAGGATCGTCTCATGAAATGCAACGTCGGCAAAACGGACAGAATCATCCGGGTGATCATCGGGCTGGCCATCATCTGGGCAGGCTTTTATTATGAGAGCTGGTGGGGCGCTCTCGGCGTCCTTGTTCTGATCCCCGCGGCCCTCGGTTTCTGCCCTCTGTACGTCCCCTTCAAGTTTTCGACCTGCCGGAAGGATGACTGAGGCGATCCCTATGACAGGGAAATAGGCGTGAAAAAGCGCTAAGGGATATGTACCATGACGGGTACAGGTCACGAGGAGTATAACCGCGATCACAGAAAGCGGCTGCGGGAGAAATTTTCGGCTGCGGGAATCGACGGCCTCCATGAATACGAGAGGATCGAACTCCTGCTCACCTGTGTGATTCCTCGGCAGGACGTAAAACGGCGGGCCAAGGATCTCCTGAAGAAATTCGGTTCCATCAAAGGGATACTGGACGCAGAGCCCGACGATCTGCGGACGGTAAGCGGCATCGGCAAAGAGTCCGTGATCCTCTTGAAGTTCATCAAGGAAATATCTTCTCTGTATCTCAAGCAGAAGGCCGCGCAGAAGAAGCAGGTCTGCTGCACTACAGAGCTATTGGATTTTTGCCGGGCAAAGATGGGCGGGAAGAAGGACGAGGAGTTCTTCGTCATCTATCTGGACGCCCAGAATCAGATCCTCGAGTTTGAAACCGTCCAGAAGGGGATTGTGAATCAGGCCGTGGTCTACCCGCGGCAGGTCCTGGAAAACGCCTTGAAGAAAAAGGCCTCTGCGATCATCCTTGTCCATAACCACCCCTCCGGCCATGTCCGCCCTTCGGATGCGGACATCCGGGTCACCAAGACGATCATGGAAACGGCAAAGATGCTGGACATCCTCGTCCATGATCATATCATTATCGGGGAAGATCGTTTCTTCAGTTTCCGTGAAGAAGGATTGATGCCCTGACCGCTTCTTTATAAGGAAGGTATCGCAAGTTTCTCGCCTCCCCCGGCTCTTCGGCAGGGGAAACGGGATCATAAAAAAGGGGATCGTAAATGATCCCCGGTACTGTCATGGATGATGATCCGGCAGCCTGCCCGACGCCTTTTGCCCGCCGGAGCAGGGTGGCGCCATTACCGCTTCTTTCCGTCGACCCTCTCCTTGAGCTCCTTGCCGACCTTGAAAAAGGGAAGCCTCTTGGGAGAAACCTTGATGCTCTTTCCGGTCTTGGGATTTCTGCCCGTATAGGCGTCATATTTTCGTACGACGAAACTTCCGAATCCCCTGATTTCGATCCGACCGCTCTTTCTGAGTTCATCGGTAAATCCTTTGAATACCAGGTTCACCAGGTCGATCGCCTTCTTTTCCGTCAGATTCTCCCTCCGGCTCAGCTCCTCAATGAGTCCAGATTTATTCATGACCTCCTCCTTATGATAGCTTGTCTCACTTGAGTTTATAAATCAGGTAAAATCCATACCTGTTCAATTAACATGATAAAATGTCTTTATTTTCGGCGACTATTATTTATTTTCCAGTGAATGTCAAGACAATTTTTTTCCCCGTTTTCCGACCGTCTGCCAGCATCAGAAGCCGCTCCACTTCACGAGGGGTCAGCATGCGCCAGGCCCCTTCGCCAAGGGGAGAAAGGGTGATATCCGCGACCGCCACCCGGATCAGGCGTGTGACGGAATGGCCGATGGAATCAAAAGCCCGTCTGACGACGCGGTTTCTTCCATCGGTGAGGGTCAGGGTGAGCCAGGTGCTTCCCGGATTCGCCTTTTCCACATGAACCTCGGTCGGAGCAAATCTTCCGTCGGGAAGATCGATCCCGTTATCCAGGGCCAAAAGGTCCGCCTTCGTGGGGCGCCCCTCCACCTTGACACGGTAGGTCTTGGGGATCCTGTAGCGGGGATGCTGGAGCCGTTGGGCAAACTCCCCGTCATTGGTCAGGATCAGAAGCCCCTCCGAATCGTAATCCAGACGACCGACCGGATACACCCGCGTCGTGAGGCCGCCCAGTAGATCGGTCACGATCGACCGCCCTTGTGGATCGCTCAGGGTGGTCACATACCCCTTCGGTTTGTGCAGGGCGAGATAGATTTTTTCCGTTTCCAGGGAAACGAGCCGTCCGTCCAGCCGGATTTCATCTCTCAGAGGGTCCGCTTTCGTTCCCGGTTCAACCACCACCGTCCCGTTGACGCTGATCCTGCCCTCGGCGATCATCTTTTCCGCGGCGCGACGGGATGAAATACCGGCCCTAGAGAGGATCTTCTGCAGGCGTTCTTCCTTCATATCCCTGGTCCTGCTGTTCACCATCATTGCCCTGCAAATCCTTCAGCTCCCTGAGCGTCGGCAATTCGGACAGATCCTTGAGGTTGAAGACCTCAAGAAATTTCTTGGTCGTTCCATAGATGATCGGCTTACCCGGAACATCCTTCCTTCCCACAATCCGAACAAGCTTTTTATCCAAAAGCCCCTTCAGGGCGCCGCTTGCGTCGACACCACGTATCCGGTCGATTTCTGCCTTGACGAGCGGCTGACGATAGGCGACCACCGCCAGGGTCTCGAGGGCGGCAGGAGACAACATCGCAGACCGTGCGGCTTTCAATTTCCGGATCCAGGGCGCCAGGTCCTGTCGCGTGCGGAACTGATAGCCGCCAGCAACTTCCGTAAGGCAAATCCCGCCCCCCCGTATCTCATATTGATGGGTCAGTTCCTCAAGAAGGGTTTCGATCTCCTTCTTCTCCGTATCGGACAGGATCTCCGCTATCCGATCCCGGGTCAAAGGGACCTCGGAGGCGAAGATCAGCGCTTCGAGAATGGCTGCTTTTTCCTTCATCATCCCTCCACCGCCAGAAACAGGCGTATGACTCCGAAAGGGCCCAGTTGATAAGCCCGAATCATCCGGAGCTTCATCAGTTCCAGAATCGCAAGAAAGGTATAGACGACCCGTTTCCGGTCGTTTCTCTCTCCGAGAAGCTCGGTAAACGTCAACTCCTTTTTTTCCGACAACCGTTCCATAATCTCGTTGATCCGATCGGTGAGCGACATCTTTTCCGTATCGATTGCCATGTCCTCCGAGTGATCGAGGTTCGAGACGATCACGCGAAAGGCCTGGACAAGCTCGAAGACCCCGACTTCGATCATCACCTCTTCCTCCGGTTCCTGGGCGGCAAGCTCCTCGGCACGCGCACCCCGGGTAAAGACATCCCGATCCAGGAGGGGGCGACCTTCCAGATTCAGCGCCGCTTCCTTGAAGGCCTGATACTCCAAAAGCTGCCGGACCAGTTCGTTACGGGGATCTTCTCCTTCTTCCCCTTCCTCGTCGCCTTCGACCGGCGGCAGGAGCAGCCGCGATTTGATGTGGATGAGCGTCGCGGCGAGGACCAGGTACTCCCCGGCAAGGTCCAGATTGAGAGACCGCATGATATCGAGGTATTCCAGATACTGCTCGGTAATCAGGGCGATGGGGATATTGTAGATGTCGATCTCGTTTTTCCGGATCAGATAGAGAAGAAGATCCAGAGGGCCCTCGAAGATATCGAGCTTGATCTCATAACTCATGGCGTATTTTCAGCGCTTTCCGCACTTCCGCAAGCGTCGCCTTTGCAATATCGGCGGCGCGGTGGTTGCCTTCCTTGATGATGGACCGCACCTCTTCGGGATGGGAAAGGTAGTAATCCCGCCGTTTATGAATCGGCCTCATTCCCTCCTCAACGGCAGCGGCCAGGCGTCGTTTGCACTCCGTACAGCCGATCCGGGCCCCCCGGCATGCGGGCGGGATTTCCGCCACCTCCTTGGAGGGCGAGTAGAGCTGGTGGAAGGTGAAGACATTGCAGAGTTCCGGTCGGCCGGGATCGTTCTTTCGTTGGCGCTGCGGATCGGTGAACATCGCCTCTACCTTCTTTTTCAGGGCTTCACCCCTGTCGCTCATGAAGATGGAATTGTCGTAAGATTTGCTCATTTTTCGCCCGTCGATTCCGAGAAGCTTCGGGACGTCCGTCAAAAGCGGCTCTGGGATGGGAAAGATCTCGCCATAGAGAAAATTGAAGCGGCGGGCAATCTCGCGGGTCAGCTCCACATGGGGAAGCTGGTCGACGCCGACCGGTACGCCGAAGGCTTTATACATGATGATGTCCGCCGCCTGCAGCACAGGATAACCGAGAAACCCGAAAGTCGAAAGGTCTTTTTGCGCGAGCTCTTCCTTCATCTCCTTATAGGTCGGATTTCTCTCCAGCCAGGCCAGGGGGGTAATCATGGAGAGCAGCAGGAAGAGTTCTGCATGCTCCTTGACCATCGACTGGACGAACAAGGTGCTCTTCTTCGGGTCCAGCCCGGCGGCGAGCCAGTCAACGACCATCTCGATCGTATTCGCCTCGATATCGTCGGTGTTTGCGTAATCGCTCGTCAGCGCATGCCAGTCGGCAACGAAGTAGTAGCATTCATATCCGCCATGATTCTGCAAGGAAATCCAGTTAGACAGCGCCCCATGAAGATTGCCTAAATGGAGCCTGCCCGTGGGCCTCATCCCGCTCAAGATTCGCTTAATGGTCAAGTCTTCCTCCAGTAGTGGACGATTTCAATACCCTATGCCCCGCTCGGCCGGACAGGGAACAGGCGGATAAGCCATGTGAAACGGGGTTAGAAAAAAGGGGGTGGAAAAGGCCCGATTTGTGCGTCCTATAACAGATAGAATCGGATGTGTCAACGGATTGAGAATCGGGGCTCTTGATAAGACCGGCAGGGGAGAAACAAAAGGCCTCCACAGAGGAAAATGGAGGCCCGTTCGGTTTGACTCTTAACGCTCCCGTTATTTTACCTTGTCTGCCAGCGCCTTGCCTGCCTTGAATTTGACGACCTTTTTGGCTGCGATCTTGATGGCCTTTCCGGTCTGCGGGTTTCTTCCCGACCGGGCCTTCCGCTTCACTACGGAAAATGTTCCAAATCCCACCAGTCCGAGTTTGCCGCTTTTCTTGAGTTCTTTTGTAACCGCCGCGGTAAAGGCATCCAGTGCCTTCGATGCGGTTGCTTTCGTGACTGCGGCGCCCTCTGCCATCACACCAATCAATTCTGCCTTCGTCATTCTCCTACGTCCCCCTTTCATCAATAGTTTTTAATGGAACATAACGTCATCACCACCACCCCGGTGGCTAAACTCAAAGCCGGTCATCCCCGGCAAATGCGACAACCAACGCCGAGCCTTACCCGCAGGTAGTTTCAGCTTGGGGATACCCCTAACACAAAGAAAAACAACAATCAAGAAAAATCTTTATTTTATTATCGAGCAATGGCGGCGGTTTGACAAGCAAGGCGGCCTTGTGTTACTTAACCGCCGGGCAATTGAGACGATGAGATGGAGGCGAATCACTCTAATGAAGGAAGGGGCTTCCGAATGACGATCGCAAAATGGTTCAGAATATCTTTTCCCCCCATCCATAACGTTACGATATTTCCCTTCATTCTAGGGACCTTTCTCGCATGGCGGCTGGACCGTCACTTCAGCCTCTTCACCTTTGCACTCGGAGGTCTTGGCGCAGCGCTGATCCTCGTCTCCGCCTGCCATGCCGGCGAATACCTGAACAACGGAGGCGGACAAGGAGCGGGAAGCCGTTTGATGAACCGTTTTACAAGGGAAGAGGGGATGATTCGGCCGGACTCCCCTTCCCGACCCGTCACCCTGTGGACCAGCGTCATCGCAGCCATTCTGGCCGGGGGCATCGGCGTCATTCTGCAATTCGGTTTTAAAACCGGCCCCCTGACCCTCATCCTGGGCGGGGTGGGCACCCTGGGCTGTTTCCTCTACTGTGCGCCCGCCCGTTCGGTCGATAAAGGCTTCGGGGAGCTGACCCTCAGCGCTTGCCACGGATGGCTCCCTGTCGCTGCGGCCTTTTATATCCAGAAGGGTTCTATCGCCCCCTGGATTCACTGGATGGCGCTGCCGATCGCGCTTTCCATTTTCAACGTCCTCCTCCTGAACGGATTTTCCGATCCTCCCGCGAAAGCGGCTGTCGGCAAGCAGAGTATCCTTGTCCGGCTGGGAAAGGACAAGGGGACGGTCCTGTATGTCCTGATCTCCATCCTCTCCTGGTTTTTCATGGTATTTTCTTGTTATGTCGGGATACCGAGAAAAGCGGTCTATTTCTACCTGCCGGTCATCGCCTTATCGGCCGTCGCTTGTTTCATGATGACCAGAAAGAAATACGAGAGCCCCTTCGCCCGGGAGCTGCTTTGCGGACTCAATATCGCGGTGAATCTTGGAACGACTGCGGCCTTTCTGCTGGCATATCTCTGATCCCCTTCCTTCCCCCTCTCCCTATCGGCCGCCGGATCTTTTCTTCACCAGGAAGAAGAGATCCCCCCTTTCCTTCAGGCTTCCGGCGAGCATCTCCGCCTCATCGCCGCTGCCGCAGAAAAGATCGACCCGACCCGCACCCTTGATCATCCCGCCTGCATCCTGACTCACGACAAACCGGGAGAAAGGAATCCAGGATTCGACATTTCCGTCCCGGTCCAGGATGGGCTTTCTTGCCCGTATGAAGGCCAGGGCCCCTTTGGGAAAGACGGCGGCGTCGGTCGCAATGGAGCGTCCCGCCGTCAGGATCTCCCCGAGCGAACCGACAGGACCTTCCTTCACCTCCCGGAAGAAAATAAAGCTTTCGTTGTGGCCGAGGATCTCCGAGAGCTCTTCCGGATGCTCCCGGAGATAACGCTTGATTGCCTGATAGGAAATGTCCTGCGGGCTGATCTTCCCCGTATCCATCAGGAAACGTCCCAAGCTCTGAAAAGGGCGCCCGTTTTTCAGCGCATAGCCGATTTGGAGAAGCTTTCCATCGGAAAGCTTGATTTTACCGGAGCCCTGCGTGTGAAGGAAGAAAAGGTTGATCCGGTCGTCTACCCAGGCAATCTCGAGGTCCCGACCGGCCAAAGATCCGAGGTCTTCGATTTCGCTTCTGCTGTAATAGGGGATCAGCTCGCCGTTCTTTACCCTGCCGATGAGTTGTTCGGCGGGATATCTTTCGCTGAATTTCCAGAGATTGACCACCACGGCATCACCGGGGACCTTATAGATCGGATACCGATACCTTTCCGTCCTCACGGGCAATCCGTCCATGATCGGCTCGAAATAGCCGGTAAACAAAACGGTATTGTTCCCATCCCGCCCCGTGGACTGATATACGTCAAATGTCTCCCGGATCCGCGCCTGCTTCCTCTCGTCCGGCTCGTCCCGCCGGAGGATCTCCCGGAGGGCGATCAGGGAATCCTTGAGCTCGCGGACGGTCACCATGGTATCGTCCATCAGGCGCGGGCCGTTGCCGGCGGCCCGGCTGTAATACTGGAGGCTCTTTTCCATCGCCCTCTCCAGTGAGGCCAGATCCATGTCGTCCACAAACAGGGGATGCTGATCGGCGGGCAACCGGACGAGAGGGGACGACGGTTTCGGAACGGACGGAGGGACCGGTTTCACCGCGGCCGCAGGCGGCACGGGTTGCGCCGCCGGTTTCCTTGCCCGGACGGCGCATCCGGACAGCAAAAGGAGAGCCAGAACCAGCAAAAGGATCAGGGGTCGTCTGGCCATTTCACAACTCCAGGATCATGGCGACTTCGTCGCAGAAATCCGGGTATTTTGAACATCGGAAGCAATCGGACCAGATCTTCTCCGGAAGCGTCGAACGCGCGACATCCCGGAAGCCGAGCTTGCGGAAGAATTCACGCTTGTAAGTGAGGGTGAAGATCCGGAAAAGCTCGAGTGTGATCGCCTCGGAAACGCAGGCATGCACCAGGTTCCTACCTATCCCTTCCTTTCTGTGTTTTTCATCCACATAGAGGGAACGGATTTCCGCCAGATTCTCCCAGATGATGCTCATCGCACAGATCCCGAGGATCTCCTCTTCCTTCTCATCCTGAAATATATAGAAATCCCTCAGGCTGCCGTAGATATCCATCAAAGAACGGGGGAGCATCTCCCCCCTCCCCGAAGAGACATTGATCAGTCTGTGGATGGTCTTGACATCACCGATACGTGCCTTCCTCAGCATCTCTCACTCCTGGCAGATTGAATACGAGGTCCCTTTTCCAGAACAACGCCCCCGCAGGCATCCAAATCCGTTGTCTTCAGGAAACGCATCATTCACGCGCGGCAATCAGCATTTCTCGGGCATGCGCACGCGTTTTTTCCGTCAGCTCCACCCCGCCCAGCATGCGGGCGATCTCCTCCAGGCGCTCTGCCTCGGAAAGGAGGGAGATGGAAGTGTTCGTCCTTTCGCCGAGGATCCCCTTTATCACCCGGTAATGGCGATCGCCGCGGCAGGCGATCTGCGGCAGGTGCGTGATACAGAGGACCTGGTGGTGGCGGGCAACCTCCTTGAGTTTCTGCCCCACGATCTCGGCAGTGGCCCCCCCGATCCCGCTGTCGACTTCGTCAAACACGAGCGTCCCCGCAAAACCGGTCCGGGCCAGGACTTTCTTTACCGCCAGCATGATCCGGGAAAGTTCCCCGCCCGAGGCAATGGCCCGAAGAGGCTTGAGCGCCTCCCCCACGTTCGTCGAAAGGTAAAATTCCAGATCGTCGATCCCCTTTTCCCCCAGGGACGCATCACCCTCCTGCCGGTCCCGGAAGACAACCACGAAGCGGGCGTTTTCCATCCGGAGCGTCCGGATCTCCTTCTCGATCGCATCCTGAAGGGCCACGGCCTCCTGGCGGCGTCTTGCGGAAAGGGCTTCTCCCGCTTTGCTCAACCGCTCCCGTTCGCCGGCAACGGCCTCCGACACCTTCCCGATCTCTTCTTCTACGGAGGCGATATTCCGGAGTTCCCCTTCCGCTTCCTCCTGCTTTTTGAGGACCGCATCCAGCGTCCCGCCGTATTTCCGCTTCAGCCGCCCCAAAAGCTCCAGCCTCTCTTCCAGGATCTCCATGCGGGCCGGATCGAAGGAAAGGTGTTTCGCATAATCACGAAGGAAGGAGGCGGCATCCTCGATCCGATAATAGATCTCCTCCATCTCACCGTCCGTGAGCTTCAACGCCGGATCGATCTTCTTGATCTCTTTCACTGACCCGGCGGCGCTGCGGAAATCGGTCAGCACGGAATCGCTTTTCCCGTAAAGGATCTCATATGCCTTCTCCGCCAGATCGATCAGCCTCTGGACATTGGCCAGGACCTTTTTTTCCTCGAGGAGCGCGGCATCCTCCCCCGGCCGGACGTCCGCCTGGGAGATCTCCGTGACCTGAAAACGGAGAAAGTCCTCACGCTCTTCCCTTTTCTTCTTCAGCTCCTGCAGCCCTCGAAGCTTCTCGTTGAGTGCCAGGTACCGGTCATACACATCCCGGTATGCCGACCGGATCGGGAACAGCCCGCCGAACTCATCGAGTATATCCGTATGATTTTTCGGATCCAGGATCATCTGGTGTTCGTGCTGGCCGCAGATATTGATCAGAGACTCGCCGATCTCCGCCAGCGACGCCAGGGAGGCCAGGGCGCCGTTGATATACACCCTGTGTTTCCCCGAACGGGACACGACCCGCCGGACGATGAGATCTTGACCGTCCCCGAATCCCATCTCGCGGATCTTTTCCTGCAGCTCCCCGTATTCACGGATGTTAAAGAGCGCCTCCACCACAGCCGCATCCTCGAAGGACCGGATCATATCGGCGTTTGCCCGTTCCCCCAAGAGGAGACCCACCGCGCCGATAATAATGGATTTACCGGTCCCTGTTTCTCCGGAGATGACATTGAGGCCTTTGTCGAAGGCGACCTTCAATTCATCGATGATGGCAAAATTACGGATGTTCAGTTCCGTGAGCATCCCGCCTCTTTTCGGCAGCGCCCGTAGAGGAACCGCCCCAGCCTAATTTTGTCCTCAAAATCTCCAGATAGTCGCGGTGTGGGGATGAGACCAGCGTCGTCACATGGCGCGACTTCCGAACCGAGATCGTGTCTCCTGATTTTACGGTAAATGAAACCTGGCCGTCGAGGGTCAGGGTAGCCCCCTGCTCGGGCGTCCAAAGCGTCACCCGGATTTCGGCATCCTCCGGCAGGAGAATCGGCCGATTTGTCAGGGTATGGGGACAGATCGGATTGATGACGATCGAATGGAGTTCGGGAAAGACGATCGGACCGCCCGCGGCCAGGGAATAGGCCGTCGAGCCGGTCGGAGTGGCGATGATGAGTCCGTCCGCCTTGAAGGTCGCCAGATAGCGGCCGTTCACCTCCGTCTCCAGTTCCACGATACGGGAGAGATTGCCCCGGTTGACGACCACATCGTTCAGGACGGTCCCCCCCCGGAACGTCTCCTCCCCTGCGTTGATCTCCACGTCGAGCATCATCCTTTTTTCGATCTGAAACCTTCCCGCGAGGATCGATTCCATGGCGCTGAACATCTCGCCAAGGTTCACTTCGGTCAGATAGCCGAAGGCGCCGAGGTTGATCCCCACGATGGGGATATCCAGGTCCCGGAACAGGCGGGCCGTTCTGAGTATCGTGCCGTCCCCCCCGAATACGACCAGCAGATCAACCAGCGCACCCAGTTTCCCCCTTTCAATTCCGGCGGCGCCGATTTTGGCGGCAATCCCTTCTTCCAGATAGACCGTCAGTCCACGGGACACAAGCCAGTCGCGGAGCGAAGCGGTGCAGCTGGGAGACTTCTCCTTGGCGATATTGGCGATGATTCCGACTTTTTTGATGGGCATCTTGGCTCCTTACAGGAGTTTGGCGGATATGCTCTATCATAAAACGATCAGGGTGTCTATCATCTAAACAAGGCCCCTGCTTGGGGCAAACGCGGGTTTAGGTCCATAACGAAGGTCTTAAGGCTTGACAGTATTTGGTAAAGTAGGTTAGTGTCCCGCCTTCCAAGGAGGAGACATGGGCTTAGCCAAAGGGGCTCTCACATTTTCCCGGTATAGGGTGATCGGTGCGCTGCCGGATCACTTCCCCGATTTTTTCAACGACCGGATCAGAAAAAACGCCTTCCAGGCGGTCTGGCGCGTTGCCGAAGAGAAAGCAGCGGGCTGGACTGGCCTGGAGGATCCCCTGGATGACGAATTCCAGTACGCCTCCTATGCCCAGGGGCGGTATCTGCTCTTCTGTCTGCGCATCGACCGGAAGGCCGTGGCGCCGTCCCTTCTCAGGCTTCGAGTGACCGAGGCCGAAAGGGGCAAGCTGAAGGAAACCGGACAGAAGAAGCTCTACCGGGAACAGAGGGAGGCGATCCGGGAGGCGGTGCGACTCGAACTGCTCGGACAAACCCTGCCCGTCCCTTCCTTGTTCGAGATCTGCTGGTCCGTACCGGAGAACACGCTGGTCTTTTGCTCCTTGTCCGACAAGGTGTTTGAAGACCTCCAGGAGCTCTTCAAGGATTCTTTCCAGCTTGCCCTCATCCCCCACACCCCATGGGATTCGCAGTTGCCGCCGGAGGGCCAGACCGGATCGGACGGGTCAGGCAAGACCGGCCAGCCCCCTCTTCCCCCGGGCCTTGACCCCCTGACGATCGGTCGGGAGTTCCTCACCTGGCTTTGGTTCAAAAGCGAAGAGAGAAACGGGAGGATCCAGATCCCGGATGCCGGAGAAGGCGAGGTCTTTTTCATCCGGAGGCTGGTCCTCGAATCGGGAGACGGAGAGTATGCCGAAACGGTGGTCTGCCAGGGGCTGCACGCCGATCTCAAGGAGGGCAAGGAAGCCCTGCGCCAGGGCAAGAAAATCACCGCGGCGCGTCTCCGGATCGCACACGACAAAACCGAATGGGAATTCACCTTTAAGGCGGACCGGTTCCACTTTCAGTCGATGAAGCTGCCGACCCTCCCGGAAAGCGATGGGGAAGAGATTGACCGGGAGGGGCAGCTTCTCGAACGGATCTACCTCATCGAAAAGGTGACGGGGATGATGGATCTGCTGTTTAGCTCCTTCCTGGAACGGCGGAGCTCCAGCGGCTGGGAGAAGGAGCTTTCCCGGATGCAGCGGTGGCTTTCACAGGACAGCGGGAACTGATCCGGCGCCTCCCCGCCAAAATCGGCAGGAAGTCTATTTTTTGAACAGTCTCAGGTACCGGCCATACCCTTCCTTCTCCAGTGCCTCTTTGGGGATAAACCTCAGGGCGGCTGAATTCATACAGTACCGGAGTCCCGTAGGTTTGGGCCCATCAGAAAAGACATGCCCCAGGTGCGAGTCTGCATTCCTGCTCCTCACCTCGATGCGCTTCATCAAGAGACTGTCGTCCTCCTTCGCCACGATGTTGCCCGGTTCGAGGGGCCGTGTGAAACTCGGCCATCCCGTTCCGGAATCGTACTTGTCGAGGGAGCTGAAGAGAGGTTCTCCCGAAACGATATCCACATAAATCCCCTCCTGCTTGTTGGCATAGTATTCATTTTGAAAGGGGGGTTCGGTGCCCTCCTTTTGCGTCACCTCGTATTGCAGGGGCGTCAACCGTTTCCGAAGGGCGGCATCGTCCTTTCTGGTAGAGGCCTTACCGCTTGTGGCCGGCAGATCGCAGCGATTAGGCTCCCACACCTTTTCCAGGAACTGGTCCCTCCCGGATCCGCTCCGATACGATTTATAACGGATGGGGTCGTTCTTGTAATAATCCTGATGATACTCTTCCGCGTTATAAAATCTTTGGAACTTGATGATCTCGGTTACGATCGGCTTGGAAAACCGCCCCGATTTTGCCAGTTTCTCTTTGGACTCCAATGCAAGCCGTCTCTGCTCCTCATTATGATAAAAAACAGCGCTCCGGTATCCCGGCCCTCTGTCGACGAACTGCCCCCCCGCATCCGTAGGATCGATGTGACTCCAAAACACGTCCAGCAGCTGCGCGTAGGTCACTTTTGCAGGATCGTAAACGACCTGAATTGCCTCGAGATGCCCCTTGTCGCTGTATGATTCATAGGATGGATTCTCTCCGGTCCCGCCCGTATAGCCGGAGACGACCTTTAAAACACCCGGGACCTTTTCAAAATCGGCCTCCACACACCAGAAACACCCCCCCGCAAATGTGGCCATGGCTTCGCTTCCCTTGATTTCCACCATGTTTCCTTTCGCCTCCTTATAACCGCCGTTGCCCGTGTTACACCCCAGGACAAACAGCAGTGCCGTCATCCATATCCATTTTCCTTTCATCTTCAGGTTCCCCTTTCGTTTTCCATAGCCGGTAAGTTAATAACGATCCATCCCTTTGTCAAAAGGGGGGGAGGAAACTCTCTTCTGCCCGCCCGGCTTCAGGGGGATGTACGTCCTGGTTTGTCCGCCGTCACGACTATGCCCCTCCCTATTTTCCGGTCCAGGGAAACAATGCTTGCCTCCGGGGGAAAAATCCTGTAAAGGGGCAGTCCCTTTTCCGGGAGCTTTTCCCTGTAACAAGGGCACGGTAGTCAGATGGAATTTTTAAGCAAATGGCCGATACCCGCCGGCTCAAAATTTCTGATTGACGAATCACACATATTGTGGTTAAAGGAAACACATCTACAATATATTGTACATTGTTTCGCTACGGCGTATGGATTGAACCCCTCAGATGACCATCAGGCAAGGAGACAGTATTGTGGACACCCATCAATCCCTCGTTCCCCAATTATCGAAAAACGCCGTCACGGTTTTAGAAAAGCGGTATTTGCGCAAAGACCCCAGTGGCCGTGTGATTGAATCGCCAGCCGAGATGTTCCGTCGCGTCGCCGCGGCGATCGCCGACGCCGACAAAAAGTTCGATGCGAATGCGGACACCTCGGCCCTGACCCACCAGTTCTATGCGATCATGGCGGGGCTTGAGTTCCTGCCCAATTCCCCCACATTGATGAATGCCGGTCGCGAACTGGGTCAGCTGTCCGCCTGCTTTGTACTGCCGGTCGGGGATTCCATGGACGAGATATTCGACGCGGTCAAAAATACAGCCCTTATCCATAAATCCGGCGGCGGAACCGGTTTCTCTTTCTCCAATCTCCGCCCCCATAATGATGTCGTGCAATCCACGGCGGGTATCTCCAGCGGTCCCATCTCCTTCATGAGGGTCTTCGATATCGCCACGGAGACGGTCAAGCAGGGTGGAACAAGACGCGGCGCCAACATGGGTATATTGAGGGTGGACCATCCGGATATCCTGGAATTCATCCGCTGCAAATCCGACCAGAAGCAGCTGAACAACTTCAACATCTCGGTGGGATTGACCGACTCCTTCATGCAGGCGCTGGAACGGGACGAGTCCTATCCTTTGATCAATCCCCGGGACAAGTCCGTCACCGGGGCGTTGAAGGCCAAGGAGGTCTTTGACCTGATCGTCCGGCATGCCTGGGAAAACGGAGAGCCGGGAATCATTTTTCTGGACCGCCTGAACCGGGACAATCCTACCCCCCACATCGGCACGATCGAATCGACAAACCCCTGCGGCGAGCAGCCTCTGCTCCCCTACGAGTCGTGCAATCTGGGATCCGTCAACCTGGCATTGATGGTGCGGGAAGGTGAGGTCGACTGGCAGAGGCTCAAACAGGTCGTCCACCTGGCCGTCCATTTTCTGGACAACGTGATTGAACTCAACCGGTATCCCTTGCCCCAGATTGCCCGGATGACGTATGCCAACCGCAAGATCGGCCTGGGTGTCATGGGATGGGCCGATATGCTCATTGCCCTGGGGATTCCCTATAACTCCGAACAGGCGATCGAGTTGGGGGAAGAGATGATGTCGTTCATCAACAACGAAGGGCATGAAGCGTCCAAGGATTTGGCGAAAAGCAGAGGCCCTTTTCCCAATTTCGAGGGGTCCCTTTTCTCCCAGCGGGAAATGCCGGCGATCAGAAATGCGACCGTCACCACCATCGCCCCGACAGGTACCATCTCCATTATTGCCAATACCTCATCGGGGATCGAGCCCCTTTTCGCCGTCTCTTTCGTCCGGAAGGTCCTTGACAACAATATTCTGGTTGAAGTGCACCCCCAGTTCGAGAAGATGGCCAAGGAGGGGGGGTTCTATTCCCCCGACCTCATGGAAACGATCGCGAAGCACGGCACGATCCGGGACATCAGCGAAATCCCCGCCGAGGTGCGCAATGTCTTCGTGACCGCTCATGACATCACGCCCGATGATCACATCCGGATGCAGGCGGCGTTCCAGAAGTACACGGACAATGCCGTCAGCAAGACCGTGAATTTCGCCAATCAGGCGACCGTCGATGATGTCAGGAACGTCTACGAGCTTGCCTATCGCCTGGGATGCAAGGGGGTGACGATCTACCGGGATGGATCAAGGGAGCGCCAGGTCCTTTCCACCGCCAAAACCACGCAAGAACAGGAACAGGGCGGTAAAAAAGCCGTTCGGGAACGTCCCACATCCCTCAAGGGCTGGACCTACAGGATGCAGACCGGTTGCGGCCCCCTTTACGTCACCATCAACGAGGACGAGGACGGGCTGTTCGAGCTGTTCACGACCATGGGCAAGGCGGGCGGATGCGCAGCATCCCAGAGCGAGGCGATCGGGCGGATGGTGTCCCTGGCGTGGCGGAGCGGGCTTCAACCGATCCAGGTCATCAAGCAGCTCCTGGACATCTCCTGCCATTCCCATTCGGGTTTCGGTGAAAGCAAGATCCTTTCCTGCGCCGATGCGGTGGCCAAAGCCATCCAGAACCATCTCTCTTCCACCGGCCACGCGGAAAAGATGGAAAAGCGGTCCCTGTTCAAGGGGGCCTGCCCCGAATGCGGCGGCAAGATCGAGCATGAAGGAGGGTGCGCCGTCTGCCATTCCTGCGGATTCAGCGAATGCGCCTGATCCCGCCTCGGTCATCGTCTCTCTGGGCAAACGTTATCCGGGACGATTCACACGCCGGCCAGCTTTTCGCCCACGGCCCTGCCGTAGGCTTGACAGGCGCGCAGCCCTTCCGTGGTGCCTACCAGATGTTCAAAAAGATTGAATGAACCCAGATCGATCATCTCCATCTTGAAGACGTTCTCCATCGTATCGAAAATCGACCTCGGAGCGTCGCCGCTGTGGGTGTAGGAACCAAAGGCGCCGCCGACCTTGCCTTCGAGGTTCGCCTTCTGGACCAGGAACAGGAAGGTCTTCATGGTCCCGATCATATCCCTGTGGTACGTAGGAGAACCAAACACATAGCCGTCATATCCCTGGAGATCCTTTTCGTTCTTGATCGCGGAAACCCTCTTCAGCACCGCTTCGCTGCCGGAAATCCTTATCCCTTCGGCGATATACTCCGCCATCGCTTCTGTTTTTCCGGTCCTGCTGTCATAGGCGATCAGTACCTTTTTCATCGGCTCACCTCCCAACCCTGTTTTCCTTGCAACGACCCATTTTCAACATCCCCCTGTCATCGCCCTTGCACCCCGGCAGCCCTGCGCAAGAGTCTCACCAGCTCCGGCAACTCCTGACTGCCGATGGAATACTCATGACGGTCATAGGAAAAAAGACCTCTGGGACGTATCTCAAACGTCACGGACGTCAATGCGCCCGCACGGTCGTCCTGCCTGAATATCCTGAGCCGGGACGGCATGGTACCAAACAGGACGACGGCATACTCCCCTAAAGGCTCGGTGACATGGGACTCCAGCAAGGAGCGGAGGAGATTGCCGCATTGGCTGTACCTCTTTTTGACCTCCTTGAGGAAAACGGCCAAGATCAGAACGACAAATGCCGTGATCAAGACCGCTATCGAATAAAAGATGTATTCCATTGCCCTGATGACCTTTCCAGAAGATCGGCGATCTTTAAGGCTTCCTCTTGGTCGAGGGCGGTCATGTGGAAATACCGCTTCCTAAACCTGCTGCCGTGGGTTTCCAGCCCTATCTTGCAGGATCCGTCCCCATCCCCGGCAAGCCGATGAACGATCAGTCTCGTGGGTATGCCGTCCCCTGTGTCCACCGCCACCTGTCCCAGGGTTTCAATCACCTCTCTGTTGAAAGCGACCCCCCGGAACGACTTGAGGTGTTTCCGGTCCAGTACCAGACGGACAAGAAACACGACAACCAGACTTACAAAAATCACGGTAAAAATGGCGACGATGGGTTCCATGGAGTTCCACCTGCATGACCCTGAAATTTGGAGAAATTCGACTTGTTCCCCGATCTCGAACCCCGGATTTAAAAAACCTGTGACCGATGCGGCGCAGGCCAAAGACGCCCCCCAGGCAGTACAGGGCATGCCTCGCCCTCAGCGATCCGAAACTTCACCTCTCTTTTTCAACCAGGCTTCCGCCACATCCTCGTGCTGTCTGGCAAACTGCTCACGCGGCATCTTCCCGATCTCATGCCATTCGAGCGCCTCGTACCAGGGAGGGTTCGGGAGTTTGATTCCCGCCTCGAGGGAAACTTCGAAAAGAAACAGGACATCGAAGTGTTTTTCTCCGGGTGCGCTCGCCGGCTCATAGAAGAAGGTCTTGACATAAGGTTCCGAATAGGCGAGGCCCTTGTCAAGCAGAAGGATCCCTTCGCCGATCCGCCGCGCCGCTTCCCGCGGATCCTCGCCGAACTTCAGGTGACTGGCGGGGATCGTCCATCCCCGGCTATGGGCCCTGATCCGCCCGCCGGCCATGCCGCAGAGTTCCTCCCAGGCCTGATGGTCGGCGTATCTGCCCAACAGGACCTTTCCCCTGCTCATGACGAACAGGAAGGCGCACAGGCACATCCCGCCCCGCGGGACAACCGTCCATCCTTTCTGCGGGGCGAACGGCGCCAGCCACAGGAATGAACTCCCTCTGTTTTGCTCAATCCCGGACGACATGAAATCCATCCTTGCTTCTCCCCTCTGCCGGACCAAACGTGACGGATCAAATCGAACGAAACGCACGGCCGAATGATCTAAGGATAAGAAAATCCTTCGGAGGTGTCAAGAGGGGATATCCCCGAAACAGAGTATGCCCCGGCAGACGATCAATCCTTTATCCTAACAGGTGTAAGGCGATGATCATCGGCTCTGGGAACTGCCGTGAGGGGATACCCCTTTCCTCCGGCGCGGTTCTTTATCCGGCTTCTTCAACGTGAGGATCAGAAAGGTCACGGCTATCAGGACTCCCAGGTTTAAAAGCCAGGCATTGGAGTAGGAGCCGGTCAAGTCATAGATGTAACCGGTGAGCACAGGCCCCGAGGTGCCGCCGATCGCCATGACGAAGAAGACCTCCATGCCGTAGGAGGCCCCCAGGATGTGGCGCCCGAACCGGTCGGCCAGAAGGAACGGCATCAGCGCGGTCATCGAGCCGTAACCGAAGCCGAACAGGAGGGCATAAACGAAGAGCGTCGAGACGCTGGCCGTTCTCAAAAGAAGAAACATGCCGGCGGCCATTAGGAGAAAACCAAGCGCCGATGCGTATTTGGCATCGCTGATCCGGTCGCACAGCCACCCGAAGAAAAACCGTCCGAGGATGCTGGCCATACCGATCATCCCCAGGGAGGAGGCCGCCGCCACCTTGTCGATCTGCCGATCCAGTGCATAGGCGACCTGATGGACCATGGCCGACATCTCCGCCATCACGGCAAGGCTGTAACAGATGACCATGATCCAGAACTGGGAGTCTCTCAGGACTGACCCGATGGAAGGGTAGGCAGACGGGATTTGAAAAGATCCGGGATAGGAGGCAGGACTGTCATCCTCCGCATCTTCCCCGTCCGGGACAAGGCCGTAATCCTCCGGTTGTGTCCTCCCCATGAGCCACTGCGAAAGCCCCACCCCGATGAGAAGGACGAACACCCCGATACAGGCGAAGCCCATCTGCCAGCCATAGACCTTGACGACATAGCCGGCCAGGGGGACCGTCGCCATCGTGCCGGCGCCCACCCCGATGGAGGCAATGCCGATGGCCAGCCCCCGCTTCCGGACAAACCATTTGCCCACAGAGGAGTTGCAGACCACGACCCCCAGGCAGGCGGCGCCCAGACCGCCGAAGATGCCGTAGGTGACGTAGAAATGCCATGGCTCGCGGATCAGCATCGCCGTCAGAAACAGGCCCGCCGCCATCAGGATTGCCCCGGCGGTGATGATCCAGCGGGGGGCGATCCGATCGGCCAGCCTGCCGGCGAAGATCCCGCCAATCCCGTACGCCAGGACCATGATCGACATCCCCGCGGAGATGACCGACCTCGACCAGTGGTATTGAGCGGCCATGGGCTGGACAAAGACGCCGAAGCTGTAGCGCGCCCCATAGTTGATCGCCAGGATGAGAAAGGCGCCCAGCACCACATACCAGCCCCAGAAAAGCCCTGTTTTGATATCCTTCGGATCTACTGCATCACCCATGATCGTTCCAGACCCCTTCTTTCTTCCGGCGGAGGATCTACGAAAACGCAAAGAAATGCAACTCCAATTTATCGTTGCAGGGCGGGCAGGATCCATGAGAGGGGCGACCCATGACGAAACAGAATGTAAGAAGCTGCGATTGCACGGCGCAAACCGATCCCTTGACAATTCCGGCCCAAGATGCGATCTATTTCGAAAAGCATCGAATCCCCATGAAACGACGGCGCCCAGATCAGATGCATCGAAACAAGATATTCTCCCTTTTTGCCATCCTGGCGGCTTTTCTTTCAGTGCCGGTTATTTTGGAAGCGCAGACCGCCCCCGAAGCCAAAACCAATACCCCGAAGCCGTATGTGATCAATGTATCGCTCCTGGAGCAGGCATGCCGCGAGCAGAGCGGCAAGTTCGTTCGGGAGGAATACGGGAAGGCCTTTGAGGTCCTCGATCATCAGTTCATCTGGAACAGCTACCAGAATCACTACAACAAGAAGATGAACAGATGTTTTGTTCTCACCGTAAGGAAGATAGAGGCCTATAAAGACGGCGCAGCCATCACCTATACCAGGCTGACGGACATGAACGACAAGGCAGCTTATGGATATCTGATCGTGGATAGAGACAGGTTCGTTTGCTATGTCTCCGGGAAGGTGTGCACGTCAATGGTGGAGTGGGAAAAGCTTATCACTCCGTATATGAAGGAATGACCCCGCCTCCGCGGCATCCCGAACGGACATCTTTCCGCTTGTCATCATCAGTCCACCAGCATCAGACAGAAGGTATTGCGCGGTTCCGTTTCCTTCCGAAGCGTTTCGATATGGAAGCCGTTATTCATTGCCGTCTGAAATACGTCAATACCGCACGCCTCCATGGATGGCCTTGCCCTGTATCGATCGTTGCAGGGATCTCCCGTTGCCTTATTGCATTGCCTGCATAGGTCGCAGGGGCCCGCCAAAAAAGCAAAGGCCTTGTAGAAGCCCTCCTTGAACATCTCCCCTTCCAGCTCAACCACCCGATGGCGGCATTTCCTCAGGAGCCTCCCTCTGCCTGGATTCGGCAAGGTCTTGATGTTGAAAAGAATCGCTCTCTGATAGGCGTCAAGGACCTTTCTTGTCTCTTCATCAGTGGGTGTATGGGGAGGGCAGCAGTAACTGTAGTTATAGCCGCCGCACCCGAACCGGCATTTCCACCTTACCCACGGAGCCGTGACCACACTTGAAGGTTGAATGATTTCAACCTTTGTGAACCCAGCTTTCAGGGCATCGTCGCAATACCTCTTCAGATCCCTTTTCCTCATGGTCGGCAATGGCCTTTCCGGTTTACGACTTCGTATCCCGTCATTTCCAACATCGCGATCACATCACGATCACATCTGCCAGAATATCGCGGCGCCGTCAAGGGGATCGATCCCACACGATGCTTGCATTCCCGTTTAGCATGGGTTAAAGGGTTACCGTTTTCTGCACATGGCCTGTGAATAATTACCGACAAGGTCATGGATGTCGACCTGACTGAACTGAATCATTCGTTTTTCCATTAACGGAACTGCCTGTTCCGAAAGAGAGGCGCCAAGTGGACGATCAAGCGATCAACCAGAAAATCAGCGCAGAAGCGGAAAGTCTTTTATTGAAGCAGAGGATCCGGGAATTGGAAGCCTCGGAGAGGGAACACCGACTGCTGGAGGAGGCTTTCAGGACATCCGAAATCCGCTACCGGACCCTCTTCGAAACGACCGGCACGACCATGCTGATCATCGAAGACGATATGACCATCTCCCTCACCAACGACGGATTTGAAAAATTGACCGGATGCAAGCGGGAGGAGGTGGAAGGGAAAAGAAAATGGTCGGAATTCGTTGCAGAAGGCGATCTGGAGGAGATGATCGCCCAGCACAAGCTGCGCCGAACCGATTCGGAGGCTGCAAAAAGGGAATACGAATTCAGGCTGGTACACAGGGACGGCTTCCTGAGGCATATCCTCCTGACCGCCGATCTGATACCGGGCACCAGAAGAAGCGTCGCTTCCCTGATCGACATCACGGATCGCAAAAATGCGGAAACCGCGCTCAAGGAAGACGAGCGCCGGTTCAGGGAGCTGATCGATTTCCTGCCGATACCCGTGTTTGAAATGGATACGGAAGGCAATGTTCTGTCAGGCAACCGCGCCATCTTCGAGGCCTTTCTGTATGAGAGGCCCGACCTGGAAAAAGGACTTCATATCAGGCAGATGTTTTCGCCGGAGGACCTGCAGCGAATTCGGACTAATGCCCAAGTCGTATTGCAGGGCGGTAAAACCAAAGGGCCCGAGTACACGGGGATACGCAAGGACGGCAGCACGTTCCCGCTGATGGCATTTACCAGCCCGATCATCCGCGACCATCGGCCCATCGGATTGCGGGGCGCCATCATCAACCTCACCGAACTCAAGCAGGCGGAAGAGGAACGGCAAAAATTGAAGGACCAATTGCAACGTTCGGAAAAGATGGAGGCGCTGGGGACCCTGGCCGGCGGTGTGGCCCACGATCTGAACAACGTGATCGGCGTGCTGGTCGGCTATTCGGAGATCCTTCAGCGAAAGCTCCCGGCGGAGAGCCCCCTGCGGCGTTATGCGGACAACCTACTGCAATCCAGCATCAAAGGGGCGGCCATTGTCCAGGATCTTTTGAATCTGACCAGAAGAGGAGTCAAGGATTCCCAGGTGGTAAACCTCAACGGATTGGTTTCAGACTCCCTCCGCACACCGGAATTCGAGAAGATGAAATCCTATCATCCGGATGTGACGATAGAGACGGAGCTTGACGATGGGCTCCTGAACATCAAGGGCTCACCCGTGCATCTGGGCAAGGCCCTCTTGAATCTTGTTTCCAATGCCGCCGAGGCCATAGAGGGCCGCGGCCAGGTGGTGATCCGAACGCAAAACCGCCATCTGGAGCTGCCGCTTCCGGGGTGCGCCGACATGAAGGAAGGCGATTACGTCGTCCTTTCGGTCGCCGATACCGGCGGCGGGATCGCGGCGGCCGACATGGGCAGGATATTCGAGCCTTTCTTCACCAAAAAGACGATGGGCAGAAGCGGGACCGGCCTGGGGCTGACCGTGGTCTGGGGCACGGTGAAGGATTATCAGGGCCATATCGATGTGCAAAGCGAGGAAGGCAGGGGGAGCACCTTTACTCTGTACTTCCCGGCAACCCGCGAGGAGATGAAAAAGACGGCCGAGGATGGGAGCATTGTCGATTACATGGGGAGCGGCGAAACCATCCTGGTTGTCGATGATGTGAGGGAGCAGCGGGAGCTTGCCGCGGTCATGCTGGAGGGGCTGGGTTACAGGGTGGAGGCGGCGGCCGGCGGGAAAGAAGCGGTGGAATGGATAAGAAGCCGGAAAGCCGATCTGGTGATTCTGGATATGATCATGGAGCCCGGCATCGACGGTATGGAGACATACCGGCGGATCCTCGAAATCTATCCTGGGCAGAAGGCGATCATCGTCAGCGGTTTTTCCGAGACGGACCGGGTGAGAAAAGCCCAGGAAATGGGCGCCGGAGAGTTTGTCCTGAAGCCCTATATCCTGGAAAGGATCGGCCTTGCCGTGCGCAGGGAACTGGAAAAGAAACGCTGATGAATGACGGCCGCACAGAGGTTTCGATCTTCCCTCCAGGCCCCCTCCACCCAGCCGCTGCCCGGTTCAGCCTCGATAAGGGTCAACAGGGCGGAGATGTCCAGAAGATAGGGACCGCCGGGCTGGGAATGATGAGATAGATGGTGCACCTTGCTTATTCAAGAATTGTGGAATAACGCACCTCCCCGCCCCAGCTTATTCACGTATGATTGGATAACAGGTCGTCAGGCCGCTCCCTATTCGAGTAATGGGAAATATCCCCCAGCGTGTCCGCTTCCTGTGGCCCGAGAGAAGAAACGGCCTCTGCGCTCCGAAAGCAGGGCAATCTGAGTTCGTGGTGACGCCTCGGGCCGGGGCGCACCGAAATCAGAGACCGAGCCCCTTGGAATCGGCCTTGAAGTGTCGACAGGGGGAGAGACAAAAAAGGGGCAACGACGTTTTCGGGACCGCGGCGATCGCGCTCGATCCGGTGTCGATCCGGAAGGGCATTTACCCCTTATTTCCCTGCTTATTACACATAAGATTTTGATATTATTTGATATTTTATTGGTGGAGGCGGCGGGAGTCGAACCCGCGTCCGGAAACCTTCCGCTGCACTTTCTACGCACGTATCTTCTGTTTTGGATTTCGCTCTTGAAGGCTCCCGGAAGCAGGATCCTTCGATTGCTAGCCTGTTTTAGATTTTCGCCCCTCTCCCCCCAGGCGTGGAAGAGCGGTTATTCCGCCTGAATGACGCCCCCATACCGGCCCGACGGACGAAACCGGGGAGACGCTAGCCGACTTAAGCGGCTAGAGCGTAATCGTAGTTGTCTGCGATTATATTTTCCTGCCTGTTTAACGAGGCCTGCAGGAACCTCGATGCGCTTATGCAGCTTCACGCATCCCCGTCGAAACCGTGACGCCCCCATGGATGTGAAACGATGTCAATGATCGCTGTGACGGCCCTAAGATAGGCCTTTTGCCCTGTCAAGTCAAGCCCCGGGGCAACGATATCCTCAGGAGTCCCGGTTTTTCGCCCGGAGCCCCCGCTCCATGGCCCTGCGGTCCTCCTTGAGCTTGATGTCCTCCCTTTTGTCGTAGAGCTTCTTCCCCCGGCCGACGCCGATCTCCACCTTGACCTTGCCGCTCTTGAAATACATCCGGAGAGGGATGAGGGCCAGCCCCCTCTCCTGGGACTTGCCGTACAGGCGCCTTATCTCCCGCTTGTGCATCAGGAGCTTGCGTATCCGGAGCGGTTCGTGGTTCTGCCGGTTCCCATGCGAATAAGGGCTGATATGCAGGTCGTACAGGAACAGCTCCCCGTCCCGGATCGAGGCATAGCTGTCCTTGAGGTTCGCCCGTCCGTCGCGCAAGGCCTTCACCTCGGTCCCCACCAGGGCGATCCCCGCCTCGTAGGTCTCATCGATGAAATAGCTCATCCTTGCCCGCTTGTTCGAGCAGATCGGCTTTTCCGCGGTCTCTTTTTTTGCCATGTTTTCTATCCTGTCAACGTCGCCAGCCTGGATCAAGCGTGATCACAGCGACGACGGACCTCAAGGTGTATTTGCCCGTCACCCGACGATCTTGCCGGGCAGATAATCCGGCTTGACGTGCGCCATCGCCTTCCAGATGTTCTCCCGGATCCGCGGATTTTCCTTCTCCAGCTCCCCGAGCAGGTCCTTGACATAGCGCCGCCGCGACACCCGGCTTGTCGGGCATCCGTTATCGATGGAGGGGAATCCCCTCTCCTTTGCGTACTTCTTCACCAGATTCTCCCGGATGTAAGCCAGGGGTCGGATGATGTGGAGCTCGCCCCCGAATATCGTTTGATTTGGGACCATCGTGCTGATCTCGCGGCCGTAGAAAAGGTTGATCAAGAGCGTCTCGATGATGTCGTCCCGGTGGTGGGCAAAGGCGATCTTGTTGCATCCCCTTTCGGAGGCGATCTCGAAAATCCGTTTGCGCCGGAGGCGCGAACAGAGGAAACAGGGGTTCTTCCGGTTGTAGTCGCTGTGGGAGAGGGGGCCGATATCCGTCTTCTCGATGAGGTAGTCATACCCCCCCTCTTTCAGATATCCGTCCAGCGTCCGATACCCCTGATAGCCCGGGTCGAATCCGCAATCGATGTTGACCGCCGTCAGCGAAAAGGGAGGAACATAGACCATCGGCGTGTTGAGCAGATCCAGGAGCGACAGGCTGTCCATCCCCCCGGAGACGCCCACCAGAACCCGATCGCCTTCGGCGATCATGCCGTAGTCCATGACGGCCCTCTCGAGCCACTTTTTCAGGTGCAAAAACAGCCTGGTTCTTCCCTCTTCCGGTACCACTTCACTATCTCCAAAACAGAATGAGGAATTCTATCCGAGATCGGCCGGCTTATCAAGAAACTTCGGCAGGCAAGGAGGATTCCCCGACAATCACCTTGAAAATCCGGTCGATTTGTTATAGCCTTTCGCCACGACAGCGGTCATGATCCGTGCCGCTTATCCACTCTTTCCTGAAGCGATAAACGCAGTTTCTACCCTAAGGAGGCCCGTATGACGGAGATCATCAATATCAATGCCAGAGAAATCCTCGATTCGCGGGGGAATCCCACGGTCGAGGCCGAGGTCACTCTGTTTTCAGGGATCACCGGGAGGGCCTCCGTCCCTTCGGGTGCATCGACCGGGGAACACGAGATGCTGGAGCTTCGGGACGGAGAGAAGAAACGGTACCTCGGCAAGGGGGTGCTCAAGGCGGTCGGCAACGTCCTGGACAAGATCGCGCCGGAGATCATCGGGATGGACTGCCTGAATCAAAGAGAGATCGACTACGCGATGCTCGCCCTGGACGGGACGGAAAACAAGAGCAGCCTCGGCGCCAACGCGATCCTCAGCGTGTCGCTCGCCTGCGCCAAGGCGGCCGCGGCAGCCGTCGAGCTCCCCCTGTACCGCTACCTCGGCGGCGTCATCGCCCGCGACATCCCGGTCCCGATGGCGAACATCATCAACGGCGGCCAGCACGCCGACAACAACGTGGACATCCAGGAATTCATGATCATGCCCGTGGGCGCAAAGACCTTCCGGGAGGGGCTGCGCATGACCGCCGAGGTCTTCCACCACCTCAAAGCGGTCCTCAAGGCCAAAGGCTACAGCACCGCCGTGGGCGACGAGGGCGGATTCGCGCCCAACCTCAAATCCAACGAGGAGGCCCTCGCGTTGATCGTGACCGCCATCGAGAAGGCCGGCTACAAACCAGGGGCCGACTGCTGCATCGCCATCGACGCTGCGGCGAGCTCCTTTTACAGCAAGGGGAAATACCTCCTTGCCGCAGAAAAAAAGCCCAGCCGGACCGCCGAGGAGATGGTCAAATTCTATGCGGATCTTGTCAAGAAATACCCGATCCTCTCCATCGAGGACGGACTGGCCGAGGACGACTGGAAAGGTTGGAGGCTCCTCACGGAGGCCCTCGGCGACAAGGTGCAGATCGTCGGCGACGACCTGTTCGTGACGAACCAAAAGCGCCTGGAGAAGGGGATCGAACTCGGGGTGGCCAACTCCATCCTGATCAAGCTCAACCAGATCGGGACCCTGACCGAAACGCTGGAGACGATCCAGTGCGCAAAGGAGGCGCGCTACACCACGGTGATCTCCCACCGCTCCGGCGAGACGGAAGACACCTGCATGGCCGACATCGCCGTCGCGGCCAACTGCGGGCAGATCAAGAGCGGCTCGATGTCCCGGACGGAGCGGCTCGCCAAGTACAACCAGCTTCTGCGGATCGAGGAGGAGATGGGGGATGCCGCCGTCTACCGGGGCAGATCGGCATTCTATTCGATCCGGCAAGGGAAATAAGGAGCCGGGGCACTTTCGCCCGGTCGTCGCGATTGAGGCCCTCCCCTACCTGCGGCTGTTGGAGTTCATTCTTTATCGAAAAGGTTGAGCACGGTGTCGATCTGTGCCTGATGATCGATCTCGTCGGCGAGCAGCCGGGCAAAGAAACGGCGATATTCGGGGTGGGTGAGCGCCGCCTCGATATCGCTATATGCCTTCGCCATCTTTTCTTCGACCTCCCGGATCTGCAGGCAGTACCCCCGGAGCAAACGATCAGTAAACATCGATCTCCTCCTTCTGAACCCTCTGAATCAGCCCCTCCAGCATCCTGATGTGCTCCGTGTTCATCGTAATGAGATGTTGGAGCGTCTTTCTGGCCAGTTGAAGGTCTGCCTCCGGCAGACCGCTGCGCAGGAGGATGGCCGACAGGTGCTTCATGTAGATCTGGTTCGCACTTTCTTCTGTCTTCACAGCTTCCCGGCAGCAACGGATGAGTTCTTCTTTTTTCATATCATTTTATTCCCCACCGCCTGATCCATAACCGGGCAGCGGAGGTCCCCCCCGCACGATGCCCACCGCTTCCGCGTCCCTCCGGATATCGAGACGCCAATCGACCTCCTTGTCCACCTGAAACCAGCAGATCCCTGAAAGCCGCCATTCTCTCGCCAGGGATAGCGCCTCCCGTAGCCACGCCGTACGATCCCCACCCGCGTTCATGCTTCCAGTTTCAAAGACCCAGACCGGCTTCTCCGGCGCCAGTCTTGTCAAACTCCGGTAAAGATTTTCGAAGATCTCTCCAAAGGTTTGCCATCGGCTCTGCCAACCGTCCTTCTCCCTGGTCTTCGTCATTCCCCAATTGTATCCGTCCATCCCCAAAACATCCACGACGTCGTCCCCTGGATAATAGGCCTCCGGCCGGTTCCAGACAGCGGAAGGATCCCCGTAAGGGACGGACTCGGCGTTCGGACAAAAGGCCCAACGGACGTTGTATGCCCCAAATCTCCGAAATGACTCGACGACGTATCGGAACATCCTTTGGTAGATCTGCGGACTTTCGGGGCCGTATCCTCCCCGATCCGTTCCCCAGTGATAGCGGTCGAGGTTCATCTCGTGGGCGAAGCGGATCAAAAAGGGCCTCCCCCATCGTCGGGCATGTTCGGCAAAATCCCTGAGATAGGCATCGTATTTTCCGCCCAGAATCTCATCGGCAAGGATCGTGATCTCCTGCCCGTCCCTATAATACATCGGTTCCCAAGTGAGACAGGGAAGCGCCCTTTGCGACCAGATCGCCTCCAGGCTCTCCTCGGGGAAGGGACCCGTCTCGCCATGCGACGGCCATTGAAGAAAGAACACGACCACATGAGGAGCCAGGCCTGTTTCGTACTTCAAACCGGCGAGCCGCGTCTCCGTCACGGGATAGCCGTGCAGGGCAAATCCCCACCACGGCGCATCGGCTGCACTCGCAGTAAATGGAAGGGACAAAAAAAGAAGCAGTAAAACTTCTCTCACGCGCCCTTCTCCTTTTCCGGCATGTTGAAATAAATCACGGAAGACAATATCAGGAAATGGTAGAGGCACCATACCATATTCACGCTGAGCCCCCCCAGCGGTTCCCGCTCATAGACGAGTCGGTTCATTCCCCAGACCATGGCGGTGAAGGAGAGGATCAGCAGACCGAGCTGCGGCCAGAGATCCCGCCAGGGCAGGGCCAGGCTTTTTCCTTTGGGCGTGGTGACAAAGGCGCTCTTGATGCCCAGGATGGCCGAAAGGGACGCCTTGGCATAGACGGGAAAGGTGACTGCCATCAGAAACTGACCCAAAACCAGGTCCCTGACGCGATAGCGGCGTTTTTTCAATGTCCAGAAGAAGGTGGACAGCGAGAGAACGAGATAGGGCATAAAGACAAGGAGATAGATCTCGGGCCTGGAGAAGTAGCTCGGCACATTCAGAAGGAGGTATAAAATCGGGCAGACGGCAAGGATGAAGAAGACCGGTCGATGAAGTAATGGGTCCCGGAGAGAAAATACTCCCACCATTTGACGGCCACCAGCTTCCGGGGATTCCGAAGAAAAACAGGGATGATCTGCCTGAGCAGCCCCACAGTGCCACGCGCCCAGCGGAACTGCTGCTTGAAGTAGCCGCCCAGGTCCTCCGGCCCCATACCGAAGGCCATCACATCGCTGTGGTAGGCGGATCTCCAGCCCCGCAGGTGGAATTTGAGGGATGTGGCAAAATCCTCGGTCACCGAGGTCTCGTCGAATCCTCCCACATCCAGGAGCGCCTCCCTGCGAAAAATGACGTTGGTCCCGCAGCAGAACATCGCGTCCTTGATGCTCTTGCCCTCGCAGATGTATTCATAGAAGACGGCCTGCTGGAGGCCTGAGGCGCGGGCGATGCGGTTGGTCTCGAAATTGCTGTAGTATTGGGGCGTCTGGATGAAGGCGAGCCTTGGATCCTTTTCCATGCGGGCCACCAGCGGCTCCACGAAACGCGGAAACGGATTTTGGTCTGCATCGAAGACGATAATGTATTTCGGCTTCACATCCCGCCTGTTGCCGCCGTACGGGTGAAATTCAAAGTCATCCCGAATCTTGCCTTCTGTGAACGCCAGAAAGTCGTTGATCATCCCCGCCTTGGCACCGCGCCACTTCCTCCGGAACAGGCTCACGCCGATCCTTCGGCAGAGCGCATCCACGGCGCTGCGGTACTCAGCCATCACGGCCGGATCGTCACCAGGGAGGTCGTAACGGGTATCATCGAGGAAATAGAGATATTTCTCAGGATAGGCGAGATTGTAAAAGCTGATGAGCGTCGCCTCGATGACCTCGAGCGGCTCCTTGAAGGAGGAGACGATGATCGCAACGGGAGGATAATCAACGAGTTGGTCAGGAGGCTCCTCCGAGCCATTGGGCGCCCGGCTTCGCGCCGCCACGTGAACGATCTCCAGAAAATAGCCGACCCCGTGGATGAGGATGAATATCTCGGCCAGGAGAAGAAAAAAGGCCATGATCTTCTCAAACCAGGGATAATCGGAGACGATAAAGACAACGATGCGCACCAGCAGATAGAGCATGGCAAGCCCCATGGCGGCGGCGGAAAGCGTCATGGCGACCGGAAAGCGAGCGGATTGTTCTGTCTTGCCAACGTCTGACAATTCACATCCTCCTTTGTTCCTAAAACCGCAAGGAGACCTCTCCCAGAAGGCTTTGCGCATCCCATTCCCGGGAACGATGGATCATCCCCTTGACGGCCAACCCCCAGCGCTGATGGAATTCATATAGCCACTCCGCCTCCAACCGCACGGAACGGTTGCTCTCCGAGTCTGTTCCGAAGGAAAGCTTGATATCGTAGTAGTGCGCCTCATTGCCGCAGAAAAACTCCTTTGCCAGGTCATGGCGCCATTCCAGCGTCACCTCCCCTGCCTTGTTGCGTTCAGGTGTCCAGTAAGGATGGAGGATATCGGCAAGATCCTGCCCCTGATAAAGGTAGCTGTTCTGCTGCCGCGTGTCCCGATAATCCCCGGAAAGGATCATCTTGAGGATGCGGGGATGATCCGTAAAGGCGTAACCCAACGTCACACTGTGGTGACTGCCGCCGTTGCCGTCATTGTATTCGAGCCAGCGGGCCGTACCGCCGATCTCGAGATTTCTGGTCAGGCCGGACCTCGCCGAGATCCACGCAGTATCGGTTTGGATCCCCTGCCGCAGGCCGAACAGATTGGTGATCGCATCCGCTCTTTCCCCGCCCAGGCCAAGGACAGCGGCGTCCATGACGTTAAACCAGAGCCTTCCATAGCCGGTGTGGCGCTGCGCCAGTTCCTTGTCACGGTAGTCCTTGAAGGACCATCCTGCCTCACTTCGCAGGTTAGGCGACAGGATGGCGTTGATCCCCACACCAGGCCCCAGTGCATGGTAGGACCGGTCGTGTTGCCTGGGCCGTTCGATCCAATCAAAGGCCCTGACATTCAGGCGGTAAGACCCGGAAAGGGACGCATCAATACCGAGCGCCGTCCGGTAACGCTGGATCTGTGCCAGTTCGCCCCGGCCCTCCTCCTGCCAGGCGGATCCCTGGAAAGATACGATGGGCTCATTGAGGATCTCCTGGCGCTTCAGGGCCCTGGCTGCCTGGGCATGAAAGGGATCTATTTCCAAGAGCCCCTGATAGGCCGCCTTCCTTCTGTCAATAAGATCAAGCGTGCAGAAGGCCTGGGCAAGATCGAAGCGCGCCTCCTCGTTTGCCGGTTCGACCTGGATCAGTTCCTGGTAGAGGGGAACGGCGCGGGTGGTTCGCCCGGCCCAGATAAGATCCTTGGCCTTCATCTCCAGGGCGACCGCTTTTTGGATGCGCCAGATGGGAAGGTGATCGATCAGAGCCGTCTCGATTTTACGGGCGATTCCGGGGGGAAGCGCCCCTATGAATCCTGCAAATCCACGCTGAAAATCCTCATACCCCTCGGTGAGGGATCCCTTCTCCGCCCGAGCCTGGAGTGTCCGCAGGGAGGCCAGGAGGGGCTCATGGGGGATTTCCCGTGCAATAGGCTCAAGCGCCGCCAGAAAGGACCTGTCCACAGGTGTCGAAAGAAGCTCACCATAAGCAGCCATGGCTTCACTGTGCTGCTTCCCCCAGATTGCCGTGCGGGCTCTTTCCCTCAAGGGAACGGGATCCCCGGAATTGAGGAGATGGATCTTCGCGTAAAGATCCAGGGAGGCATGATAGCGCTTCGACCACCCCAGAACCCGGGCCTGTCCGATCAGGATCTTCGAGGCACCCGGAAAGCGGGCGGCCAAATCTTCATACAGGGCGATCGACCGCTCAAACTGCTCCTCCAGGGCCAGAAGCTCAGCCAGTGCGACAGACGCGGGGAAATAGGCGGGATCACGGGCAAGGATTTCATCGTAAATCCTGATGGCCTGCCGTCTCTGTCCTTCTGAGGCGTAAAGTTCCGCCCAACGGGCCAGCCTTCGCGGGGATCTCTCTTGCCGGAGGAGCTCCGCGATGAATCGCTCCTCACCGGCCTTTTCCGGCCAGGCCATGCGGAAACCAGCCTCTACGTCTCCGGGGGCAAGGACAAGGGCCTCGGCAAATGCCTTCCGGGCCGGTCCCATGGATCCCTCTTTTACGTGGGATCGCCCGATGCCGATCGCGGAACGGGCCTTCAAGTCTTCGGAAGTTATTTCGGTAAAGGTCTTGCGGGCCTCTTCGTGGCGGCGCTGAGCCGAAAGGATGTCGCCCAGAAGCAGTCGGGCCTCCTCCCGCCCCGGCGCTGCCGCGAGCGTCTTTCTCGCCCACGACTCGGCTTCATCGTAGAGTTTTTCCATGGTTTTCAGACGGGTCATCCGAAGCAGCACATCCGCATCGTCCGGCTCCTTCAGAAGGATCTGCCGACAAATCCCCTCGGCCTCCTCGGTCCGCTGCATGGCCATGAGGACCTCCGCCAGCTTGAGGAGGATCGCCCGCTCACCGGGATGCTGCGTCAGATATTGACGAAAGAGATCCTCGGCCTTGTAAAAATCTCCACCGGCAATCAACCGATCGGCGAATGCCAGGCGCCGTGTTTCCGTTCCGTCGGCCGCCACGACACGGCGGTACTGTTTAAGCCCCTCCTCGATATGCCCCGCAGCAAAGGCAAGGTCCGACAGGCCCGCTAGGACCTCCGGGTCATCGGGCCGCTCTTCGAGCAGCCTCAGATAGATCCGACGCGCCTCTTGTCGGGTCGTCTCTTCCCCGGCAAGGATGCGGGCCAGGGCAAGACGCGCCTCGCTATCGGAGATCCGCGCCTCCTCGGGAACGATCGTTTGATCACCGTTCCCGAGCGGCGGCGTCGATCCTATAGAGATTCCTGCACCCGGCATCGGCGCAGCTGCCGGCTCATGCACCCCGGCCATGCCTGAGGGGATGCCGCACTGCATCAGGAGAGCCAAACTGAAAACCAAATTCCGGATCTGTCCCATTGTCTGAAGAACCTCATCCCGTCAGGGCAGGGTCTGCTTCAACTCCCTCGCCCCCTCGGCATGGCGTCCAGCCCAGATAAGAACGAAGGCGTATTTGCGGCGGACCTGGACATCTTGCGGGCGTTTTGTCAAGATCTTCCCATATTCGGCAAGCGACTCGTCATAGCGCTTCGCCCAGCTCAATATCTCCGCCAACTTCAGTCGGACCTTTTGGTGGTCAGGATTCCGGGCCAGGATCGCTTGATAGAGCGACTCTGCCTTGTCGTATCGTTTCTGGGCCCGGTAAAGGTCGGCCAGGATCTCCCGGGTTTCTTCGTTGAGCGATGCAGGCGGAATCCGCTCCAGTTCTTCAAGGGCATCGTCCGGTCTTCCCTGCCAGAAAAGGACCTGCGCCATTTCCGCCCTGGCCTCGGCCAGGGACGGTTTCTCCTTGATCAGTTTTCGGTATTCCACAGTAGACTCATCATACCGTTTCAGATAGCTCAGCACACGGGCCAGCTCCCAACGGGCGATCCAGTCGGGAATTTCTTCACTCCCCGCTTTCACGGCCTCCGGCGTCCGCAAGGCAGGCCCTTTATCCCGATCAGCGGCAAGGCCGTCTCCAACAGCAAGCCCCAGAATCAGCGGAAGGGCAAAAAGCAGGAACAGGAAAGAGGGTGTTGCATGGTGTCGATCATTCCTCATGGCTTGTCTCCCAATACCAGTCTGTACATCAAAATGGCCTCGTTGAAACGGCCGCCTCCCGCCAACGCCCTGGCCAGATGGATCCGTATGACGCGATCCTCCGGGTACCTTGTGAGGAGGGTCCGCCAAAGTCCGGCTGCGTCATCGAAACGGCCAACCCGGCCATAGGCCTCGGCAAGTGTCATCATCGTGGAAACCCGATCGGGGGTTTTTTTGAGATCCCCCTCACAGAGGGCGATGGCCTCTTCGGGCCGGCCCAGCATCAGGAGGGAACGGGCGAGATGTGCGCAGAGGTCCGGTTTCACAAATCCCGCTTTCAGCGCCGCCCGGTAGAGGGGGATCGCCTCATCATACTCATGCCGTTCAAATCGTTCTTCCGCCTGCCGGTAAAGGACCATGTCCTGATTGAGGAGCCGGTATGCCACTGTCGTTGCAATCGCAAGACCCGCAAACACCAGAACGATCACCAGCCGCCTCATCAATCACTCCTCCGGCCGCTTCAGCATAAAAGCCGTTTTATTGCATTATTTTCACTTAAAGGTATTGAGGTTGTCAAGGGAAAAAGGACGCAAGGGATGAAAATAGACAAATCGTTACAGAAACTTGAATAACCTGCGGCGGAGAGATTCCATCTGCACCTTGTTTTCCGTCAAGGCGTATCTCTTGGTAAAGTGCTTTTCCTTCTTGTCCTGGACCTCCGTGACGGCAAGGATATTCACATCCTGGAGGTACCGTATGGCGCTCTGATAATTCGACTGAGACAAAGACTCCGCGCGCCGGATCTCTCCTTTCCGGTACATCCTTGCCCCCAGACCACGGATATTCTTCAACCAATCCCTTTCCACCTTCGGGCCCTTCCGGAGATAGTAACAGCCGCGGATCACCACCCAATAGGATTCCATGTAATTGTGGATGAGACCGGCAAAGGGATGCAGGTTCGTCCTGCCCCTCCCCTTCACTTCAATCCAGGCCTTCTCATTTTTGTCAAAACCGGCGATCATCCCCTTGTCCCGCAGATACGCAAGAACCTCCCCCACTTCTTCCAGATCGTTCTTCCGATCGTCAAAGATGAATTCATGTCGAAAGAGACGTTTGAAAAAGGCGTAGTCGTCGTTGATCCTGTTGATGGGGATCATATCCTCTGAACTGGTCAGAATGGAGGTTGCCACAAAGCTCACGGGGAGGAAATAATGGAGGATCGTATTTTTATAATATTCCAGATTCATCCGCTTTTCGTCATCCAGAGAATAGACGATCTCTTCAACCTCCTCCTCTTCCTCCTCTTCCGCCCCCATGCGGGAGATGATGCCCGATTGACTGAAGAGGTGCAGGGCCTCGGTGACCGCTTTCTCCCGATCGGCGAAGGTCATGGCAAAAGAGACTTTCCTGAAAGAGAGATACTCATGGAACAGCGACAGGATTTCCCTTAACTCTCCCAGGGAGATCCCCCTTCGGTCATAGCAGAGCAGGCCCACGGCCGTTAATGCAAAAGGGGTCACCACCGACACCTTGTTGATCGCCCGGACAATCGTATAGCCGATCCGGCGATAAAGGGCCTGCCTCTCCTCGATGGTCAGTTCATCCAAGGATTTTCCCTGGGCTGCCAGATAGGACTTGAGGAGGATCGGCTCCCCGACATTCAAGTAAACACGTCCGTACCGTTTCCGGAGCAGTCCGCTGCTCTTGATCATCTCCGTTGCCTTCTCCCTTTCCTTCGGGAGGCCGCTGAGCTCCTCCAGATAGGATTTTTCTTCGATCACCCGGTCATAACCGATATAGACGGGGATGACGGCCAGATCTTCACAGGCCTTTTCTTGATACGCCTGGATGATCATGGAGAGGATTCCGTACTTTGGCATCACCATTTTTCCCGTTCTGCTGCGCCCTCCCTCGATAAAGAATTCCAGAGGCAATCCCTCCTTAAGAAGGATCTTGATATACTTGGAGAAGACCTCGGCATACAGCTCGTTGCCTTTGAAGCTTCTTCTCAGAAAGAATGCCCCTGACTTCCTGAAGATGTACCCCATCGGGAAGAAGGAGAGATTGGTGCCGGCCGCAACGAACGGCAACTGGATATTGTTTTTATAGAAAATGTAGGAAAGCAAAAGATAATCGATGTGACTCCGGTGAGAAGGGATGATGACAAACGGCATCTTCTTGGAAACGTTTCTGATCTTTGCGATGCCTTCGACATCGACGACCACGCCGTCATAGATGTTGTTCCAAAGCCAGCTCAGGACCCTTTCCCATACCTCGACGAAGGTCTCACTGTAATCAGAGGCGATCTCATGAAGATATTTTCTTGCCTCTTTTTGAACGGCGTTAAAATCCCGTTTGGCCTTTTTCGCCATTTCCGCCGTTTCTTCCATGAAAGCGACCAGCCCTCTGTCCCTAAGGACCATCCCTATGATCTCTTCCCTGGATTTTAAGAGTGGCCCGACGATCGCCGCTTTTTCTTCATCGATTCGGTCGATGAGTTCCCCCCGGAGCCGCCGGACAAGCTCATCGCGAGAGAGCCCTTCGCCCGCCTTTATGAACTCGGCAAGGTTGATCGGTTCGGACGAGATCAGGGAAGCCTTGTTGGAATACCGAAGGAAAGTAACGACCCGCCGGAGGGGATCGGTCGCATCACTCTGGCCGAAAAGGATATTGATCAGGCTCTCCTTTTCCTTCTCCCTTCTGCGCCCATAGGTTATCATTTCCGGACAGAGATAGATCGGTACCGGAGAAGTCTCTTGTATATCGATCAGTTGAAAGAGCGTCTCTTCCACAAATGGATTTTCAAAGAGTTCGGATTCCCCGAGATGGATGATCGTGCTCTTGCGATCCCGTATGAGTTTATTGAAATGCTCGGTCCGCGCCGTACCGAGCATCGTCCTTTTGAATACCCTCCAGAAAAAATGAGACAGAACCACCCGCAGGGACATGCGAAACGGCTGCCACGTGATCATATTGATACCGTGACAGTAGACCGGTTGGGGGATTCCGATCCTTGCGCAAAGCTCGCGGAGGATCAGGCTGTTGAGCTGACTTTTGTCTTTCAAGGCATAGACGACCACTCCCTTGTCCGAAAGCGATTTCAACCTTTGTGCCGTCTCATCGGAAACCTGAACCTTGGAAAGAACCTTACGAACCAGCCAGTAGAGGGGATAATTGTCTTCCTTGTAAAGACTCCCCGCATGGTGGATTCCGATCTCCGTCGTCCATGATCTGATCGTCGATAGGATGGACATAGGGTTTCAATCCCTCACCGTTTCATAATGGCGGCAGATCCCCGGATTTTCCCTTGCCCCCAAGAAAAGCCATTCTCTCATTGTCCCGTCGGATATCGGACACTCCCCTTTCCCGCGACCTGTCTCCCCGGTTTTTTCACTGGCCGTTGACCGGGAATTCCTCCGGGAAGTGTTTCCGCATAGCCGCATCGACAAAGGCCTGTATCTCTGCGGTGGAGGAAAAGGTCATCACCTTGTTCAAGAGGGCTTTGGACTCTTTGAGCGTGGATCCGCGGATGATCTTCTTTACGCGGGGGATGGCAAGGGGATTCATGCTGAGCTCATCCAGCTCCAGCCCCAGCAGGATCATGGTATAGGCCGGCTCTCCCGCCATCTCGCCGCACATCGCCACCCTGATACCCGCCTTGTGACCCACATCGACGACCCTTTTGATCAGACGCAGTACCGCAGGATGGAGGGGTTCGTACAGGTAGGTGACCCGTTCATTGATCCGATCGATCGCCAGGACGTACTGAATAAGATCATTGGTTCCGATACTGAAGAAATCCACCTCCTTGGCCAGTTCCTCGGCGATGATCACCGCTGAAGGGACTTCGATCATGACACCTATTTCAATCTCTTTGCCGATGGGTTCTCCTTTGGCTAAGAGCTCCTCCTTCACCTCAAAGAAAATCTGTTTTGCGGCACGGATCTCCTCGATCCCCGATATCATCGGGAACATGATCCTCAGCTTCCCTTGAACGCTTGCCCGAAGAATCGCCCGAAGTTGAACCTTGAAGAGCTCAACCTCCTTCAGGCAGAACCGTATGGCCCGGAGGCCCAGTTGGGGATTCAGCTCGCGAGAGGTCTTTTTATCGGGGTAAAACTTGTCGCCGCCCAGATCAAAGGTACGGATCGTTGCCCAGGAAAGGCCCTCGACACCGACCACCGAACGGTAGCTGGCAAGGTGATCCTCCTCGCTGGGAAGCGCTTCCCTATTGATGTAGATGAACTCCGTCCGATAAAGCCCGATTCCATCCGCGCCATGGGCGATGGCCGAGGGGATCTCTTCGACAAATTCGATATTCCCGCCGATCTCCACGGCATGATGGTCCTTTGTCACTGCAGGAAGACGGGCTGAATCCAAAAGATCGTCCTGGGCTGCCTCATAGAGCCTTTTTTTGTCCTCGTAACGCTTCCGAACCTCCGGGTCGGGGTGGATGATCACGACGCCGGCGGATCCATCGATAATGATATCATCGTTGGTCCGGACATCCCGGGTTATGCTCACCAGCCCGACAACGGCAGGGATCTCAAGCGAGCGGGCCACGATGGCGGTATGGGAGGTCTTCCCGCCGATATCCGTGGCGAATCCCAGAACGCTGTCGATTTTCATCTGGGCCGTATCGGCGGGTGACAGATCCGTGGCAATGATGACAATCCTTTCGCCCACGTCGAGAACCGCCCGTTTTTTACCGGCCAGATTCGCCAGTATCTTTTGCCCCGCATACTGGATATCGCTGATTCTCCCCCGGAGGTAATCATCCTCCATGCGGTCGAAGATATCCCGATATTTATCGACGGTCATCCGAACGGCCCATTCGGCATTGACGGACATCTCACGGATGTTCTGGATCGTCTGGTCGATAAATTTCCGATCCTTCAGGATCATGATATGGACGTCGATGATATAAAGAGGATCCATCCCGCCGCCCAGGTCACTGAGTCTGCTTTTCAAATCGAGAAGCTGCTTTTCCGATTCCCGAAGCGCATTCCGGAAACGCTGAACCTCCTCGTTGATCAGGTCCGGATCGGTCAGTTTATAAAAGGGAGCCTGCGCATCGAACCGGTCAAAAAGATAGGCCTTGCCGATAACGATCCCAGGGGAAACTCCGATTCCCTTCATGACAAACGTTTTTTTCCCGTCCTCGTCGGCCATACTATCCCCTGTCATCAACCATCGGAGATCCGTCATGAACGGCTACCGCCCTATCACGCTTCTCCGAATTTCCCTTCTATCAATCCGGCAAATGCCGCCATCGCCTTACTTGCGTCGATGCCTTTGGCGGAGATCGTCAAACGGCTCCCCTGGGGGCAAAAGAGCGTAAGGATGCCCAAAATGCTCCGCCCGTTCACTGTGACACCGTCTTTTTCCAAAAATATCTCCGCCTGGAAGCGATTGGCCGTATCGACCAGTTTGGCGGCCACCCGAGCATGTATCCCCAGCCTGTTGGTTATCTCAAAAGTCCTTATTTCCACCATATCAAATGGATAATACCATGCACAAGGATGTCATTCCATAGAGGATTGAAAGCGGAGACAAACCTCTTCGGATTCCGACGCAGCCTGCAAGAATCAAAACCATGGCACCGGCCTTCATTGGAATTTCAGGCAGGAAATCCAGGGCATTGTATGCCGTTTCAACCACCACAGCCGCCAGGACACCGATAAGCGCGAGGGAGAGGAATCGGATTTTCCCGTTCAGCTCGGGAAGCTGCAGCCCTCTGATAAAATCGATACCGCGTCTGTCTTGACGATACCCTTCAAGAAATCCTCTCACCCTGACCCACATATGGACCGGATTATAGAGCAGCAGAAAAGCCGCGGGCGCCAGCAGGAAGCCTTGATACGCCAGGACCGCAGCGCTCAGGGCTGAAAAAAATCGCAGGCCTCCCCAGAAAAAGGAGTCTCCTATCGCTGCATAAGGCCCCATGACAGACTTCTTCAAATGATCCGCCGCCGGCATGTCGCCGTCCTCCTCGAGCCTTACCACGGATCCTATGACTGCCGCAGTAAAGTAAGGATGGGTATTGAACATCTGCAGATGCCTGACAAGCGAAGCCTCGATCCGTTGTCTATCATACTTGTAAAGCAGCGGCAGGAGGGTAAAGGCAAAACCCAGGTTCTGCATCCTTTTAAAGTTGAAGGAGGCTTGAATGGTCATTGAACGTAGAAAAATATGGATCAAAACCGATCTTTTCACAGATGATGCCCCTAACAGAAAGATCATCGTAAACCATAGACACCGCACGCTTTCCAGACCGGCCTTCCGCCCTACAGAGCGAACGATGGCGTTGCCTAACATGAATGACACATGAAGTCAATCCATTCACCGGCTGCCTACAGGGGCTTTTTACGATCCCGACCCTGGTCTTGATCCCGTGTCGTCAGGGGACAGGTAGCCCCTGCCGACACAAAGAAAAGAGATTCGCGCTTGGAAAGGAGATATGACGATTTTATCACGAGTCCCCATACATTTTTTGCTTGACAACTCTTTTGTATTTTGATAGCAAGGCTCGGCTTTATGGCAGGGAATTACCGACCCGACTTGGCCATGAAAATGGTTTGGAAGCGGGTCGGTTTTTTTAGGGGTCTGTTTCCCCATCACTAAAAAGAGGAGAGTAGTATGATTTGTCAAACCACCAAAAGCGGCATCGAGTGCGGCTTCATGACCAAAAAGGGTTGCGGATTCAACGGGGGAAGTTGTCTGGCGATCATCGATAAATGCGAGGGATGCGGTAAGATCATTGAGTGTGCGACAGGCAAGTATTGCCGCGTGTATCCGGACCCGGCTGCGAAATGGCGGACAGGGAAATGCCCGACTGCCACCCATATCAAAATCGAGATCAAGGAAACAACGCAGAAGATCAATCCATTGAAGGCATCCAAGCGGGCAAACAAGAAATAGCCCTCATTCAGCGACCGGAAATGAACCGACCGATAACGAAAAAGGCCGAGGGTAAACCATACGGTTTCCAATCGGCCTTACATGTTATTTATTTTATTTACTTTTCCGGGATCAGTTCAAAAGGATCAGACCCTGCTGACGATTTCCCTGATCTGATGTAACCCCTTCTCTATTTCTGTAAGAACGTCTTCCTTCTCTATGGGGGCACTGGAGGCAGTTAAAGGCTCTTCATTCCGCAGCTTCCGGAGTTGTTTTCTGGCACCGTGGATAGTGAAATTTTCCTCATAAAGGAGTTTTTTGATCAGCAACAGCTCCTCCACATCCTTACGTCGGTAAAGTCGCTGATCGGATCGGGTACGGATCGGCCGGACAGTTTTGAACTCGGATTCCCAGTATCGAACCACATAAGGTTGCACATTCAGCAGTTTCCCAACCTCGCCGATCCGAAAATAACGTTTATCTGGAATCGATCCGTCCATGACCAGACTCCAACATCATGCCTGATATCCGATGTGCATCGCCGCACCCATCACATTCAGGCGCCTGTCATCAGCCGTTGAGCGCCTTGCGAAGGACTTGGCTGGACTTGAATGTCAGAACCCTGCGTGCGGAGATGGCAATTTCATCACCGGTCTGAGGATTTCTGCCCCGTCGAGATTTCTTCTCCTTTACGACAAAATTCCCGAATCCGGAGATCTTGATCTTCTCCCCCTTCGTCAGGCTGTCCTTGATGATATCGAAGACCGATTCGACAATCCGAGCCGAATCCTTCTTCGAAAATCCCAGTTTTTCATACACATCCTGAATGATATCGATCTTTGTCATTTCCTGCCTCCTCAATTGATTGCCAATTGGTCCGTCCCTTATCTGATGGATCCCCCTGTCGCATCAACGATCTTCTGCACAATCCTCCCATGGACCTCATTGACCTCATCATCGGTCAATGTCCGATCAGCGCAGCGATAGGAAAACCTCACTCCCAGGCTCTTCATCCCTGCAGGAAGACTTGCACCTTCATATACATCAAAAATTTGAACTTTTTCAAGCAATTCTTCGCAGGAATCTTCCGCCAATCCGAGCACATCCTGCGCTTCCATCTCTCGACGGATAAGAAAGGCCGTATCCCTCGAACTGGATGGAAATCGGGAAATGCTGCGGAAAGGCGTTTTTATGGAAAAATGGGCCGTAAGGAAATCCAGATCCAGTTCACATACCAGGATCGGACCCGTCAGATCGAGACGCAATAAGAGATCCGGATGGACCTCCCCCAAAAAGCCCACCTTTTTCTCGCCGCTGAAAACACCGCATGATTTTCCCGGATGCAGGATCACTTCACCATGACCGGATCTGAATGACGGCCCGGGAATCCGAAGCGCATCCAGGATATTCTCGATGCAGCCTTTCAGATCATAGAAATCGGCGCGCAAATCCCGTGAATGCCACCGGTCATCGTATCGTAATCCTGTGATGAGACATGCCATTCGGTTATTTTCCAGGGGAAGCTCACCTTCGCTGCGCCCAAGGAAGGTCCTTCCCAACTCAAAGACCTTCAGATCGGAGCGGCCGTTATCGGCGTTTCTCTTGGCATTGAGCAGCAGACTGTAAACAAGGGTGGTCCTGAGGACCGCCTGTTCTTCCGTCAAGGGATTTCGTATCCGGACCTGACAGCGCCGCTGATCCGTTTCTTCAAGACCGAGTTGATCGACGGCGTTGGCAGAAATAAAACTGTAGTTGATCACCTCCAGATAGCCCGCACCGGTCATGATTTCCCTAAGGCGCCCTTCAATGACACTCTTCCTGTCGCTGATTCCGGCAATGACCGATACCCCGGGAAGCGTCACCGGGACACGGTCATACCCGTACAGCCGGACAATCTCTTCCATAAGATCGATTTCTCTGGTGATGTCGACGCGACAGGTCGGCGGGGTGACTTCAATTCGCCCCTCCTCAAGCCTTTCGATCGACATTTCCAGGTTCTCAAGGATGCGAATGATCTCCTGTTGGGGTATGGCTATGCCCAGGACATCGCCGACCCTCCCGGCCCGCAGGGGAATTCTCTTTGCCGTAGGGATCTTCTGCGGATACTGATCGATCACCCCTTTGCAGACCTTCCCCCCCGAAACCTCGGCGATAAGGCGGGCCGCCCGATCGAGTGCCCGTATCACCCCTTCCGGATCGATCCCCCGTTCGAACCGGAAAGCGGCGTCAGTTCCCATGGCAAGCGCCCGTGAGGTTTTCCGGATGGAAGAAGGATTGAAATAGGCGCTCTCAAGGAGGATCATCTCCGTATCCGACTGGATCTCCGAATTGAGACCGCCCATCACTCCGCCGATCGCCACCGGTTTTACGCCATCGCAGATCATCAATGTATCGGCCCTCAGGGTCCGTTCTTTTCCGTCGAGGGACATGAACCGCTCCCCTTCCCGCGACCTTCTGACCACGATTCGCCCTTCCTCCAGAAAACGAAAATCAAAGGCGTGCAGGGGTTGGCCGAGTTCCATCATCACAAAGTTGGTCACATCCACGATATTGTTGATGGGTCGAAGCCCAACCGCCTCCAGCCTTTGCCTGATCCATAAAGGAGAAGGCCCGACCCGGGCATCCTTGACGATCCTTGCCGTATAACGGGGGCAAAGATCGGGATCAAGGATGGAGACGGAAGTGATTTTGTGGATGTCGGCCCCGTTTTCGGCCACGTCAGCGGCGGGATAATGCAGTTTTTTTCCGGTAATCGCCGCCCATTCGCGGGCGACTCCGACGATGGAGAGGCAATCGGCCCGGTTGGGGGTTATCCCGACATCGAGAACGGTATCCCGAAGATTGAGGACCTCGCCCAGTTCCGCACCCAAAGGCAGATCGGGCGGGAGGATCATAATCCCCGAGGCGTCGGTACCTACTCCCAGCTCCTCTTCCGAACAGAGCATCCCTTCGGAGAGCTCGCCCCTGATACGTGAACTGCGGATGGCCAGCTCACCGGGGAGGGTCGCTCCGACCAGGGCGAGGGGGACGGTATCACCGACGCGGATGTTCCCCGCGCCGCACACGATTGGATAGGTAAATTCACCGGTTGTGACTTCACAAAGGGACAAATGATCGGCATGAGGGTGAGGTTTAAGAGAAAGGATCCTGGCTACCCGGACACCGTGGAAGGCAGGCTCTTTTTCATTGAGAGAATCCACCTCCAGACCGGCCATGGTCAGCCGCTCGGCCAGCTCCGCCGCCGGTACATCAATATCCACATAATCTCGAAGCCATTTCAGACTGACCAGCATAGGAATTTTCCGAAACCTTAAAACTGCTCGAGGAATCTCATATCGTTTTCAAAAAAGAGGCGGATATCCGAGATCCCGAATTTCAGCATCGCGATCCTCTCCAGACCGAGACCAAAGGCAAAACCGGTAAATTCTTCCGGATCATAGCCTACGTTCTTGAACACCGCCGGATCGACCATTCCCGATCCCAGGATCTCCAGCCATCCGCTCTGACCGCAGACCCGGCACCCTGAGCCACTGCAGATGACACAGCGGATATCAACCTCTGCACTCGGCTCGGTAAAGGGAAAGAAACTGGGACGGAACCTGAGCGCCGTCTCTTCGCCGAATACCTGTTTGAGGAAAACGGTCAAGATCCCCTTCAAATCACCGAAGGTGACTCCCCTGTCTACGAGCAGGCCTTCTATCTGATGAAACATCGGGGTATGGGAGACATCCGAATCTCTGCGGTAGACGCGGCCAGGCGACAGGATCCTTACCGGCGGTTTGGTCTTTTCCATGACCCGGACCTGGACGGGAGAGGTATGGGTCCGCAGGACAATGTTGTCTTCGACATAGAAGGTGTCCTGCATGTCACGGGCAGGATGATCCTTGGGAATGTTCAAAGCTTCGAAATTATAGTAATCCAGCTCGACCTCCGGCCCTTCCACCACCGAAAAGCCCAGAGAAGCAAATATCCGGCAAATCTCCTCCCGCACCTGTGTGACCGGATGAAGGATGCCATGACGAACCCCTCTGCCGGGAAGAGTGACATCGATCTTTTCACGAAGGAGGCCTTCCCTCCTTCTGGATGCAGCCATCCCTGCAAGCAGTTGATCGATCCGGCAAGAGAGATACTCTTTGACTTCATTACAGCATCTGCCGAATTCGGGTCTCTCTTCAGGGGACACATTGCTTATATTGCGTAATAACCCGGTAAGGAGTCCTTTCCTCCCGAGATAGCGGGTACGGACATTCAGGAGATCCTCTTCCGTTCCGGCCTTCAGGAGTTCGGTTTTCGCCTGCTCCTGAAGCGCCGTCAACTCGCTCCTCATGCCTTCTGATCACCCTTTGCGATGGTCACAATCTCGGAGAATCCACGGGGGTCGTGAATGGCCAGTTCGGAGAGGACACGGCGGTCGATCTCGACACCTGCCTTATGCATGCCGTGGATCAAACGGCTGTAAGAGATATCGTTCAGGCGCGCGGCAGCGCTGATCCGTGCGATCCAGAGCTTCCGAAAATCCCTTTTCCTTACCTTCCTGTCCCTGTAGGCGTAAGCCATTGCGTGGTTCACGGCCTCGGTGGCTGTCCTCAGCAGCTTGCTCCTGGATAAGAAAAATCCCTTTGCCGCCTTGAGGATCTTCCTTCTCTTCTTGTGAGCCGTTACGCTTCTCTTTACCCTCGGCATTGCTTCTTTCTCCTCATTGCATTGATATCAAATTATATATTCAGCTTGTTACAGATAGGGAATCAGTTTTCTGAGGGCCTTTTCATTGGTCTTATCAAGAACAACCGATTTCCTCAGCTGCCTCTTCCGTTTGGTCGTCTTCGGCGTCAGAATATGGCTGGTGTTGGCCCTGCTCCTTTTGATTTTACCTGTTCCCGTTACAGAAAACCGTTTTGCCGCACCTCGATGTGTTTTGATCTTTGGCATTCCATCACCCCTGTTGTAAATATACTGAACCTTCTGCCGGCCCAGGTACGTAAACCATACTGATCCGGGATTCACCGCCTTTTCGCTGATGCCGCGTCCCGGATGCCCTCACTCATTTCTTCGGTGAAAGGATCATGATCATGTTTCGCCCTTCAAGTTTCGGCTGCTGATCGATCACGCATCCGTCGGCAAGGGTGTTCTTAAGATCTTCCATGATCTTCCTGCCGATATCGGTATAGGCAATCTCACGACCCCTGAACATCATGGAGATCTTCACCTTGTTATGCTGGTCAAGAAACTTTCGGATATGCTTGATCTTGACCTCCAGATCATGTTCTTCTGTCTTCGGTCTGAGGCGGATTTCCTTGACCTGGATGACTGTCTGGCTCTTTCTGGAAACCTGAACCTTCTTGCTCTGCTGGTACCTGAATTTCCCATAATCCATGATCCTACAGACCGGAGGGGTCGCCGTGGGCGATACCTCCACCAGATCGAGTCCCGCCTTGGCCGCTTCCGCTAGGGCCTCCGTCAGAGGAATAACCCCCAACTGCTCCCCGTCCACATTGATCACCCGAACCGACGCAGCCCTGATATCCCGGTTGATCCTCAAATCCTTAACTATAGGTCACCTCCAAATGTCAAAAACTAATTGAACTGTGCACACTGTTCGCGGACAAGGGTAATGAACGCCTCCACACCGATCGAACCGAGATTCTGCCCATCGCGTTGCCGCGGAGAAACCTGACCGGAAGCCACCTCCCGATCACCTATCACCAGCATGAAAGGTGTTTTTTGCACCTGTGCCTCACGGATCTTGTAGCCCAGTTTTTCATTGCGGAAATCCCCTTCCACACGGATACCCGCGGCAAGGAGCTGTTTCCGGACCTGTTCGCCGAAAGGGATATGTTTTTCGGTCACAGTGACTATGACGGCCTGCACCGGTGAGAGCCAAACAGGGAAAGCCCCTGCATGATGTTCGATGAGAACCCCCATGAACCTTTCAATGGCGCCCAAGATCACCCTGTGGAGCATGACCGGACGGTGCTTCTCCCCATCCTCACCAACATAACTCAAATCAAAACGCTCAGGAAGAGTAAAATCACACTGAATCGTCGCGCACTGCCACTTGCGCTTCAGGGCGTCTTTCAGCTTGAAGTCTATTTTCGGTCCGTAAAAGGCGCCGTCGCCTGCGTTGATTTCGTAAGCCATGCCGTTGTCTTTGAGCGCCCCCTCCAGGGCGGTCGTGGCAAGTTCCCAGTCCGCGTCGGAGCCAATGGAATTCTCGGGACGCGTAGAGAGCTCCACTTCATAGGTAAATCCAAAAATACCCATCGCATACCCGACGAAATCCGCGATCGCGCGGATCTCGCTGTTGAGCTGCTCCGGCGTGCAGAGGATATGGGCATCATCCTGCGTGAACTGGCGTACCCGCATAAGACCGTGCAACACCCCTGCTTTTTCATGGCGGTGCACCGTTCCCAATTCGAAATAGCGCAGCGGTAGATCCCGATAGGATCGAAGTTTCGATTTATAGATCAGCATATGGGAGAGGCAGTTCATGGGTTTGATCCCATACATCTGCTCATCGACCTCAGTGAAGTACATGTTATCGCGATAATGATCGAAGTGTCCGGACCGCTTCCAGAGGTCCACCTTAAGAATCTGCGGCCCCATCACCAGGTCATAGCCCCGCTTGAGGTGTTCCTTTTTCTCCCAGTCCTCGAGAATCGTCCGCAGAAGCGTCCCTTTAGGGTGAAAGATGACAAGCCCGGGACCTGCCTCATCGCTCAGCTGAAACAGATCCAGTTCCCTGCCGAGACGGCGATGGTCCCTCTTTTTCGCCTCTTCCAGAAGCTGCAGATGATCATCGAGCGCCTCTTTCGTAGCGAAGCCGGTCCCGTAGATCCTCTGAAGCATCTTGTTTCGCTCGTCCCCCCGCCAGTAGGCGCCGGCCACATTGAGGAGCTTGAAGGCCCGGATCATCCCCGTCGATGGGCAGTGCGGGCCCCGGCAAAGATCGACATAGCCGTTCTGCGCGTAAAGGCTGACCTTTTTTATATCCGCAGGCAGGTCGTTAAGCAGTTCGACCTTGTAATGCTCCCCTTTGTTATTGAAAAGATCCACGGCCTCTTCACGGCTCACTTCACGGCGTTCAAATGGATAATCCGCCGCAACGATCTGCTTCATCCGGGATTCTATCCGATCAAGATCCTGCAGTGTGAAGCTTTCGTCATATTCAAAATCGTAATAGAAACCGTCTTCGATGGAAGGGCCGATACTGATCCGGACACCGGGAAAGGTGTCCTGTACCGCCTGAGCCATCACATGAGCCGTGCTATGGCGAAGGATCGAAAGTCCTTCAGGCGAGGCAGCATCTATCGGTTCCACTACGGCATCACCGGTCAGAACGTGACTCAGATCGACCGGCATGCCGTTCACCTTCGCCGCCACGGCCGATTTGAGTTTCGCTGCATCCCATGCGGCAAGGATTTCTTTCACTGTACGCTTGGGCTGATGCAATACCTCATTTCCACCCGGCAGGATGATCTTCATCCGTTCAACCATTTCTCGATTCCTACGAAGAAAGGGCATCAGCACTATGCGATGATGCCCTCATCAATACCTGCCGCAAAAACGGATCCCACACGTCCTGTCCTTTACTCCCCTTGCCAAAAGGCCGTCATTATTTGAATAATGGTAGGCACGCAGGGATTTGAACCCTGGACATCCACCGCGTCAGGATGGCGCTCTCCCACTGAGCTACGTGCCTACACGAAGTTCCTTCCCTTGAAAAAGGTAGATTATTTAACAACAAAATATAATGATGTCAAGGCAAATATCACTTTTTTATATCTTGATTGATGAGTTTCTGGCCTTTCATCATATAATCCAAACCGGAAATAACAGTAAAAAGGGCGGTCAACCAAAAGAGGGCCGTCTGCCAGATTTCGTTGAAAGAGCCGGGAAGACATCGATCCGTAAGAACGAACAGGACCGTACTGAGTTGCAGAGTCGTTGTGATCTTACTGATAAACGTCGGGTGGATGGTTAGTGAAATCGACATGATGGAAAGGATGGAAATGCCCAGAAGAATAATGACATCGCGGCTGATGACGATCACGGTCAGCCACCCTGGAATATGGTGCAGGGCCGACAGCGTCGCAAAGGAACTGGCCAAAAGCGCTTTGTCGGCGATAGGGTCCAGATAGGCGCCCAGGGTGGTCTGTTGGTGTAGAACCCTTGCAAAGAATCCATCGAGGACATCAGAGAGGGCAGCTACGATGAATACGATCAAGGCTTTGATAAACAAACCCTGGATGAGAAGGATGACAATAACAGGGACCAATATGATTCGTAACAGTGTAAGAATATTCGGTATATTCATTCTTTAGCTCTCAAGAGTCTATTTATGCCCTCGTACCACGAGGGGGCCGTTTCGTTGCTTGATAAAACCGTTTCAAGAACCGCCCGCATCCGGACCGTCCGGCAGGGTTTCCAACGCGCGATTCACCACCTCCTGAATCGCGAGCTCGTATACCTGTGAAGATTTCAATTCCAGATGTTTCCGTGTAAATCCGTAATTGCGATACACCGCCCTGTGCCGAACGTGCCAGAGCCTTTCCCCTGTCTTTGCGCTGAACAGCTCAAATTCCGCTTCCGCAACGGTCGAAGCATAGATGGCGCTGCTGCCCATCCGCCCTTCGTTGAGGGTCGGATACAGCACCGCATCGACCTTCAGTATTTCTCCGACCTGCTGCGGAGACACTCTTTTCCCGCTGCCTGAAGACACTCCCGCCACCTTCTCGTCAATCACCCTCAACGGTATCCTGGGATAACCCTTAAAATAGAGCTCTTCAACCAGCTTGGCGCGAAGCATTTCTGCAGACTTTGGATCGGACGCACCGTTTTTGATAGGCATGACGGCGATGAGCCTCGCTCCTTTCTTGTCGAAATCGGATACAATCATGTGGGGTATCTTTGTCGCGCAACCGACCAACACCGAAAAAGCCGCCCCTAACAAGATGAATCGAAATATTTTCGCCACCATTTTGTTTACCTGCTCATTTCAAATGGAATTCCAGGGAACGGTCATCTTGAACCTTCACATCCACCGAGAGTTTTTCATGAATCCAATCGGCCACTGCCGCGACCGTTCCTTCCGTAACCACATCAAAATTAGCCGTTCGCCATGACGCTTCCCTGAGGAGGGCCTCCCGTATCCCGGATGTCCTGTCCTTCAGCACCCCCCGGACACGGACGAAATCACCATAGCCGCGGATTCCCCTGATTGTTAGGGTAAACCTTGTCATTGAAGGGGTCTGTACAGGGGGATCAAGGAAGCCAAGCCCCTGAAGGTCTATCTTGATCCTCTCTGAAAAGACCGTCGCCCGAACCGTCACGGAATAGATATCCTGATCGGATAATTCAAAAAGGATCCTGAAATCCTGAGTAAACTCCTCGGCCCGATCATAGATCCTTTCCTTGAGTTTCTCATAGGTTCGTTCCGCATCCCGAGGGGTGAGCCACTGTTCCGTTGCCAGCATCACCGCCTTCTGCAGCGCATCCCGGACGGCACCATCCCTGGCGCGGGCAAGATCATAGCCGGAGACCGCGGCAATTCCTTCTGTTTCGAAAACCTGGGTCCTGGCCCTCTGGTCGCCCAGAGACGGCAAAGGGCTGAAGAACATGAACGCAAACAGAAAAAAAACGAATACCGGCATCGGGTAGTCTCTACAGGCTTTTCTTGAGTTTTTCAATCTCCTCGCCGATAACACGTTCGGCGACCGTCGGGACAATTTCTCTTGCGATCCTTTCTGCAATTTCCTCAGCCCGCTTCATGATCTCTTCATGCAGACCTGTATCGACAAAGGCCATCCGCGGTTTCTTATCGATGACATCAACAAGATCGTAGATCTTCTCGCGGCCGTTCCCGCTGCCTGGAAGGCCTTGTCTGGAAGTATCCACAGGGTCCCCCATCACTTCCAGCAAATCATAAATGACATCTTGCGGCTTTAGTACACGACCTTCGATCATCATGATCCCCTCCCGTCCCCTTCAGGCAATCCTTCTGCACCGCCCATCACGCCACCCTCGGTTCTCGACCCGAAGCGCCGGATGTTTCAACAAATTTCCCTAGTTCTCCGAATATCTTTTTTGTCATTTTTCTGTTATCATATCTGAAAAAACAGTTCAAGAAAATGATCCCTTAATAACCTGAACGTGTCAAACTCGGGGTGGATCATCTCCGTATCGAACCTCAAGACGATAGCAGAAGACGGTATATCCGCCTCCGGGGAACTCCGGTTTCGCATGCAATCCTGTCTGCTGTATCCCGGACTGACAGTCCTCCCCCCTCTGCGTACTGCGCTTGTCGACAACACTGGAGAAGTTCTTCATCCGAATACTCGGGTGCCGCACGGGAGTGACCTGCAACAATCAGTGTCACCTCTCCTCTGGTCGCAGCCCCCCTGAGTTCTGTAATCAACTTGCCGGCAGGTCCCCTTAGAAACTTTTCATAGATTTTGGTCATTTCTCTGGACACAACCACCTCTCTGTCCCCCAATACCTCATGGATATCCTGCAGCGAAGACAGCAGCCTGCGCGGCGATTCATAAAAAACAAGCGTCTTTTCCTCCTGCTGAAGAGAAGCCAGCAGCTGTTTGCGTCGGATCTGCTTTGCCGGAAGAAAGCCGTGAAAAACGAAGTTGTCCATGGGCAGGCCGGACACGCTGAGCGCTGCGATCAACGCCGATGCCCCTGGAATCGGCACTACCCTGATGCCGCAGGAAATTGCCTTCCTGACCAGTATATAGCCGGGATCGGAGATGCCTGGCGTTCCCGCATCCGAGACATAAGCGACATCTTCGCCCTTTTGCAATCTCCCGAGGAGTAAACCGCTTTTTTTTGCTTCGTTGTGATCATAGAGACTCGTCAACGGCGTGGGGATCCGGTAGTTATCAAGAAGGATCCGCGTGCGACGCGTATCCTCCGCCGCAATCAGATGAACCTCCCGTAAAATCCTTATCGCCCGAAGGGAGATGTCTTCTAAGTTTCCTATGGGGGTGGCAACGACGTACAGCGTCCCTGCAGGCGTATGCGCATGATCGTCCGAATGCAACCGCAGTTTTTCGGTGATCATTCCCGGCTCAGGATTCCGCCTCCTCTGGCTTTTATTCCGAACATGAGGAAGTTCTTTCCCCATATCAAGCCCCCTCTCCTAATTATGCAGGTGTGACAAATTGATTGACATATAAAATCCTTATGTGATTTATAGCAGGCGGATATAAAAATTGCCAGCGAAACAGGATTCGTGGGATAGTGTTTTGCCCGGGAATGGCGCTGGGGGATCGTCGATGGAATTTCAGGAAGTGATTTAAATGAAACGGATCCTTATCACCGGCGGTGCCGGCTTCATCGGTTCACATCTGTGCGAACGTCTCCTTCTTGAAGGACATGAGGTTTTGTGTCTTGACAACTTCTTTACCGGCAGCAAGGACAACATCCGCCATCTTTTGGGAAATAAGCATTTTGAATGCATCCGTCACGACATCATCAATCCGATCTATCTGGAAGTGGATCAGATATACAATCTTGCCTGCCCGGCCTCTCCGGTTCATTATCAGTACAATCCCATCAAAACGATCAAAACCAGTGTGATGGGAGCAATCAATACCTTGGGACTCGCCAAAAGGGTAAAGGCAACCCTCCTTCTGGCATCCACCTCGGAGGTGTACGGTGATCCGGAAATCCATCCCCAAAAGGAGGATTACTGGGGACGAGTCAATCCGATCGGGATCAGGAGCTGCTATGATGAGGGGAAGCGTGCGGCTGAATGCCTGATGATGGATTATCGCCGCCAGAACCAGGTTGATGTAAAAATCGCCAGAATTTTCAATACGTATGGACCGCGGATGGCTGTCTCCGATGGACGCGTAGTCAGCAACTTTATCGTTCAGGCCCTCAGGGGAGAAGAGATCACCGTCTATGGTCAGGGAAAACAGACGCGCTCTTTCTGTTATGTAGACGACCTTGTCGAAGGCCTGATCCGGCTGATGAACACAGAGAAGGATTTCGCCGGTCCCGTCAATCTCGGAACCCCGAGGGAATTTACGATCCTGGAACTGGCCGAAATGGTGATCCGGATGACCGGCTCCACCTCTCGGATCGTCTTTTTGCCGCTCCCCCAGGACGACCCTGTGCAGCGACGGCCTGATATCACCTTGGCCCGTGAAAAGATCGATTGGAAGCCCAAGGTGCCGCTTGAGGAAGGGCTGGGAAAGACGATCGCTTATTTTCAACAGATGCTCTGATATTGCCCATTCATGAGGTTGCTATGACTTTCGAAAAGAAGATTCTCTGTATCGGGGCCGGATATGTCGGCGGTCCGACAATGGCCATGATCGCTTACAAATGCCCCGGCTGCCGTGTGACGGTGGTAGATATCAATCCAGAACGGATTGCTGCCTGGAACTCGGACGAGCTTCCCATTTATGAGCCGGGATTGGATAGACTTGTCGCTTCAACGCGCGGCAAAAATCTCTTCTTCAGCACGGATATCGAAGCGGGAATCCGTGAGAATGATATCATTTTTGTCAGTGTGAACACACCGACCAAAACCTTTGGCCTTGGAGCCGGAATGGCTGCAGACCTTCAATACTGGGAAAAGACCGCCCGGCAGATCCTGGAGTTTTCACACTCATCCAAGATCGTCATCGAGAAGAGCACGTTGCCTGTAAAAACCGCCCTGGCCATGGAACGAATCCTCAACTGCCGGGAAAACGGCATCTGTTTTGATGTCCTGTCCAATCCAGAGTTTATGGCCGAAGGAACGGCGGTCCGCGATCTGGAGCAGCCGGACAGGATCCTCATCGGATCAAGGGAAACGGAACGGGGGCTGAAGGCCAGGGAGGTACTCGCAGAGATTTACGCCAATTGGGTCCCGCGCGAGAAGATCCTTACCTCGAATATTTGGAGCAGCGAACTTTCCAAGCTCGTCTCCAATGCCTTTCTTGCCCAGAGAATCTCGTCGATCAACGCCATTTCCGCCCTGTGTGAAAAGGCGGAGGCGGATGTGACCGAGGTCGCCCGCGCCGTTGGCATGGATAGTCGGATCGGTGCCCGCTTTCTTAACGCCAGCATAGGATTCGGCGGATCCTGTTTCCAGAAGGACATCCTGAATCTCGTCTACCTTTGCCGGCATTACGGCCTTGAGGAAATCGCCGATTATTGGGAGAGGGTCATTAAGATCAACCGCTATCAGCAGGAGCGGTTTATCCAAAACATGCTCGGAGCGATGTTCAACACCCTGGCGGGAAAGAAGATCTGTCTATGGGGTTTCGCCTTCAAAGCGAATACGGGCGATACCAGAGAAAGTCCCGCGATCTTCATCGCCCGCAGACTTCTCGAGGAACGGGCTGAGATCATCATCTCCGATCCGCAGGCATTGAAGAACGCCAGAAAGGACCTTTCCGGTCTTGAGGGTGACATCCGTTATGTCGAAGATCCCACGCTTGCCGCAAAAGGCTGCCACGCGATCGCGATCCTAACCGAGTGGGACATATACCGAAATCTGGACTTCCAGGAAATTTACAATGCCATGATGCAGCCCGCCTTCATCTTTGACGGGCGGAATGTCCTGGACCACGGCCGCTGCTTTGCGATCGGCTTCAACGTATATCCTTTGGGGAAGCCTCCTCTGACCCACTTTTGACGGAAGATAACCCGCCCTTTTCCAGAAAAAGGCGGGTTAAAGGAATCCGGCAGACCGTCATTCCTATCCCTTCACATTTACCCGCACGAAAGTTCGAAAGCGTTGCGGATGAGATCGATCCTGGCCCCTATCGGCGAAAGCTTCACCGCCACCACATCGAATCTTGCCGGATGGCGACACAGGTTTCTTTCGGAGAGATAATTGAGTGCTATCCTTGAGATCTTATGCTGTTTTTCCTTACCAACGGCGAGCTGTGGGGCACCATATGTCTCGGTACGTCGGCTTTTGACCTCGGCAAAGACGAGGGTACTGCCCTCCCACGCTACAATATCGATCTCACCGAAGACGCATCGGTAATTGCGCTCAACGATCCTGTAACCGCAATCGGCAAGGTAAGCCGCAGCCAGATCCTCTCCTCTTTGGCCTGTGTCTTTTCTCTTCAGCGACATGGCTTTTTATCGATATGAGAAGTCTGCTTCTTTCAGAACTCCAGTCGTGTATTGGCTCCGGGATCATCGACATCGGAAAGCCGGAAGGTATGACGATGAAGCTTACAGCGCCCGTACTTGAGGATCGCCTCCCGATGCTCCTGTGTTCCGTAACCCTTATTCTGTAGGAAATTGTACTGAGGAAACTGTCGGTGATACATCTCCATGATTCGATCCCTGGAAACCTTTGCCACGATCGATGCCGACGCCACAGAGATGCTCCGGCCATCGCCGCGAACGATCGTTTCCTGGGGAATGGGAACCGCTATTCGATTCAAACCGTCGATGAGGAGATAATCAGGGGAGGGGGAAAGGCTGAGGACCGCCTCCTTCATGGCTGCGAGGGTCGCCTGTAAGATGTTGATTGTATCGATCACCTGCGGCTCAACGACGCCGATGCCGACCGCAATCGCATCCCGCTCTATCACGTCGTAGAGCACTTCCCTCTGTCGTGAGGAAAGCCTTTTCGAATCGTCGATACCGCGACATTCATAATCCGGCGGGAGAATCACAGCGGCGGCAATGACAGGACCCGCCAGAGGCCCGCGGCCCGCCTCGTCTATTCCTGCGATAAACCGACGGCCGCGTTCATGGGCGGCACGCTCAAATGCGCTCATTTCCAGGGCCGCATTCATCACTGCATCTTGCCCCCTGCCTAATGCAACGGTCGCCGCGACAGACCCGAACGCGTTACTTTCCGACTTCTTTGATCCTGGCCTGCTTTCCTCTGAGATTGCGCAGATAATAGAGACGGGACCGTCTCACCTTCCCCCGGGAAACGAGTTCGATGCGATCGATGGCGGGGGAATGGAGCGGAAAGGTCCTTTCCACACCCACCCCATAGGAGATCTTCCGGACCGTAAAATTGGCCCGTACATCATCGCTTCTGCGTCGGATGACGATCCCCTCAAAGGCCTGAATCCTCTGTTTCTGACCCTCTACAATCCGGACAAAGACTTTGATGGTGTCACCCGTTCTGAAATCGGGAATGTCCGCCCGCATCTGTTCCTTTTCCAGCATTTCCATGACATTCATATCTTTAAACTCCTTATGTAATCCTTTACTATAATCTGGTATTGATATATAATTATTACTTTAATTAGTCAGTCAGCCACTCTTTCTCTTGCGCCGACAATTCCACTCCCTTCAACAGGTCGGGTCTTCTTTTCTTCGTCCGCAACAGCGACTCGCGTCGGCGCCACTGCTCGATCTCCCGGTGATTCCCGGAGAGGAGCACTTCAGGAACTTTCCAGCCCCGATATTCCGCCGGTCGCGTGTAGTGGGGGTATTCGAGCAGCCCCATGGAAAAAGAGTCCGCACCTGCGGAATCGCTATTACCCAACACCCCAGGAACCAAGCGGGAAACCGCATCCATCAAAACCATCGCCGGCAGCTCACCACCGGTCAGGATATAGTCACCGATGGAAATCTCGCGGTTGACCAGTTTGGATCGAACCCGCTCATCCACCCCTTCATAATGGCCGCAGACAAGAACCAGTTGTGGATACGCGGCCATTTCCTCCACTATCTTCTGGGTGAATCGCTCACCCTGGGGTGTCAACAGGACGACCGGCACCCGATCCGATATCCTGGAAACGGACAACAGAGCCTTGTCGATCGGCTCTACTTTCATGACCATTCCGCCGCCGCCGCCGTAAGGGGCATCGTCGGTCATACGATGTTTGTCCTCGGTATGATTTCGGATATCGTGCAGCTCGATGGTGAGCAAACCTTTGTCGAGTGCCCTCTTCAGGAGGCTGCACTCGCAAAACGAGGTGAACATCTCCGGGAACACCGTCAAGACGTCAAACCGCATCATGAGTCTGCAAGCCCCTTCAGAAGCCGCACCACTATTGTTTTGCAGCCGATATCGATTTTCCGGACCACATCTTCGATGGCGGGCAGCAGGATCTCCTTTTCGCCGCCTCTGCAGACATAGACATCGTTACTCCCTGTCGGAAAAACAGAGTCGATCCTTCCGAGGATCTGTCCTTCCTCCGTTATGACCTGAAGTCCAATGATCTCACGCCAGTAGTATTGGCCATCAGGGAGTTTCTTCATCTTTTCCAGAGGGATCCAGAGGGATGATCCTACAAGCTTGGAAGCCGCATCCTGATCCTCGATCCCTCCGAATTTCAGAATGAAACATTCTCCTTTGGCCTGTACAGAGCCAAGCGGAAGCTTCACCTTTTCCTGGACCTTCCTGCCAATCCATACCTCGGTAAGATTGTCCAGCACCTCTTGAGATTCAAGATACGAAACAGCCTTCACTCGGCCGGTGAGGCCATGAGAGCGGACAATCCTGCCTATTTCAAGGAGCTCCATGAAAAAATCATTCGATGATTTCAAGAACGGTACGCTTGCGAACCTTGGTAGATGCAGCACTCAGGATGGTTCTCATCGCCTTGGCTGTTCTACCCTGCTTGCCGATAACCTTACCCAGGTCTTCTTTAGCTACCCTCAGTTCAATAACGGAAGTCTGTTCTCCTACAATTTCGGAGACTGTAACCATATCGGGGTTATCCACCAACGCTTGAGCCATGTACTTGATCAAGTCTTTCATCACCCCAACCTCCAGAGTTCCTGAGAAAGTTAAATCCTGATCCCCTTCTTTTCAAGCAGCTGAGATACCGTCAACGTCGGTTTGGCACCCTTCAAAAGCCAATCCCGGACGCGATCCTCTTTCAGGATCACCTCCGCGGGATTCTTCCCGGGATTGTAATTTCCAAGAATTTCCAAGAATTTCCCATCTCTTGGGCACTCGGAATCGGCCACCACCACCCGGTAGCTGGGTTTGCCTTTTGCACCTGTCCGTGTCAACCTCATTCTTACCGCCATCCCGTGTATTGATCACCTCCTGAACAGTAATTTTTTAGATCGGGTAGTATAACATACCTTTTTATTCATGAAAAGGGGAATTTGCCTCTCCTGAGAGATTTTATTCCCCCTTTGGTCATTCGCTTCATCATTTTTCTCATCTCCGAGTAATTCTTCAGCAATCGGTTGACGTCCTGGACCGTTGTCCCGCTTCCTTTTGCTATTCTCTTGCGCCTGCTTCCGTCAATGAGCAGGTGATTCTGGCGTTCCTTTATGGTCATAGAATCGATAATCGCCCCAATGCGGACAAGTTCGCTTTCATCAGGGGCCATTTGATTGAGGGCTTTTATCTTTTTCATTCCAGGAATCATTCCGAGAATATCCTGAATCGATCCCATCTTCCGGATCTGGGTCAATTGCTTGCGAAAATCGGCAAGGGTGAACTCGTTCTTCCGAATCCTCTGTTCCAGTTCCCGCGCGTCCTTCTCATCGGCCACTGCCCTGACCTTTTCCACGAGACTCAGGACATCGCCCATGCCAAGGATACGGGTCGCCATTCGCTCGGGATGAAATACCTCAAGCGCATCGATCTTTTCACCGATCCCCACGAACTTGATGGGTTTACCGATGACCGCCTTCAGAGACAGGGCGGCTCCGCCACGGGCGTCACCGTCCATCTTCGTCATGATCACTCCATCGATTCCCAGAAGTTCATCGAAACGGCCCGCGACATTCACAGCGTCCTGTCCGGTCATGGCGTCCGCAATGAAGAGTATTTCGGATGGGTTGATCAGCTCCTTTATCCTCTTGAGCTCATCCATCATCTGGGCATCGATCGCCAGCCGGCCCGCTGTGTCGACGATGATGACCTCATAGCCGCTGTGCCTGGCCTCCTCAACGGCCTTGACACAAATCGCGACCGGATCCTTCGCTCCCGCCGCATCAAAAACCCCGGCGCCGATCCGCTCCCCGAGCACCTTCAGCTGCTCCATGGCAGCGGGACGATACACGTCCGCCGACACCAGATAGACCTTCTTTCCCTGAGCAGCCACGAGTCGCGCAAGCTTCACGGCAGTGGTCGTTTTTCCGCATCCCTGCAGGCCTGCCAGCATGATCGGCGCCGGAATGCGGCTGCCGAATTTCAATTGACTGCTCACTCCGCCCATGAGTTCAACGAGGCGATCATGGACGATCTTCACTACCTGCTGCCCTGGAGTAATGCTGTCCAGGACCTCTTGCCCTACTGCTCTTTGTCGGATGTCCTCGATAAAATCACGCACTACCCGGAAATTCACGTCGGCCTCAAGGAGTGCCATGCGGATCTCTTTGAGAGCCGACTGGATATTCTCTTCATCCAGCCGTCCCCGTCCCTTCAGCTTTTTGAAGACACCCTCCAGCTTTTCAGTAAGATTCTCGAACATTCTCTGGCTTTATCCCCTTCTTACCGGTCAGTTCCCACTGTTCCCGGAGGTACGAATCACACAGTTCAATCCCCGGATCTTGCCGGCCATCTCACCGGCAGTCTCCTTCGCTTTTTCTCTGCTTTCGAATCCCGGCACGATCACCCGGAACCATGTCCCCTTATGGGAAAGCTCCTTCATCACGATATGGGGTGAAAATCCAAGGTTCTTCAACTTCTTTACCAATTGCTCGGCCTGTTGCTTCTCCCTGTAAGCAGCTGCCTGGATCTCGAAACGTCCCCTGCCGGGCTGATCGGACGATTTCAGCAGGCCGGCCTCTCCGGCCGTCCTCTCTTCCGATGGGGCTTGTTTTACCGGACCGCCGTCATCGGGGGGAGCGGCGGAGCGGGCCTTACTTACAGCGTCGTCAGGGATCGGAGCCGGTCGTTTTGTCTCCGGCAGTGCTGCAGATGGAGCGATCTGCCCGGCAGGGTCCTCGGATTTTTTGTCTTTTACTTCGCCGTTGCGACCTCCAACGGTTGCAGCCCCTTTATCTCCGCCGAGCGTTTCATAAAAAGTCAGGCCAAACTTCTCCTCTTTGACCTCCTGCGCCCCTTTTTCCCCTGCCTTTGTCCGAGCCATCAGCAAGCGGTCACGTATCAGCTCTGTAAGTCCCGAAGAATATCGTTCCGGATAGGCCTCCATATGCTTACCGATGACAACACCGATCAGGAAACTGGAGAAGAGCAGGAGGGACATACCGCAGATAAACAGGAGCAGCCCCAACTTCCCCAACCTGAGTTCAAAGATGCGCCTGTTTTTCGATGCCATGGTCAACGCCGCCGTTACATTTTTTCCGGAGTGGATACCCCCAGCAGGATTAAGGCATTTTTCAACACGGTCATTATGGACTTGACCAGAAAGAGCCTCGCCCGGGTAAGTGTACCATCATCGGAAATGACTTTATATTTATTGTAATAGCTGTGAAAAATCCCCGCCAGGTCGTTCAGATAAAAGGCCAGACGGTGCGGCTCCAGTGTCCGTGCCGCCCCCTCAATGACCTCGGGGAAACCGATGATCGCCTTGATAAGGTCGATCTCCTCTGGCAATTTCAGGAGATCGAGCTGCGCCTCCTCGTAAAGCGGCGTCGTAAATCCCCGGTCGGCAGCCATCCGGATGATGCTGCAGATCCGGGCATAGGCGTACTGGACATAATAGACGGGATTCTCATTAGACTGCCGCTTGGCCACTTCCAGATCGAAATCGAGGTGGCTGTCGGAACGCCGCATGAGAAAATTGTAGCGGGCAGCGTCTTTCCCCACCTCATCGACGACCTGGCGGAGGGTGTCAAACTCACCGGAGCGCGTCGACATCGCTACAGGTTTTCCATCGCGCAGGAGGTTGACCAGCTGAACGAGGATCACCTTCAGGGCGTCTTTCTCATATCCCAGGGCCTGCACGGCAGCCGACATCCGGGGGATATATCCATGGTGGTCGGCTCCCCAGATATCGATGACCGTCTCGAATCCCCGGAGAAACTTGTTCCGGTGATAGGCAATGTCGGCTGCAAAGTAGGTCGGATCTCCATTCTGCCTGACGACAACCCGGTCCTTTTCATCACCAAAGGCGGTTGTACGAAACCAGAGCGCATTCCCTTCACTATAGATGAAGCCTTTCTCCTGGAGCTCTCGGAGGAGCGTCCCCACGCCGTCTTCCCGATAGAGCTCCCGCTCGCTGAAATAGAGGTCGAAAACCACGCCGAAATTCCGAAGGTCCTCCTTGATCCCCTCGAGTATCGCCCCACCTGCATAGCTCGTCAAAAGGGGGATCGCCTCGTCCTCATCCATATCGAGATAGCGTTCCCCATCCCGTTTCAGCAACTCCGCAGCCACGTCCCGGATGTAATCCCCTTTATAACAACCCTCAGGAAATTCCTCGGTCCGTCCCAAAAGCTCCCGATACCGCATGAGAACGGATTTTCCAAGGTTGTTCATCTGGTTTCCGGCGTCGTTGATATAATATTCCCTAAAAACGTCATAGCCGACGGCAGTAAGGATGTTTGCCGTCACATCGCCTACAACAGCGCCCCGGGCGTGGCCGATATGGAGAGGCCCGGTGGGATTGGCGCTGACGAACTCGACCTGAATGCGCCGCCCGTTCCCGAATCCCGCCGCCCCGTAACGGTCACCCTCACCGTCCACGTTTTTCAGGAGCGAAGCCCAGCAGCCTTCCCTGATGAAGAAATTCAGGAATCCCGGGCCGGCAATCTCCACCTTCTCCAGAACATGTCCGGCATCATCGATCCTCTCTGAAAGGATTTTAGCTATTTCACGGGGAGGTTTCTTATGCTGGGAGGCAAGGATCATCGCCACATTGGAGGCGTAATCCCCGTGGCTGGGGTCCTTTGTCCATTCCACATCCAGCCGGGGGAGCCCTGCTTCAGGCAGAAGACCGGCAGCGATGCTTGAGCGAATCGACCTTTCCAAAAGAGCAATCAGAACCTGTTTCATGAACACATTTTCCTTAATATGAAAAAAGTTGGCTTCAAGGCCAACCCTTCGCCTTCCATGGCATTCAATAAGCTTTCACTGATTTTTCGTCCGGAAGGACAGCAGATGACCCTAACTTCCCAGACATGCCTTTTCCGCCGCGTCAATATCCCTGTCTTTGATGGAAAGATCACGCGAAAAATCCGTACAGCGGACACAACCCGACGAATCGGTAACAACACTGAACCTCTTCTGGCAGTTCTCGCGCCACGCGCAGATCATACAGTATTTTTTTTCCGTCTCCACTCCCTTTTTCCTTAGGCCTGTATTTCCGGCAGAAATCGATATTTACCCTATCTTGATCAGGGTTTCAAGTCAAGAATAATGAATGAAAATGTCAGTGACACATGATATGTCCGGTTTAGTAGCACATCATCTGTCCGGTTTTTATAAGGTCACCGTTGGAGGTGACCGATGGGACGGACAGGATTGCTACAGGAGATCCGGAGGATGCG
>Ga0172371_10000440_pt1 | contig 63823 bp, 44 predicted proteins | sample Lak12m_FD_114543 | JGI IMG/M metagenome (GOLD analysis project Ga0172371, IMG submission 114543) | Freshwater microbial communities from Kabuno Bay, South-Kivu, Congo - kab_022012_12m | ecosystem: Environmental > Aquatic > Freshwater > Lake | place: Democratic Republic of the Congo: South-Kivu... | reverse complement strand
CACATTTAACTGTGTATTGATATCATTTGAGCTCAACAACACATCATCAACATATAATTTTACATTATAATCTGATGTTGCATTCTCATCACCAATATTATTTATATCACAAGTTACTGTTACTGCACCAGCAACTGTTGAACTTAAACTAATATCTAAAGCACTTAAATCAACTAATGAATCTGCGCCTACATTTTTATCAATATATTGAGAATCATTATTTGAATTATAATCTGTTCCAGAATATGTTACAACACAGCCTACATTGTAATTATTTGCTTTAGCATCAGGAGTCCAAGTTAATGTTTCAATATGACTATTTCCTGCACTTAAATCAGCAGTAATTGTATTATAATCAACTGTTACGCCATCGACTAATAAATTGATATCATAACTTGATGTTGCACTTGCAGTACCTATATTATACACAGTACAATTTACATCAACACCATGTCCTGCATTCACATCAGCAATTGAGCCTATTGTTGTGTTTAAATCAACATATTTTACATTTGCATTGTTATCAAAGAATTTGTAATTATTTGTTGAATTATAATCTGTTTCCAATGGTACAACAACTAAATTGAAATCAACATCACCCAACATAGTGTTAGGCAACCAGCTAGTATTTAGACGTAATGTTGCACTTGCATTTACATCTTGTAATGTCCAACTCTTAGTTATTGTGTTACTTGTATTTGTATCGCTTATTGCATACAAATAAACATTGAAATCATTAGAATTATAATCCCCTAAATTTGTAACATAAACATTAATATCTAAATTTGTATCGCCATATGTTGGAGTATAGTTACTTAATTGTATTGTGTTTGCAGATACATCTCTATACTTTATACTTGCAAATACACAATTTGAATCATTGTTTGAATTTGCATCTCCAGAATATATTGTTTTTGCACACACATTTATATCGCCTATTGCACTAGCATCAGATATAGTCCAAACATATGATTTGCTTGAAGAGCTACCAAATATTAAATTTCCATCTTCTTGTGATGATATATTTGTTTCTACACTATCTTTAATATAATAATAATTAATATCATATTCTGTACTCAATACATTTGCATCTTCACTAACATTTCTAAATGCAAAAGTAATATTTAGGTCATTACCCCAAACTTGATTTCCACTTATACTTATTCCAGATGCAGCTAAATCAACACTTGATTGACCTAATGGTAAATAATCATTCAGATCATAAAGTGAATTTGTGAAGTGTATAGTATATGGTTCATTACAAATTAATGTTGTTGTATTTACATCTTGACAATTTTGATCTGCCCAATAATTTCCACCAATATATTCGTTGCCTAAAATATTAGTACCTTCTTGAAGAGCTGTGTTTAGATCTAAATCAACAATTGCATCAGTACCTGCATAATTATTCCAATCAGCATTAATATCAATTATATTATTATATATCAAACCAGATAATGTTGCGGGCCATTGAGCACTAGAATCAAAGTTAAATAATCTTCCTACTTGAATATTAGAATTTTGTAAATAAAATCCAACATCTGTATTACTTGCCATTGCTTTAGAAAATAAAAGTGTACTTGTGTTATCCGGAGAAATAATTTCCAAATTAGATACATTGAAATTTTCATCAGGCATAGCAAAAAATATTGCATTTGCTCCTTCTGATAATTCAAATACAGTATTGCCAACAAAATTTAAATCTTCTAAAACCCCATTCCAAACAGAAATTATTGATGTATTTCCAAATAACTCTATATTTGAATTATAAAAATTAACATCTAATTCAGAAGTATCATTTGCACTTACAGATATCTTAAAAATACTTCTTGGCCTATAATCAGAACTAGCAGCATTATTCCACAAAATATTACTATCGATTAATGTAAATGAATTCACATTATAATAAAAGTCAATTAAAGGATCTCCAATTGTATTCTCTGCAATATTTGTACTAGTAGCATCTACAGATAACTTATTTATAGTTACATCGCCAACAGAATATGCAAATTGGAACAACATATCTTCTGCATTTGAACTACTCATTACATTAATTTGAGATTTATAAAAATTCATGTCAAAATCTTCATATGCTGTTTGATTTATGATATAAAATAACTTGTTAGCATATTGATAAACAGTATTATTAATAAAATTCAATCTATCTATTGAAGCTAAATTAATATACATCAGATAGTCTGAACTTTGATTACTATTCATTAAGAAATTACCATCAAATATATTTATTGTATTTAATCTTACTGCATTTGAATTTAAATTAAATACGGCATCAGTAAATGTATTATTATTAGTTTTTTCAATATTTGTACCTGCTAAATTAAATGTTAATGCGTCTTTAGTTAATATCTGTCCATTACCCGGAATTTTAAATAAGTTTGCACCTTGGGTTAAATTAATGTTTGAATCTAAAACATTAATATAGTTCAAATCTAATGTACCAGTAGTTAAACCATAAATTAAAGTCACCAATTTATCTGTTTCAAAGTCAGTATTACAATGTCTAAAAGTTATAGAATTTAAATCAGCATTTAAATCTAATACTATTGATGAATCCCCCCCTCCCTGGATAGTGTAACCATTACAATCTATTGTTAGATTTTGCAAACCCTCAGTTAATGTAAAACAAGTATCCTGCCAGTCTTCTAAATCAAAGCTAAATGTAACATCGCCATCTAAAACACCACAAATACTTCCGGGAATATCTAAAGGTAAATAATCATAATGATTTACATCAGTTGTAAATACATTATAAGGAGTATTACACAAACCATCTCTATCATTATCTGTTTCAGCAGAATTCCAATCTCTACCACAAATATCTGAATAACCATTGTTATCCATATTAGTCCAATAATTGCCTCCTAAATAATCTTTTCTTGCAACATTAGTACCTAATGTCTTAGGGATATTAAAATCTAAATTAAAAGTGCTTAACTCATCATTAATTACAATTTCATTTAATGTATTAGTATCAATAATACCATTATTATAAATTAAACCAGAAATATTTGAATTTGAAGAATCAAACAAAGTATCAATAGTCAATTCTGAGCCATTTAGATTTAAATCAGATATGTAAGAATTTGAAATGTAAAATAATTTATTTGCATCAATATCAAATGTATTTATATCTAATCCGTATATATTTGAATCTACAATATTAAATAAATTATCTGAGATAGAGGATACTCCATTTATATCCCAACCATAAATATTAGAATTATAAATATTGAAATCTATATTTTGTATAACACTACCATCAAATAAAATATCTTGAGAAATATTTGATACATCAATAATTGAATTCACTAAATCGATAGATAAATTGTCTTGAACTACATCAAATATATGGAAACCTAAAAATTCCCCTGAATTTACATTTACATCTAAATTATAAAAATTAATAGCGTCATAATTTAATGGCCTTTGCCAACTATGACCATTATCTAAATATAATACTGCATCATCACCATAATAATCTGCAGATAAGTTATAAATATTTATTTCGCTAATACCTATTGGACTAATAGATACAATTGCATTATTATACCCATAAATATTAGATCCGAAAAAATTTAAATCTAAAGAATCTAGTTTATTAAACCAATTATAAGATAAAAACCCAACAACTGTGCCAACAGTATTAATATCTGAATTAATTATATTAATATTATTAACATCATATGAATATTCATTCCAACCGCTTAATAAATTAATTATACTGCCATTAGTCATGCTAGGAGCATTTACATCCAGATTTGAAATGGTAATTGTATTAATATTTAATCCAGTATTATTCCAAAAATAAAATAAACTCATATCTGAATAATAATTTATTTTTGTGCCACTAAGATCAATATTAAATTCGGACATATTTGTATCAAAAATATAAAACAAATAATGATCAAATCTATTATATATATTTACATTATTGTCAAAATATTTTAGTTCATTCACATCAGAATTATTAGTCATAGATAATAATCTCAAATAATTTCTTGGCCAATCTTCATTAATAACATTACAATTCTTTACTTGGATATAATCTAAACTAGTATTATCTAAATAAATAAAATTACTAATACTCACTGAATCTTCTATAGTATAACCATTACAATCAACTATTAAAAAATTATTGTCGGAATTGACATTAGTTAAGTCAAAACATCGTTCAGTAATATTTACATCATTATCTAAAATAAACTTTCGCCCTAAATTTGCATCAGTTAATAATCCTGGACAACTATTTACTATTGTTGTAGGTATTACATATTCAATTAATGCGCCATAATCATAATAATTTTTATCCGAACCAATTAATTCAACACCAGAATTACATATTCCTGGATATGTTGAACTATTTGCAGAACATAAATTACTACCCTCTAAATCATACCATACATTACCACTAATATATTTTGAATCATCATTTAACCCTAATTGTAATCTCTTTGTTGAATTTGATGAGATACTACTATTCAAATCAGCATTAAATATACTTACGCCTTCAAGATTTATAAAATTATTATCATAATTCCAATCAGTAATTATGTTATTATAAATTAATCCCGAAGTAATATTAGTATCAATTAAATAAATTAATTCATCTAACTCTAAATTTGAATCAACTATATTTAATACAAAATTTGATTCACTATTTCCAACTGTAATTAATGTTTCTGCGTTTACATCCAAATTTGAAATATTTAAATCACCTAATAACCCTTCAAAATACAAAAATTGTCCTGTTCCAGAAGTACCTACATTAAAATGAGAATTATAAAAATTCAAGTCTTTACTATTACCTGCATAAGCAGAATATAATATTATAGTATCATCAATATTTGAATTAATTAAAGATAATTTTGGTATGTCTCCATTTTCACTATAAATTAAACCATATAAACTACTCGTATCAGCATTTAGATCAAATATAGATAATTCATTAATATTTGAATTATCAAAATGGAAACACTCACCACCATATAAATTTAAATCTGAACCGTAAAAATTAACATCAACATCATCATTATTAACATAATTTAACCTAAGAACCCCGCCATTCGTAATAATATTTGAGTTTAATATAGTTATTGCATTTACATCAGAACTAAGAACAATTAATCCTAGTCCTTGAGATATAAAGTTCAAATCATAAAGATTTAATTCTGAAACTGATGATGAATCAAATTCAATTAATTGTCCTAAATTAGATGCTTCAAAATAAGATGTATCTAAATTAAAATCTAATGATTCATTTACTAAAGAATTAATAAACACAAAATATCCGTTGTTTAAATATATATTTGATTCTGATGCAATTATAGTTTCTATATTAGAATCAATATTTAACACTTTTGCATTTAATGCAAATACATTAATATCACAATTATCTAAAGTTATTGAATCTACATTATACCCATTTGTATTTAATAAAATACTTGATTCTGTATTTATATCAATAAAATTATTTCCACAATTTATTTCTAAAGGATTTGTGATATCTTCTTGAAGTTCAAAACAATTGCCGTCAAAACCATCAATATTTGAATCCAATATTATATCTCCAACTGTATTTGCATCATAAATATCCATACAACCAGAGACAGTTATTGAACTAAATTCAGTTAGTGGTAAATAATCATAATATGTATGTGAACCATCACTAATTGTTTTTGTTGTTGTACAAACACCATATCCATTATCTGTACAAGTATCTGATAATCCATTATTATCACTATTTGTCCAATAATTACCACCGATATATGGCGCATTTATGATATTTGTTCCTGATGTTAAAGCAGTATTGAAATCTAAACTATCAAAGTTATAACTATAAGTTGTTAGATTTATCATGTTTACATCATACTGACTAGCACCAGTTTTCTGGAAGTAATTATTAAAAATATGTATATTTGAATCAAATACTGATGATCCCATAGGGAAATAAATTAGTTTATCTTTATATGAAAAACTTGAGTGGAATATATTAAAATTTGTTATTTCTCTTGTTGCAGATGGTACAAAATATAAAACATCATCTAAATTTGTAGCATATATATCATAAACATTTAGGTCATTTAAACTATCGTAACTAAAATCAGCAAACACCTCTATAAAAGAACTATCTGAGCTAGAATTACCAAATATATTTAATCCATGAATAGTTAGATCAGACATTCTTGTATTTAAATAAATATACCTATTTATTCCTGTACTTGAATTATCAATAAAATTTGTATTTACACAATTTACATCTAATGAATAACCCGCACGATATCCAACTAATGCTAATGAAGCACCAGAATTTTGAGTAATATTTGTGTCTACTATATTTAATTGATTTGTTTTTACATTATTTAGATAAATTGCATTCTGAGAACCATTATTTGAATCATAAATATTCATATCCAAACCATAGATATTTATTGTATCTGCATTGAGATCATACAACTGAATTACATTTTGTGGCCCACCAACAGTAGTAAACTTTAATCTAGTGGCTACAAAATTCAAATCAAAAGTACTTACTGCTTCTAAATCTAAATTCATAAATTCGATTCCTGAATTCATAGAAGAAGTTAAATTATATTCATAATATGAATCTATCATATTTATTTTATTTATTCGAGTATATTCACTTTCTGAACCCATTTCACTATATGCAAATATAAAATATGACAGTTGATTAGAATAAGATAAATAGTTCAAATCATAAATATTTAATTCATTAACATCAGAACGATAAAAACTCAATCCAAATCTTGCATTAGAATCAATATAACTCTGTGAGAAATTTAGATCTAATGTTGTTATATCTACAGGTATATCTTCAGCATAAATATAATGTGAATTGTAAGTATTTGAATCAACAGTAATATTTGAATTTATTAAATTTATTTTTTTAACTAAACCAGATATTGTAATAAATTGATAATCATTTATATCTTGTATACTAAAATCACAATTATTTATAGTTAATGTTTGGATATTACCATCAATACTAATAAACCCATCAGAACTATAATTATTATCAATAGTTACTCCTTCTGCACAATTAATATTAACAAAATTATCATCATCATCTGCAGTTATTTTGAAATAACTACTTGCCCAACCAGAAATATTTGAATTTATATTATAATCTGCCCCTACATTTAAATCAATAGATGGATCTAAAATAGTAAAAACTTCTGATGCTACAAGATTATTATCTGCATTCGAATCAGTACCAAAATAATTTATTTCTGCATAAAATTGTAGTGGTACTCCCGGAGGTAATCCCCCTTCAAAATTACTTGAAAATTGTGACATACCATTTTGATCAACATTTAAATCATTATAAACAGTTTCAGTATAAAAATTCAAATAACACATTGTTGGATAACTATTTTCAAAACAAACACTATAAATTAGATTATAATCTTCAATTGCAATTGCTTGACCAATATTTCCATAAATAAAATTAAAATCTACTGATTCCCCTAAAGAATAGGTTGTTTTTGGTAATTGTATTTCAAATGCTTTAAGATCAGGGTATGCAATATATTCTATTAAAGGTAGATAATCATAATAATTTTCATCTGAACCAATTAATTCTATTTCGTCACTACAAATTCCAGGATATGTTGAACTATTTGCAGAACATAAATTACTACCCTCTGAATCCAACCATAAATTTCCTCCTATTGCATTAGAATCATCACTAAACCATTTATGTCTTATACTTGCATTTTGCCCAGAAATAGTATTAAAATCTACTTCAAATTGATCTAATGGAGCATAAACAAAAGTATTTGTTAAATTTGAATCATATATTTGATTATTGTATATTGATCCATTAGTAATATATGAATTTTCATCTAAATATGCAAAAGAATCGATATTCAAATTAGAATCTGTTAATACTAAATTAATAATATTTGAATCATCAAATACAAATACATTTCTATCAGTAGTTAATTCTAAATTAAAAATAGATAAAGTATTTAAACTATTATTTGCCACGCCATCATAGAAATCAAAATAAAAAAATCCATCGCCAGCAGAGCTAATTCTAGAAAAACTAGATCCAAAAAAATTCAAATCTAATGAAGATGTTTGAGCGAAAAATGAAAATAAATTACCATTTAATCTAAAAGAACTATCAAATATATTTATTGTATTCAAATCACACCCAATTAGAGTAAATATCGACATACTACTTAACATGTTCGAAGATAAATTTTGTAATGTAATTGAATCGTAATTTGCATCAATCATATAAAATAACTCTGTAGAAGACATTGTAGACGGTGCAGATAAATTTAAATTATTCAAATCAAAAATTATTGATGAATCATCCAACGTAAATAAATTTATTACGTGCCCATCAAGAATATTTATATCCGAATTATTAAAATCCACATAATTTATATCGGAATTATTTTTTATTGTAAAAATCGCATCAACAGCGTATGGATCCATACTCTCAGTTACAAAATCAAGTATATTAACATTTAAATCTTCAAACATTAAATAATTTGCATCCGTATTATCAAAGATAAATTTTAGATAATTATCTTGAATATTATTTAAATTTGAAAAACTTCCCCCTAATGAAAAATTCAAGTTTGAATCATAAAAATAAATATTATTTATATCAACTGTTGATACATCAACATCAATACCTAAAAAACTATATTGTGTAGTATCAGTTTCTGAAAAATTTAAATCATAAATGTTTAAATATTCCAAATTTGCATCACCAATAGCAAAAATCTCATAATTATATCCGCCAGAAATATTTGAACCAAATAAATTTACGTCTAAATTATAATCTGAAACTTGATATATATTTAATAATGTACTGCTAGAAATAATAACATTTGAATCTAAAATATTAACGTAATTTACATCTCCCTGGATATCAAATACTAGCCCATCTACTACGCTCAAATTGATATCACAATTTTGAATAGTAATAGTATCTAAAGCATTATCATTTGTTTCAAACAAAATAAATTCAACTGTATTTGAAGTAATACTAAATCCATTACAATCTAAAGTAAATGAATTTCCATCACCTGAAACATTTAAATCTAAAAATATATCATTTGAGCTAATAACATCATCCGTCAATGTAAAAGTAGTACCTAAATTTGAATCGTCTAATGAATATGCACTATTTGGAGGGGTATAATCAGAATAAATTAAAGGATAATTATCATAATTTCCTGTACCTATTTCCACATTTAAATCACAAATACCATATGGTTCATCATTATCTGGAATACTTAAAACTGTACAAATATTACTATTACTATCAATGTCCCACCATAAATTTCCACCGGTGTTTGCAACATCATCTGTGATCCATAAATCTCTTTTTGCTGCATTGTCTGTATTTAAAGAAGTATTGAAATCTAAATTAAATGCACCCGCATCAGCATAAACAAATTGTGAACTTTCATCAGCTAGATTAATATCAAATCTATTATTATATATTGCGCCGGATTGAATATTTGAATCTGAATTAATATCAAATAAACCACTTACTTTGAAATAAGAATCTGTAATATTTAAAGAACCAATATTTACATTAGATAAATAAAATAAATTACCATCCCCATTATAATTTACATCTAGATTATAAACATCAAAACTTGTAAAATCATTAAGACCAAAATTATAATCGGTAAATGAAAATATTGTTTTATTATCAGAATTACAACCAGTATTATTTTTAGTTATATTAGTACCATAAAAATTCATGTCTAAATTTCCTGTATTTCCCCCTCCAAAGGTAAAAAATGAGTTACAGTTAATATTTATATCAGAATTAATAAGATTAAAATTATTTACATCAGAACCAATTGAAATTAACAGAGAACTCGTATTAGATGCAAAATTTCTTGTATAATTACTTATTTGAAGAGTATCTATGTTAGAATTGAAATTAATGAATTGAAGATTTTCGCGCACCATATTTAGATCAAAGTAATTTACATCCAATATGTTTGAATTAGTATTTAAAATTATAAATGTACCGTCATTCATATCAATAATTGAATTATTAAAATCAATATGTTCGATTTCTGAATTCCCACTAATTGAAACAAATCCATCTCCTAATCCTGATTCATTAGGCCCAACAAAAGTAGTTATCAATAAATTCAAATCTTCAAATAATAATCTATCTGCAATAACATTATCAAAATAAAATTTTAAATAATTATCTTGCCCTGCTTGAGTAAAGAAAATACCATTCGTACCAAATTCAAAATTTGAATCGTAAACGTAAATATAATTAAAACCAGCATCAGGCAGAATAAAAAATTGGTGGGCATTTGTTAAATTAATATTACAATCTCTGAGAATTAATACATTCAAATCAGAATTATTATCAAAAAAATAAGACATTTCCCCGTTTGTTGGACCATAAACATCATAGCCATTACAATTTATATCAATATAATTTGTTGCTCCTAAACTACTGCTACTAAGATATTGATAATATCCGTAGTAATTTGCAATATTTACATCTTCCGTCAGTACTATTTGTTGGCCCAAATTACTATCATTCAATATAATGTGCCCTTGAGGAGCTTCACCAGCACTAACAAAACTAAAACTTAACAAGCATACTACTAAAAAGATAAACACAAAACTACGATTACTCATATCTACACCTATACTCTGGGTCTAACCCCACTATACTAACGTTCAGATCTGCACTTCTAAACTATAAGATTATGTTATCAGCATTTATAAATCTTACTATATACGCGTGTGCACACACGAAGAAAAAGAAATAAAATAAATAAAATAAAAATTAGTTGAAAATAAATATTAAAAAAGAGAAAGATTAAGGGGTTACTTCTTTAATAAAGTAATACCCAATTCTTCATACTTTTCTTTAACTACTTCAGAAGGAGAGTTTTCCATCATACCTTCAGCAGATTTGTTTTTAGGGAATGCAATTACTTCTCTAATTGAATCTGCATTAACTAAAAGCATTACTAATCTATCTAAACCCAAAGCTAATCCGCCATGTGGAGGAATCCCCGAATTAAATGCATCTAAGAAAAATCCAAAATTAGTTTTGACTTCATTTTCTTTTAAACCTAATAAATCAAATATTTTCTTTTGCATTTCATAATCATATATCCTAATACTTCCGCCACCTAATTCAATACCATTCAAAACAACATCATAAGCTCTACTTTTCATTTCATCTAATGGTAAATTGATGTCATTTGGCTGAGTAAATGGATGATGCATTGACATATATCTTTTTTCTGTTTCACTATATTCGAACATTGGAAAATTATAAACCCACAAAAATTTATCTTCCCCTTTGTTTAATCCCAAAATCTTTGCAATTTCTATCCTTGCATTACCTAATTTTGTATATTCCAAATAAGCATATTCTGATTTTGGCAAATTAATAAAAATTTTGATCTTATTTCCTGATTCTTCAAAAGATACTTCTTTTTGTGATTTCAAATACTCCATTACAGAACTATTTTTATCAGAAATAAAATATACTTTATTGCCTTCTGTTATAAATTCCATACCATATCTTAAATCTGGTTTATCTGAACCATATTTCTTTAATGCTGTATCATAAGGCATTCTATCAAATGGAATTTTTACTGGCTTGCCTTTAAATTTTTCCCAAATTTGTTTTAACAACCCTTCAATAACTTGCATAATATCTTCTTCATTAATAAAAGACATTTCTAAATCCACTTGAGTAAATTCTGGTTGTCTATCTGCTCTTAAATCCTCATCTCTGAAACATTTTGCAATTTGAAAATATCTATTCATTCCAGAAACCATTAATATTTGCTTATACAATTGAGGACTTTGAGGCAAAGCATAAAATTTACCTTTGTTTACTCTTGATGGCACCAAATAATCTCTTGCACCTTCAGGAGTACTTTTTCCTAAAATAGGAGTTTCAATTTCATTAAAACCTAATTCATAAAAATAATCTCTCATCAATTTTGTTATCTGAGATCTCAAAATAATATTTTGCTGTGCTTTTTCAGTTCTCAAATATAAATATCTGTATTTTTGTGTTATTTCTTCAGTAGGATTTAATTCATTAATATTTGAATTTGTAAATGGCAAATTAGCAGCAATAGAATTAATTTTTAATTCTTTTAATTGCAATTCATATTTTGTATTATCATCTTTCTTATGTTTCAATATTCCTTTACAGGTAATACAAGATTCTATTGTTAATTTTTTCGCTTGTTCATTTAGTTCAGGAGTTATTAATACTATCTGAATTTTACCAGATAAATCTCTTAATTCAATAAACCCAATTTTACCCAAAAGTCTTAATGTGTTGACCCAACCATTTAATGTAACTTCTTTTTCTAAATTATCTTGCTTAGATGTTATTTCCTTAATTGTATAATTCATATTCTCACCAAATAATATTTATTAAAATCAAAATTATATTATACATATCTTGCTATTCTCGGCTTAACATTTGCATCTCTAAATCGAGGTTTTGTTTTTTCTTTTGTTTTCAAATTTGCAGCTCTTCTTGAATCAATTCTTTTCAAAAATTGCTTTATTTTCAATTCCAAACCAGCAAAATCTGCTTTTAACAATTCTCTTTGTGTATCTGTTCTAGCTAAATAAATTCTCTTCTGAATCTCTTTTAATTGTAATCTAAGATCTGCCATTGTTTTTCGCTCAACATCAGTCAAATTATCTGAATATAATTTTTTCATTTCATTAAATGTCATATTATCACCAAAGAAATATTTTCTTTTAATTGTAACTAATCTGTCTAATAATAGTAGATATTATATATTTATAAAAGAGCCTTACAATGTAAAAGAATTTCTTCTGATACTCCTTTCTTCTTACCTTCTAAAACAAAATAAACATTATCTTCTTTGATCTTAGGTAAATACTTCCATGTATTTTCAAGTCCGTTATGTTTAACATCATTTAAATATTTTGCAAAATAAGGATAGAATTTTCTAGGGTCTTCGATTTGTCTATTTTGTTTATCTAGTTTACAAAAATCAAATTCTTCACCATAAAATTTAAAATCAGGAAATAGTCTACATATTAATGGCCTTGAATTGTAAATAATACATTGTTTATCTTTCAAAAAAACACAACCATCTTTTTGTTTTAATGCCAAAGATAAAAAAGCAAAATACTTTTTGTTTCCAAAAACAAGCTCTAAATAATCTGTTTTCATGTTTTGTTGGTAAGGAAATAATTCTAAATAGTAATCCAAATACTTAGTCACAAAATCTTTGTAATTCACCTTTAGTTTTCGAGCTATTGCTTTTGCTTCACTAGGAAATAAGTATATCTTATATTTCCTACAACAAAGATCACAACCATTACAAAGATTTATAGTCATACATATTTTGTATGATTTATCTTTATAAATTCTACTATTTAAATATATATTATGGCTACAAATTTAAAAAAAATCAATAAAATATCACAGTGGGCATTATTAGGTCTATTCTTCTTTGGTGCAATAGGTAATTATATTACTGGAGATTCTGCGTCTATGGTTGTTAGTATAATTTCACCAATATTAATATTTTTACCAAACTTATTAAGATTTATTAAAATACCTGTACCAGAAACATATGAATTTATATATTATTTAATTTTAGCAATGATGCTTTTTGTTGGAGATACATTAGGAGTTTATTTACAAAATTATTGGTACGACAAAACAAATCATTTGGTCAGCGGAATTCTTTTTTATTTATTAGGCGTATCAATAATATACAGAAGATTTGGTAGAGAACATATAAAACAAAATTTTTGGAAAATTGCAATATATTCATTCTTCTTTGCAATATTATTAGAGAGTATATGGGAATGGCTAGAATTTAGTGTAGATATTATTTTTGGTACTAATATGATGCAAGATGGATTAAGAGATACTAGCTGGGATATGATTATGACTGTTGTAGGATCATTTATTGCAACATTGTTAATGTACATAAACTTATTTATCAGAAAAATATGGTACATTGATGAATTTATTAAAGAATTAATAAAAGAAAAACATCAAGAAGAAAAACATCCAATGGATTTTTAGATATTTATGAATGAATTTTGGAAAAAAATAAATCTGGCATTAAATAAAATTATGCCATATGTTCTTGTTATTTTACTTGTCCTTATTATCTTAGAATTTAGCATAAAAATTCAAAACCAATTGGTTTTATTAGCATTTGAATTCTTGGATACTATAATTATAGAATTATTTATACTAGATTTAATATTTCTTTACATCAAATCTAAAGACATAAGATTTTTCTTCAAACATTATTGGCTAGATATTATTGCAGTTCTTCCTTTTGGATTAATATTCAGAGTTGCAGATAATTTTTTTAGAATAGGTATTGAAGCAGAAAGATTAGTTGTTGGGCAAAGAATAATTCATGAAGTTTCTAAAAGTGAAAAATTATTAAAACTAGTTTCTGAAGCAGGAAAAGAAATAAGATTATTAAGATTCATTCCAAAAAGTATTGAATGGATTCGAAACACAAACATATATGCAAAATTACATGACTATTTTTATTACAATAAATCCCAATATGAACATATTGGAAAATATGAATATAAAAAGTAATTAATTTAATTCAAAAGTTAATTTTTAATGCCTTAACGTGTGCGAGACACACTATAAATCATCAACAGTGTATACGATTAGAAACATAGGGTTTCAAATCTTTTACAAAGTGTCATAAGATTTTTGCAAACAAAGCCTTAATGACACAGCTCATCTCTTCGACGCCATGTTGACACAGAGTTTGTGATTTTCAAAAAATCACAAACACATGCACTTAAAGCTCATCCTTCAGATGTCATTTAAGTGCTCCTGCCGGGAATTGAACCCAGGTCTCAGGATTGAGAATCCTGAATGATAACCACTACACTACAGGAGCCAGGGCTTTTTAAAAAAGCTTGTGTATCTAATTGAAGACGCAAGGTCTTAAATTTGTTACACATGTGTCAGAACTTTTCTTTAGAAAAAGAATAAGTTTTTGACAATTTCAAAAAGAAACGCTTCGCGATTAAGTAGATATATATTCTTGAGGTAAAGGGTTTATAAAAGTAACATAAAGCAATTAGTTTAATTTATCGTACTAAGGGTATGTTATTTCGTACTGTTTAAAAAGGTTTTGTAGTAAATATAAATATGAATAATTTAGAGGTCTTATTTAATTGGTCCAACTACAATCTATTAAAAGCATTTTTTAATTACGACGCACCATTTTCATTTACCACTTTATTAGAAAAAACTAATATGAGTAAAGATGCATTAAACTCATCATTAAAAACATTGATTAATAATCAATTAATTGAAAGAAGAGTACTAAGCAAAGCAAAATTATATTATCCTCTAATTAATGAAAGATACTTAACATTAAAGAAATTTTATAATTATCAGACTATATTCAATCTAATATCTGATTTAAAACAAGATAACTTAGAAATCTATTTATATGGGTCTTATGCCCAAGGAGAAAACAAAGAAAACAGCGATATAGACTTATTAGTTATTGGTAACAATGATAAAATAGTAAATGAACTTGACAAAAAAACAAAAGTATTAAATAAAGAAATAAATATTATATTTAAAACTTATATCAGTTATACTAAGATGGAAAAAGAAAGTCCATCATTTTATAACAGTATAAATAAAACTAAGATTAGATTGATATGACAATACAAGATTTAATTGAACAAGGATATATATCAAAATTTGAATTCGAAAAGATTGCAATTAATATAGAACTCAATGATTCTAAATATGATTTAGAAAAAGCAAAGAAATCTTTTGAAGAAGATGATTATAAATGGACAATTGTTCAAGCATACTATTCTATGTTTCATATTTGTAGGGCATTATTGTACAAAAATAATTTCAGAGAAAAATCTCATTACGGTTTATTTTTATATATTGAACAATTACACTATCAACAGCTAATTGAAGAAAAATATGTAAACATGTTTAAAGCAGGATTATTTGCAAGACAAGAAGCAAACTATCAAGGAGTCTTTTCAAGAGAAATTGCAGAAAATATTCTTAATTTTGCAATTGAATTCAAAGAATTTGAGAAATATTTGCATGATTAAATAACAAAAAACAAAAAAAGAAGAAAGTGATAAAATCACTTCATTTTAATTCAAATATATACTCTGCCTCAAAATGGCACATGTAGATGGGACTTTTGAGGACGTGTGTCGTACGAAATCATTTTAACTCGATTTCTACGTACACACGATCTGGCATTTCTAACTGCATAACTTTTTTCAAAACTAATTCGTTAGCGTAAATATCAACCATTCTTTTATGAACTCGCATTTGCCATTTTTCATAACTTTCTGTTCCACCACCACAAGGACTTTTTCTTGTAGGTACAACCATTTTTTTAGTAGGCAAATAAATTACACCAGTGTGTTTAATTCCTGATTTTTCAGCAATCTCAATAACGTTCTTTGCAACATTATCTAACAGCTTCATGTCAGGGCTACTTAATTTAACTCTTGCATAGGACGTCATAGAATCACCAAATAAAATATAAAAAAAGGGAAGAATCCCTTTGTCATAATTAATTCTTCACCAATTCAATAATTACACCTGCTGCAACTGTTGATCCCATATCTCTAATTGCAAATCTACCTAATGCAGGATAATCTTTGAAATTTTCTACACATACTGGTTTCAAAGGTTTAACCTTAACAATAGCAGCATCTCCTGCTTTCAAGAATTTAGGGTTTTCTTCTAAAACTGTACCAGTTCTAGGATCTAATTTTTTCAACAATTCAGTTACAGTACAACTTTGTTGTAATGTATGTATGTGGAATACTGGAGTATATCCTGCAGCAATTGCAGTAGGATGTTGTAATACAACAATTTGAGCAGTAAATTCTTTTGCAACTGTTGGAGGATTATTAGCTAAACCAACAACATCACCTTTAGATAAATCTTCTTTAGTCCAACCTCTTACACTAAATCCAATATTATCTCCTGGTTTTGCTTCAGGCATTTGAGTATGATGTGATTCAATACTTCTTATTTCTGCAGGCTTGTTTCCTGGCATAACAACAACTTTATCGTTAGGTCTCATTATTCCAGCTTCAACTCTACCAACAGGAACTAATCCAATACCTTTAATGTTATAAACATCTTCAATAGGTAATCTTAATGGTTTATCAGTTGGCAAACTAGGAGGTTCTATTATATCTAAATGTTCTAACAAAGTTTTCCCTGTGTACCAAGGCATTTTATCAGATTTCTTAGCAATATTATCTCCCATCCAAGCAGATAATGGAATTGGAGTTATATTATCTTCTTTAAATCCAGAACCCATTAATAACTTTTTAGCACCATCAACTACTTCCTTGTATTTTTTTTCATCGTAGTTTACAGCATCCATTTTGTTTACACCAATGAATATTTTTTTAATACCCATTACTTGTGCAATAAATGCGTGTTCTTTAGTTTGAGGCTGAACACCTTCAGGAGCAGCAACAACTAAAACAGCAACATCAGCCTGAGAAGTTCCTTTGATCATGTTCTTAATGAAATCTCTATGGCCTGGTGCATCAATAACTGTAATATCTCTGTGAGCAGTAACTAATTTTTTATAATTAACATCAATAGTTACACCTCTTTCTCTTTCTTCTTTTAAGTTATCCATAAGATATGCGAAAGCGAAAGATCCTTTTCCTCTTGATTCTGCTTCATCTCTTAATTTTTTCATTTCGGTTTCAGGTAACATACCTGAGTCGTACATTAATCTACCAACCATAGTTGATTTACCATGATCTACGTGACCAATGAATACTATATTATAATGACCTTTCTCTTGAGCCATCAAATCCCTCCAAATTTAACATAATTTTTAACATATATGTGTCAAGTATTGATTTATTATATATTCTTGTTGAGTAAAGAATATAAATAGGAACTTAAAGTTCCATATATCTTTATGCATCAGAATAGTATGAAGCATCCTTAGGTTGTGGTTCCATACCTTTTCTTGTTCTTATTTCAGAAACAACTCTAGATTGCATATCTCTAGGCAATGCTTCATAACCAGCATATTCTGCAGTCCATATTGCTTTACCTTGAGTTACTGATCTTGATGCTTGACTGAAACCAATCAATTCTTTAACTGGAGCAATACCAGTTACAATTGTTTCTTCACCTTGAGTTTTAATATCTTCTAATCTTGCTCTTCTGTTTTGCAATTCTTTAGTCATTGCACCTAAATATTCATTAGGGAATGAAATGTACAACTTTTGTTTAGGTTCATAAACAACTGGGCTAGCTTGTAACATAGCACAGAATAAACCTCTGTTAATTGCAGGCAATACTTGAGCAGGACCTCTATGAATAGCATCTTCATGCAAAGTTGCATCATCAATATAAACATACATACCAACAACTTTTTCACCAGCTAATGGACCTTTATCAGTTGTTTCTGTAAATGCTTGTATTAATAATTCTTTTACTTCCAATAATTGAACAATACCACGAGTTCTATTAATTAACATACAACCGTTGTTGATTGCCCAAACATTTTTTGCAGTATCTCTTGCAACACCAATAGATATTAATTTCTGAACCTTTTCTTCATCTTTACCTTCTCTTATTTTTCCAGTTATTTTTGTATCAACTAACTTTTCATAAAAGTCAGCAACCATAGGTTCAACAATTATTTTGAATTTGTTGTGCTTGTTTGGTGTTTTTGCTTCTACAATTGGAGAAGTTTTTTGTATTGCTTCTTGATAAACAACAATTGGTGGTGATACTTTAATTTCTACACCATTATCATGTGAGATTCTGTATTGAACAATTTCTAAATGTAATTCTCCCATTCCTGAAATTAATATTTCACCAGTTGTTTGGTTTAATTCAGTTCTTACGTTTGGATCTTCTTTAACTAATTGTTTTAATACTTCAATTAATTTAGGTAAGTCCTTTGGATTTTTTGGTTCAACTGACATTGTTATTACTGGTTCTGCTTTTGACATGAAATTTTCAAATTCTTTAATTGGTTCTTCAGCAATTGTTTCACCAGCATAAGTTTCTTTTGCACCAATAATTGATGCGATGTTACCAGCAGATATTTCATCAACTAAAACTCTTTCAGCACCCATGTATAATGCAACTTGTTGTACTTTGATTGTTTTTTGTGTTCCTACTAAATACAAATCTTTTCCTCTTGTTATTTTTCCAGAATAAATTCTACCTGTTGCAACATCTCCTGCGTGGATATCATGTACTAAATCAGTAACCATCATCGATACAGGACCTTTTTGATCACAAGCTAACATTGCTTTACCATAATTGCTTTCTAAATCTCCACCCCATATATGTGAGATTCTATATTTTTGTGCTTCTAATGGACTTGGTAATTGTTTAATTACAACATCAATTAATACTTTGTTAATTGGTGTTTTTTTAGATAATGTCTTTTGATCTCCAGCTTTACAAAAATCATAAACATCTTTGAATGTAATTCCTAATTCTTTAATAGATTGGAAACTCAATGCCCAATTATTAAATCCAGAACCAAAAGCAACAGAACCATCTTGAACACTTACATTCCATTTTCCAGTAAATTCTTCAGGACAATATTTATTTATTACAACATTAACTTCGTTGATTACTTCAATAAATCTTTTTTGCATATCTTCTGGTGTTACTTTTAATTCGTTTACTAATCGATCAACTTTATTCAAAAATAAAACCGGTTTAACATATTCTTTTAATGCTTGTCTAATTACTGTTTCAGTTTGTGGCATTACACCTTCAACAACATCAACAACAACAATTACACCATCAACTGCTCGCATTGCTCTTATTACATCTCCACCGAAGTCTACGTGACCAGGAGTATCAATTAGATTAATTAAATATTCTTCATTATTTGGTGCTTTATATACTAATGAAATATTTGAGGCATTAATTGTAATTCCTCTTTCTTGTTCCAATGCATATGAATCCATGAAACATTGTTTACCAGCTAATTCTTCTGATATTACACCAGATGCAGCAATTAGATTATCAGATAAAGTTGTTTTACCATGATCAATATGTGCAACTATTCCCAAATTTCTAATATGTGTCTGCCTAGACATCATTTCAACTGCCTTGTTTGCAACTTCTTCTTTACGTGCCATACTCACTCACCATTAATTCAAAATAAATTTTAAATATAAAAATTCTAAAAAGAATAATTAAAAATGATAACAAAAAGAATAAAAAAAATAAAGAAAAGAAAATTCTTTTCGTTTATCTGCTTGATTTTGCAATTCTTTCAAGTTCATCTTTTCTTTTGATTGAATAACTTTTCTGATCTTTTGATGCTGCTAAAATTATTTCATCAGCTAATGCATCTCCAAAAGTTATTTTTTTGTTAAATGTATTTGCAAATACTGCCAATACTATATTTTTTATTGCTTCATCTAATTTTTTTATTGGTGCAACATCAACTGATTCTGCACTTGCAACTCCACCTTTAGTAATTCTTGTTACATCTTCGTTTGGTGTTGAGTGTTCTAATGCATCAATAAAAACTTGTATTGGATTTTTGCCAGTTTTTTTGTTAATTATTTCAAATGCCTCATCAACTGCTTTTAATGCAATTAATTTCTTTCCACAGTTTAATCTACCTCTGTAGAATTTTCCACCTAACTTTTTCTTACCTTGTCCAGATCTCATTAATTTGTTAATTAATCTTTCAACAATATTAATTCTTTCTTTTGGTTTGCCATTTGATATTGCAGTTCCAAAAGTATGCATAGATAATTTATTTTCTAAAGTGACGTAGGGTATTAATCCAGCATCTTTTATTTTAACATCATTAGCATCCCATTTTCCAAATACTTTCATTATAATCACCAAAAATTAATTTTTACCTTTTAGCTTTTTCTTTTTTACCTTTTCTTAACATTTCTAAAGATATACCATTTACTTTTTCAACTTTATATGACACACCCCATAAATCTCCTTTAGGGCCGCCTTTTGAACCATTGATTCCAGATACAGTAACTTCATCATGCTGATCAATTTGTTTTATTGCACCATCTTTTGGGGCTAATGCAGTTACTTTAATACCATTACTCAACTGAACTCTCACACACTTTCTTAGTCCTGAGTTAGGCTGTTTAGCTTCAACAGTTCTTTTTAATAATACAATACCTGATTTCATAGGCGCTCCTTCCATAGGGTCCTTTAAATTACCAGTATCTCTCTTCCATTTTTTCATAAATTTTGCTGATTTTTTTTGCCATTTCTTTTTATCTTTTAACATTTTTCTAGCTGCAAATTCACCATTACTCATTATCATCACTCAACATATATATTATCAAAATAAACAGGTTACTTTTTAGGAAAAAGTATATAATATAGGCAGTTTCCGTTTAAAAATGTACCTGTCTTTTGCATTTATCACTTTAATTCTGCCAATACCTTAGATTTTCCTTCATCAATTACTGATACTGCGCTTACAGGATAAGCCAATCCAATAACCTTCCCTAATTCTAAAGGTATATGTTCAACAAGAACAAAAGGGATCTTTTCTAAAGTACAAAAATGCTTTAATCTTACTTTATCTTCAGCTTTAGCAGAATTTACCATTACTACTGCTTTAGAATTTCCAAATAAAACACTTTTCTCAGTATCTTTTATACCTATTTCTAGTTTTCCGGTTTTAAATGCTCTTTTTAACTCAACATCAACACTCATTTTATTCACCTTTCAAATAATATACTTTTCTATTAATAATCATTTTTTATCTTCTTGCGTTAAAACGGCATCTTTTTGAGATGAGCTTTTAACGTCCTGTGATGGTTTTGAAGCTTTTGATTCTAAACCTTCACTGGCTTTTGGTATCTTAGTAAAATCCATTTCTAAGTTTACTCTACCAACACCAATGTTAATAGGTAAACCAGCCATTACATTTTCAACAACACCTTCAAAGTCTTCTTCTTCACCATAAAGTGCAGAATTGAATAATACTTTTTCAGTTTGTTCAAATGCAGCTCTTGCAAATGGACTTTTCTTTGTACTAACAATACCTGTTCTTACAACACCTTGAACTTCACCTTCATAACACATTGAATCTACCAATAACAATATGTGTCTTAAGTCAATACCAATACCAGATTTTTTATAAACTTCAGCAATTTCTCTTACTAATAATTCTCTTGCTGCTTCAATACCAAATACTTTATGTATTTCAAATATATCATTAGTATATGATCTGTAAACATCAACAAAATCTAAATTAGTAACATCTTTCAAATTTGATCCTTGTGTTTTTATTACAAATTCGCCAAATTCTTCAGTAACTATTGCATCAGTTATACCTACAACACCAATAAATCCCATTTCTTGTAATTTATTAAAATATTTTCTAACTGTTAATAAAGTTTGATCTTTAAATGTAATTTCAAAACCATCATCAATATCTTGGATTATACTTAATTTCAAAATACTTTTTAATGTTTTATGTAAATCTTCTTTTTTCAAATTATATTCGTGCAAAACTTTTGGATCATAAGTCACAGTAATTTTTGCTTTACTTAAATCTTCTTTTATTGTAACTAAATCAGATAATTTTTTGTATATTAATTGTTTCAAATAATTATCTAAACTATTTTTATCTGTTTTAAAACCATCACGAATATAAATTGTCATAATAGGATATTTTGTTTTATTTCGCGCATCAACCAATTCTTCCAATCTTTTTATTCCAGAACCTACTGATACTTCAATTGCACCCGCTAGATGCTTTGTTCTTAAAGTCATCTGAGTTGCGGGTTCACACATACTATGTGCAGCAACAATCCCAATAGGCTCATATACTGGTACTTTATTCTCATCATAATATTCAGTACATGCTTCAATAAATTTTTCTTTTTTCTTTCCTGTCAAATTATTTTTCTCACAGAAATTATTTATTGTTTTTACAATGTGTTCTGGTAATTCTGACATGCTCCTCAACCATCCATAATTATAATCAATTTATTTTTTCCAATAGATTCTTCATTCGTGATTCTGTAAATAATACTCCTCTATGTGTTTTTGATGTATAACATCCATCATCACCATAAATATATTGTATTATTTTATCATCTACAGTTCTTACACTTTTATCTGGCAATACAATTATATCTCTTAATGCATTTGATACTCTTCTATACAAGTAACCTGATACTTTTGTTGCAACAGCAGTATCAACTTCACCTTCTCTACTACCCATACCGTGGAAGAATGCTTCTCTTGGAGATAATCCTTTGTAAAAATTCTTTGTAATGAATCCACGAGCTAAAGCGCCTTCATCTCCTTTTTTGTATGTTGGCAATACTCTACCATAAAATCCTCTAGAAGGTCTTTTTTCTCTTACTGCTACTTGTCCCCATAAACCACAAACATTTGTTAAGTTTACTGCAGAACCTTTGGCACCAGATAATGCTAATACTAATGCACTATATTTTGGATCACTATTAAATAATTCACCAATTTTATTATTCAAAATATATTTTTCGATATCATCTTTACACGCACCAGCACTTTTAAGCATATAAAATTCAAATGATTCTTTTATATTTTTTCCAGGAACTTTTTCTAATTTTCCTTCTTTATATTTCTTTTCATAAGTTCTTGTTTCTTTAAAGAATTCATCTAATTTACTTTCTTTGAAACCATCAAAACTTACTGGTAAATCATAATCATTTAATCCTAAACTTAATCCATATCTTGTTGCAACATCAGCAGTTATTATTCCAATTTTATTGTAAAAATCAATTACTGCATCTGGGCCGTGTTTATCATGTATTTCTTGAACAATCTTTGCACCTTTCTTACCTACACCACAAACACCAAAACAACCTGATTTTAATTGTCCATTCTCAATTACAACTGACAAATCTTTTTTGATTGTTTTGTAAACTGGATTTTCTGGAGAAATTGATTTTAATATTCCATTTATTTCTGCACTATCAAAAGTTAAATTTATATCTTTTGGTAAACATGCACTAAATATTGCTTTTCCAGAATACATATCTCCACAATCAGGACTCGGTATTTCATCTAAGCCAATTAATTGGAAATAATACATTGCTAAATCTTTTGGTATTTTCATTTCCATAAATGTTAACATGAATGTTCCTGCAATAGTATCTTCCATTAATACAATTACTGGATCACCATTTCTTGGTGAAATTATATTTTCTTTTAATGACATTAATTCTTTAGTTTCCATTATTCCTTCAGGAGTTTGAGGAACATGTACGTTCATTTCATCTCCATCGAAATCTGCGTTATATGGCTGAGTTGCACTACCATTAATTCTAAATGAATTTCCATTTGTAACCTTAACTTTGTGTGCCATTATTGAACCTTTATGTAATGTTGGTTGTCTGTTGAATAATACTAAATCACCATCAATCAAACTACGTTCAACAGTGTATTTAGGAGCCAATTCTTCATACAATTGATCTCTTAATTCAGCACTTACTTTTTTCTTTGAACCATCTGGTCTTATGACATATTTTATTGTTTCTTTATTTTTCAACATGTCTTTATATAATTCTAAATTGTGTTCAGTAACTTTATCTTTTATTGTTAATGTACTTGCTAATTCTTTTGGTATTCCAATTTCATCAACACCAATAAACATATCCGGAGTAACTGTAGTTCTTGCAGCATAATTTACTCTTTTACCCATTAGATTATTTCTAATTAATCCACCTTTACCTTTTATTCTTTGGATTATTGTTTTTAATGGTCTTCCAGATCTATGTTTTGCTGGAGGTACACCAGGGCTGTTGTTATTAATGTAAGTTGTAATATTGTATTGCAATAACATCCACAAATCTTCAATAATTAATTGAGGAGTACCTGCATTTATGTTATCTCTTAATCTATTGTTTACTGTAACAATATCTGATAATTTATATGTTAAATCATCTTCTGATTTTAATCCATTATCTAATGTAATTGGTGGGTGAACATTTACTGGAGGTATTGGTAATACAGTTAATATAAACCACTCTGGTCTAACATTTTTCAAACCAATTTTATCTAAATCTTGATTTGGTATTTTTACAAACCATTCTCTGATTTGATTAGGGAATAATCTAGTCATTTTATCTTCTTGTGTTTCTGGATCTTTTTCAACAGTATAAAAATTTGTTGGCGGATCTAATTTAATATTTATTTTTGGAGCACTACAATATGGACAAGTTGTTTTAGATTTTACTTTTATCAATATTAATCTGTGTAATTCTTCAGGATCTAATGTTTTTGATTTCATTGATTCTATTTCTGCATCAGAAAATAATAATTTACCACATGACTTACAAGTTGTATTTACTAAGAATTCAACTTTCTTGAAAAATCCAACATGTATTACAGGTCTAACTAATTCTAATCTTCCAAAATGTCCAACACATTTCTCAACAGTTTGACCACAAGTTTTACATCTTCGTCCTCTATCAGCAACACCCAAATGTGGATCCATTAGACCTCCTTCAATAGGAAATCCATCTTTATCATACAAATCAGGAGTTTTTATTTCAATAACTGACATTTTTCTAATTTGTTCTGGCGAATAAACACCTAACTTTAATGCTCCAATTCTCTTAAACATATGCTCACCAAACCATCAATAATTATGCCATCTCTTTAATCTTTATTTTTGGATATATTGCTATTGATTTTAATTCATCTAAAAATAATTTGAATGAATAAGGCATTGATACTTCAATTACATTATAACCATTACAACTAGGACAATATAATTTTCCTTGTACTTTATCATCAATTGCAACAATTCCACAATCACTACATACAGGTAATACTACTTTATCTGAATCTTCAACTAATTTTTCATTTAATAGCATTGCTGCACCATAACCAACTAAACAATCAGATTCCATTTCACCGAACTTCAGTCCACCTTCTTTTTCTTTTCCTTCAGTTGGTTGTCTTGTTAATAATTGTACAGGACCTCTAGCTCTTGCTTGCATTTTATTTTTTACCATATGGTATAATCTTCTGTATGCAATAACACCAGTATAAATTTCACCGTGTATTAATTGACCAGTAGTACCATCATAAAATGTTTCATAACCATCAGGTCTGAAACCATTATCTAATAATACTTTTCTTATATCTTCAATAGGTTCATTTGAAAACGCAGTACCATCAACTTCTTTTCCTCTGATACATGCAGTTTTACCACCTAATGCTTCTAATAAATCTCCAATAGTCATTCTTGATGAAATTGAAGTTGGATTTAATAATAAATCAGGAACTATACCTGTTACACTAATTGGCATATCAACTTCTTCAGCTAATAATCCTACAACACCTTTTTGTCCGTGTTTAGTTGAAAATTTATCTCCATTTTCAGGTATTCTTTGAGTTCTTACTTTTACTTTTAATAAACGTTCATTTCCAGAACTAGAAATAAATACTTTATCAATATAACCATCAGTATTTTTCTTTATGAAAAATGATTTATCTTCATATTTATCTTCAACTAATCCTAATGCCGGCAAACTATCCATAAATCTAGGTGGTGCAATTTTTGCAATTAAAACAGTATCTCTATCAACATAGCTTTCTGTTTCAGGTAATGCATCTCCACCAATTATTTTGTATGCGTCCAATCCCAAAAATCCTTTTGTTTCTTCATTAGGTATTGAAAATATTTCTTTTTGTCCACCTGGATAAGTAACTTCTCTTTCAGTATAAGTTCTATAATATGATGCTCTTCCTAATCCTCTTTGAACTGCGCCTTTATTTATTACAATTGCATCTTGAGTATTGTAACCAAAATAAGGCATTATTGCAACAACAAAATTCTGAACAAAAGGTCTTTCATCTACACCTACGATATCAGATATTCTTGTTTTTACTAATTGTGTTTGAGGATAATACAAATTATAATATTCAGTATCAGTTCTTAATGAATGATTTGGGCCTACAAAACCAATACCTTGTTTACACATTTTTGCCCCGTGCAATGCTTTAGTTCCTAAATTGTGTTCAACAAAAGGAGTTAAAGAAGTAACAAAACTGTATATACTTGCTGATTCCATTTCTACATGAGTATTTTCTTTTGATGAATGATCTAAATTTGTTGCAACTAAAAGATCATCTTCTTCATCACAATCAACATATTCAATAATTCCTTTTTTTAATAAATCATCAAATTTTATTTTTCCATTTTGAATCTGATTAATATGTTCTTGAGTTAATAATACTTTACCATCTTTCATTGTTAATATTGGTCTTTGTAATCTTCCTGCACCAGTGTTAATATATACTTCATTAGTATCTTCTTTGTAACCAACATTAATTAAAGAATCTAATTGACCATGTCTTCTTAAATCTTTTAAACTTGAAATTAACTCATCTGGATTTACATGGAACCCAATTAATTTACCATCTAAATATACTTTAGCTTTATTCTCAGACATAAAAATCACCAAATCATTTCTCACTTACATTTAGCTTTCTCAATAATGGTTCTAGGTCCTGGCCATCATAATCAGTAGTTACTCTTGTCATTATTGCTAAATTTTTAATTAAACCACAGTTTGGACCATCTGGTGTTTCAATTGGGCAAACTCTACCCCATGCAGTACCATGAACTGATCTAGCTTCATAATTTTCTCTTGAGCTATCTAAAGTAGATTTTATTTTTCTTGATTCAATTAATGGATTCATCCAATTATATCTTGTAAAGAATGAACTTACACCAGTTAATTTTCCAGCCCAAGTTCCTGTTGCCATTCCAAACATTATTCTATCAGTAATAACATCAGGTCTAATAATTGTATTAATTTTTAATCTTCTTCTTCTAACAATATTTCTATCAATTTGGAATTTGATATCATTTACAAAATAATTAAATGCTTGCATGAATTCTCTTTCTAATAATTTACCAGATAATTCAATTCTTTTATTATGGTAACTATCTCTATCATCTTCTTCTCTTTTACCATAAGCTAATTCAATTGCTCTTTGTGCCATTCCAATTAAATAGTAAATTTTTAATGTTCTTTTATCTTCGCTTTGACCAATATGAGGTAATAAAAAGTTATCAATTATTTCATATGTTCTCTTTAATCGATAAGCTAATATCTGCCCTGGGGCAACATATTTTCCAATTTGATCTAAAGCTTCTTCTTCACTTTCTAAATTTAATCTTGAAAAATTTAATAATACATCATTTTGTACTTCAGGAACATCTTCAAATGCATTTACAAATTCTTCTTTTGCTTTGAATCCTAATGCTCTTAATAATACAAAGAATTTTAATTTTTTAGGACTTGATGGAAAACTTATTTCTAATATTCCATTTGGGTTTCTTACTAATCTTACTTTACCTTTAAAAGCACCTCTAGTTGATAACACTTCTGAAACTGCTTTATTACCATCTAAAGAAACCATTATTTTATCTGATGCCAATACTTCTTGGTTTACTAATATTTTCTCAACACCATTAATAACAAAGTAACCACCCATATCTTTTGGGTCTTCACCAGATTTTACTAAATCTTCATCTTTCAAACCATAAAGATTACATAATTTTGATTTAACCATTACAGGTAATTCACCTATAGTTGTTCTTTTAGTATCTTGTAAAACCCCTTTTCTGTATAATTCAATATCTGCAAACAAAGGAGCACAATAAGTTTTATCTCTTAATCTTGCTTCCATAGGAAAATAATCTGTTCTTCTTGAGCCATCTTCTTCAACTAATTGTGGTTTCAGAATTTGAACATTATTTAATTTAACTTCAACATCTTCAACTCTAGACAATATACTTGCATTGTCCATAATTATTTTTGGTACTTTTTCAAATATGAACTGATTATAAGAATCTATATTTTGCTGAATAGCATTATTTTCCTTATAATATGCCTTAATTAATTCCCAACCTGCCTGCATCAAATCACCAATTAAATTACGACTCTATAGTAAGAAAGCTGATCACCATAAACTGATCGTCTTTCAATTTTAACGATATCCCCTGATTTAGGTTTAAATTGTGCTATTGCAGGATCTGAACTTTTAATCATAGGTAATTCGTTTTTTGTTATTTTATATGCTTTTAACAATACTTCTTCTTCATCTTTCGTCAAAATTAGATGTTTAGGTACCAAGAAGTGACGAGTAATATCAAAATTTGCCAAGGTTAACCCTCCACACTAGTGAGTAGAAAATAGTTATTATATATTTAGGTACAGCAAACATATATAAAGGTTCCCTCAAAAAATCAATATTTTTATAAAAACATAGCTATTTTTGATATCCAAAGCTTTTTAAATAAAATATATTATTTTATCTATGGCAAATCGATTAAGAGAATTTGTTGCAAATAGAGTTAATGCAGTAAAAGAAGCAACAAGACAACGTTTACGTTATAGGCACCTTGCGGGAGCATCTACTTTTGGAATTAGGCATGTTGTTGAACAATTAGAAAAAGCTGAACCTCTTTTGAAACAAAAAAGTTCTAATTTAATAAGAAATGGAAGATCTACAACAATTACTGTTGAGAACCAAAAAAGGCAACTGCATACTTTAACAGGATTAGAAGCTGAACAATACAGATACAAAAGATTGTTAGAAATAAAAAAAGCTAAAGAAGTTGAGAGGCCTGCATTAAACACAACAATAGATCTAATAAAACCTTTGCTTAACGCGCTAATAAAAAATTATTTTCCTGATTTTAATTTATATGATAGCACAAAAAGAGAAATTATTTATAGAATTCATACAGCAATAAAAAAATCATCTAGTTCTATTTATAGTGACAGAAATGTTGAAGTAATATTTAAATACAAAAATGGCATATTAACTATGACGCCTATTGTTAAAGGAGTTGCACAGAATCTAATCAGAGTAACAGTTACTACAAATGATATTGTAGCAATAAGAAAATATATAGATAATTTTTTCACACCACTATATTCACAGGTCGAACAATACAAAAAAGATAGATTTTATGACAAAGAATTTGAAGTTGCAGAAACCACAAATTAAAATTAATTTATAATTTTAACATATACTTGTCGATTTTCTTTTTTGCTTTTTCTCGTTCTTCATGATGCTTTTTCAAAAATGTTTTTAATTTCTCACAAGTTATTTGTTTTAATTCTCCAGATAATAATTTTCCGCTCTTGTAATCATCATAAATATTTTTTAATTTTTTATCATCTGGTTCTAATCCATATCTCAAAAATTGATATGCAACATCAACATCTGGATTTCCCCCTTTCTTTCTGTGTTCTTCTAAAGTTACTTGTCCTCCAGAGAATGCATATTTTTTTATTTTTCTTTCAGCATCTTCTGGGCTATCAGTTAAAGCAACAAATGATGTAGGATCACTTGATGACATTTTATCTTTTGAAAGTCCTGGCATAAAAACATGATATGTTGAACTTAATTGAATAAAATTAAATTCTTTTATTCTTTGTGAAATATCTCTTGCTAATCTTATGTGTGGATCTTGATCTGTTCCAACAGGAATTAATGTTGGTATTGGACCATTTAATTCAGGTAATTGACAATGCAACATATCAGATGCTTGCAACAAAGAAGCAGTCATTTTTCCAGGAGTTATTTCTCCATATACTGCTTTGAATTCATTGAATGTTGCATGCTTAGCTAACATCCCGGCTAACTTATAATATGCATTTGATTTTTTGTAATCATTTGATCTTGCACTTTGGAAATAGAAATCACATTTATTTAAATCTAAACCCATTGCAACATAGTTTGTTAAATAATCATTTACTGCATTTTCATGCAATTGTTTCATTGTTAAATCTCTTGCATTATATGCTTCAATATCAGCAACAGTAACATAAACTTTTGCGCCTAAGTTTTGGTAAAATATAACTTGATCCATTAATAATTTATGGCCAAAATGCATTTTTCCTGTTGGCATTAAGCCAGTCATCATTGCAAATGGTTTTTTGTTTTTTATTGCATCGTTTATTCTGTTGAAATCTCTATGTGCAAATATTATTCCTCTTCGATAATGAATAAATTCTTCCAATTGTTTTGGAACCTCTTTGAATTTTTGCAAACCAAATTCTTGAATTAATCTATCATAATCAATATTTCCTTTAACTTCCCACGGAGTTACTTTAAATGCCATAAAATCACCACATCATTCCAATAACCATTTCCAAATTGATTTAACATAAATTGTTTTTTTATCTATAATAAACTTATCTTCATTATTATATGTTATTATTGTACCGGTATTTAAATTAAATTTTGACATAGCTGATAACAACCCATTTACTTCGCGATCATAATTGTCTTTGTTCAAATCATAACATACTTGAATTGCCATATCGATTTTAGTTTTATTTTTTATCATAAAATCACATTCTACATTGTCTTTGTAATAATATATATTCTTATGATCTTGTTTTAGTTTTAAAAAAACAACATTTTCTAATAATCTACCTTTGTCTTGTGAAAATGATTTTGAATTACAATTTATCATTCCTAAGTCTATTGAATAAATTTTCTTTGGAGAATTCTGTTGTTTTTTTATAGAATAATCAAAACAAGGTATTGAAAAAAACAAATAACTGTCTTCCAAATATTTTATAAAAGATATAACACTATTTACTGACCCTAAATTCAACATTTTTTTTAGATTATTGTAACTGAATTCTTTTCCAATATTACTCATTAAATATAATGATAACTCCTCTAAAGCATTTGATTCTTTTATATTATACCTAACAACAATATCTCTATACAATATATCTTTTAATAATTGTTGTAATATTTCAATTCTATCATACTTAAGATATTCTGGAAATCCTCCTAACTTAAAATATGAATCAAATGATTGTTTACTTTGTTTTAATTTCTTATATTTCAAAAATTCATTAAAGTCAAATGGATATAATTCCATCACTAAATGCCTACCAGTTAATTTTGTTCCCAATTCTTTACTTAATAAAGATGCATTTGAACCTGTTATTAAAAACTTCTTTTTTTTATCTAACATTTCTCTAACAAATATTTCCCAATTATTAACGTTTTGTATTTCATCAAATATATAATAATCTGAATTACCATATAATTCAACAAATACTTCTGTTAATTTTGTAAAGTCTGAAACATCAAAATTTGTTAGTCTAGTATCTTCAAAATTTAAATAATAATAATTTTTTAATTTTGCTAAAGCTTGCTTTAATAAAGTACTTTTACCACATCTTCTAATACCAGATATTATTGTGGCAAAAGGTAAAGATATATCTAAATCACTTAGTTTCTCTCTAGATATACCTACACTTAACTTCTCTAGGTCTTGCCTTTGAGCAATCACTACTTCTTTTAGTACTTCTTTCAAAATCATAATAATATATCCTATTAGTTATTTATAAAGGTTTTCATTGGCAGTGAAAACCTCTGTTCATTGGCAGTGAAAACTATGCTTAGTGGGAACCCAGGGATTTGAACCCTGATTTTATGGTCTGGAGCCACATGTAATACCGGATTATACTAAGTTCCCTCAAGGCATTTAGTTACAAATAATAAGAAATTAGATTTAAGAGTTTTTAAAGTAGTGTAACAGAAAAATTAGAATTAATAAAAATAAATTTTAAACTAGAATTATTGATAATACTTCTCTACTTCTTTAACATAGTTTAAGATGTAAAGAATAATGCCTCGAGCATCAAAGTATTGGGTGTTGATAATTAGATCAAAAGGCTCTAAGTCTTTAGTAACATCAAATGTGTAATTTGTCAAATATATTTTTCTTGTATCAGTATCTTTCTTCTTAACTGCTACTTTTGCATCATCTTCTTTTAATTTGTCTCTTAGCATAATTCTGCTGGCTCTTATTCCAAATGGGCATTTCAAATAAATTCTTAATGCGGGCTCATTATACAACCAAGGCATAGTCCAGGAATCAATAACAAAGTTTTCTTTTTTATCAACAATATCTAAAAGATATTTATCATATTTTTCATCAATATCACTAGTTAATCTTTTATCATTAAATTCCAAACCATCTTTGTGAGTCCAAAAACCTTTTTTGTCATGATCCAAACCTGCAAATTTTCTAAATAATTTAGAACTAGAAATATATTCATAATCCATAGCTTCGGCAATAGCTTTTGCAATTGTTGATTTTCCTGTACCAGTCAATCCACAAATCATAACTTTCATTTTATCACACAATTTTATTTGAATTGTTTTACTTTTTTTAATTCTTGAGTAACTGCATTTGCTTTGTTTACTTCTAATTTACTTGGATCTAAACTAGAATATTTCTGCATAATTGTTTGCAATCTAGATAAATCACTTTGCATAGATATATCTTTTTCAAATAATTTGTTTGCACTCAAAAGCGATTCTTCATAACTTTGTTTTTCTCTTTTAATACTAGTCATACTCATCACAAATAATAGATTATATCTTTATTTAAACCTACTCGCTATTTACTTGTGCTTGCTTCACAAATATTGTAGTTACGCCATGGACATTCTTGCTTACGCCTATAACATTATCAGCTCTATTTACAATCACAGGATTATGTGTAACCATTAACATTTGAGTGTTTTTAGCAAACTCATTTAACATTGTAAATACTTTCTCAGAATTATTATAATCCAAATCGGCATCAATTTCATCTAAAAGATAAAATGCACTCGGTTCTAATAACAAAACACCAAATAAAAATGATATTGTTACAAGAGCTTTTTCTCCCCCTGACAATGAGATTGTACCTCTTTTTTTACTTTTAATTGTTACACCAAATATCTCATCTAAATCATTTCTTTCAATATTCAGAGATAAATCTCCTAATCCTAATTTAGTTAAAGTATCAATAAAATTTTTATTTATCAACTCAAAACAAACCAAGAATTTTTGTTCTTTTTCTGCTTGGATTTCTTTTATTTTATCTTTAATTTCTTGCATTTCTTTTTCTAAGCTCTCAATTCTTACCAAAATAGTATTATATTTTTCTAAATAATCCGCATAATCCTCAATTGATTTTAAATTTACATTTCCAAAAGCATTCAACTGTGTTAACGCATCATAATATTTAGTTTGTAAATCTTTTATATTTTCCCTGTGATAATTATTGAATTCTGTTTCTAGTTTTTCCATAGATATATTTGTATTTAATTCAATATATTTTTTAATTTCATCAATTTTTTTAGTTAATGCTTCTTCTTTCAAGAATAAATTTGTTTTCAGGTCATCTAATTCTGTTTCATATAACTTTATTTTTGTATGACTATCATTTTTTAATTGATCATCTGTTTGTATCTTAGATTCAATATCTTGTACATTAGAGTCCTTTTCTCTTAACTTCATTTCTGATTTTGCTTTAACCTGTTCAAAAGAATTTATTTCTTCCTGTACTTTATTCAAAGCATTATGTTTCTCAGACATTATTTTTTCTAAATCAGATGTTTCTTTTTCTAATTGTTCTTTTTCTTTTTTTCTTAATTGTTCTTTCATCTCATTATCTTTATGCTCTAATTTTAATTTTTGTAATTCTTCAGATTTTTTAGTATATTCTTGAGAAATTCTTAAATAATCATCAAAATTAATTTGAGCAAGATTTGATTTCTCATCTTGTAAGTTTGCAATTTCATCTTCTAATTCATCAATATTATATTCTTCTTTTTTCATACTAAATGTATTTGATTTTTTGTTTAGGTCCGAAAGTTTCTCATTCAAAAATAAAAATTGTGCATCAATTTGCTTATTACTTTGTTTAATATCTTCAATCTCTCTTTGTTTAGAGCTCATAGAATTTTGACAAGTTTTTATAGATTTATTTAGATCAAATAATTTTTCCTTATTATCTTTTAATTCTATATTTAAATCAGAAATTTTTTGTTCTAAATTTTTGTTTTCATTATGTAATTTATCGATTTTATCATTTGGACTAATACTTTTAATAATAACTTTAGATTTTACATTATCAAAATCATTGCAAAGAACAAAGAAGAAAGTACCGTATATGTTTTTTGTCATATGTTCAAAAATAATTTTATCTGCATCTTTAACAGCCTCAATAGCTATTAAATCAGTTGAAACATTTTTTGCATTTTTCAACAATTCAATTTCTTTTTTATTTGATTCCATTTTATATGTTGATTGTAAAATATGTTCTTGCAATTTATTATTTTGAGAATTACATTCATCAATTGCACTAGAATAATTATCTAATTCACCTTTTAGGGCACCTAATTCTTGTTCTTCATCTTTAGTTGTTCTTGCTTTTTGCTTTAATTGAGACAATTTTGTTTCAGTATCTTTTATACTTAATAATATACTATTATATTCTTTTTCTTTAGATTCTTGTTCAGAATATCTTGCTTTTTGACCATATAATTCAGTATATTTATTTTGAATTTGTTGTTCTAACTTTTGCAATTCTTTTTTAGCTATTTCTTGCTCTTTTTCCAATGTTTTCAAATCATATTTATCTAGTTGCTGTTTTAAATGTAACAAATCCTTTTCTAAAGCATCAAAATTCACTTTAGAATAAACAACAGTTTGTGATAATTCTTTTGCTTTATGAGATTTTGTTTCAAAGAGTTCTTTTGCATTATTTAATTCGTGCAATAAAGATTGTTTTTTGTATTCGTAAATTTTATATTGCGCATCTAGCTTTGAAAATTCTTCTAATTCTTTTTTATATTCTTTTTTCTTTTCTTCCAAATCTTTATGTAATTGCTTAATTTCATCAATTATATTCAATACTTTTTCTTTTTCATCAGGAATACTCTTTTGCAAAGTTTCTATTCTTTTCTGGTTTCTTGTTAATTCATTTTCTTGAGATATTTTTTCTCTTTTTAACAAAACCCCTTTCAAAATAGTTTCCAATTCTTTTACTTTTAAATATTCTTCTGCAACAGCTTTTTCTTTTTCTAAAGTATCTAACATTGCTTTTCTTTCATCAAGAATAGCTCTTGCCTGAGATATTTTACTTCTAACAAAATCTAAATTCTTTTCTGATTTTTCTCTTTGTTCATCAAATAAACTTACTCCGGCAATATCTTCCAACAATTTCTTTCTTTCATTTTCAGTCATATCAATTATTTTTTTATTGTTACCTTGCTGAACTAAATTGTGGCCATCAGAACTAATTTTTAATTCTTTCAAAAAACTAATTATTGATTCCTGTGTTGTTCTTTTTCCATTCAATCTGAAAACAGAGGCTTCTTCTGTAACTGTTCTTTCAATACTTGTTCCATCAGTAAATGTTAATCTTACTGTTGCGTATTTCTCTTTTTGGTCTCTACAAATCAAATCAGATATTTTTTTATATCTTAATCTATTTGATGAATTATTTCCCAAAACAAATATTAATGCATCAAAAATATTACTTTTACCAGAACCATTAGGCCCAGTTATTGCAGTTATACCATTATTAAACACAAATTTTTGATGTTTAAATGACTTAAAGTTCTCTAATTCTAATTCTTTAATTTGCATTATATCACTTATTTATTATTTCTTTTTGTCCAAGATAACTGTATCATTATACCAATTATCTATAAAATTTATTCCCCAGAAAAACAGAATCACAAAAATTAATATAAAAGATGCAAAACTTATTACACCTAAAAAGTATATTGATAATAAATCTAACACATATGATAATATCATTAATACTAAGACAAACAATATTTGTAATACTATAATCCAACCATAATGTTGTTTTGCAAATTTATATGCTTCTGACAAAGAATATTTTAAATCATATTTTACTAATAATATAGGGGCACAAAGTAAAACAGGATAAACAAAGAATACATAAAACAATGAAATCAACAAAAATAATAATGATAATGTTAATGATGGTGCGTTAGAAAAACCAAATAATATATTTGGAATTAATGATATTATTGAAAAGAAAATTGTAAATCCAAATACTTTTGTATGTCCTTGCGTTAATTTTTCTGTTCTTGCTTTTTTATTTATGACATAAGTTATTAACAAAGACAAAAAATATGCAAAAATCAGATAAAATCCAAAATATATTAATAATACCCAAAAATGACTTTTAATCAAATATAACAAAGTAGTAATAAAAGAAACTGTGCCCATAGGTAAGAAATCATATGTATATTCATATATAATACTGAATAAAACAATAAATAAAAATGTTAGAATAATACCATAAATTAGCCCTATTGGCTTTCGAAACACATCTAGAAAAGCTTTACCTAAAGACTTAAACATGACCCCACCACAGCATTTTTAAATATTCCTATCTAATATTATCTAATATAATAATAAATAATACTATTATTATGATATATAAACCTATTTATATATTTATTTGAAACTAGTTCTGGGGATTAAGATGAAGATACCAAAAGAAGTTAAATTATATTGTAAAAAGTGTAAGAAACATGCAACACATAAATTAAAGGAATTCAAGACTGGAGCAAAATCTGCTTTAAAACAACACGCAAGAAAGCACGAAGCAAAACATGAAAAAGGTTATGGTGGACGTTCTAGATTTGTTGTTCACATTAAAAAACAGAGCAAAAAGCCTACTTTTGTAGCAACTTGCGTAACATGTAGTACAAAAAGATATTATGTTGGCGGAAACAAAACTAAAAAGAAGCCTGAATTATCATAATCAATGTGACCTTTAGTGATAGATTTTAGTCAAGAATATGAATTAATAAAAAAATGGCTAAATTCTATTTCTGGGAAAACACTAATTATTTGTCATTACGATGCAGATGGTTTAACATCCGCAATATTATTTTCTCGCATTTTAGAACAGTTCAATCAAAAATATAATAAAGACTTTTTTGTTAAAGTAGTTAGAGATTCATATAGAGAAGATTACATTAGTTCAATTGAAACACAACAACATATTCATGGATATAATAATGTAATCATATTAGACTATTGCTTTGATAACTATAATGAATTAGAAAATAAAAAAATCAAACTATTTGTAATAGACCATCACAAAAGCGGAGAAAAAAACAAAGAGTATATTTTAAATCCTGCTTGGACTTGTTCTGCAGAAGAACTTCCTTCTAGTTCAGCAATAGTTTACGACTTATATTATCACTTATTTGGGGAAAATAAATTACTAAAACAAATAAGTGTAATCGGTTGTGCAAGTGATTTCATGATCTATGGTTCATTGCCATACTTACATTCAAATACATCTGATATTGATTTATTTATGAGTAATTCTCAACTTCTCAAACCAATTGTTTTTGATATTTTCAAAAAATTAGAAGCGATATATGAACATAAAAATGAAGAACAGAAACTATTTGAACATCTATTAGAAAATACAAAAGAAAATTTAGACGGGTTTATTGATTTTTCATCAGATCAGATAGATAAAATACTAGATTTGGAAAGAGAAGAATTAACATATACTAAAAAAATTATTAGTTCTGCTGATGTCGATAAAGAGAATAAATTTGTAATTATTGAAATTCCTTATGAACACAAAAAACTGAAAAAAAGAATACTCAACTTAATGGAACTATATTATTCGGAATATACTAAAATAACATATATGAAAAGAAGTACATTCTTTTCATGTAGTATTAGAAGTGTAAAATTAAATGTATTAAAAATTATTGATGATATCAAACACGCTCATAAAGATATCACTGGCGGAGGCCACGAATTTGCAGCAGGTTGTGCTGGGCCAAAAGATAAATGTGAAACACTAATTAATGCATTAAAGAAACAATTAGAAAACCAAGATAATTAAATTACCAATTATCTTTACCTGTCTTTTCAAGCAACCTTCTTTCAAGAATTCGATCCTCTAAATGTGCTAATTCAATTTCTTTTCTGTAATTCTCTTTGTTTTTAGATAATACTGTATTTTCAATTAATTCTTTTCCATGTTCAGCTGATTTGATTTTATGAATATAATTAATTTTTTCAGATAATGTATTCAGATAACTTGATTGTTTATAATTCTGAGTTTTTGTAAAATCATAAACATCTGTTTTCTTTCTAGGTTTAAATATTATAAACAAAATTATTCCTACTACTAAAATAACAATTATTGAAATAAATAAAAATATTGTTGAACCTGATTTTGTTTTTGATGTACCTATACTTGATAAATTTGATAATTCTACAAAATCACTAGAAGAACTAATATAATTTGCAATAACTTGAAATATTCCAGATACTTTCTTTTCAGGATATGGTACATAGATATTAAATGTCCCTTCTTCGTTTGTAGATAATACTGCTTTTCCAGAATAATCAGTTGACAAATACCAACTATTATTTTTTCCTTCTACCTGTAATGCAATATTTGGTCTAGGATCATTATTAATATCATATACATAGATTTCTTGACTCTCACCTAGGCCCAATTTAGATTTATATTTCAAAATATATACATCTTCTTTTGGTATCAATATAGTATTTATATCTTCAATAGTGCCTTCGGAACCGCCTGCGCCTTTTTTATCATCTATTATAATAATTTTGTTTTCATCAACAATAGTATTCTCATCAATAATATCATTTTCATCTAAAACAACAGTACTAAAATAATCAAATCCAAAACTATAATCATTATTTGAGGAATCATCATCCCCAATTATTGCAAACTCAAAATTATCAGACAATCCAGAAAATAATATTTTATTTGTTTCTAAAATATAATCTTGCATTGACGTTTTACTAAGATTAGACATTATTTCATTAACTTTTGTATCATTTTCTGATTTTGATCCACCTACTAATTCAGAAATAATATTTCTTGCATTACTTTCAGACATCAAGTTCAATACATTTATTGATTGGGAGATTGTTCTTGAACTCACATTTTTTCCAGAACTAGATCCTAAACTCGTTGTATTTGCAAATATATTTTTATTTTGTGTTGTATTTGATAATGATGTAATTACAGTTCCTGATTTATTTATTGATGTATAACTTACATCATATTTAAACGAATAATTCTTTGTTACATCAAAATTTATTAAACTCCCATCAGTAATTTGTGAATTTGATAATTTCACATTACTTATTTCAGCATCAAAATATTCTATATTAGTTTTTGCAGTTCTGTTGTTATCTGTAATAGTTTCATCACCAGAAACATTAATCTCAAATTCAAATTGTACTTTTCCTGTACTGTCAACTAAATTCAATAAATTTGAATCTATATTTAACAAATCATTTAGTGAAATCACTTTTGAGTAAGGATAAGTCAGATCTGATTGTGTTAATGATTTTGAATCAATTTGTCTTTTTGAACCATTATCAAGAACATAAACTTTTAGATCAAATCCAGGTATTGCTTTTGTACCTGACTTTGACACAGTTGCATTCAATGTTGCACTACTAGTTTTAGATATATTTCCTGTTACACTTGCAGAAGATATTTTTACATTATAAGGCGTTTCTGTTGGCCCCCCTGTAGTAGTATTAGTTATAGTCACACTTCTAGAATAACTATTATTATCTGCATTAACATCTATACCATCATAATTAACTATACAATTTAAATTATATGTGCCTACACTTGCAGACCAGGATAAATTAACAGTATTTGATTGTCCTGGCAATATATCTGTACTACTTTCTGTACTTGCAATAATTCCATTTACATCAGATAATGTAACATTATAATCCTGAGTTATATCTGCTAAACTGTTATTATAAACATTACAACCAACAGTAATTGTACCGGCAGTTGTACCACTCAAAGATATATTAGATAATGCCAAATCGGCAAAATAAAAGTTTTTCAATGCTAATACATCATAATAATTTTCATCTGAACCTAAAACTAATTGATTATAGTCACATAATCCATATGGTTCATTTATATCTGATGAACATAAACTAGTCCCTGAAATATTATACCAATAATTTCCACCAACTACATTAGAATCATCATCAAACAGAACATGTCTCTTTGAAGAATTATTTAGATTCAAATCTGAATTGAAATCAGCATTAAATCCAGTTAATGGAGCATAAACAAATGGCAAAGACATATTTGTATAAAATACATTATTATAAATAAGTCCAGATTTAACATTACTATCTACACTAATATTAAATAATGAATTTGAAGATATGTTTGAATCTTCAATCAAAATATAATTTACATCAGTATTATTCATACTGAAAATATTTGTATCTGCATCTACAACTGCATTATACAAATATAAATTATCAATATTTGCATCATCAAATACAAATGGCTTAGCGTCTTCAGATAAATTTAATGTCAAATTTGACGGCATATTCAAATTTAAATCAGAAAATAGCCCTTGAATATAATATAAATTACCAGTATTCATTAAAATATTTGAATTATTTGCATTAACATCTATGTTCGATGCATTTATTACAAAAATATTAAGATCATCTGAACCAGAAGATATATTTAGATCTGAAATATATAAATTAGAGTTTGAATTATTAAAATTAAAGATGTTTGTACTATCTGGATTAAAAGACAATCCTGAAAAAACAATATTTACATCTTGTTGTAGGTTGTTTGATCTAAAGAAATTATCAGAATATAGATTAATTGAATTGTTTCCTGTGAATCCGATATAATTTATATTACTATCATAAAAATCAAATATAGAATCATTATTTACTAATGAATAATTTATGTTAAAATCTTTCAAAATTAATCTATTGACACTAGAATTATTAAAATCAAAATTTACTTCTTTATAATCATAATAATCATATGAATTGGCATCAAAGAAAATTGCATCATTACCAAATTCTAAGTTTGAGTTAACAAATACAAGATTATTTATATCCATATCATTATTATAAACCATATCTATGAATGTACCAGAAGTATAATTAATATCTAAATCTCTTATAATAAAACTATCAAAACTATATGGTGCAAAAATGCTTGCATTATTATTAGCAACAAATGTAGTGCCAAAAAAATTAATATCTGATATTGTAAAGTAACTAAACAATGCTGAATTAAAATCTAAATTTGAATTGATTATATTTATCTTGTTGTCTTGTTCTTCAGAAGACAATACTCCAAATGCCCCATTCCGTATTAACACATTTAAATCAAATATATTAAAATAATTATAATTAAAATCATAAGTCCCTATTATATAGCTGCCATTACTAGTAACATAAGACCCCGAATAGTTTAGATCTATATAGTTAGAATCATAAGAATAAACATTTAGCAAATAACTGTTATTCAAATCGATATTAGAATCAAATATATTTACTCTTTTCTGTCCAGTTTCGTATTGGAAAACACTATTATTTAAAAAAATATTTGCATCTATAATGTTGTGATCATAAGTTCCGAATTCAAAACCATAGCTTGCATTATCTATAAATAAATTTGAACCTGATAAATTAATAGTTGTAGAATAATTTCCAACAAAAGCAGTATTTGATGAATGTAAACTATTATAATATATATTTGAATCTAAAACTTCAAATAAACTTTCAGAAACAGAAAATAAATCAGAATTATTTGTATAATTTATATCACAATCTCTTAAAATAAATCTATTATTTGTACCATATCCATAAACAACTAATAATAATGAGTCAGAATTTGCATCAATATGATGTCCCTGACAATTTATTTCAATAAAATGATTTGAAAAGGTCATAGGCAAAGAAAAACAAAGTCCAGACCACCCATTTATATCTTGAGTTAAATAAAATGTTTTATCATAATCTGATGAATCAAAAGTATTACACTGAGAAACAAAGAAACCATTAAATAAAGCTAAATTATCATAATAATTTTCATTTGAACCTAATATAGTTATTGGCAAATCACAAATACCATCCAAATCTAAATCCTGTTCACAAATATTTCGACCCCATGAATCAAACCATAAATTTCCACCTACTTTGTTAGCATCATCATCAATTATTAAGCCCCTCTTGGCGTCATTTTCATATACTTGTGTGTTAAAATCTACATTTAAATTTCCAAGTTCAGCATATACAAAACTATTATCTACATTAGATAATTTGAATAAATTATTATATATCAACCCATTAACATAACTATTTGAATCCAAATTGAATAATGATGGCAAACCAATATTATTATCTTCAAAATATAGATTTTCTAAATTACTATCATCAAAAACAAAAAAGTTTTTATCAGTAACTAATTCCAAATTAAAAACATTAAAATCAGAATTATATTTAGAACTAATAAAACTAAAAACATTTGAATTAATTGCTTCTGGGAAAATTAAATTATTTGTATCAATATTAATAGCATCTTTATTTTGATTATCAAACACAAATACAGATCCTGAGCCAGTTTTCTTTATTTTATTATTGCCAACAAATGAAATATAATTTATATCTGAATTATTTCTAAACACAAACATATTTGAATCTGTTGTTTCATTTAATTGTAAATTTTTGAAACTTAAACTATTTATGTCAGAATTATCAAAAATTAAAGTAAAATTTGTATCCCAATATGAATCAGAAGTGCCATAATAATAAATAAATGGATTAGTTGTATTAATTATAGAATTAATAATAACTATTGTATTTACATCCCCGTAACTATACGACGCCCCAAAGATTATTGATTGGTTTGAATCATAACTTGATAAATCCAATCCTGATATATTCAATTCATTTATTTTTGCTCGGAATAAATATATTGGTGATACATATCCTGAAAATAATAAATTTGTATCAATAATATTTAAATCTAGATCATCAATATAGTCTTTATATTGTGCACCAAAACTCAAAAAATAACCATTATTCTGATCTATATTACTATTTACTAAATTAATTTTATTAATGTCCGCAGAATAATCAGGATCAGATAAATCAAATACTTTTGCAGAATTACCGTATAAAATTAAGTTAATATCAAATATATTGAAATTTCCATATTTAAGATTAAAGGCAACAAAATCATTTTGCGCATTAAATATCGTATTACTAAAATTTAAATCTAAATTTAAATCATATTTATGATAAGCACTACCTAATTGACCCAAAATACCATTATTAAAATCTAAATATGAATTCAATACATTAATTTTATTAATATTACTATCTGAATATAATAATGATGAATTATTCAAATAGATATTTGCATCAGATATTGTAAATGTATTCACATCATTAACATAAAAAATATTAGAATTATTGGCATCCAAAGATAAACCAGATAAATTTACATCTAAATTAGCATCTATAATTGAATTATCTATATTAATAAGTTTACAATGATTTAATAAATTAATATCTGAATTTTCAAATGTAATCTGGTTTATATCTGAATTACTAATATTAATATATCCAGGATAATAATAAGAACTATTGGAACTACATTCACACTCAGAGTTAACTAAATCAGAAATATTAACTTGAGATAAATTTGACGTATCACTATACAATAATTCTCCAAAATAACCATTTGCAAAATATAAATCTATATTTGAATCATAAAAATTTAAATCAAGTGATGAATTACTATCTTTTAATTTGATTAAAGATCCTGCATACACATTGATATCTGAATTAATAATAGAAATATTAGATTTATTTGTAGCAATATATAATATAGAATAATCTAATTCTTGTGCGCCATCGAGATCTAAATTAAATATATTTAGTGCGCCAGTACCAGAAGATAAATTAAATAGCCCGTATTCTGAAAAATAATTGTTTGTAAATATATGAGAATTATTCAGATTCAAATCTGTTGTTGATGGACTTAATTCTACTAATCCGCCTCCACCAGTTAGATTAAAATCAGAATCAAAAATATTTATTTGTGAGATATCAGAATTAGAAAAATCAAATAACGGGTAATTATATACATTAGCAGATATATTTAAATCACTTAAAGTTATTGAATTATAATTAGAATCTGAGAAAGTAAATGAATATAAATTATAGATTTTAATTGATGTGCCAGTAAAAGACAGGTTTAAACTAGTATTTGGTCTTGAATTAAAACTATAATATAAGTAAGGCCCATGATACGCCTCAGACAATCTTAAATAATTTGAATCTAAATTTGATAATTCATTTAAATCAGATCTTAAAAAATAGAAATAATATCCGGTAACATCTAATGGATCTACATTAGTAACAGTAATTGATCCAAAATTGCTATCTTCTGCATAAAAAAGTTTTTCTGGAAAATTAGTCGTATTAGATAATAAAGTTCCAGAAAAATTAAAATCAACATCGGAATCAGAAGTATTAGAATAATTAATAATATTTCCAGAATTAAATACTACATTATTATCAATAATATCCACATAATCCAAACTAGAACTATCAATATTCATAAACTTAGGTCCAGTTACCCAAATATTTGCATCAGTTAAATTAAAAAATACATAATCAGAATTATTAAAATCAAAGAAATTAACATAATCACTAGTTATATTAAATGAATCCCCTGACAAATTTATATCTAACTGAGTATCAAACAAATTATTAAAACCAAATATATTTGTGATATAACTTGGAGAACCATCAAAACTAAAATTAGAGTCCAACACATTAAAATAATTTACATCTGAATTAATATCAAAATAACTTATTTGGGGATATCTAAAATTATTCTGACCAAAATTACAGTTTAATATATTTACGGCATTAATGTCATTACCATTTGTGCTAAAGAATTCTTCTCCATTTTCAATTGTTTTTCCACCACAATCGATAGTAATAAAATTGTTATCTGCAGGAACAGTTAATCTAAAACAACTACCAGTCCAACCAGATAAGTCCTGATCTAAAGTTATTGTTTGCCCTAAATTATCTACTGTAATATCTCTACATATAGTATATTCAGTTAATGCAGCATAGTCATAATAATTCTCATCTGAACCAAATATTTCAAAAGAAGAATCACAAATACCATGCGGTATTGCAGAATCAACCGTACATAATAAATTTCCTGATAAATTTAACCATAAATTGCCTCCAACATAATTTGAATCATCAGATAACAATTGACTTCTCTTAGAATAGTCTTCATTAATTAAAGTGTTAAAATCTAAATTAAAAGAATTTATAGGGGCAAAAATTATAGATGTTAAATTATTTATCCACAAAAGATTATTTGTTATTGATCCACCATAAATATTTGAATCTGCATCCAAAGTTGCAAAAGTATTTACAATAATATTTGAATCAGTAACATTTAATCTTGATATTGTACTATTATTCAATACAAATACATTTTTGTCAATATTATTATCTAGATTAACAACATTAAAATCTCCAAAGAAATTAGAATTTGTAAATGTAAATAAATCAGATGATGTTAAATTAAAATAAAAATTATTATAATCTATTTGAAAATCATAGTCATTATTATCTACAAAAGATATAAAGGGCCCTGAAGAATTAGCCCCATACCAATAATAAAGTAAAGATAGATTATTGATATCTGAATTATTTTTAATTGTTATAAGCGGATTCCCATCAGCAAAAGGATCATAATCACCCCACCCAGAAAAAATAATATTATTTACATTTGAGTTATCAAATTCAAAGATTGTATGAATAGTATCAACAGGATTAGCATAATTAGAATACTTAAAATCAATGCTTGAATCTTTCAAAATTATTTTGTTTAAATCAGGATCACTCCATTGATAAAACGACGTAGATAATTTTAAATCAGGAGCAATCAAATCAGAAATAGTAAGTACTCCTATTCTAGGATGATAATAGGATTCTATACCTATTGATATAATCAAATTAGAATCAAAAGAAGTATTATTAAGATTAATATCAATTTCCGGATCTATTGCAGTATAGGTCGTATATAATGTTGTTGCTCCAAATATATTTGAATCAATAATATTAACATAATTTATATCTTTAGACGAATATACCACTGCACCTACATTAGCATTAAGATCTGATATAGTTAGATTATCCACATTAGCATCACATTTAATTAAATTACCTTCTGCACTAGACCCTAAAAAATTTAAATCAATATAGGAATCAGAATAACACTCAAACAAATAAGCATTAGTATCAATTATAGAATCAAACATATTAACATAATTCCAATCTCCGCCAGGAATAATTATAGATGTATTTGAAATTATATTTGCATCAGTTATATTTAAATATGATCTAGTACCTGGACCTCCAAATACTACTGCACTATTTTTTGTTAAAATATTTGTACTTGAAAGATTAAGATCTAATTGATCATCTGTTGATTCAAAATAAAATAATGTACCATAATTTGAATCCAAGTTAGAATTAAACAAATTAAATGTATTAATATCAGAATTAATTCTGAATGAAGTTGTTGCACCTGTATTAACATAATTTAAATCAGAAATTGTTAAAGTAGAATAATTTGCATTATTAATTAAAAATGTAGATGTTCCGCTTCTTACATTAATTGTAGTATAATCAAAATCTAAATTTAATGCATCATCAGTTAAATTATGAGTATAAAAAAACATACCATTAGTTACAGTTACATTTGAATTAATAAAATAAAGATAATTCAAATCACCCCAAGTATTTCTAAAAACATAACCCCCTGCAGAAGACACATTAAAATCAGAAATAGTTAAATAGTCATAATTTGATTGATTTGTCCATATCCCTGTTGAGCCAGTTAATAAATTAATATTTGAACCCATAAAGATTAATTCTAATTCAAAATCAGAAACAGTATACGCATCAAAAATAACTCCTGCTTTAACATTGACATTAGAATCTAGTAAACTAAATGTGTTCATATCAGTATCAACATAAAATAATTCATTTGAAGTAACTGCTGTGCCTATATTTAGATCACAATTACTAAATGTCAATGCATCTATAGGATATGTATTTGTACTAAATAATTTCTGGTTGGTAGCATTATAATCAACTTGATGATTATTACAATTTATTTCTAAGGATTGTCCTGCAAAGCTTTCTGTTAATTGAAAACAATTATCTGTCCAATTATTTATGTCTTGTGTTAGTGTTAATGTTTGACCATTATAATCAGAATTTATATCTTGACAACCAGAAATATCAACAGCATGAACTAAACTTAAGAAAAAAACTGAACTAATTAACAAAAACAACACAACAAACAATTTCTTAAGCATATCTCTCACTTGAAACAACTTAAGAAATATGTTATTTATATATATATACTTTACTATTGCGCGCACGCGCAGGAACATACAATACGAATTAAATAAATCAGTTTTATAATTACATCATTCAAAAATATCAAATAAATCTTATAATTAGTCAACGAAGTTGATTGACTTTGTCAAATTATGGGGGTTCAACCGTTTTCTTGGAACAAGAAAATGGGGCAAGGGGGATTTGGACCCCCGACACACAGGTCTTCAGCCTGTTGCTCTTCCGGACTGAGCTACCGCCCCCTAAGCTTTTTAGAAAAGCTTAAGTTCACCAAAATCGTCAACACCTTTTCTTTCACAAAGAAAAGTTTTTCACAATTGAAAAAGAAAACTATTTGGCAATTTCAAAAAGAAACGCTTCGCAATTATAATTGATATAATACAAATAAAAACATTTGTAACAATAATTAAATCTTACTCATTGCTCTGTTGTTTAGCGGTGTAGAATTTCTGCATTGCTAACTGTGCTTCTTCTCTTGATAATCGCTTTTGTAATTCTTTAATGTAATTCTGAGTTCTATGACTTAATTCAATTAAACCATCTTGTAACTCATACATAGAAATATCATATTTTGTTGGACTCAAAACTTCAATTGAGCTAGGACAATAAAACATTATTAATCTAACTAAAGTTGCAAAATCTTTTACTGTACAAGTCGTATCAATATAACCAAAATATGAATTGTCTTGTTCTAACAAATCAGATTTTTTAATATCATAAATTGTAATATCTTTTTCCTTTTCCAAAAGAATCTTTATATTATCCAAATGCTTGTCTACAATCTCTTTAACAACACCATCAATATCTAAAATCATCTGAACCTTGATTTTATAAGAATCTTTCTCAGCAATTTCTTTTCTCTTTTTTAATTCAGATATAATATAATCATCCAAAACATATCTTGTTGGATACTCTTTAGTTTTGTTAACTAAACCCAACTTCAACATAGAGTTTATTTCCTGGGTAATAACATCAAAACCCAAGTCTAATTGTTTATTTATCTCTTCTATTGTTTTTGGTTCAACTAATAATAAAACAGCAATTTTACGCTGTACTTCAGAAATACGCATTAAATATCACATTTTTTAAACTTTTTAAATCATTCAGAACTTAGAATAAATTAACTATAGAAAATATAGCTAGCATATCTTTTTAAAAGTTGGGGTTTTATATATAGTTAATTTATACTATATAATTGGAGGGAAATTATGTTTAAACTCTTTGGCAAAAAAGGTCAGAGCTCAAGTGTTTTTAATTTGTTAATAGCAGCTTTGGTATCTTTGGCAATTTTAGGTTTATTATTAAGTATCATGGGAGGTATCGGAGGAATTGGTGGGAATAAACCAGATGAGACTGCCGCAAAATTAATAAAAAACGCAGATTCCTCAAAGTACAGTATACAATCAGATAAAGCAACATTTGATAAAACTAGTGATAAAAAAACTATTTCGGCACTATCAATATCTGAAAAATCAACAGTAGGAAAAGAACAAATTGTAATAAAAGCATGTGGTACTGCAGAACAACAATTCAATCCATCAAATGGATCTATTATTAACTACACAGGAACATCAAAAAAAGATTATTTAATTTATTCAATTTGTGGATCACAAGCAATGACTCCTGAAGAAGCTGGCGTACCAGTATCTTGTGGACAATTAGATTTAGTAAATGAAGAATATACTTGTTATGTTCTAGTTACTACTGTTAATTAAGGGAATAATATGTTAGGACAATTTTTGAAAGAGAATAAAGCACAAAGCAACATGAATACACTTTACATGTTGCTAATTGCAGCAATAGTTGCTGTTGTTTTAATTGGTGTAATTAAACCTATGTTTAAACAAGGTACAACTGTTGCAAAAGCACAACCTGTTGAAGCACCAACTAAATAATTTTTTCTTTCAAAAATTTCTTGCATTAAGATGGCTTCTTTTTCAGAAGAGCTCTTAATGAACTGTATATGTTTTGATTTGTGAGATTCAAAACTTATACTGGTTTCTTTTTTTTATTTTTCTAACTTATACGAGTTTTTAATTCTAATTTATTTTTCTAAAAAATAGTGTTGGTATGTATATATCAAAAATAGTGCGAGAGTTATTAGTAAAAACACATCAAATAATTTATAAAGACTTTCTCTTTTTTTAATTTGAAATCTTTTTTTGTAAATATTTTTGGTGATTGGTGTGAAGTATATTATAATTACTGGTGGAGTTGTAAGTGGAATTGGTAAAGGAATTGCTAGTGCATCAATTGCTAAACTAATCCAAACTAATTATAACCTAAAAGTTATGCCAATTAAATGTGATGGTTATTTGAATGTTGATCCTGGCACAATGAACCCTATTGAACATGGAGAAGTATTTGTAATGGATGATGGTGGAGAAGTAGATATGGACTTCGGACATTATGAAAGATATCTAAATATAACAACAAAATTCTCTTGGAATCTAACAATGGGAAAAGTATTATCATCAATAATTGAAAAGGAGCGCAAAGGTTCATTCTTGGGCAAAACTATTCAATTTATTCCTCATGTAACAAACGAAATTTTGGATGCATTTATTAATTTACCAAAAAAAGAAAATGCAGATGTATGTATTATTGAAATTGGCGGAACAATAGGAGATTTAGAAAATGCATTCTATGTTGAAAGTGTAAGACAATTGCAAATGAAATTTGGAAAAGAAAATGTTGTATTTGTACATTTAACTTATGTGCCTATGCTCCACAATGTTAATGAACAAAAGAGCAAACCAACACAGCAAAGCACGCATTTATTAATGCAATACGGAATATTTCCTGATTTCATTTTAGGAAGAGCTAAAGATCCTTTGACAAAATCAATAAAAGAAAAGATTGCTATGTTTGGAAATATTGATATTGAAAATGTTATTTCTGCACCTGATGTCTCTAATATTTATGAAATACCATTAAACTTTGCAAAAGAAAATCTTGACAAAAAAATTGGTGAGAAATTACATTTAGGAAAATATGAAAATAAAATGCAATTCTGGGAAAACCTAATAAATAAAATGCATTCTGCAAATATAAAAAAGAAAATAGCTATTGCGGGAAAATATACTGCATTACATGATTCGTATGCTAGTGTTATTGAAGCAATAAAACACTCAGGTGCTCATTTAAATATTAAACCAGAAATTGTATGGTTAGATACATCTGAGTTATCTTATGAGGACGCAAAAAAAGAATTAAAAAATATTGATGCAATTATTGTTCCTGGCGGTTTTGGTTCTCGAGGAACAGAAGGAAAAATAAATGCTATTCGCGTAGCACGAGAAAATAATATTCCATTTTTAGGATTGTGTTATGGTTTACAATTAGCAACAATTGAATATGCAAGAAATATGTGCAACTTAAATGATGCAAACAGCACAGAGATAAATCCAGAGACAAAAAATCCAATTGTTTATATTTTGCCTGGGCAAGAAAATATTGAAAACAAAGGAGGGACTTTGAGATTAGGAAAACAAAAAGCAAACCTCAAAGAAAATTCTATTGTCCATAAATTATATGGTTGCTGCAATGCAGAAGAAAGACATCGACATAGGTATGAAGTTAATCCATATTATCACAAAGTACTTGAAGAAAATGGTTTGATGTTATCTGGTTTATCTCCAGATGGACGATTAGTAGAATATATTGAATTGCCAAAAGAAAAACATAAATATTTTATTGCAACTCAGTCGCATCCTGAATTAAAATCTAAATTCGAACAACCTAGCCCGTTATTCTATGGATTAATGAAAGCAACTCTAGAATAAACAAGATATATCTTAGGCTACAACCATTTTTTATTTTGCCAGATGTATCTTGTTATTTTATCATTGAATTCTTTTGGGTCTATTGCCTGCACTTTCAGATTTGCAAAAATAGTTCTTATGTTTTTTTCATGCAAAGGCATATTTGGTTCAATAGTTAATATTTCAACTTCCAAAACATAGGCAAAATTCTTTATATCCTGTAAACAAATAATATATTTTTGACCATCTAAATCATATTCAAACTCTTGTTTATGTTTTATCCAAGAAGGATCACTCTGTAATTTTAACTCAGTAAAAATATCAAACATTTTATCATATTCATCTTTACTCTCAAAAGATAATTTTAATTCTTTTCTGCATATTTTTGTTGGATCTCCATCTTTACAAACTAATTCAAAAATTCTATTTGAGTATCTTAAACGTACATCCCCTGGCCTATATCGCGTGGTATGTATAACATCATCATTAACTTTAACGTAGTATTTATTAAGAAGTTCAGAAAGAGAGTCATACTGATCTTTAGAAAGAAGTGCTTTCAGTTCGATTTCATAAAAGGATTCAAATTCCTTCATAATAGTATATGCAAAAGACTATTATTTATACCTTTCCCACCACAATTATATCTATATATAAATAATGCATTATAAAGTGATTAAAATGAAAATTGCAATAATATCAGATACTCATTTTGGCTACAAAGAAAATACTGAATTGGCTAACGATTGTTATCTAAACTTTGAGCAAGCTTTAGATTACTCAATGAAAAATTGCGATTTGATATTAATGCCCGGAGATTTATTTGATTTAGAAGATCCTAGTCAAAAAACTATGCACAATACATTTCAAATTCTTGGAAAGTACATTGGTGAACAAAAATTAATTCCTGAAACTGGACTTAAAAAACATTTATTAAAACCAATAATTTGTATCGCAGGAACTCATGAATACAAAGGTAAAGGATATACTTCGCCTTTGGATGTTTTTGAAAAAGCAGAATATATCTACCAATTAAAACATAATAATATCATATTCAAAAATGACGAGTTAATTAATATTGCAGGAATGTCAGGAGTACCAGAAAAAGTAGCAAAAGATGTTATTGCAAAAATAGATTTCAAACCAAAAGAAAATGCCGCAAATATTTTTATGACACATCAAAGTTATAATGAACTATTAGCTTTCGATGATGAAATGGTATCTAATTTATCTTTAGAGGATTTACCTAAAGGTTTTGATTTATATATTAATGGACATATTCATAAAAAACATTTAATTAATACTTCTTTTGGGCCGTTTCTAATTCCTGGCTCAACAATAATAACTCAAATTAAGAAAAATGAAATATTAGAACCAAGAGGATTTTATACTTACAATACAATTTCAAAGAAATTAGAATTTATTGCAATACCTTTGCAAAGAAAATATTTTTATTATGAATTACAAGAAGATAATACAACAAAACAAGATTTAATAAACAAAATAAATGCCAAAATAAATGAAATTAAAGATCAAGTTGTAGAATATAATTTTGAAAATTTAAAACCTGTTTTGAAAGTTAAAGTTTCTGCTAAATTAAATATGAATGAAAATACTAATTTAAATGAAAAGTTATTTGATACTAATGATGTTATTTTGATTATTGATAAAAAGCTAGAGGTACAAGAATTAAAAAACAAAATAGAAATAATTAATTTTGAGCAAGACAAAATTAATGCTTTGGAAAAATCAAAAGAAATTTTTATAAAAAACTTACAAGATGCAGGATTCAAAAACTCTTTTGATCCTGAAACTATCATCCAATACCTAAAAGAAAAAGATCCTGAAAGAACTGCTAATTATGTATTGGAAAAGATAAAGGATGAATTAGAACTATAATAATTTTATATATACTCTCTGTCCAACCATATTTGTGCCAGCAGATATAAAACCTAAATTAAGAACAATGTTTTCTAAACGTCTATTCTGAGTATCTAAATAAATATATTTTGCTTTACGATAATGTGCAATAACAATTGCTCTTTTAATTAATTGTTCTGCAGCACCTGTTTTGAATGATCTTATTCCTCCAATCTCAATTCCAGAATTTTCTTCCATGAATCTAATTATTTTTTGATCACCATCTACTCTGAGGTAATTTATAAATTTATTTTGTACAGTAAATGTCAAATTACCTCTATCCCCTAATCTAACTAAGCCACCTAATGGATAAAGAGATCTACTCCCAAAACCAGATATATGTTTTATTTGACCTAAATATAAATGCTCACCATGTTTTGTATCTTTAATGTGTCTTACCGGACCATGATATTCTGGTCGTTTGAAATTTATTGCCATTACTCTCACTCTAGAATATAAATTAAATCATTTTTTCTTGCAACTTCTTTTAGCTTAATGCCTACTGCTTGGCCTCTCTTTACTTGCTTTGCTTTCTTTCCTTCAAACTCAACTGATTCTAACTGTTGACGAAAATAAGTATTCTGACCTTGAACAATTATTTCTTTACCAATTTCAAAATCTACATCCGCATTTATTTCTGCAACATTAGGCTTAGAAAAGAAATGAGTAATCCTGCCAATACAAAGCAATTTTGTTTTTCTTTCACTTTGTTTCTTTGTTTGAATTTCTTTGTAATCTGGTTGCCTAAAATAAAATCCAGAAATATAACCTCTGTTAAATACAGTATCTAATTCTTTTTGCAATCTTGTTTTTTCTTTCTCAGTTAATTTACCTTTCAAAGTTAAATCTAATGCTTCTCTATACACTTTTGTTGTAACAAAAGCATAATCTGGACCTTTGTTTCTACCTTCAATTTTAAATCCTTTAATTCCCGCTTTAACTAATTGATCAAAGAAAGGTATAGTTGAAAGATCTTTTGAACTAATAATTCTATTACCATATATTTCTGCTTTTTTATCTGAATCTTGCTCGCCTTCTAAATACCAAACTCTTCTACAAGGGTTTGTACACTTGCCTCTATTTGCACTTTTATCGTGGAAATACAAACTCATAAAACATCTTCCACTTTCAGCAATACACATACTACCATGAACAAATGTTTCAATTTCAATTTTACTTTTCTTTATTATTGCCCCTATTTGAGACAAAGATAATTCTCTTGCCAATACTACTCTTTCTGCGCCTTGCTTTCTTAAGAATTCACATGCTTGCGAATTTGATATAGACATTTGTGTGCTAATGTGAATTGGTAATTTAACTCGCTTTGCTTCTTGTAAAACTAAAAAATCAGAGCAAATAATTGCATCAATTTTTGCTTTTTTTGCTTGTTTCAAAATCCTTTGAACTTGTTTTAATTCTTTATCATAAACAATTGTATTCAATGCTAAATATGCTTTAACATTTCTCTTGTGGCAATAGTCTGCAACTTTTGATAAATCTTTAACTTCGAAGTTTTTTCCAAAGTCTCGCATGTTTAGGCCTTTTACTCCAAAGTATATTGCATTACAGCCAGCATCACATACTGCTTTCAAGCTAGGATAATCTCCTACCCCTGAAATGATTTCATAAGTTTCTTTTGCTTTCTTCACCATATTATAAAAAGGATAATTAAATATATAAATGAATTTCAGTAATCTATTCCCTCTTTAGCTTGCATACCTTTTTCATAATGGTGTTTAACTTCTTTCATGTCTGTAACTATATCTGCTAATTCAATAAATTCTTTTGGACATCTTCTTCCTGTTAATACTACATCTATTTCTTTAGTTATTTTTTCAACAAAAGAAAAAACTTCTTTCTTATCAACCAAATCAAAGTACAAAGCAGTAAATAATTCATCAACTACTATCAAATCATGTTCTTTATATGATTTCTGCAAAGTTTCAAAACCATATTTACAAATGTTGATTAACTCTGGAGGCACTTCTCCCTTTTTAACAAATTGGCCTATACCATAACTTATTGCTTTGAAATTCGGAAAAGCACTTTCTAAAAACAAAATACTTTTCTCTTTGTCTGGTTTCATAAACTGTATTAACAAAACCTTTTTGCCCAAAACAAGAGTGCGCAAAATAATTCCCATCGCACTACTTGTTTTACCTTTACCGTCTCCGGTGTTAATAACTAACATTATTAACACCTCCAACGTCCACAAAAGCTCTTGTCTTCACAAGCCATTTTGTGGCCATCTCCGGTATTTATTACTAACATAACTCCCCCCATTTATGAGCATTTTGAATATGCGCATTTTGTACATGTGTAACAACCTTCTTGGGCTTGCATCTTTGTGTGACATATTGGACATTCATCTTTAGGAATTTCTTTTGTAATTAATTTTTGTAACATTGGTTTTTTTGCTTCGTGTTCTTGTGGTTGCTCAACAGATTTTGTTTTTGTGCCAGCAGTTAATATTTGTATTTGTCTACTTGCATCTCTGTAAATTGTTAATCCTTTACATTTCAAATCATATGCCATTTTGTATGCTTTCTTTACATCATCTATTGATGCAGAATTAGGCATATTAATTGTTTTTGATACTGCATTGTGAGTGTATTTTTGGAACGCAGCTTGCATTTTTATGTGCCATTCAGTATCAATTTCTCTTGATGTAACATAAACTCTTTTTATATCATCAGGTAAACCATCAATATCTGACAACATACCAGTTTTTGCAATTTTAATCATTAATTCTTCTGTATATATTCCTCTTCTCTTTAATTCATTTTCCAAATATTTATTTGTATAAATAAATTCTTGGTTATCTAAAGTTAATCTTGTATATGCTAATGAAAACTGTGGTTCAATTCCTCCTGAAGCATCAGCAATCATACTAATTGTACCTGTTGGTGCAATTGTTGTTATTGTAGAATTTCTCATATATTTGTAACCAATTACATCCCAATAACTTCCTTTGAATGCAGGAAAATTTCCTTTCTCTTCGCCCAATTTTACTGATGTATCAACACCAATATCATTTATGAATTTCATAACTTTTTCTGCTAAATAAACTGCTTCATCAGAGTTATATGGTATCTTTAATTGCAATAACATATCTGCCCAACCCATTACCCCTAAACCAATTTTTCTACTTGATTTTGTCATACTTTCAATTTGAGGTAAAGGATATTTGTTCATGTCAATTACATTATCTAAAAATCTTACTGCTAATCTAATTGTTTCTTCTAATTTTTTCCAATCTATATTTCCATTTTCATCAACCATGTTTGCTAAATTTATTGATCCTAGATTACATGATTCATAAGGTAATAATGCTTGTTCACCACAATTTGCACTTATTATCCCATTAACTGCAAATTTATGATCATTATTAAAAACAGTTAAATTATATACTTCTTCTGTTTTTTTCAAATCTATAACTTCAACAACTTTTGCAAAATTAATTTGTTTTGTATCTTTCCATTTAGTATTCACCAAACCATTTAATTTCTTTTGTTTATTTTTATTTTTAAAACCAATCAATTTAGCAAATAATTTTATATTCTCTCCACTTATTGTTAAATCAAATCTTATATATTCTTTATTATTTAATTTACTTTTACTTTGTCTTACTCGCGAAATAATTCCAAAAGTAGATAATAATATTTGCACATCTTCAATTAATTTACTATGTGCTGATGTTAATGTTATTCTCCTTATTCTTTTTTGACCATTAGTTTCTCCATGAACATTTCCATCACTACTAAATAAACCATTTAAAAATCCTTTTTGATATTCTCTATTTCCTCTTAAAACAGTTATTGGTATTCCGTCTTTTTTTGAAATTGCTTTAAACTTTCCTAAAAACAAGTCTCTTGCAATCTTATGCGTAGTAGTTAATTCAATAACTCCTTTTGTTTTTAATCTATCAGAACCAATTATATTTATCCCTAATTTTTTAAAATATTGTTTTATATACGAATATATATCTTTATCCTCATTTCCAAAAACAAAACCTATTTGCCAATTCTTTACTTTTTCATTTGAATGCCAAGTAATCCAACCATCACCATAATTCCAACCCAATACAAATCCATCTTTTTCTAAAAATGAATATTCTGATTTTGTTGGATTTATACTATATTGTGATAATGCAATTTTTGTTCCTTTTTTCATATCTTTTACTTCTATCTTTTCATTTTTATCTGAAATTAAATTATGATTTTTAGTTAAATCAATATGTAAACCATTATCTAATTTAATTCGGAATAATTTCTGTTTACCTGTACTAAATGCTTGTGCGTGTTCTTTTTTACCATCTGGGCATAATACATTAAATTTTTTATTTACTAATTCTTTTATTGGCAAAAGCCCCATATCTGTATGAATCATATTAGTGCCTCTATGGCAAGGGTTTGTTGCTTCAATAGTGCCCATATTAGCAACTTGATTGTGTCTATTCATTTCATCAATAAATATTATTCCTGGCTCTCCATTTTGCCAAGCCATATTTGCAATCAAATCAAAAACAGAACGAGCATTTAATTTTCCAACTATATCTCCATTATGTGGATCAATTAAATCATATTCTTGATTATTTTCGACAGCATTCATGAATGTCTCAGTAACAGCTACAGAAATATTAAAATTTGCAATTTGACCTTCAACTTGTTTACATGAAATAAATTCTAAAATATCTGGGTGGTCTACTCGCAATATACCCATGTTTGCTCCTCTTCTTTTACCACCTTGTTTAATTACATCAGTTGCTGCATCAAATACTCTCATAAAAGAAATTGGTCCTGAAGCAACACCTTTTGTTGATTTTACAAAAGATCCTTTTGGTCTTAATCTTGCAAAAGAAAAACCAGTACCTCCACCAGATTGATGTATTAAAGCAGTATGTTTTACAGAATCAAATATTTCTGATATTGAATCACCAACAGGCAAAACAAAGCAGGCACTTAATTGTCCTAAGTCAGTTCCCGCATTCATTAATGTTGGTGTATTTGGTAAGAAATCTAAATAATACATTAGATCATAAAAATTATCTTGTAATTGTTTTTGTTTTTTAGGACTTAATCTTTTCTTGTCTGCTCTTGCAATATGTTCTGCAACTCTATCAAATAATTGATTTGGTGTTTCAATTATATTACCTTGATTATCTTTCAATAAATATCTTGCTTCTAAAACTTTTATTGCATTCAGAGTTAGATTTGATTTTTCTGCAGAACCAATATACACTTTTCTAATATCTCTTAATTGTCTTTTGTATTCTCTAAATAGAATGTATGACTTGGCTACTGCGGGATGCTTTTGCATTAATATCATTTCTGTTGCATCAGAAATATCTTCAACACTCGGTGTTTCTGAAACTTTCTTTTCAACATCTTTTATTATTAATGTAACTATTGCATCTAAATCTTTTGGTTCTTGGTTAATAGATTCAAAGGCTTTTTGTATTGCGATTTTAATTCGTTCAGGATCAAAAGGAACAATTTCTCCAGTTCTCTTTTTTACTTGTTCTATCATAGTAATCACTCCAACTTTAGTATTTCTTTTTTGAAATCATTTGTATTTTTGAACGCTTTGTAGATACTTGCAAACCTAATGTATGCAACTTCATCTAAATCTTTTAAATATTTCATAACTGTATTTCCAATATCTTCTGAGCTAACTTCAACATTTCCTTCTTTTCGCAAATCTTGCTCAACTTTAGAAATTAATTCTTCGATTGCTTCTATTGTAACAGGTCTTTTTTTACATGCTAAAATAATCCCTCGTTTTATTTTTTCTTTGTCATATCTTTCTCTTGTTGCATCTTTTTTTATTACAAAGAAATCTAAATCACCTAATTTCTCAAATGTAGTAAACCTCTGTTTACAGCTTAAGCATTCTCTTCGCCTTTTTATTAAAGCATCAGATACATCTCTTTTGTCTACAACACTTAGCTCTTCAGAATTACAGAATGGACAGTTCATAATAATCATTTTATGAGTTACACAATATATTGTGTTATTTGTTGTTTTACAACACAACTGGTTGTGTACAGAATATATAATGAATATTTATAAATAGCACGCTTCATCATAACATTAATTACTCATAAAAAAGATTTATTATTAAATTATTCTATATTATTTTAATATGATTGAAGAATCTAGATCAAAACAAACATATAAAAAACCAGAAATAAAAAGAATTGATAAAACTCAAATACCAAAACTAATTAGAAGAAAACTTATTACTGAATTACAAAGAAGAAGAGAAGAACAATTAAGAAAATTAAGATCTAGCCCTACGTGGTATAAAGATAAAGCAAAAAAGGGATCTTATTCAGTAATAAAATCTAATGGATTTACATTTCCGCTCGATGGATATTATTCTAATTCTGAACACTTACTATTACGCGATGCAGGAAATACCCCTAGACATGTGATTTCATTTACAATACATCAAAATGATATTGAAATACATTATATCCAAAAGGTAGTTTATCCCGAAAACAAAAAAAGAATAATTGCACCAATAGAATTAAAAGATAAATTAAATTTACACCCTAGTGAATTTTTATTATGTGAACTTATAAATAAATATTCTAGACTAATTATATCAGGAAAAAGAGTAATATTAACTTTAGATGAAATTAGTATTGAAGACTATCACTTTATGATATTATATGGCCCTTTAATTGATAGATATTTTAAAAGAGTAGAATATAATAAGGATATTGCGTACGAATTAGATTTAACAAAACCAAGAGTTAAAGCTTTATTAGGATTGTAATGTTATAAACAAATTCACGCATAATTACTTCACACTTAATTTATCTAATAGGTTAAATGCACCTTTATCAAACTTAGAAAATGCAAACCATTTCTTGCCTAGGTCTTTGAGTGATGCACCTAAGTGATATACTTCTTTATTATCAATAATAATAAATCTATCGTGAGATTTATTAAATTCTTTAATTTCTATTTTGGGATATTGAGAATTATATTTATCTAAATCTAATTGTAATTGTTTTGTTATTTCTTTTGTATATATTATAACATTAACATCTTTTTTTCTTTTTGCAAATAATACTAAAACAGATTCATCAATATAATTGTCTACTAATATTATAGATTGTTTTGCACTTTTAATTAAATCAGAAACAAATTTATATGCATCAAATATTTGCCCATCAAAAAATATTTTTTGATCAGGAATGTAATCTTTGCTTTGTATTGCATCAAATATCTCTTCAAAGTTCTTATCATATTCTAATTGCTTTAATTCAACTCTATCTAGTCTTTGAAATATTTGAGCATTAGTACTAATAAATCTTCTCATAGATACAAACGCCCTAATTATTTGAATATTCACATTTATTGCTTTAGGACTATTTAATATCCCTGAAAGTGCGGCAACGCCTTGTTCTGTAAATACATAAGGAGAATATCGTCTACCACCCCAACTTGAGGTTCCAAATTGGAACTTCAAGATTTTGAGTTCTTCTTTTGTTAATTGAAACATAAAATCTTCGGGAAATCGTCCAATGTTTCTCTTTACTGATTTATTTAAATTTTTGACAAGAATACCATACAATTCAGCCAAATCAGAATCTAGCATTACTTGTTGATCACGAAGAGTATAAATCTTGGATTTGATATTTTCGGTGCTTAACAGTAATGCCATTTCTTTATTCATAATCTCACAACCTAGTGGTCACAAATTGCGACCTTAAAGATAAAGTATAAAAATCGATTAAGTAGCGAACTAGTATTACTAGAATATTAAGAATACAAAAAATCCTATCTTTGATGTTATATTGGAGAATTAATAAATTGTTTTTCATTTTTCAAATATATACACTAATTAGAAATATTTAAAACTATCTGAAATAAATAAAATAAAAAAAGAATTATAAAAGTAGATTAAACTACTTTTACTTTTTAGCTTTAGCTTCTACTTTTGGTTTAGGTTCTGATTTTTGAGTATGAACTTTCTTTGGTTTTTCAGTTTTCTTTTCCAAAATAGATTCATCAACTAAAACACAATTGATTATTCCAAATTGTCCAGGTCTTGATGTTACTCTAGCAAATTTAGATTCACCTTTAATATCAACAGTTATTAAAGCACCTTTAGTAATAACATTTCTTCTTGCATATTCTCTATTTGCAGGATTTGCTTTTACTGTTTTTATTTCTGCTTTAACACTTTTACCATTAATTATAACATTTGCAAATTTAGATGCAGTTAATTTAACTTTTTTATTTGCACCTTTACCTCTAACTATTTTTCTGTTATCTTCACTAGCTAAAGTAGTTAAAATAGGTCTATTTGCTAATTGTGTCAATACTTTATTTCTTCTCTTCAAAGAATGTCTTAAGCCTCCACTTGGCTTTCTCTTAGATTTTCTTGTTGCTAACATTATATCCCTCGATTATATCAAAACTTAATATTATGTATTAATTACTAATAATTAGTATATATTATTATATAGGGGAAGATTTATAAACTTCTCCTACTCTTCTTTGACATTCTTATTCACTAAAAGTAATATCTTGTCGCCATCTTTAAGAACATAGCCTTCTTTTGGATATTTAAGATTCTTGCCTTCAAAGATTGCAATTAAACGCTCATCATCGCTTGATAATTGTGATACTTTCTTTTTAAAATAGTCTGAATCTTTTGTTACTAATATTTCTTGTAATTCTGTTTCTCCAGAACTTAAAAAAGCTAAATCAATTATAGCAGGTTTAACTATTACTTCTTCAATATATGCAGCTGCTGCAGCTTCTGGATGAATTGCTAAATCTATTCCCATTTTATTTAACATTTTTGTATCATAACTTGTTTTTGCTAATCTTACCGCAACTTTCTTAGCCCCTTTTTCTTTTGCAATCATACCTACAATTAAATTAACTTCATCAGAATCAGTCAATGAAACAACAGCATCTGCTTCTTTTACATTTGCACTATCTAATACACCTTCTTTTGTTGCATCATCAGTAATAGAAATGATATCAAAATCATCAGCTATTTTTTGTGCCCGCTCATTATCTTTTTCCACCATTACAACTTCATTATCATTCTCTAATAAAAGTTGTACTAAGGAATAACCTATTTTCCCACCACCAACAATAATAAAATACATTTTAATTCCCCCTTCTTTTTTTTGCCATATCTAATAATTCTTTCAAAACAACTGGTAATTTCTTAACTTTATCTTCACCAGAAAAATGTCCTTTCTTATGCATTACAATTATATTTGAATATAATTCTTTTTCAAATACTTTTAAATTATCTAATGTTACCCATTCATCATTGTCTGAGAATACAGAAACAAATTTTATTTTTAATTTTTTTATTTTAACAAAATCAATTGGTTTTTTAATCCAAGCATTAGCAATTTTTACTGATTCTTTGCCTTCTTCTTCAATTGCAGTCATATTCAAATATATCCAAGGAGCAACTAATATTATCCCGCCACATTTTTTGTTTTCTTTTTCCAAATATCGCAATATTGTTTGACAACCAATACTGTGGCCAACAAAAAAGGCATTATTATTTAACTTGCCAACATTCTTTTTCAAAAATGATGTCCAAAGTTTTATTTTTGGATGTTGAGTTTCAGGCATTTTCAAAACATTAACATCAAAACCTTTTTTTGTTAATTCTTTTTTTAGCCAAGGAAACCAACCTTCTTTTGGATATCCACCCCAACCATGAACAATAAACACTCTTTTTTCTACAATCATAATCTCACATCAATTTATTTTCTCCATGGCCTAATATTAAAGATAAAACCAAAAAATACTAAAACAGGAATTATTTCTAATCTACCAATAAACATTATGATTATTGTTGTGATCTTTCCCAAAATAGGCAAACTCGGACCAATAATTCCTACAGATAAACCAATATTTGTCTGTACAGATGT
>Ga0172371_10000438_pt1 | contig 63956 bp, 60 predicted proteins | sample Lak12m_FD_114543 | JGI IMG/M metagenome (GOLD analysis project Ga0172371, IMG submission 114543) | Freshwater microbial communities from Kabuno Bay, South-Kivu, Congo - kab_022012_12m | ecosystem: Environmental > Aquatic > Freshwater > Lake | place: Democratic Republic of the Congo: South-Kivu... | reverse complement strand
TGGACGAAGATATAATGTATCTTCAGGATTCGCCTGAAAAGGTACGTGCAAAAGCGTACGATATCGTGCTGAACGGCACGGAGATCGGAGGCGGGAGCATCCGTATACACAACCCTGAACTGCAGGAGAAAATGTTTGAGGCGACCGGGTTTTCCAAGGAAAAAGCATGGGATCAGTTTGGTTATATGATGGAAGCATTTAAATATGGTACGCCGCCGCACGGCGGGCTGGCCTATGGACTGGACCGGCTGGCAATGATTATGGCGGGCCGGAGTTCCATACGGGACATGATTGCATTCCCCAAGGTGCAGAATGCATCCGACCTGATGTCTCAGGCGCCTACGCAGGTTGATAAAACGCAGCTGAAGGAACTGCATATAAAGATAGACGAGATGAAATGAGCGAATTAATGAAAGAAGCGGGACTGGTGACGGAGGTCCATGGCAGCGAAGCAAAGGTGCTTTTCAACCGCACCTCCGCATGCGGCAAATGCAAGGCATGCGGGATGGCAGCTGGAGATAACAAGATCATCGTAACCGCGCAAAACAAAATAAATGCAAAGGAAGGCGACAGGGTGGAGGTGCAATTCACATCAAAGAATGCGCTTTCAACCTCCGCCATTGCGTATCTTTTTCCGCTTGCAATGCTGATTGCCGGGCTCATACTTGGATTTTTAATCCCGGTTAAAATGGACCAGCAGGCTTTCGCGGCAATCATGGGAATCGGCTTCACCGCCGGAGCCTTTGGAATATTAAAAATTGCAAATCCATATTTTAAAAGAAAGTTCTCAAACGTTTACGAGATAACCAAACTACTTTAGAAAGCGGGCTTTTTAAGAGTTGTATCTAAAACGGATCGAGCTGAACGGCTTCAAATCGTTCAACAAAAGAAAAGAATTTATTATTAAAAACGGGATTACAGGTATTGTTGGCCCCAACGGCAGCGGCAAAAGCAATATTGCCGACGCCATCCGCTGGGTACTGGGCGAACAAAGTTCCAAGAACCTCCGCGGATCCCATATGGAAGACGTTATTTTCAACGGAAGCCAGGAACTTTCGCAGAAAGGCTATTGCGAAGTTGAACTGATTTTTGATAATTCGGATATGCGCATACAGTCCGAATACACTGAAATATCCGTACGCCGTAAAATGTATCGTTCGGGGGAGAGCGAATATTCCATCAACAATACAGGCTGCCGACTGAAAGACATCCTTGAACTGTTCCGGGATACCGGGATCGGCAAAGAAGGTTATTCTATCATAGGACAGGGGAAGATAGACGAGATATTAAGCAGCAAGGCCATTGCCCGCAGGAAGGTTTTTGAAGAAGCGGCTGGCATAATGAAATACCGCGTTCGAAAGGAAGAAGCCGAGCGCAACCTTGAAAAAACGCGTGAAAACATACTGCGGCTGGAGGACATCATAGCGGAGCTTCAAAGCCAGATCGAACCCCTTGAACAACAGATGCAGGATGCGAAGAGGTATATGGCGTTCAGGGAGCGTCTTAAATATCTGGAAGTAAACCTGTACCTTTACAATCAGGAAAGAAGCGCGGACCGCATACAGAAACTGAACGAACAGCTCTTGGAAAACGAACACGAACAAACGGAAGCGGCAGAGGAAGCGAACGCAGTTTCGGCACAGTTATCTGCTCTGAAAGCAGACTACCAGATGCTGCAGTCCGAATTGGACGAGTATAACAGGCGAATCGCCGATTTTGGAAGCAGCCAGGAAAAACTGCGCGGCGAACTGAACCTTCTTGTTGAAAAAGAAAACAATATCCGTCAGAGGTTAGGCGAACTGGCTGCACAAAAAGAAAGCGCAGGACAGTCCCTTGATGAAAAAAACCAACAGCTGGATGAGTTGAATATAAAAATTGAAGAGCTGAACGCACAAATTGACGAAAAGCATACGGCCTTGCAAAAAATGCGTGAAGAAAGCGAACGGATGACGGAAGGCGCCGGAAACGTCTTTGACCGCTATAATACAATTAAAAATGAAACATCCGCCCTGCGGGATGAAACAGAGGCCTGCGGGAGAGAAGTAGCCGAAAAGAAAATTCTCCTTGAAATGCTCCGCCAGAAATATGAAGAGTCGCAAAACGCTCTTCAATCCGCAGGGAAGTCCATTGAAAGCCTTGTTCTGCAAGTCAAGGAAAAAGAACAGGCGCTTGGTTTGGCTAAGGAAGCGGGCGCGGCTCTCCAAATTGAAGCTGAAAATGTTTCTTCTGAAATTAAAAGCCTGAGAGAGCAGCAAGAAAAAACAAATCTTGAACATGAAGAAAACAAACAGCAGATTAATCAAAACAGGTCAACGCTTAATCTTTTAAACGAAATAAAAGAAGGGTACGAAGGCTACCAGGCAAGCGTCAGGCTACTTTTCGGCGCGGTGAAAGAAGACCCGCAGTTGAAACAAAAACTGATCGGCACATTTGCTGAACTGGTGAGCGTGCCTAAAAAATATGAGACGGCGATTGAAGCTGTGTTGGGGAACGCCCTGCAGAACGTAATCGTGAAGAACGAGGAAGATGCGAAGGCAGCGATAGACTATCTGCGAAAAAACAAGCTGGGTCGTGTTACTTTTCTTCCGCTTTCTGCCCTTTCCATCAGACGATTGACGGTTGATGAAAATAAGGCATTGGGCAGCCAGGCTTTATGTATCGCTTCCGAAATAACGGAGTGCGCAGACGGTATTAAACCGGCGGTGGAATTTCTTCTTGCACGGACCGTGATTGTTGAGGATATGGACAATGCCATTGCCCTAATGCGCAAAACGGGATATACATTCCGTGCGGTAACGCTGAAAGGGGATATCATACGTCCCGGAGGGGTTATTACCGGAGGCAGCATCGAAACGAAACAGACGGGATTGCTATCGCGGAACAGAATGATAGAAGAACTCGGCGGTAAAATAAAATCCGGTGAAACAACGGTGGAAAAAATCGCGAAGCAGGCACAGAAGATTGCACTGCAGACCGATACGAAACAGGGGAAATTTGATCAGATACAAAAAGAGCTGCGTGAAAAAGAGATAGAGGCGACAAAAATAGCACAGCAGTTGGACAGCATTAATGATCAGCTTTCCGATTTAAAAAATAAAACAGAAGAAATGACGTTCCAGCAGGAACAATCCGGTTCCCAAATTGCAGATATTTCGGCCTTGCTTTCAGAAAAGGAATCCGCATTGACAGGAATACAGGAAAACCTTGAAAGCAGGCTGGCCGAACTCGCATCGACGGAAGAGGAAATGGGCAGAGAAACCGAACATCGTTCGGCCATGCGCGAGGAGCTTTCCAAAGAAGAAATATCCAAAAATGAGCTGGCTTCGCAAAAAAACATCCTTCTCAGCGAAATGGAACATATCCGTTCCATGATTCGCGGGACATCCGAGCAGATCGAACTTGCGAACGAACAGACGGAATTGCTTGAAAAGGAACTGAAAACCGCCATACTCATTCAAAAACACGAAACGGCGGAAAAATTGGACGACCTTACGGTACAACTTAAAAACGAAAGTACTGTTGTTCAGGAAAAATATGCGCAAAGAAGTGAATTTGCGCAGATGCAGGCTGACCTTGAAACAAGGCTGGAAAAAGCGGGCGAACGCAAGAGCGGCCTGATAGAAATGAAATACAAGATCATAGCCAACATTGAGAAGACAGAACTTATTCGTGAAAACCTTGAAAATAAAATATGGGATGATTACGCCCTTACCTATGCAAACGCACAAAACCTGCGGGGAGATTTTTCCTATATGAACGGCACACGCGAAATTGAAGAGATAAAGGCGGATATATCGGCCATGGGCCCGGTCAATCCCAATGCGATTGAAGATTATTCTCGGGTGAGCGAAAGGCTGGACCACCTCTGCATTCAGCGGGACGACCTGATCCGCGCAGGCGAAGACCTCCAGGTGGTTATCCAATCGCTTCTCGGAGATATGAAAGAATGCTTTTTGGAAAAATTCGACAAGATAAACTCGAATTTTTCGGAAGTGTTCAGCCAGCTTTTCGGCGGGGGCCATGCGGAGGTTCTGCTCATGGGCGATAAGGATACCGATATTATGGAATCCGGAATCGAAATCATTGCCGAACCGCCGGGTAAAAAGCTGCAGAATATCAGCCTGCTTTCGGGCGGGGAGAAAGCGCTCACAGCCATTGCCCTCCTGTTTGCCATGCTGCATATCAATCCTTCGCCCGTATGCCTTTTGGATGAAATAGATGCGCCGCTTGATGAGGCCAACGTAGTACGCTTTTCCGAGTATCTGAAAGCTTTGTCTTCCGGGCTGCAGTTTATTGTGATAACCCACAGAAAGCCGACCATGGCAGTATGCGACACGCTTTACGGTATAGCCATGCATCAAAAGGGCGTGTCCGAAGTTGTGTCTGTAGAATTGAATTAGGGGAATAGAATGGGATTTTTTGATAAATTAAAAAATCGCGTCGGGAAAACGCGCGGAAACTTATCCGACAAATTGAATAATGTAATAAAAAACTTCCGCCGGGTGGATGAAGACTTTTTTGAGGAACTGGAAGAAATACTTATTCTATCCGACATGGGCATGGAAACAGCAGGAAAGGTAATGACCGAACTGCGCGGATCGGTGCGCGAACAGAATATAAAAGAACCGGAACAAATTAAAGAACTGCTGATCGGCATTGTGGACTCCATTATGAAAGACGAACCGCTGGAGCTTAAATATCCCTGCGTATTTCTGGTGGTCGGCGTAAACGGAGTCGGGAAAACGACTGCGATCGGCAAGATGGCGGCATACTACAAAACAAAAGGCGCGTCCGTCATGCTAGCTGCGGCGGACACTTTCCGCGCTGCAGCGTCCGAACAGCTGTCCATTTGGGGGGAGCGCACAGGCGTACGCGTGATCAAATACGCGGAGGGGGCTGATCCTGCCGCGGTTGTATTTGACGCTGTGGATGCTGCCAAACACGCAAAAATTGATATTCTGATCGCCGATACGGCAGGAAGGCTCCATAATAAGAAAAATCTGATGGCAGAACTTGAAAAGATAGACAGGGTTATAAAAAACGGGTATCCTGAAGCGCAGAGGGAAACCTTCCTTGTTTTAGACGCCACCACCGGGCAGAATGCCATTACTCAGGCAAAAGTATTTACAGAAGCGGTGCCCGTCACCGGGATTGTTTTGACAAAGCTGGACGGCACCGCAAAAGGCGGCGTTGTATGCGCGGTCAAGGAAATGGTAGGTGTTCCCGTTCGGTTTATCGGGGTGGGTGAAGGTGTGGACGATCTGCAGCCATTTGATTCTGAAGAATTTGCCCGGGCTATCATTGAATAGGTGTTGACATAACGTTAATATTCATATATACTGCAATAGGTGTAAAGTAAATATACTTTACACCTTGTTTTTCAAGGAAGAAATTGCCCGGGGCGGGCTTGATCCGGAGCGGATGTATGGGTTTTGAAAAAGATCTGAAATGGTCGCTGTATCTGGATGTATACGGCGGCATGCTGACCGAAAGGCAATGGAAGGTTTTTGATCTTTATTATAACGACGACTGTTCTCTTGCCGAGATTGCCGAACAACTTGGGATCAGCAGGCAGGGAGTGCTGGACGGCATCCGCCGGACGCAGGAGAAACTGCTCGGACTGGAAACAAAACTCGGACTGGTTATGAAGTCTTTGGAGGATCAAAATGGCGTTTGAAGGAATTGCCGAAAAACTGCAGACCGTTTTTAAAAAGCTTACGGGAAGGGGAAAATTATCCGAAGCCGATATCCGCGCCGCCATGCGCGAAGTAAAGCTTGTTCTTCTGGAGGCAGACGTTAACTTTACGGTTGTGAAACAGTTTATTCAGAGCGTTACTGAAAAAGCGACCGGCCAGGAAATCCTGGACAGTCTGACGCCGGGCCAGCAGGTAATCAAGGTGGTTCGGGACGAAATGACCGAACTTCTAGGCGGTACCCTTTCCGCCATTAAGATGGCATCCAGCCCGCCGACCGTGATCATGATGATGGGCTTGCAGGGCGCGGGCAAAACGACGTTTTGCGCAAAACTGGCACAGCATTATAAGAAAAAGGGCAGGAAACCCATGCTGGTTGCCTGTGATATCTACCGCCCGGCCGCAATCAAACAGCTTCATGTTGTAGGGGAACAGGCAGGGGTGGACGTGTTCGACATGGGAACGGAAAAGCCGGATAAAATATATAAGGAAGCCTTGAAGCAGGCGGAGAAAGCTGCGAACGACATGATGATTGTGGACACTGCCGGACGCCTTCATATTGACGAAGAGATGATGGCAGAACTTGTTGAATTAAAGAAAGCGGCAATGCCCACCGAAACACTGCTTGTTTTGGACGCTATGACGGGCCAGGACGCCGTTACGGCGGCCGGAGCGTTTAATGACAGCGTAGGGATAGACGGCGTCATTCTGACCAAGATAGACGGCGACACGCGCGGCGGCGCGGCAATGTCCGTACGCGCGGTGACAGGAAAACCGATAAAGTTTGTGGGAACAGGAGAAAAGATATCGGATATCGAACCTTTTTATCCGGACAGGATGGCTTCGCGTATTCTTGGTATGGGGGATGTGCTGACCCTGATAGAAAAAGCGGAGACAGCCTTCGAAGAAAAAAAGGCCCTGGACCTGCAGAAGCGTATCAGCCGCGACCAGATGACACTGGAGGATTTTCTGGACCAGATGGAGCAGCTTAGAAAAATGGGGGATATGGGAGATATTTTAAAAATGCTCCCGGGGGGAAGCAAACTTTCCGGACTTTCCATAGACGAAAAGCAGCTTGCGCGTACCGAAGCCATCGTAAAATCAATGACGCTTGCGGAACGCCGAAATCCGGGGATTATTAACGGGTCCCGCAGAAAGCGCATTGCGGCGGGCAGCGGTACAAAAATACAGGATGTGAACCGACTCTTAAGCCAGTTTGAACAGATGAAAAAAATGATGAAATCATTTTCTGGCAAAAAGGGAAGGCGCGGTATGTTCAATATGCCGGTTTAACGGTTAATATATTGTAAAAAAAAAGGAGAAAAATATTTATGGCAGTAAAAATGAGATTAAAGAGGCTGGGTTCCAAAAAAAATCCTTTCTACAGGATCGTTATCGCGGATGCGCGTTCGCCCAGGGACGGACGTTTCATTGAGGAGATCGGTTATTACAACCCTCTGACAAAGGAACTCAAGATGGACAATGAAAAGGCTACGGGCTGGATTTCCAAGGGCGTACAGCCGACAGATACTGTTCGTGCATTGCTTAAAAAGAGCGGCGCGATCGAATAGGAGAATTATTTTATGGTTGAACTTGTGAAATATATCGCCAAAGCGCTGGTGGACAGCCCTGACGAAGTCAAGGTTTCCCAGCGTGAGGAAGAGGATGCATACGTGATCGAATTGACGGTTGCGCCGGACGATATGGGCAAGGTGATCGGCAAGCAAGGTAGGATCGCAAAGGCTATACGTACGGTTGTCAAGGCGGCGTCCGCCAAGTCTGACAAAAAATACGTTGTGGATATCATAGACTGAAGTGAAAAAAGAATATTTTGAACTGGGGCGTATATTAAAACCGCAGGGTATACGGGGCGAATTAAAGATAGACGCATATACGGACGATATGGGACGGTTTGCGTATCTGGACCATGTATACATCCAGAAGGATTCAAAAATGTATAAGGTGCGTGTTCAAAGCAAGCGTACGGATCGTTTTTTTGCCTATATTAAGCTGGAAGGAACGGACGACCGGAATGCAGCGGAAGCGCTGCGCGGAACCGTGCTTTATATCGACAGGGACAACGCGGCAAAACTGCCCGAAGGCAGACAGTATATCCAGGATTTGATCGGTATGCTGGTTTGGGACACGAACGGAAACGAAATAGGCCGTCTTTGCGAGATCATACAGACAGGGGCGGCAGATGTTTACCGTGTGCAGGGCAAAGAAACCACAGTGATGTTCCCGTGCGTTCCTCATGTTGTATTGACTAAAGAAATGGAAACGGGGAAAATATTGGTGGATGCGGATGCCCTGAAAGAGGTTTGCGTTTATGATGATCTTTAACTGCCTGACGCTTTTTCCTGAGATGTTTTCAGGATTTATTGCAGCGAGCCTTTGTGCAAAGGCAATTGAAAACAAAATCATAGAGGTCAACCTGCTGAATTATAGGGATTATACAAAGGACAAGCATAACCGGGTGGACGATTACCCGTTCGGAGGCGGGGCAGGCATGCTGATTGCGCCGCAACCCGTATTTGATTGTCTGGACGATATTAAGAAAAAATATAAGAAAAAAAAGGCCCTGAACGTTTATATGTCCGCATCCGGAAAAACATTGGATCAGGCAACTGCAGAGGAACTGTCCGGTTATGAGGTTATCAATATTCTGTGCGGTCATTACGAAGGTATAGACCAGAGGATTATTGACGAACGTATAGACAGGGAAATATCCATCGGAGACTATGTCCTGACCGGCGGCGAAGTTCCCGCCATGGTATTGATGGACTGCGTGATGCGCTATGCCGGCGTAATGGGGAGCGAGGAATCACATGCGGAAGAATCCTATTACGACGGGCTGCTTGAATATCCGCAGTATACAAGGCCGGCAGATTTCCGCGGCCTTGAGGTGCCCAAAGTGCTTTTATCGGGTCATCATGCTAAGATCACGGAATGGCAGAGGGAAATGTCCCTTTTAAAGACTGCCGATAAAAGGCCGGATCTTCTGAAAAAAGCAGCGCTTACGGAAAAGGACAGGGCTTTCCTCAAAAAAAATAAAATCGACCTTGATTTAAAGGAAGGTTTATGATAAAATTTCTGTTGTTTGTAGTACGGACGGTCCGATGCCTGGCAAGCAGGTAAGAACGTCCTGGCGGGAAGGAGGCTTGAACAAATGAACGATATCATTAAAGCCGTTGAAAAAGACCAGATGAAGACCGATATTCCGGTGATGAAGATCGGCGATACACTGAAGGTGCATGTAAAGGTTATCGAAGGCGCCCGGGAAAGGATACAGGTATTTGAAGGATACCTGATTGCGCGTAAAGGCGGCGGTCTGACAGAGACCATTACCGTTCGCCGCGTATCCTACGGGATCGGCGTTGAAAGGGTTTTCCCCCTGCATTCGCCGCGCATCGCGAAAATCGAAGTTGTACGGAGCGGCAAGGTACGCAGGGCGAAACTGTACTATCTGCGTGAGAGAGTCGGCAAGTCGGCACGGATAAAGGAAAAATAAAAACAGGGGCTTTTAAAGCCTCTTTTTTTCTTGAAATATTATAAACGAACGGAGCGCGCTATGGATATACAGTGGTATCCCGGGCACATGGAGAAAGCCAAAAGAAAGCTTTCGCAGCAGCTGAAAATGATTGACGTCATAATAGAAGTGCTGGATGCCAGGCTTCCCGAAGGCACGAAAAATCCTGATTTTGACGAACTGTTTTCGGGGAAGAACCGCTTTTATGTTCTGAACAAGGCGGATCTTGCCGATCCTTCGGTTACAAAAAAATGGATATCCTATTACAGAGAACAGGGGATTCCCTGCGCCGCCTTTTCCGCAACATCCTCCGACCCCGGGCCTTTGATGGACGCCATTCTTGCGGTTGCATCCGAAATGGTTAAACGCTGGAAGGACAAGGGCGTTAACAAGACAGTGCGCGCAATGGTTGCCGGTATACCGAACGTAGGAAAATCCGCCGTTTTAAACAGGTTGTCGCAATCAAAAAAAATGAAAGAGGGAAACAAGCCCGGTGTAACCAGAGGGCTGCAATGGGCAAGGATAACTCCTTATTTCGAGGTGATGGATACGCCCGGTATACTGATGCCCAAAATAGAAGATGAAGAGACGGCGGCAAAAATTGCGGCTATTGGAAGCATTAAACAGGAAATATTGGACATTGAAAGCCTTGCGTTTTATATTATACAAATATTAACAAAATATTCACCTAATCTTCTGAAAAAGAGGTATAATTTAGATAGTCTTGATCCGGATGCGTATAATGTTTTGAAAGATATCTGTAAAAAAAGAGGATTTCTTAAGAAAGGCGGAGAATTCGATACCGAAAAAGGAGCTGTCATATTCCTGGATGAATTAAAGAACGGCAAGATCGGCAGAATATCCCTGGAGGAGCCCGTATGAAAGCTGAAGAACGCCTAAAAGAACTGATGGCTAAACTCATCCAAACGGAGGCGGAATGCCGCGGCAGGGGTTACAGCCTGATCGCAGGCGCAGACGAGGCGGGCAGGGGACCGCTTGCCGGCCCGGTGGTTGCGGCATGCGTGATACTGCCGACGGATTCGCTGATTTACGGAGTGAACGATTCGAAAAAACTTTCAGAAAAAAAACGTGAAGAACTTTATGGAAAAATAACGGACAGTGCCGTGGCCTATGGAACGGGAATCGTTGCGCAGGATGTGATCGACCGGCTGAATATTTTAAATGCGACACGGATGGCGTTTCAAATGGCTTTTGATTCCATGCGGATCATGCCCGATTACCTGTATTCCGATATGATAGACCGGCTTGATATTGCATGCCCGTGGACGGCGGTAGCCGGCGGGGACGCTAAGATATATTCGGTTGCGGCCGCATCCATCATAGCAAAAGTAACACGTGACCGGCTGATGCAGGGGTATGATGAAATATATCCGGAATACGGATTCGCCAGACATAAGGGTTACGGCACTAAAAACCATATTGAAGCGATTCTAAAACACGGGCCGTCGCCTATTCACCGGCGTACTTTTTTACGAAATATTAGCGGGATACAAAAATGAACAGGCAATCGATCGGAAAAGCCGGTGAAGAACTGGTTTGCAGATATCTGAAAAAAGAGGGTTATAAAATTCTGGAACGCAACTTCAGGACCCGTTTTGGCGAGATAGACATTATTACGGCCAGAAAGGGGCATATTGCTTTTGTGGAAGTAAAAACCAGACAATCGGACGCATACGGCACGCCGGCTGAAGCTGTCGGCGTAAAGAAACAGAAGTCCATTATTCTTTCTGCACAGGAATATATCACGCGATGCGTAAAGGCCGATTTTGAATTTTCATTCGATGTCGCTGAAGTCATCCTGAAAGAAGACAAGCCGTTGATCAGTTATATTGAAAATGCATTCTTCTGTTAAAGAGGGACCCCATGAAAGATAATGCCGTATTATCACAAGGATCATACAAAAAAACGGTATTCTTTGAAATATCGCTTTACGCCCTGATCGTTTTTGAGACCGTTTTCCTGACTGCGGCAGCCCTTTCCAGGGATTATACCGCCCTCATTGCCGTCGGCGGTTCGCTTCTTTTGGCAGGCGTCTATGCTTTATATGCATACAGCCAAAAATACAATCTGACAATTGCCTTTCCCGGGAGGATGGCGGGGCTGCTGATTTTTGCCGGAATCCTAACAAGGCTTGCACTGGCAGCCGGTATTTTGGGTTATACATCGGATATAGAATGTTTTGTGGGCTGGTCACGGATTGCGTACGCTTTCGGGCTGGATCATTTCTATACCAGCGGATATTTTGCGGATTATCCGCCGCTTTACATGTATGTTCTTTATTTACTCGGAATGCTTCAGAGCGTTTTTGCTATCTCTGCAAATGTTTTTCTGATAAAGCTGCCGGCGATCGCATGCGATATAGTTTTGGCGCTGATCTTCTACAGAGCTGCAAGAAAAAGAATGGACACCGCACAGTCAATACTTGTTTATATATGCATGATTTTAAATGCAGCGCTCATTGTTAACTCTTCGGCATGGGGGCAAATAGATATTATTTTTGTATTGCTGGCGGTCCTGTGTATCTATCTTTTATTGAAAGAAAGGTATGCGCCGGCTGTCGTCATATTTGTTCTTGCAGTGCTTTTAAAGGTTCAGGCCGTACTGATTGCGCCCATATTTTTATACATACTTGTTTGGGGGATCATTAATAAAAAAACCAGAAAAAAAACAGCCATAGGCTTTCTTTCCGGCATTGGGGCAGGTGCAGCCGCTGGACTTTTGCTGATCCTGCCCTATACAGGCGGACGTCCGCTTTCCTGGATTGCAGATCTGTATTTAAACAGCCTGGGCGGGTACAGCTATGTATCGATCAACGCATTCAATCTTTATGGATTGCTGGGTCTGAACTGGGCACCGCTCTCGGCAACATTCCTGGGGCTGCCTTTCAACGTTTGGGGCTATATAGGCATAGCGTCCGTCTGCGTATATGCGGCTTGGCTGTACAGGATGGATCCGAGGGGCGCGAACCTTTTTAATATTGCTGCGTTTATTACGATGGGGGTTTATATGTTTGCCCACAGCATGCACGAAAGATACTCTTTTGCTGCGCCTGTGTTCCTGCTGGCGGCTTTTATATTCATGCAAGAAAAAAAACTTTTCTATGCTTCCCTTATGACATCCGCAACTGTCCTGATAAACCAGTGTGTTGCGTTTGCATTTTATGATAAACTGATACCATACGAGATCATGGCGTGGTTGTCGGCCTTTAATATGGCTGCATTTATTTATATGGCGGCCGTTATTACTAAAAATTCCGCGCAATACCATAAAAATACGAAGAGTATAAGGTTGGTGGCAAATGAAAAACAGGAAAGCAGCACTTGAATCTGTACAGAGTGAAAAAAGCATGAAAAAAGAGCATATAACATTGCAGGAAACCCTGGGAAAGGGGTTCAAGCCCTATAAAAGCCCGGTTGATGCAAAAGACAAATGGATTATGCTTTTGATCGCATTAATATACGCGGTGGTTGCCTATGTGAATCTCGGCAGTTTTACAGCGCCGCAGACGCAGTGCTATATGAAAAAATCGGTTGTCGTTCAATTGGAAGAACCTTCAGACATTGGGGATATCCGGTATTATGCGGGCATAGGGGAAGGCTCCATAAAATTTGAGTATTCTGTGGACGGGACATCCTATTATCCCATAACTGAGGCGGAAGGCGAGGACGCGACGATCCAGTATAAAAATGCGGATATGTATGTCTGGCAGATTATCAAAACAAGTATTCATGCCTCTTATATAAAAATAGACGTTATAAAACCGGGAATGAATATCAATGAGATTGCCGTATTTGATATGGAAGGCGGTATCCTGCCTCTTGCTTCATCAATGGCTGCGGATGGTGTTTCATCTGCCGAGATGAACCCCACAAACCTGATAGACGAACAGGACCTTGTTCCGGAAAATCCGTCCTATTTGGATGAAATGTATTTTGATGAAATCTACCACGGACGTACTGCTTATGAAGAAATCCATCATTTGAAGATATATGAAATCACACATCCGCCTCTTGGAAAGGATATTATGACCATCGGACTTCATCTGTTCGGCATGACGCCTTTCGGATGGCGCTGCATGGGCACCCTTTTCGGCGTTCTCATGCTTCCTCTGATTTATATCTTTGCCAAAAACCTTTTTAAGAAACGGAAATACGCCATATTTTCCTCTGTACTGATGGCAGTGGATTTTATGCATTTTTCACAGACGCGCATAGGAACAATTGACAGTTACAGCGTGTTTTTCATTATGTTGATGGTCTTGTTCATGTACTATTATACGCAGCACAATTTTAATTTTCAGCCGCTTAAAAAAACGCTGCTGCCTTTGTTTTTATGCGGCCTTGCCTTCGGACTCGGCGCCGCGACAAAATGGCTTTGCATTTATGCGGGCGCCGGGCTTTTGGTTGTGTTTATCTATGTAATGCTGAGAAGGAGAAGAGAATACAGGATTGCGCTGAAGAATCCCGAAAAATATCCAGAACTTATAAAAAATTACAAAAAAAATGTCACTTTAACGATTCTTTGGTGTATACTGTTTTTTATAGTCATCCCCGGCGTAATATATTTGCTGGCATATATCCCGTATACGCAGGTGCATGAACCGAATACTTACGGGATAAAACAGATCTTTGAAAACCAGAAATACATGCTGAATTACCATGCGAACCTGAATCCGGCCAAACCGCATCCATTCGCGTCCAAGTGGTACACATGGCCTCTTGATATCCGGCCCTTGCTGTTCTACAGCAACCAGACGACGACGGGCGTGGTTTCAACAATGTCCACCATGGGCAATCCCTTTATATGGATCGGAGGATTTGCTGCGTCCGTATGGTTTATTATCCTTGCGGCATTTAAAAAATACAGATCAAAGATTGCCGCGTTTCTTGGGATCAGTGCGTTTTCCCAGTTTGTTCCCTGGATGCTCGTATCAAGAGAGGTTTTTATTTACCATTATTTTGCAACTACGCCTTTCCTGATCCTGCTCCTTGTGCTAATGCTAAAAAGGATAGATGAAAAACATTCTCATGATTATACGCTTACTACGAGGTATGTAATCGCATGTGTTGCTGCGTTTGCGTTTTTCTATCCAGTTATTTCGGGAACGCCGGTTCCAGCGGAATACATACCCATTATACGCTGGCTGCCTTCCTGGCCGTTCTATTGATACCATAGGCCATAAAGTGTTTTGAATGAACGAAGATGATTTTCATGTAAGAGAGGGATAATGAGCAACGCGTTTGTCGATTGGGTAATTAAATTCCAAAAGGATATTATTCAGTTTTTCAAGTTCCAGTTTGTTTCTGTGATCGCATATTGGGCTGATTACGGTTTTTTTGCGCTTATTTATACGTTTGTTTTTTCATATGATCCGGTAGCCGGCCCCGTATATTCCAAAATGATGTCTTATATAGTCGGGCTGATGACAAGTTATCTGATCAATAAGCGCTGGACATTCGGCGTCAGGCGGCATATTTTTTCTAAATATCTATTAAAATTTATCTTTGTTAATGTTGTGGCGCTGACCGCAAATATCACCGCCATGCAGATTATGAATGCCTATTATCATACAAACCCGTATTTATCACCGATTCTGGCTACAGTATTTTCATTCAGTATTAATTATTCAGGCAACAAGATATGGGTGTTTGAGGAACGGAGATAATCGATGTTAGCCAAGGTAATGAGTTTTGCCTTAAACGGCCTTGCAGGGTATCCCGTATTGGTAGAAGTGGATGTGTATAAAGGATTGCCGTCCTATGAAACGGTCGGACTGCCCGATACGGCCGTAAAGGAATCGAAGGAACGCGTACGCTCCGCCATTCATAATTCGGGATTTGAATATCCCGCAAAACGCATCACCGTCAACCTTGCGCCAGCAGACCTAAGAAAGGAAGGCCCGATCTATGACCTTCCCATTGCCGTAGGGCTGCTATGCGCATCAGGACAGGCAGATAAGGATTATCTTAAAAAACTACTTATGTTCGGAGAATTATCCTTGGACGGAAATGTACGGCCTGTATCCGGTGTGCTGCCAATGGTCATCGGCGCCTTTGAAAAAGGATTCCGCTATGTTGTGCTTCCCGCTGAAAACGCGAAGGAAGCGTCCTGTGTTGCGGGCATGAAAGTCATACCCGTTAAAAACCTTTCTGAAATCGCTGCAATTTTGAATAAAAAGATAACGCCGGAAGTATATGAGAATATGGATGCAGGTGCATCCACTAAGGCACCCGAATACGAAGTTGATTTTTCAGATATCAGGGGACAATCGCATGCGAAACGCGCAGTTGAGATTTCAGCTGCCGGCGGGCATAACGTGCTTCTGATCGGCAGCCCGGGAACGGGAAAATCAATGCTTGCGAGGGCAATTCCGGGCATTCTGCCGGAAATGACCTTCGCGGAAGCGCTGGAAGTTACAAAAATACACTCAGTGGCCGGTGAAATGAAAAATTCAAAAGATGGTATTCTGCGCAACCGCCCTTTCCGCAGCCCGCATCATTCAAGCACAACAGTCGCCATGATGGGCGGCGGAACCCATATTTTGCCCGGCGAGGTCAGCCTTGCTCACAACGGCGTACTATTTTTGGATGAATTGCCCGAATTTTCACGGGACACGCGGGAAGCGCTCCGCCAGCCCATGGAAGACGGCGCCGTTTCCATATCCCGCGCAAACGCGAAAGTGACTTATCCGTCAAATTTTATGCTGGTCGCTTCCATGAATCCCTGCCCGTGCGGCTATTTCGGATCTCCGGACAGAAAATGCAAATGTTCCCCAACACAGATATCAAATTATATTAATAAAATAAGCGGTCCTTTTCTTGACCGTATCGATTTGAATGTTGAAATGGGGAATATCCAATATGATGAAATGACAAGCAAAAAACAGGCGGAAAATTCTTCGGATATTAAGAAGCGGGTGGATCATGCCCGCAAAATACAGCTTGAACGTTATGCCGGCCTGCCCATACACTGCAATGCGCAGCTGAATGCGACGATGCTTAAAAAATATATTCATCCGGGAAAGGAAGCGCAGGACTTTATAAAAGATATTTTTTCCAAACTGAAGCTCTCTCCGCGCTCATATGTCCGTATATTGATGGTATCTCGTACCATCGCGGATTTGGCAGGAAGCAGAGATATCCTGCTTGCCCATATTGCGGAGGCGGTGCAATACAGAACTTTAGACCGTAAATACTGGGGTGCGCATTATGATTGAACTGAGTGCGGAGGAAAAATACTGGGTTTGGCTTTCCAGCATTGACGGCGTATTTCCAAAATGGTTTTATTCTCTGCAAAGCGTATATATGGACCCGAAGTCAGTTTATGAAAATGCTGACGAAATTTTAAATGATCTGCCGCATTTCCCGCCGCAAACCGCTGAATCGATCAAAAAAGGACGGAATACTTTTTATTGGGACGGATTATTTGAGAACATAGAAAAAAGGGGGCTTTCGGTAACCACGGCCATATCTTCCGATTATCCTTATACGCTGGAGTCCCTTTCCGATCCGCCGCCTGTCCTATATTACAGGGGAATACTTCCACAGGTATGGGAACGCAGCGTTTCCATTGTCGGTACCAGGACCCCGACGCGTAACGGGACAAAGTTTCTGCGCAGCATAGCCGCGGAAATATCAGCACAGGGCATCCTGGTGGTTTCCGGGATGGCGCGCGGAATTGATACAGCGGCGCATATGGGAGCGATAGATGCCGGCGGGAAGACTGTTGCGGTTTTAGGATGCAGTGCGGAAACCATCTATCCGAAAGAGAACAGGGAAGTTTATGAACAGATAATAGAAAACGGAGCCGTTATTTCAGAATTCAGACCCGGAACACCGCCCGTTGCGGAAAATTTTCCAAGACGGAACCGTATTATTGCGGCGCTTTCAGATGCGTTAATCGTATCGGAAGGAGGGATGAAATCCGGCGCAAGGATTACCGCGGATATTGCACTGTCGCTTGGAAAAAATGTTTTTGCAATACCCGGGGATCCGTCGCTTGAGGTGTCCGCCCTCCCCATATCATTGCTTAAATCCGGAGCGATTCTCCTTTCGGAGTGTGCAGATCTGATGGAAGAAATGAACTGGACACACCGCAGAGAGAAGAATTTTAGAAAAAATAAAAATATCTTTGGGCTTGATTTTTTTCAAGAACAAATATATAATTCACTGCTAAAGGGCGATTTGACCGCCGAACAGTTGGTGGATATGCTGAATGCGCCGATTTGCAGCGTCAACAGCGCGCTTACAATAATGGAATTATCAGGTGCGGTGAACAGGCTGCCCGGCAATCTATATTGCATAGGATGAACAAGTAAAAGTGTGTGGAGGATATTGAATGGCAACGGCAAGAAATACAACAGACGTAAAGAAGACTACCGCTGGAAAGACAACCCCAAAGAAAAAAGCAGCCTCAAAATCCGTGGAAAAAAAACCGGCAGACATTAAGAATCTGGTGATTGTTGAATCACCCGCCAAGGCGAAGACGATTGAAAAATTTTTGGGAGCAGGCTATACCGTCCGCGCGTCCAACGGTCATCTTTGCGACCTTCCCAAAAGCAAAATAGGCGTTGATATTGAAAACAATTTCGAACCTACATACACAACGATCAGAGGCAAGGCAAAACTGATCCGTGATTTGAAAACGGATGCGCAAAATGCAAAAAACACATTTCTTGCTACCGACCCTGATCGCGAGGGAGAAGCGATATCCTGGCATATTGCGAATCTTCTTGAAATCAATATGGAACAAAAATCAAGAATAGAGTTTAACGAGATTACAAAAGACGCCGTATCAGCTGCTATAAAAAATCCCAGAACAATTGATATAGCGCGCGTGGACGCACAGCAGGCAAGGCGCGTACTGGACCGTCTGGTTGGATATAAATTAAGCCCGCTGCTTTGGCGGAAAATCAAGAAAGGCCTCTCGGCCGGCCGCGTGCAGTCGGTTGCCGTAAAAATCATATGTGACAGGGAAGCGGAAATCCGTGCGTTTACGCCTGAAGAATTCTGGACGATAACAGCATTTCTAGAATACAATGGAAAAACAAAGGCATCGGAAATAGAAGCGAAATTTTACGGACGCGGCGGTAAAAAAGAAAAACTTGAAAACGAAGAACAAGCCCAAAAGATTCTAGAGCTTATATCCGGCCATAATTTTTATGTTGATTCCGCTCTGCGGTCCACAAAACAAAAAAAAGCCCTGCCACCGTTTATCACCAGCACACTGCAACAGGATGCATCACGCAAGTTGAATTTTACCGCAAAAAAAACAATGATGCTTGCGCAGATGCTGTATGAAGGTGTGCAGGGGATGAGTGGCCTTATTACATATATGAGGACCGATTCCATGCGCATTTCCCATGAAGCACAGGCATCTGCCGCCGATTATATTAAAAATACTTTTGGCGCAGATTATGTTCCGGATAAACCGAACATATATGCATCAAAAAACCGTTCACAGGATGCGCATGAGGCAATAAGACCTACGGTTATAACGAATGATCCCAAAAAAATAAAGAATGCGCTAACCCCCGACCAGTATCGTTTATATAAACTGATTTATGACCGTTTCCTGGCCAGCCAGATGGTGCCGGCGAAGATCGAATCAATGACATATAATATTTTATCGAACGGATGCCTTTTCAAAGCTGCCGGCTCGCGTATTTTGTTCAAGGGACATCTGATCGCTTATGATTCTACAAATGAGGACGATAAAACGCCGATACTGCCCGAAATGGAAAAAGGCGAGATTCTGGCGCTTCAAAGAATTGAACCCAAACAGAATTTTACACAACCGCCCGCACGTTATAACGAGGCGTCACTGATAAAATTTCTGGAAGAAAAGGGTATTGGCCGTCCCAGCACATATGCGCCGATCATTTCAACCATCCAGGAACGGGGGTATGTTCGCAAAGAAAACAAGGCGTTTATACCTACAGAACTTGGCGAGATCGTAACCGGCCTTATGGTTAAAAATTTCCCGGACATTGTAAATATTGAATTCACCGCCGGGATGGAAAACAAACTGGATAATATAGAAAAGAACGGAACGGAATGGAGAAAAGTAATAGGGGATTTCTACCTGCCCTTTGAAAACGAACTGAAGGTTGCGGATGAAAATATTGAAAGGATCATTCTTCCGCCGAAGGTTTCTGATGTGCAGTGTGAAAAATGCGGTGCCTTCATGGTATACAAAGAGGGGCGTTACGGCGAATTTCTTGCTTGCCCTAATTTTCCTGCATGCAGGAATACCAAACCCGTAGTAAAAAAGGCGGGTGCAAAATGCCCGAAATGCGGCGGAGAGATTGTGATTAAAAAATCCGGAAAATCGAAAAAAGAGTTTTATGGATGTGCAAATTATCCGGCATGCGATTTTGTATCATGGGGCCTGCCTCTTGAGGAAAAATGTACAAAATGCGGAAGTTATATGGTTGAATCAAGACTGAAAAACGGAAGAAAATATAAAAAATGCTCAAACGAGGAATGCGAAACGAACAAAAAAACAAAGAAAAGCAATGAAAAAGGTTAATATAATCGGTGCGGGCCTAGCCGGCTGCGAAGCAGCATGGCAGATCGCCCGGCTGGGGGTTGGGGTCCGTTTGTATGAAATGAAGCCGAAGAAGAAAACGCCTGCCCATTCGGATAACGGATTTGCGGAACTGGTTTGTTCAAATTCCCTGCGCTCGGACAGACTTTCCAACGCTGCAGGACTGCTGAAAGAAGAGATGAGAAGGCTTGATTCACTGGTACTGCGTTCGGCGGATGCCGCAAGTGTTCCGGCCGGCGGCGCTCTGGCAGTCGACAGAAAAGAATTCTCAAGGCTGATCACTGAAGCAATCGAAAAAGAGCCGAATATTGCGGTGACATGCGAAGAAATAAAAAACTTTTCACGCTTTCAGGATGAAATCGTCATAATAGCGACGGGACCCCTTACAACAAGCGGGCTTTTATATTCCATTTCTGAAATGGTTGGAGAGGATACCCTTCACTTCTTTGATGCCGCTGCGCCTATCGTTTCTGCGGAAAGCATCAATATGTCCAAGGCTTTTTTTGCTTCCCGTTATGAACGCGGCAGCGACTACTTGAACTGCCCTATGACCAAGGAAGAATACGAAAAATTCTATGATGCGCTGATCCATGCGGAATGCGCGGAAATTCATGACTTTGAAAACAATGTGTTTGAGGGCTGCATACCCGTAGAGACGATGGCTCAGCGCGGCTATCAGACACTGCTTTTCGGGCCGCTGAAATCAAAGGGGATCAAAGACCCCGCAACGGGCAGGGAACCCTATGCCGTCGTTCAGCTGAGGCGGGAGGACGATACAGGCACAATGTACAATATTGTGGGGTTTCAAACCCATTTGAAATGGGGGGAGCAAAAACGGGTTTTCCAAATGATACCCGGCCTTGAAAAAGCGGAATTTTTACGCTTTGGCATCATGCATAAAAATGCCTTTATCGATTCGCCGCGGCTGCTGGATAACGTATACCGTTTTAAGAAGAACAACAAGTTTTTTTTTGCAGGACAGATCACGGGAGTGGAAGGATATACGGAATCGGCGGCCTCGGGGCTGCTGGCAGGTATAACGGCCGCGTGTGATGCATGGGGGATGGAAGCGCCGGCTTTTTCAAGAGCGACGGCAATAGGCGCTTTGGCGGCATATATATCCAATCAATCCGTTTTAAATTTTCAGCCAATGAATATTACATATGGTATAATAGAACCATGCAGTCAAAGGATAAACAACAAGGAAAAAAAGAATTTGGCAATTTCTCAAAGAGCTCTGGAGGAGATTGAATGTTTAAAGGAACAACGATTATTGCCGTTAAAAAAGACGGCAAATGTGCAATAGCGGGCGACGGACAGGTTACGATGAGCGAAAGCGTTATCATGAAAGCAAGCGCAAAAAAGGTAAGGCGGCTTTATCATGATAAAGTAGTGGTGGGATTTGCCGGTTCAGTGGCGGACGCTTTTACGCTTTCTGAAAAATTTGAAGCGAAGCTGGAAGAATACGGCGGCAGCCTACAGCGCGCAGCTGTTGAACTGGCGCAGGATTGGCGAAATGATAAAATCATGCGGAAACTTGAGGCCATGCTGATTGCGGTTGACTACGAAAATATGCTGGTTATCGCGGGCACCGGAGAAGTGATCGAACCGGATGACGGCATTACGGCCATCGGTTCGGGCGGTTCATATGCCCTGGCTGCAGCACGCGCGCTTGCACGCAATACCGCTCTTTCCGCAAAAGAAATAGCCCAAAAATCACTGGAGATTGCAAGCGAAATCTGCGTATATACCAATGGAAACATCATTGTGGAGGAGGTATAAAAATGCAGAATATTTTAACACCGAAAGAAATTGTGGAACAGCTGGATAAATATATTATAGGCCAGGACAAGGCGAAACGTGCCGTTGCTATCGCACTGCGCAACCGATACCGCAGGAGCATGCTACCCCCTGATATGCAGGAGGAGATCACGCCTAAAAATATTATTATGGTCGGGCCGACGGGCGTCGGAAAAACGGAAATCGCCCGCCGTTTGTCCAAACTGATGGATGCGCCGTTTGTAAAAGTTGAGGCTACAAAATTCACCGAGGTAGGGTATGTAGGCAGGGATGTGGAATCAATGGTACGCGATCTCGTTGAAGCGTCCATAAGAATGGTTAAATCATCCCGGTATGAATCCGTTCAAAAAAGGGCAGCGGAAAATGCTGAGCAGCGCCTTGTTGAGCTGCTGCTGCCGCAGCAGAAAAAAGAACAGGCACAGAACCCTTTAAATCTACTTTTCGGTGCGCCGCAGCCCAGCGAACCGTCTGAGACAGAAGAAGAAAAAATGAAGAAACTTACGCGGCGCGAGCAAACAATACAACTGTTGAAGGATAAAAAACTGGAAAACAGCATTGTGGAAGTGGAAGTGCAGGAGAATAACACCCTGGGTCTTGAACTGGCCGGAATGGGGTCGGACATCAATCTGGGCGACATGTTTTCGGGACTGCTTCCCAAAAAGACAAAAAAGCGCAAGATGTCAGTCAGCGAGGCGCGCACCATTCTTGAGATGGAAGAGGCGGAGAAGCTGATCGATATGGATGAGGTGACAAAGACAGCCATCGAACGTGCGGAACAGCACGGGATTATATTTTTGGATGAGATAGACAAGGTTGCGGGTAAATCCATGAGCGCCGGTCCGGATGTCTCGCGGGAAGGCGTTCAGAGGGATATCCTGCCCATTGTGGAAGGCACTACAGTCGTTACAAAATACGGTCCGGTGAAGACGGACTACATGCTTTTTATAGCTGCGGGAGCGTTCCATGTATCAAAAATATCCGATCTGATTCCGGAACTGCAGGGACGTTTTCCCATCAAGGTTGAACTTGAAAACCTGACAACAGAAGATTTCAGAAAAATTTTAAGCCAGCCGGAAAACGCGATCACAAAACAGTACCAGGCGCTTTTAAGCGTGGAAGGCATTAAACTCATTTTTAAGGAAGATGCACTGGATAAGATAGCGGAAGTATCCCATATTATGAATGAAACGACGGAGAATATAGGCGCACGCCGCCTGCATACGATTATGGAAAACCTGCTCGACGACATATCTTTCCATGCGGGAGGCGTATCACCGGAAATCGAAGTAGTGGTCGATGCAAAATATGTGGATGAACATTTAAAACAGAATGAAAAATTTATGAATTTAAGCAAATTCATCCTGTAAATTAAAACACCTGAAATACGGCGTAATAAAACCAAAACATTTAAGAGAGAAGGTTTGTTTATATTGGACAACCAAGGCAGTAAAAAAAATAACCATAAACAAAAAACAAACAAGCCCGACCCGGGTAAATTAAAGATCATTCCCCTTGGCGGAATAGGGGAAATAGGAAAAAATCTGACGGTTTATGAATTTGAAGATGACATCATTATTGTAGACTGCGGGCTGATGTTTCCAACGGAAGAAATGCTGGGCGTGGATTATGTTATCCCGGATGTCAATTATCTTTTAAAGAATCTTGACAAGGTTCGCGCGATTTTTCTGACGCACGGACACGAAGACCATATAGGAGGGATCCCGTATCTGGCTGACCGCTTCCAAGTGCCTATTTATGGAACCGCACTTACGGTGGCTTTGGTGGAAGCTAAGTTGGCAGAACATCCAATAGAGAAACCCGATTTAAAGGTGATTCATGCAGACGAAAAGGTTACAACCGGACGTTTTACGGTTGAATTTATCCGCGTAAGCCATAGTATTGATGATTCGGTTGCTTTTGCAATCAAAACGCCTATCGGCACAATTGTGCATACGGGCGATTTTAAAGTAGACCTGACACCGGTCGGTGGTAAGGTGATCAACTTGAGCCGGTTTGCCGAACTAGGTAAAAATGGCGTTCTTGCCCTTCTTTCGGACAGTACGAACGCCGAACGACCGGGATTCAATATTTCTGAAAGCAACGTTGGAGAGACTTTCATACATTATTTCAAACAGGCAAGAGGAAGGATTATAGTCGCAACGTTTGCCTCCAACGTACACCGGCTGCAGCAGGTGATTGACGCCGCCAAGGTATACAATAAAAAAGTATGTCTTTCAGGCAGGAGTATGGTCAAAATCGTCAATGTAACCAGGGAGCTGGGCTCTCTGAATATTGACGACGAAATGCTGATCAATATTGAGGATATTAAAAACTACAAGGACAATCAGGTTGTAATCCTGTCCACCGGAAGCCAGGGAGAGACAATGTCCGGCCTTGTACGGATGGCGATGGGACAGCATCCGCGTCTTTCCATAAAACAGGGGGATCTGGTTATTCTTTCCGCTACTCCCATACCGGGAAATGAAAGGTATGTTTACGATGTCATCAATATGCTTTACCGTAAAGGCGCAACGGTAATCAATGATACAACCGATCGCGTCCATGTTTCGGGCCATGCGTGTGAAGAAGAACTTAAACTCATGATTTCCCTTGTACGACCCAAGTATTTTATTCCGGTGCACGGAGAATACAGGCATTTATACAAGCACGCTGCCCTAGCGGAAAAAATGGGGATAAAAAAGAAAAATATTTTTATTCCCGAAATCGGGATGGTACTGGAATTCTCAAAGAAAAGTGCATACCTAGCCGAACCCGTTCCATCCGGTTCTGTGTTTATTGACGGATTGGGCGTGGGTGATGTTGGCAATGTTGTGCTACGTGACCGCCGCCAGCTTTCTTCCGACGGGCTTTTTATCGTCGTTGTAACCGTATCGAAAGACAAGGGCGAGTTGTTGATGCCCCCGGATATCATTTCACGCGGGTTTGTATATGTGCGGGAATCTGACGACCTTTTGGAAAATTCACGAATCATTGTTACGGATATCGTTGAAAAATGCTATAATAGCAATGCAAGCGATTGGAGCACCTTGAAGAACGGCATTCGGAAAGATATCGGTCATTTTTTGTATAATAAAACCAAAAGAAACCCGATGATCCTTCCCATTATTATTGAGATCTGACAAGGAGGAAGCGACTAAATGTATATTTATGACAAGGCAAATGAACTTGCGGATATGATCCGCAGCAGTGAAGAATATAAAAAATACAAACAACTTAAGGACGAACTGTACGCGGACGAAGGCAATAAAAAGATGCTGACGGATTATAAAAAAATGCAGTTCGAAGCGCAGGCGATCTATCTGTCAGGGAAAGAAGTGCCGGCCGAAACGATGGATAAACTAAAAAAACTTGGCGAAGTCCTTCAGTTCAACCCGAAAATTACGGAATATTTTACTACGGAATACAAGTTCAATACCCTGATTACGGATATTTATAAGATCATTGGCGATGCATGCGATATCGACGTGGATTTTTTTAAGGAATAAGGGGAGAGGGTCAGTTGGCAAAGAAATTAACCAATATTTATATGAACCCGAAAGACGAGCCGGGCGGACGCCGCATCCTGATGGATACGGAAGAGCAGCCAGCGGCCAAACCGCAGCCGATAAAGACAAAAAAGGCCGGCGGGGGCATATGGCGTATTTTCAGACCGATTGTGATATCCGTTGCCAGCCTTGTTCTGGTTGCCGGTTTGATTATGTACGGATACAACTACCTTACAGATAAGTATTTTGCTCCGGTCGATTCAGGCGACACGGCTCCCATTGAAGTCACGATTCCCAAGGCCGCGTCCCTGACCACCATTGCACAGATTTTATACGACAACAATGTGATCCGGGATAAGAATGTTTTTAAGCTGTATACGGATTTTTCGGATATGTCCTATAAACTAAAGGCGGGGACATATGAACTCTCCAAGAATATGACTTTTGACGATATTATATATACCCTCATGAAGGGCGAACCTACGTCTCCTGTTACGGATATAACCCTGACCGAAGGAATGACGCTTGAGACGATGGCGCAGACGTTTGTGGATAAAGGAATACTGAAAAGCAGCGCAACGTTCCTTTCCCTATGCAAGAGTGGTATGGATTTCAGCAATTATCCGTTTATTGCAGATGTGATCGGCAATGAAGATGCGCGTGCATTTATTCTTGAGGGCTATCTCTTCCCTGATACATACCAGGTTTATATGGATTCCAGCGAGGAAGTAATCATCCGTAAATTGCTGGACCGTTTTGACCAGATCTTCACCAATGACTATATTTCAAAAGCGGATGAAATGGGCCTTACGATTGACCAGGTGGTTACAATGGCTTCCATCATTGAAAAAGAGGGCAAACCAAAAGATTTCAAAAAGATATCGGCTGTTTTGCATAACAGGCTGGTTCAGGATATGCCGCTGCAGTCTGATGCTACGCTGCAATATGCAACCGGTATTAAAAAACTTTTATTTACGGATGAAGAAAAAGAAACACAGTCCCCCTACAATACCTATCAGAATAAAGGTTTACCGGTAGGGCCTATCTGCAATCCGAGCAAGAATGCGATAGAAGCCGCTCTGTTCCCGGATGAACAGTATATGGAGGAAGGGTACCTGTACTTCTCCCTGACGACCCCCGAAAGCGGTGATCTTGTGTTTGCAAAGACGCTTGAAGAACATAATGCAAATGTTGAAAAATGGTCCCCGTACTGGACGACGGAGTAGGCTTGATGACAGTTGAGCTGCTTGCACCGGCGGGAAACTATGAATGCCTGAAGACCGCATATTACTTTGGCGCGGATGCCGCATATATTGCAGGGACAGAATTCGGGCTGCGTGCCTACGCGGTGAACTTTACCCAAGATGATATAAAAAAAGCGGCAGAACTGTCGCTGAAACTATCAAAAAAATTATATGTGGCGGTTAATTCGGTCATACCCGAAGACAGGTTGGACGATTTGACCGCCTATCTGTTTTTCTTGGCGGACGCGGGCGTTGACGCGGTTATTTTTGCAGATCCTGCCGTACAATACATTATACGAAAAGAAAATATTCCATTGCGCACCCATCTGAGCACACAGGCGAACACATTCAATTCAAAGAGCGCTGTATTCTGGTACGAACAGGGTGTTCAACGGATTGTGTTGTCGCGCGAACTTTCAATAAAGGAAATACAAAATATCGTAAAAGGAAAACCGAAAGGGCTGGAGATTGAAACATTTATACACGGCGCTATGTGCGTAGCATATTCCGGCCGTTGTCTGCTAAGTTCTGTTACGACCGGACGAAGCGGCAACAAAGGAGAGTGCGCGCAGCCTTGCCGGTGGGAATATTATTTGTATGAAAAAGGCTATAACGGCCAGTATTTCAAGATAAACGAAGATGACAACGGAACGTATATATTAAATTCAAAGGATCTGATGATGATTGAGCATATCCCGGAACTTATAAACGCCGGAATATCATCGTTTAAAATTGAAGGGAGAATGAAATCAACCTATTATGTTGCATCTGCAGTGAACGCATACCGCAGGGTTATCGATTCACACCTGAAAGGACCGGCGCAGGAAGGATTGGCCGGCAGAATGAGGGAAGAACTGGAGAGATCCTCAACGAGACCGTTTTGTACGGGGTTTTATTTCGGATATCCCAGCCAGGATGTTGAAAAGCAAGCTACGGACAGACGGTATATTTTTACGGGTATCGTAATTGAGGATGCGCGCGAAGGCTATGTTTGCATAGAACAGCGAAACAAATTTTCGGCAGGCGAAGAGATGGAAGTGCTATCGCCCAATCTACAGAATGAAAAATGGATAGTATCGCATATTAAAAACGAAGACGGGGAAGAACAGGACAGCGCCCCCCATCCGCAGCAGATATTGCGCATAAACTGCAGCCTGCCTCTTAAAAAAGGCGATATATTAAGAAAATTATTATGATAAGGTTTACAAACAACCATAGTTAACAGATTTTAAAATAAAAGGATTGAATTGTATCCTCTGATCGAATAGAATATTCATTGGAGGTTTTTTATGTTATATTTCGGCCCCGCAGGTAATTCAGACCTATTTTATAAAGAAGGCAACAAACATACATTTCAGGCACCAAAATGGATACATGAATTGGGTCTTAATGCATTCGAATACTCTTTCGGACACGGTGTGCGAATAAAAAAAGACACCGCTGAAAAAATAAGGGATGAGGCAGAGAAATATGGTATTGCCATGAGTGTCCATGCACCGTATTACATCAATCTTGCTTCAGAAAGTTCATTTGAAAAAAACCTTTCGTATATTGAACAAAGCGCAAGAGCAGCAGATATGCTGGGCGCGGACAGGATTGTGATCCATCCTGGTTCCGTAACCGGCATGAACAGGAAAGACGCATTTGAAAATGTATATAATTCGTTATTGAAAGCAACTGAGATCCTTGCGGAAAAAGGATATAAAAACATCATATTATGTCCCGAAACAATGGGTAAAATAAATCAGATCGGCGACCTTTCAGAAATCGCAAAACTGTGTAGGATAGACGAGCGCGTATATCCTGCAATTGATTTTGCGCATCTATATGCACGAACGGCCGGAGGTATAAAGAAAAAAGAGGATTACGAGAATATCATTGATTATCTTAAAAATTCAGTGGGCGAAGAAAAAACAAAAAATATGCACGCGCATTTCAGCAGAATAGAATATACAGGCGCCGGCGAAAAAATGCACAGAACATTTGCCGAAAAAGAATACGGGCCGGATTTCGAACCGTTGGCGGAAATACTTGCAGAAAAAGATATGTCTCCCAGGGTAATATGTGAATCCAGAGGGACGCAGGATATAGATGCAAAAGAAATGCTGGAGATTTATAATGAGAAACGCAGAAGATTTACCGGGAGATGAAATAAGCGCTGTTAAAAACCCGGATGAAATTGAAAGACTTAGAATGGCGGCGCATTATACACAAAAAATATTTATGGAAATCATACCGCTGATTAAGCCGGGAGTAACCGAGGCGGAAATAGCGGATGAAACAAGGCGGAGAATGGAAGGACTGGGCCTTGAACCTGCTTTCGATACCATTGTGGCCAGCGGAGAAAACGGAGCACAGCCGCATGCAGTCCCCTCCGAACGCAAATTTGCTTTTGGAGACATGATTACGATTGATATCGGATGCAAATATGAAGGATATTGCGGGGATTTAACAAGGACGCTTGCGCTGGGCAAAGTATCTGAAGACTTTAAAAAAATGTATAAAATCGTAAAAAATGCGCAAATGGCTGGCATTCAGGCAGCCGAAGATGGTATAATATGCAGGAATGTGGATACTGCGTCGCGTGATATTATTACAAAAGAAGGATTCGGGGAATATTTTGTTCATGGTACAGGCCATGGTGTCGGCAAAGAGGTGCATGAATTTCCACGTATAAACGCAACATCCGACGTAATGCTTAAAAAAAATATGGTGATAACCATTGAACCCGGCATCTATATAAAAAATGTCGGAGGCATACGTATAGAAGACACGATCGTTATAGGCGGCGGCAATCTATATGATTTCACGAAAGATTTAATCATTTTATAAAACACGGGAGGAAGATGTTTTATGGTATCGGCAGGAGACTTTAAAAAAGGACTCACCATCGAAATTGAAGGGCAGGTTTGGATGATTGTTGATTTTCAGCATGTCAAACCAGGAAAAGGCGCGGCTTTCGTCCGCACAAAAATAAAAAATGTTCAGACAGGAAGCGTTCTTGAAAAATCCTATAATCCGACTGAAAAGTTTGAGAATGCGCATATAGAAAAAAAAGAAATGGAATATCTATATTCGGACGGTGAACTGTATTATTTCATGGATACCGAAACATATGAACAGATTCCTCTGAATTTTAACAAGGTAGAAGACTCGCTTCCTTATATTAAGGAAAACATGCGCGTGACCATGAAGTTTTTCAAGGGCGAAGCATTTTCCGTGGAACCTCCAAACTTTGTTGAACTGCAAGTTGCGGAAACAGAACCCGGATTCAAAGGGGATACGGCAACGTCGGGCAACAAACCAGCTATAATGGAAACCGGTGCAAAAATTATGGTGCCGCTGTTTATTAATACGGGCGATATCATACGTATTGATACAAGAACAGGCGAATACATGGAGCGCGCCTGAGCAATTTCTATAAAATTTTTTAACAGGATAACCGGTCCCACAAGAGGGCCGGTTTTACATTTTGTTTGTACAATTCATAAAAAGTGGTATAATTGAAATATCGATTCTATTGGAGATTTTTTTTATGGCCGCAAAAAAAATCAGACGCAGGCGTAAAAACAGGAACAAAGCGAATGAAATATTAGGCGTTCTGTTGATTGCGCTTGGTGTTTTAAGCGTCATTGCAGTATATCTGAATTTGGACAGTGTTTTCGGCAACGGGATAAAAAATATCATTTTTGGCCTTTTGGGCGCGATGGGATTCGCAATGCCGGCCATATTGATCACGGTCGGGGTGCTGGTGATCGCCGCGCGCAAAAAAAACGCAAATCCGGGAAAACTACTTTTGATCGTTCTGGTCCTTTTTTTTGTTACCTCTCTTTTTCATATAAGCATAGCAAAACAAATAGGTGTGGACGGAAATTTTTCTGACTATATTGCTGATTCCTATAAAATCGGCGGGACCGATCTTGCGGGTGGCGGCGTTATCGGCTCACTGATTGTTTTCCCAAGCGTATTGTTTCTAGGCGTACCGGGTAGCTATATTGCATTGATTACGGCAATCGTCGTCTGTGTAATTGCGCTGACCAATCTTTCAATAAAAAGAATGGGGGCCGGGATCGGAAGCGCGGTAAAAAACAAATATGAAGACTACAGGGCCTGGGCTGAGGAAAATAGGCGAATCAGGCAGGAAGCAGAATTATATGTTGAAGACCTGGAAGAAACAGAAAACGACCGCTCATTTGAAGAAAATCCATTTGACATACATCTTGAAACCGGCCCTAACGAAATCAAACTCAGCAGGATGTATAAAAACAAGCATAAGCAAACAGAACATCAGCCGGAAAACTTTGATTCTTTTTCAAAAGATATTTCGATAGAAGAGGAAAGAAAAACGGATGATGAAAAATTAAGAAAGGTATTCGGTTCGGATATTGATCTTGGAAAAGCCGCTTTAACAAGGCGGCGACTTTCTTCCGAACAATCTTTAGCCGCGCAGGATGCCGGAGAATTTGAAACAATTCAGAAGACCACCGAATATTACAAGCCCCCGTTAAGCCTGCTTGCTTCTCCTGCAAACAATGCGGTAAAAATTAAATCACAGGACATTCGTAAAAATGCAGAAATGCTGGAGAATACACTTTCAAGTTTCGGAATCGTGGCCAAAGTTGTAAGCGTCAGCCGCGGCCCGGTCGTAACGCGCTATGAATTGCAGCCGGCTCCGGGCGTGAAGGTGAGCAGAATAGTTAATCTGGCGGATGATATCGCACTAAATTTTGCTGTTGCCGGCGTCCGGATTGAAGCGCCCATACCGGGAAAAGCCGCGGTTGGAATAGAGGTTCCCAATCAAGAAGTGTTTTTTGTGCCTATACGCGAGTTGCTTTGTACAGAAAAATTTAAAAATATTAAAAGCCCGATCACGTTTGCATTGGGAAAAGATATTGCGGGAGAAAACATTTACGCGGATATTTCGAAAATGCCGCATTTGCTCATTGCGGGCGCAACTGGATCAGGAAAGAGCGTATGCGTTAATTCCCTGATTGTTAGTATCCTTTACAAATCAACACCCCGGGAAGTGCGGATGATTATGATCGACCCGAAAGTGGTGGAACTCAATATTTTCAACAATATTCCGCATCTTCTGGCTCCGGTTGTGACCGATCCTAAAAAAGCAGCGTCTTCACTCAATTGGGTTGTGAATGAGATAACTATGCGATACAGGATATTTGCTGCCAAAGGGGCAAAAGATCTGCAGCGATATAACGCACTCATCGAAAAAGAAGCCAAAGAACCGTTGCCTGCAATAATAGTGGTTATCGACGAATTGGCCGATCTTATGATGGTAAGCGCTAAGGAAGTGGAAGATATGATCTGCAGAATCGCCCAGCTTGGCCGCGCCTGTGGAATACATCTGGTTATTGCGACACAACGACCGTCGGTAGACGTTATAACAGGCCTTATAAAGGCAAACATTCCTTCCCGGATTGCATTTGCGGTTTCGTCACAGGTAGACTCACGAACCATTCTGGATATTGCAGGAGCAGAGAAATTGCTTGGACAGGGAGATATGCTGTATTATCCCACCGGTGCACCTAAACCCGTTCGTCTGCAGGGATGCTTTATAACGGATAAAGAAGTAGAATCGGTTACTAATTTCTTAAAAAGCAATGTCCCATCTGAATATGACGAAAAAGTAATGGAAGGGATGTCCAAAGAATATGCGAATCCGATCGCCGGCGAGGAAGAAACCGACGATCTGCTGCAAAAATCGGTAGAACTGGTGGTGGATTACGAACAAGCATCAATTTCTATGCTGCAGAGACGGCTTCGAATAGGTTATGCGCGTGCGGCCAGATTGATTGACGAAATGGAAGTGCGCGGGATCGTATCAGGCTTTGAAGGCAGTAAACCAAGGCAGGTTCTGATTACAAAACAGGATTATTTAAGACTTTTTAATATCCAGGCGGAGGACGATATTTAATGCGTATTAAACTTGGAGTCATTTCGTTAGGATGTTCAAAAAACAGAGTAGATACGGAGACTATGCTTGGAGCGCTTTCCGGCGAGTATGAATTTGTACAGGATATTGAAAATGCGGATATCGCAATTATCAACACCTGCTGCTTTATCAACGACGCCAAGGAAGAATCTATCAACACTATACTGGAAGCGGAACAATTAAAAAAGATAGGAAAACTGAAGGGCCTGATTGTAACCGGCTGCCTGCCAGAAAGATTCAGCAACGAACTGCAATCCCTTATGCCCAAAGTGGACGCATTTATGGGCATAGCGGCTTACAAGGAAATCGTAGAGGCCGTTCATAATGTTTTGGATGGGCAGAAATATATCAGTACGGAGGACAGAACAATCCCTGTGCATTTCTTGCCAAGACTGATTACAACCATGCAGCCAACCGCCTATGTAAAAATAGCCGAGGGATGTGACAACAACTGTTCTTACTGCGTTATACCACAGGTTCGCGGCCCTCTGCAAAGCAGGCCGCTGGAAGATGTTATTTCGGAGACAGAAGCACTTGTACAAAGCGGCTACACGGAGATAATATATATTGCGCAGGATACGACACTTTACGGGCTTGATCTGTATGGTAAACCGCGGTTGGTCAGCCTTTTAAAAAAAGCTGCGGCCATTCCTGGGCTGAAGTGGCTGAGGCTTCTGTACACATATCCGGAACATATCACTGAAGAACTCATTGATACAATTCTTAAATATCCGGCAATCACAAATTATATTGATATGCCACTGCAGCATTTTGATAACGATATACTTGCCGCCATGAATAGAAGGAATACATTAGAGTCAACGAAAAAACTTGTTGAAATGATCCGTTCAAAATCACAAGACTTTATACTGCGCACCACACTGATTACCGGATTCCCCGGCGAAACCAGGCAGGATGTGAAAAATATGTATGAAGCAATCAAGGAATTCAGGTTTGACCGCCTCGGTGTCTTCAAATATTCACAGGAGGATGGAACGCCGGCAGCCTTAATGCCCGCACAGGTTTCGGATGATGAAAAGGAATTTCGCAGAGATGCGCTTCTTACTGTCCAGGCAGGAATATCTCTCGAAAAAAACAAGATGAGGATCGGAAGGGAATACGAGGTGCTGGCCGAAGGCTTAGATGAAGAGTCCGGGCTTTATTATGGCCGCTCTTACGCGGAGGCACCGGAAATTGACGGTAAGATATTCATTAGGTCAAAAGAAAAAATAATACCGGGCAAGTTTTATACCGTTCGTATCACGGATGGATACCATTATGATTTAAGGGGAGATTTATGCACATGAACATACCCAACGCGCTGACGGTGGTAAGGATGGCCCTGATCCCTGTGTTTATTTCATTTTATTTTATTGGTATGCCAGGCTGGTATGCCTGGGCCGCTCTGGTTTTCATTATTGCATCTTTCACCGACTGGCTGGACGGGTATCTTGCTCGGAAATGGAACCAGGTTTCTACCTTTGGAAAATTCATGGATCCGATTGCAGATAAACTCCTGGTACTGTCCGCACTTTTGCTCCTTCTCGTTTGGGGAAAGCTGGGGGAAGAACAGGGTTTGTTCAACGGTATTGGTCTTCTTACAGTGCTTATATTACTTTCAAGGGAATTTATTATCAGCGGCTTCAGGCTGGTTGCCGCATCTAAGGGCGTTGTAATTGCTGCTGATAAATCGGGAAAGCTGAAAACTGCTGTGCAGATGGTTGCGCTCATACTGCTGCTGCTGAATGGCCTGATATTTGGAGAATTCGGCAAAATATTTGGCCTCGTACTGATATACGCCAGTGTCGTTATATCGGTATATTCCTGCTTTGAATATATCATAAAAAATAAAAAAGTTTTCAAGGATAACGAATAGGGGTGATCATTTATGGAAAAAGAAAAAGCATTGCAAATGGCACTTGCACAGATTGAAAAACAATTCGGGCACGGAGCTGTGATGAAGCTAGGTGACTCGGGCAAGGATTTCACTTTCTCGGTAATCCCGACCGGAAGCCTGGAGCTGGATATCGCTTTGGGCGTAGGGGGAGTGCCAAAAGGCAGAATCGTTGAGATTTACGGTCCGGAATCGTCCGGGAAAACGACAGTCGCTTTGCATATGATCGCAGAGAGCCAGAGAATGGGCGGCGCAGCGGCATTTATTGATGCGGAGCATGCGCTGGATCCCGGCTATGCAAAGAATCTTGGAGTGGACACAGACAACCTTTATGTATCACAGCCGGATACAGGAGAACAGGCTCTGGAGATTGCAGAAGCACTTGTTCGAAGCGGTGCAATTGATATCATTGTTATTGACTCGGTAGCAGCCCTTGTGCCAAAAGCTGAAATTGAAGGCCTGATGGGCGATTCGCATGTCGGCCTGCAGGCAAGGCTGATGTCACAGGCGCTAAGAAAACTTGCAGGCGTTATAAGTAAATCCAACGCAGTGGTAGTATTCATTAATCAACTTAGGGAAAAGGTTGGCGTAATGTTTGGAAACCCTGAAACAACAACCGGGGGCAAAGCGCTTAAATTTTATGCATCCATCCGTTTGGATGTCCGTAAAATTGAAACGATAAAAGTCGGAGATGAGATGATCGGGAACAGAACCCGCGTGAAAGTAGTTAAAAACAAGGTTTCTCCTCCTTTTAAAACTGCTGAATTTGAAATTTATTACGGACAGGGTATTTCGCAGGAGGCAAGCATACTGAATTTAGGCATACAGCTTGGCATAATTGCTAAATCAGGCGCATGGTTGTCATACAATGATGAAAAAATTGGCCAGGGGAAAGAAAACGCCCGCCAATATCTTATAGAACATCCTGAAATTACGCAGGAAATTAAAACCGAAATTTTAAAACAGTTCAACCTGACGGGAGGCACAGAAGTTTCTGAAACTTGAAATCTGTTTATAATTATTATATAATTTGGATTGGTGGTGCAGTATTCTAGTCGGTACTACCGGTCGTAAGGCGGGCCTAAAAATCCGCTAAAGGGCACAACGATGAAGTTTCTTGTGTTGGCTGCTGACGCCCCGTTGGGAGCTGATGCTGGAAGTTAAGAAAGAAGGGCGATCCATAAGGGCATATGGGCGTTGACCCAGCTTTCGTGGAGACCTGTATGGGTAGCGCCTTTTGCGTTACTCTTCAGGGGTAAACCTGTTATGCGGCCATTAGCTGTGTACAGTGTAGCCTGTCTTGAGTTGGCATGGTGGATGAGCGAACAGCTTTTATTTTGCAAAGGCCAAGCGAATACGGGTATTGCGCGCTGAAACCATGTTGGCAAAAGAGACTAAGACCGGTTATTGTGCTGTGGAGGAAAGCTCCTAGACTGTAATCAAAAGGCAATAGGGGGATTATAGTGTGGTTATCACGGTAATCCAGTCAAACAGTTGGTGACACTGTTTTGAGTGTTTTTAAGGGAAACCGCTCCTACGGCGACGCGGAGTAACGCTTAGGGAAAGCCTACTGGACCTTATACCGCAAGGTTTACCCATATTGCCACCACCTTTTTAATTTGATAAACTGCATGGGGTATAACAAACTTTTATTCTTATCAGGGTGATATGAAAACGATAAAATATTGGGCGATTAAAATATTTTTTATCACTTTGCTGCTTTCTGCTGGCATTAGCGTTGCGGCACAGGCATTTCTTTCCGACATGTCGCTTGTAGCGGCAGTTTTTATTTTACTTGCACTTATCATAGTCGGAATTCTATTCGATATTATTGGCGTTGCGGTGGCGACCTGTGATGAAACGCCTTTCATTGCAATGTCTTCAAAAAAAATAAAGCAGGCAGCCTATGCGCTCCCGTTATTGAAGAACAGGGAAGTTGTTTCGAATTTTTGCAATGATGTTGTCGGGGATATCTGCGGCATTGTAAGCGGAGCAGCTGGTGCCACGATCAGTATAAAAATTCTTCTTTACGCAACAAGCCTTTCGGATACGATTGTAGGTATCGCTATTTCAAGCATGACCGCTGCCCTTACAGTAGGCGGTAAAGCATGGGGGAAAAGGATTGCCATGAGAAACAATAAAAAGATTGTGATTTTCTTAGGCTCCGTGATCCATTTTTTTAAATTTAAGAAAGAAAACGATGAAAAAAAGAGCGGACGTACTACTGGTTGAAAGAACACTAGCAAAAAGCAGGGAAAAAGCGAAGGCAATGATTATTGCCGGTATCGTAAGGAGCGGCAAAATAATTGTTGCTTCACCTTCCGATCTTTTTGATAATACGGCTCCGCTGTCTGTAACAGGCAACGATTGTCCATATGTTAGCCGGGGTGGACTTAAGCTTGAAAAGGCCCTTCTCGAATTCGGTATTGATTTGAAAGAAAAAATTTGTCTTGACGTGGGTTGCTCCACGGGTGGATTTACTGACTGCATGCTTCAGAACGGCGCTCAATTCATTTATGCAGTTGACGTTGGATACGGACAATTTGACTGGAATTTAAGAAACGACAAGCGTGTTCAATTATTTGAGCGCACGAATGCCAGGTATCTTGATGAAAATATTTTTGAAAGACCCGTAGAATTTGTGAGCGTGGATGTATCCTTTATATCATTAAAATTGATATTGCCGGCACTTTTAAAAATTAAACATACAAAGGACTTGCAGGTTGTTGCATTAATCAAACCTCAATTTGAAGCAGGCAGGGAACTGGTAGGGAAAAAAGGAGTAGTAAAAGATCCGGAAGTACACGCAAATGTAATAAAAATGACCCTTGATTTTTCCAGGCAAATTGGGTTCGCCGCAAATGGGCTGACATTTTCCCCGGTGAAAGGTCCGAGTGGAAATATTGAATATCTTTTATACTTAAAAATAAACGCAAATGATGTGCTATCGGAAGAAATGATCAAGCGAATTGTCGATATTTCCCATAAATCACTTGTTTAATTTTATGATTTCCATTATCATAGAAACAGAGCACAATTCTAGTAATATATGGTGAAAACATGGTTAAATTTGGGATATACACAAATCTTGCAAAGGATGAGTCGCTTGAAAATACCCAAAAGGTAGCACGGGCAATACATGAATCCGGTGGTAAATTATGCCTTGAAGAAGATCTGGTTTCAAAGATAGATGGGGACTGCCAAAAAGGATTTAAAGATACAGAATATCTTTTTGTTCTCGGCGGCGACGGCACAATTTTAAATGCAGCTCGTATATATGCGAATCTTGGCATAAGCATTATTGGCGTTAATCTTGGTAGAATCGGGTTTCTTGCTGAAATTAATCCAGCGGAAATCAAATGGGCAATACAAAAGATAATTGACGAAAAGTACCGCATCGAAACCAGGATGATGCTCGAAGCACGATCGGAATCTTTTGAAGAAACTTTGTTAGCTTTAAACGAATTTGTTGTTTCCCCGCGAAACCTCCCCCGGATGGTTAGCCTAGAATTAAAGATAAACGGTTCTTTTGCAGAAAAATATTATTGTGACGGGATGATTGTATCAAGCCCTACAGGTTCGACTGGGTATACAATCTCAGCCGGAGGACCTATCATAGCCCCGAATGTAAACTGTATACTGGTTACACCGGTTTGTGCGCATACCCTCAATGCAAGAAGCATTGTATTAAATGAAAATGATGTTGCAGAAGTCATAACCCGATCAAAGGAAATACCAATCTATGTGACGGCAGACGGACAACACAGTATGCAGCTTAATGAAGCGGGAAAAGTTATAATAAAAAAATCAGATATCTGTGCACGTTTTGTTCGTTTAAAACAGCGTAATTTTTATGAATTACTAAAAGATAAACTTGCACAATGGAAAACGGAAGAACATGAATAGAGGGGTGTTGAACTTTTGAAAGGAAAAAGGCAGAATAAGATCATCGAAATCATATCAAACAATGATGTGGAAACGCAAGACGATTTGGTCAGGCTGCTTAATAAGGCAGGATTTCAGGTTACTCAGGCTACCATTTCCAGAGATATCAAAGAGCTTCATTTGATCAAAAGCCAATCAGAATCGGGCGCTTATAAGTATTCTGTGAATGAATCAAAAGAAAAAAGCGACATCAATGTACTTCTCAGAATCTTTAAGGACACTGTCCTTTCAATAGAAGCGGCTGGAAACATCGTTGTAATCAAGACCCTAACCGGTAGCGCAAACGCAGCGGCAGAGGTGGTAGATGGACTCCACATTAAGGAGATCGCAGGGTCGATTGCGGGTGACAATACTATTTTTATTGCAGTAAGGGATCAAAATGCTGCAATAGGAATTGTTTCAAGATTCAGACAGATGCTGAATCATCAGGAATGATATGATTTATAACTTATCTATTAAAAATATAGCATTGATTGATGAACTGAATATCCAGTTTTCTGAAGGGTTAAACGTACTAACCGGAGAAACCGGTGCCGGAAAATCCATTATTGTGGACTCAATGAATTTGGCTCTGGGAGAACGTGCGGATAGAGATCTGATTCGAACAGGAAAGGCCAATGCGAAAGTTGAGGCCCTCTTTTATATCGGCGCGGATCTAGTGGATGATTTATTTGAAAAATATGGCATTGCAGAAACGAAAGAAATTGTAATATCTAGAGAACTCTCTTCTGATGGAAAAAACAGCTGCCGTATCAACGGAACGATTGTAAACCTTGGGATGCTGAAAGAATTTACTGACAGAATAGTTGATCTTCACGGACAGCATGAACACCAGTATCTTCTTCAAAGTAAAACGCATATCGAATTTGTGGATAATTTCTGTGGCGAACAGACTGAAAGAATAAAAGAAGCAATTCATGTACTTATAAAAGAATACAAGTCGTTACGAAAAGACCGGGATGCGATCGGCGGCACGCCGGAAGAACGTGAAAGAAGTATGGACCTTTTACGATATGAGATTAACGAGATAGAGTCCGCCTCAATAAAACTAGGGGAAGAGCAAGAATTAAAAGACGAACTCGTAAAAGCGATGAATGCTGAGAAAATAGCGGAAGTCCTCCATGACTGCCATAAGGCGCTTTATTCACGCGCGGAATCAATACTATCTGAAATCAGAAAAATCTCAAAAAACATAGAGGCCATTTCAGGCTTCAGTGATGGATATGCGTCACTTGCCGAACGTTTGGATGAAAGTTATTATAGCCTTGAAGATATCGCCATGCAGGCACAACAGGAGTGCGACAGGGTAGCATATGACGAAAACAGAATTGATCAGATACAGGCAAGACTAGATATCATATATTTTCTTAAACGTAAATACGGCGGAAGCGAAGAATCTGTTTTGTCCTACATAATAGATGCGGCAAAAAAGCTAGAAAAACTTGAAAACAGTGACCGCCTTCTTTCCGAGATTCAGATTAAATTAACTGATTTGGAAAAGAGCTTATACAGTCTTTACTTGCAGTTATCCCAAAAAAGAAAAGAATCTGGCTCTTCTCTTGAAAAACTTATTCAGGCTGAGTTGAAAGAATTGGGGATGTCCACATCGAAATTTAAAATCATTTATGAGAACCTTCCGGAAATCGAGAAAGCGAATTTTTCAGAAAGCGGACTAGATAAAATTGAATTCACCATATCTACAAATATAGGCGAACCGTTAAAACCGCTCTCAAAGATTGTTTCCGGCGGAGAAGTTTCGCGAATAATGCTGGCGTTCAAAAATGTTCTTGCACGTACAGATCGGATCGAAACATTGATATTCGATGAAATCGATACAGGTATCAGTGGAAATATGGCACATGTAGTGGCAGAAAAACTTTCAAGTATTGCTAAAAGCAAACAGGTGATATGCGTTACGCATCTCCCACAGATTGCAGCGATCGCTGATGCGAATTACCAGATCAGCAAACGCCAAACAGAAGGTAAAATGGTTACAGAAGTCCACCGGCTGGATGAAGAAGGGAAAATATCGGAGGTATCAAGACTGAGCGGCGGAAAAGATTCCGAAAATTCACTGGCGCATGCAAACGAAATGATCAGGGAAGCAAATATAATAAAATTGAAATTATAAAGACAGACATAAAGCGGAGGTAGTAAAAAGAATAATGGAAGATGCTATAAAAAGAATTCATCTGGCATATGAATCAATCCGTAAAAAAACGGATTTTATTCCGGATACTGCGATTGTGCTGGGGTCCGGGCTGGGGGATTATGCGGATTCTCTTGATAAATTATGCCAGTTCGAATACGGGGATATACCCGGATTTCCCGTGTCTACGGCCATAGGCCACGCCGGACGGCTGATTTTTGCCGAGAGACTCGGAAAAAAAATCGTGGTGTTTCAGGGGAGGTTCCATTGTTATGAGGGGTATTCGCCCGCCGAAACAGTGATCCCTTTGCGAACCGTAATTAAAATGGGCGTTAAGAACGCGCTGTTTACAAACGCTGTAGGCGGCATAAATAAAACATTTGCGCCCGGAGATCTGATGCTGGTTGAAGACCATATCAATTTTTCCGGCCTGAACGTATTGACCGGGTCCAATGCGGAAGAATTCGGCACGCGTTTCCCCGATATGTCCTTTGCCTATTCAAAGCGCCTGGCAGGCCTTCTTGAGAGGGAAGGAAATGCGAGGGGAATCCTTTTAAAAAAAGGCGTTTACGGATATATGGTGGGGCCGTCCTATGAAACGCCCGCCGAAATACGCGCCCTTTCCGTATTGGGCGCCGATGTCGTCGGCATGTCCACCGTGCATGAAGTTGTCGCGTCCGCACATGCGGGCGTGGAGACGGCGGTCATTTCCTGCATAAGCAATCTTGCGGCCGGCGTATTGGAACGGGCGATCACGCATGAAGAAGTCATGGAGGCTGGACGTCAGATTGCCGGCAAAATAGCCCTGCTTGCGGACGGATTTATAAAAAGCATCTGATACGCCGAAACCAAAATGATAAGCCGCGCTGCGCGCCCCTTTCGTTGACACCGATTCCCCCGTATGTTAGAATTTTTTGTATTGGATATACATTTTAGTTGATGCATTGAGCATATGCATTGCAGAGGGAACAGGTGGTTATAGAAATGTTTTTAAGCAATATATTCACAGCCCAGGGACTTTTAAATTTACTATACAGTCTTCCGGCACTCCTGATTGCGCTTTCTTTTCATGAATTCGCGCATGCGTGGATGGCGAATAAAATGGGAGACCCGACCGCAAAAAATCTGGGAAGACTTACGCTCGACCCGATCAAGCATTTAGATTTGGTCGGAACCATTTGCCTGATATTGTTTCGGTTCGGATGGGCCAAGCCTGTTCCGATCAACCCGAGAAATTTCAGAAAACCCGTCCGCGATGAAATATTGGTTTCCCTGGCCGGTATCGCAATGAATTTCCTTGTTTCATTCGTTGCCGCCGCATTCCTGTATTTTATTTACGGCTCCGTATTTACGGTCAGCGATATCCCTTCCATCATAATGTTTTACATCATGATATTAAATATATACTTTGGGATATTCAACCTTATCCCCATACCGCCATTGGACGGGTTCCATATTATCAGCGCCCTTTTTATTCGCAAAGCGGGCCAGGTTGTCAACACACTGTACCGGTTTGGTTTTTTAATTCTCCTCATACTCCTGTTCACCAATGTGATCCCGCTTTTGCTCGGGACCGTTTCCTCGGGCGTCACATCCGGATACCAGGCGTTTTTCGGATTGTTTCAATAAATAACAGGAGAGGCATGTTTCATGGAATACCATATCAAGCTCTCCCAGTTTGAAGGCCCGCTGGACCTGCTGCTGCATTTGATTTCAAAATCAAAGATTGATCTGCAGGATATTTTTATTTCCGAGATTACCGAACAGTATCTGGCCTATATGGAGGAAATCAAAGAGGTTGATATGGACCGCGCCAGCGATTTTTTAAATATGGCTTCAACGCTCCTGTATATTAAATCACGGTCCTTGCTTCCCCATAAAGCGGAGGCGGAGGAGGCGGAAATTGATCCGGAACGCGAACTGATTGAAAAATTGCGCGCCTATAAAGCCTTTAAGGATGCAAGCGAATCATTAAGAACAATGCAGGAAGGCGCTTTCCTCAGCTTTTATAAACTGCCCGAGGAAATACCGGATCTGATTTCACCCGTTGTATGGGAAGACGTTGAAACAAGATCTCTTTATGAGGCTTTTCTTGAGATTTTAAGCCGTTCGAAAAAAGAAAAACCCATATATGAAAAGGTGGAAGTCCGGCATGACAGTTTCTCCGTCCGACTGCAGTCAAAAAAAATTTTGGGGATACTGAAGGCAAAACAATCGGTTAAATTTGCGGAATTATTTGATCAGGAAGCCACGCCCATGGAAATAGCGGTAACTTTTCTTGCCTTGCTGCAGCTGTGGCATACGGAAAAGCTGAAAGTGGAACAGAAGAAAGGTTTTGGAGAAATTCTGGTCAGGTGCGCCTGAAGGGGAGATGCATATGGAAAAACAGAGAATTGAACAGATCGTATCGGCAATCCTTTTCGTTACAGGAGACGCGGTGAGCGTCGCCAACCTTGCGGTTCTTGCCGGTATGGATTTTGATGAATTCGATACAATTTTGAGCGAACTGATCGAAGAAAAAACCGTGCGCAACGACGGGATATTGATCCGGCGGATTGCAGACAAGGTACAGCTTTGCACCAACCCAGATTACGCCGAATACATCCATCTGCTGCTTGCGCCCGAAATCAAAGGCCGGCTTTCAAATTCGGTTATGGAAACGCTCAGCATCATTGCATACAAACAGCCCGTAACCCGGTCCGAGATCGAAGCCATTCGCGGCGTGCGGTGCGATTATGCCGTATCTGTCCTGCTGGAAAAAGGAATGATAGCGGAGGCGGGCAGAAAGGATGTTGTAGGCCGTCCTGTTCTCTTTGTCACAACCGAAGAATTTTTAAGGGGGTTCGGCCTTGCGGATCTGTCCGAACTGCCCTTCATTGATTTTGAGAAATATGAGCAGCCGGAAGAAGCAATGGAGCAGACGGCATATTGACGATATAATATACATTGAGGAATAAAAAATGAGACTTCAAAAATACCTGGCCGACTGCGGCGTTGCTTCCAGAAGAAAATCAGAGGAATTGATTGCAGAGGGCCGCGTCCGCATAAACGGCGATATCATTACAAAAATGGGAGTAACCGTTGACCCGAAGACAGATACGGTCACTTTCGACGGAAAAAAGATACAGCCTCAGACAAATAAGGTATACCTGATGCTGAACAAACCATCCGGCTTTGTTTCCACCTGCAGCGACGACAGGGGAAGACCTACGGTAATGGAACTTGTGCGCGATGTCAAAGAGAGGCTGTATCCCGTGGGAAGGTTGGATTTTTCCACCGAGGGCCTGCTTCTTATGACGAACGACGGACAGCTCGCAAATATTCTTACCCACCCGAAACACAATGTTGAAAAAAAGTATCTGGCCGTCATCGATTCGGACATAACCGATGAAACCTTATCAAAACTTGAGGAAGGCGTAATGATAGACGGATATAAAACCGGCCGCGCCGTATTTAGGGTTATGAAAAGGGGGGATAGCCGTACCGAATTGCTTTGCGTCATCAAGGAAGGAAAAAACCGCCAGCTTCGGCGAATGTTTGAAGCAGTCGGGCACAACGTGGTGTACTTAAAACGCGTAGGCGTAGGGGATATCAAGCTGGGAAATTTAAAAAAAGGCGCTTACCGGCGCCTTACAGAGGAAGAGATAGAATACCTGAATAAACTTGTCGGCAGTTGACAAAAAAGATTGCCGGCATTTTTTATAGCTGTGAATCAATAAAAAATAAAAATAAAAAAGGAAATAGGATTTTAATGTTGTATATAGAATATAGGGAAATATTTTTGTTTAAATATATATTTTGAAAACGGAGGAACTTGTATGGACAGAAAAGGCAGTCTAAACGAACTTGCAGAAAAAACAAAATCAGTCCTTCTGGGCGGGGGCCAGGATATGACTGACATGCAGCACAAGCTGAAAAAGTTGACTGCGCGCGAAAGGGTGAACGCGATTTTAGACCAGGCAAGCTTTATTGAACTGGATAAATATATTGAACGTTCACAGGCTACGCCCGGCTTTGAAAGCAAAACAGCAACCGGAGAAGGCGTTATTACAGGCTATGGAACGATCGACGGACGGCCCGTGTATGTTTTCGCGCAGGATTATACCATTCTGGGCGGGTCCATGAGCATGACGCAGGCAAAAAAAATCGTCAAAATTCTTGATATGGCCCTCAAGAACGGATCGCCGGCCATCGGGGTGCTGGATTCGGGTGGAGCCCGCGTATCGGAAGGCGCGGCGGCCGTATCGGCCTACGGAGACATTATAAAAAAGCTGAACGAATTATCTGGCGTTGTTCCCACAGTAAGCGTGATTGCCGGGCCGTGTATCGGCGCGCAGGCATACCTTGCCGCCCTGACCGATTTTACCGTTGCCGTGGAGGGCATAGCTACCCTTCTTTTGCACGGGGAACAAATCCTGTCTTCCGCCATGGGCACAAACTTTTATACGGACGCTTTTGCAGGAGCGCTTGCACAAAACGAAAGGACTGGAATCGCGCAGATTTTTGCAGCGGATGAGATGGAAGCGTATTTTGATGTACGAAAGCTTCTATCCTACCTCCCGATGAACAACCTGGACGATGCGCCGTTTGACGCGGGCGCAGACGATATCAACAGGCAAATACCCGAATTGGATACTGACGAGGTGGTCACGGCGCACAGCCTGATCAGCAAAATTGCGGACGACAGCCAATTCTTTGAAATCCATTCCAAATATGCGAAAAATGCCGTTACCGGATTTGCCAGAATGAACGGCAATACGGTCGGTATCGTCGCAAATGCAGCGGGTGAGGCAATTAACGTAAATGCGGCGCGGAAAATGTCCCGCTTTATTCAGTTTTTGGATGCGTACCATCTGCCCCTGATCACCCTTGCGGATGCGGGGGATATGCCCGTAGAATCAGAAACAAAGGAAAACAGCCTGATCCCGGCCATGTCTGCGCTTATGTTTTCCTATGCGCAGGCCAGCATACCCATGGTAACGGTCATTTACGGCCGCGCAATTTCCGCCGGCCTTTTATCGATGGGGTCCAAGTCCCTTGGCGCTGACGTCGTATTCGCATGGAGCAGCGCCGAAATATCCGCGCTTCCACTTGAAGCGGGGTCGCTGATTTTTTATGAAGAACAAATCAAGGCATCCAAGGATCCCGCGACCGCAAAGGAAAACGCGCAAAAACGGTACGGCGAAGAATATGCAACCGCCTTCAATGCCGCAAGGCAGGGAGTCGTGGATGATGTTATCGCGCCTTCTTCAACAAGGCAGATGATCGCGGCGGGCTTGGAGGCATGCCTTTTGAAACGCGAAAATGCCACTCCCCCTAAAAAACACGGCGTAATGCCTTTATAGGGAGGGGTATGACATGGATTTGACAAACGTTTTCAATACAGGCGGCATGGTGACAGGGATCGGCCTTCTGGTCGTCTTTATCTGTTTGATTGCCCTCATTGCAATCATGGTGATCCTGCCTAAATTAATAAATTTCAGGGCAAAAAGACCGGAGAGCCACAAGGCAATCAATAAAAAGACGCACAGGGATAAGGCTGTAAAAACCGCTCCGGTAAATGCCGTGCAGCCAAAAGAAGAAAAAGAGAACGGGTTTGAGCTGGTTGCGGTGCTTGCAGCCGCGGCTGCGGCGGCAATGGACACCCAGCCGGGGAACATTGTTATACGCTCCTACAGGAGAATCAGTCCTTCCGCTTGGAAGAAATCCGGAAGAGACTATAAAATATTTCATAAAATTTAATTTTTCGGAGGAATGGAAATGCGTAAATTTTTAATCAACGTAAACGGAAATTCATATGAGGTGGAAGTAGAGGAGCTTACCGGCTCCGCGCCTGCTGCGCCCGCTCCCGCGCCGGCCTATGCCGCGCCGGCAGCACCTTCTGTGCCTGCGCCTGCGCCCGCGTCCAAACCGGCCGCTGCGGCGCCCGCCGGAGGAACGGAAATACATTCACCCCTTCCCGGAACCGTACTGGCCGTAAAAGCATCGGCCGGAGAAAAGGTCTCAAAGGGCGACGTCCTGATAATCATTGAAGCGATGAAAATGGAAAATGAAATCATGGCGCCGCAGGACGGGACCGTGCTTTCCGTTTCTGTTACAAAAGATTCGTCCGTCAGTACCGGCGACCTCCTTTTGGTTATTGGATAAAATGCTTTCAGGAAACAAGGAGGTAATTTGTTTTGGCTAGTTTTACGGAAACGATGGCCGATTTTATACAGGATACGGGGTTCTTTAATTTTACCTGGCAGGGCGGTGTAATGATTGGCATCGCCTGCTTATTGCTGTACCTGGCTATCGTAAAAAAATTCGAACCTCTTCTTTTGCTGCCCATTGCTTTCGGCATGCTGCTGGTCAACCTTCCGCTATCGGGCGTGATGACCCCTGAAGTAAATAACGCGGACGGGACGACCGAGCCGGGCGGCTTGATTTATTATTTGTACCAGGGCGTTAAACTGGGCATCTATCCGCCCCTGATCTTTCTTGGGGTGGGAGCGATGACCGATTTCGGCCCGCTTATCGCAAATCCGAAAAGCCTGCTTCTGGGCGCCGCGGCACAGCTTGGGATATTCATAGCTTTCATTCTGGCGCTGCTGCTCGGCTTTGACAATAACGTCGCCGCTTCCATAGGGATAATAGGGGGGGCGGACGGCCCAACGGCCATCTATGTCACTTCCCGCCTTGCCCCGGAATACCTTGGCCCCATTGCCGTGGCCGCATACACATATATGGCGCTGGTTCCCATCATACAGCCGCCCATCATGAAGGCGATGACGACCAAAAAAGAACGCAGCATAAAGATGGAGCAGCTCCGCGAAGTTTCAAAAACGGAAAGAATAATTTTTCCGATCGCGGTTACGATTTTTGTTTCGTTCATGCTTCCGTCAGCCATCCCGCTCATTGGCATGCTCATGCTGGGCAACCTGATGCGGGAAAGCATGGTTGTCGACCGGCTCAGCAAAACGGCGCAAAACGACCTGATGAACGCAATAACCATATTTTTAGGCGTAAGCGTGGGCGCGACAACATCGGGGGAAACATTCCTTTCGCCTACAACGGTATTCATTATCGCGCTGGGTGTTATCGCCTTCGGATTCGGCACCTTCGGCGGCGTGCTTTTCGGAAAGCTTATGTGCAAGCTGACCGGAGGAAAGGTGAACCCGCTGATCGGTTCCGCGGGTGTTTCAGCGGTACCAATGGCGGCGCGCGTTTCGCAAAAAGTCGGGCAGGAAGCCAATCCGTCCAATTTTCTTCTTATGCACGCAATGGGCCCGAACGTGGCCGGCGTGATTGGTTCCGCTGTTGCCGCGGGCGTTTTGATTTCGCTTTTCGGCGGTTAATGCTTTTGGAGGTTAATAATGAGTAAAGTACATATTACAGATACGATATTAAGAGACGCGCACCAGTCGCAGGCGGCCACCCGCATGACGACGGACGAAATGATACCCGGTGCGGAAATACTTGACAGGGCGGGCTATTGGTCCCTGGAATGCTGGGGAGGCGCCACTTATGACGCATGCCTCAGGTTTTTGAACGAAGACCCGTGGGAGCGCCTGCGGCGCCTTAGAAAGGCTATGCCGAACTCAAAGCTGCAGATGCTCCTGCGCGGGCAGAATCTGCTGGGTTATAAGCATTATGCGGACGATTTCGTAGACTTTTTTGTAAAAAAAGCCATTGAAAACGGAATTGATGTGATCCGTATTTTTGACGCCTTAAATGATGTGCGCAATTTAAAAACGGCGATGGAAGCAACCATCAAATACGGCGGCTGGTGCGAAGCAACGGTATCCTATACGACAAGTCCCGTCCATAATTCCGCATATTTCGTAAATCTGGCCAAGGAACTGGAGGGGATGGGCGCGCATTCAATCTGCATTAAGGATATGGCCAATCTTCTTCTCCCGTATGACGCGTACGACCTGATATCCGAAATGAAAAAAGTCATCAAGGTGCCTATCCACCTGCATACGCACAATACAAGCGGCGTGGGGGATATGACCTATCTGAAGGCGATTGAAGCCGGTGTGGATATTGTGGACACCGCGCTGTCGTCCTTGGCAAACGGTACGTCGCAGCCTTGTACGGAATCCCTCATCGCTACGCTCAAGGGCACAAAATACGATACGGGGATAGACCTGGGCGTATTGAACGAAGCCGCAAAACATTTCAATAAAGTGGCCCAAAGGCTGGTTGCGGATAACTTCCTGGACGCCAAGGTGCTGGGCGTGGACATCAACACGCTTTTATACCAGGTGCCGGGCGGGATGCTCTCCAACCTGATCAGCCAGCTGAAACAGGCGGGGGCTGAAGACAAATTTTTGGATGTGATGAAAGAAATCCCGCGGGTCCGCAAAGACTTCGGATACCCGCCGCTGGTGACGCCCACCAGCCAGATTGTAGGGACGCAGGCTGTTTTCAATATATTATCCGGCAAACGTTATAAAACCGTTACCAAGGAATCCAAGGCCCTTCTGAGAGGCGAATACGGCCAGCTGCCCGCGCCGGTCAATGAAGATGTGCGAAAAAAATGCATAGGGGACGACCCGGTGATAACGCACCGTCCGGCCGACGATATTGCGCCCGAACTGGATAAATACAGGGGTGAAATCGGCGAATATATGGAGCAGGAAGAAGACATCCTGACCTACGCCATGTTCCCGCAGGTGGCGCCGAAATTCTTTGAATTCCGCCGTGCAAAAAAATACAAACTGGATTCAGAAATGCTTGACCGTGAAAACAAAATCCATCCGGTGTGATATAATAAAGGGGTTAACGCCCCTTTTTTATTTATGAAAAATCCTGCCTATTGCTGAGAGGAGACCCGATGAATATTTTGCTTACAAATGACGACGGCGTACATTCGCCCGGAATAGGAAAACTGGCGGAACGTTTATCCAAAAACCATAAGGTTTGGATCGTTGCCCCCAGCGGAGAGAGAAGCGCAAGCGGCCATTCCATTACCATGCACCTGCCTCTTTTTGCAAAAGCGATCCAGCTTGCCGGAATGGAAGAAATACAAACGTATAAGGTTTCAGGCACGCCTGCCGATTCGGTCAAACTGGGCATACGCGCGATCATTGAAGAAAATATCGACCTGGTCATCTCCGGCATCAATCTGGGGCTGAACATGGGGTCTGACATCTTTTGTTCGGGCACGACTTCCGCGGCGCTGGAAGCGGCCGTGCTTGGCTACAGGGGTCTTGCCGTGTCGCTTGAAATGAAAGACATGTCTTCGGTTAACTTTCTGCCCGATGCGGTCAGGTGCGTAGAACTTTTCCTTTCCCAGATCGATCTGGAAAAAGACATACGGCAGGTAATCAACATGAACATACCGGCCATCCCGTTTGAGCAGATAAAAGGTTTCCGGTTCGCGAGGCAGGGGAAAATACAATATGATGAAAAATATGAAAAAAGAACGGATCCAAGGGGCAGGGAATATTACTGGCTGGCCGGCGGATTTATAGGGGACAGGACAGGCGACGATACCGATTCCGCCATTTTGAGCCAGGGTTATATCGCCCTGACGCCCCTGCAATGCGACCTTACAGACTTTAACCAGATGGAAACGCTGAAATGCAATTTAGATAACTTAAAATTGCATTTTTAAATATCTATGATATAATTATATTGAAACGAAGGTCCAAGCAGGGATTTTGCGGAGGTATAGGAATGAATATCATAGACAGGATCAACCTTGAATTCAGGTCCATGAGCAAGGGACAGAAACAGATCGCGATTTATATTCTGCATAATTACGATAAAGCCGCTTTCATGACGGCCGCAACGCTTGCTTCCATCGTCGGGGTAAGCGAATCCACGGTGGTCCGTTTTGCGTATGCGCTGGGTTATGAAGGATACCCGGAACTGCAGAAAGATTTTCAGGAGGTCATCAAGAACAAACTGACCAATGTACAGCGTCTTGAACTTATGGAGGGGCTGACTTCCAAGGAAATAATAGAAACCGCTTTTAAGATGGATATCGGCAATATCAAAGCGTCCCAAAGCTATATCACGCCCCAGATCATGGACAGCCTGGTGGACAGCATTATCCGTGCAAACCATGTATATATCCTGGGCACGCGCGCCAGCGCGCCGCTGGCTCAGTTTTTATCCTACTATATGAGTTATTTTATAAGCAATGTGAAGCTTATAACCTTCGGGCAAAGCGATATTTACGCACAGGCGCTTTACGCGGATAAAAACGATATTGTCATCGGTATCAGTTTCCCGCGTTATTCCCTGATGACGGTGGAGGGCCTGAGCTATTTTAAATCAAAGGGGTGCACCGTGGTCACCATTACGGACAACGAATCCGCGCCGCCTGCGGAGTATTCCGACTACACGCTGATCACCAAAAGCAACATGAATTCCTTTGTTGATTCGCTGGTGGCGCCGCTAAGCCTTATTAACGTACTCATCATACTTCTGGGCCTGCGCAAAAAGGGAGAACTGGTCTCCAATTTTGAGGAACTCGAAAAAATATGGAACCAGAAAGATATCTATGCGACGCAGGACCTGGACGATAAATTTTTGGAACTTGGCGCGAAATGACGGATATTATTGTCTTCGGGGGAGGACCGGCGGGAATGATGGCTGCCGCCGAAGCGGCTTTTGCCGGAAAAAGCGTACTTCTACTTGAAAAAAACGAAAAACTCGGAAAAAAAATGTATATCACCGGCAAGGGGCGCTGCAATATAACCAACGCCTGCGGCATTGATACGATATTCAGCCAGATCGTGCGCAATCCCAAATTCCTATTAAGCGCCATATACGGGCTGCCGCCCGAATCGCTTATAAAAATGCTGGAGGAAAACGGACTGAAAACAAAGGTTGAACGCGGGCAGAGGGTTTTTCCGGCCAGCGACAAATCAAGCGACGTTATAAAATGCATGATAAAGATACTGGATGGCGCCGGCGTGAAAACCAGACTAAACACAAACGTCAAATCAATACATAAAACTGTTGACGGATTTACCGTACTCTCTGACAATGGAGCATCATTTGAATCCAGAATACTTATTGTCGCGACAGGCGGCGCATCCTACCCGCTGACCGGGTCCACGGGCGACGGGTATTTGTTTGCGCAATCATTCGGGCACAAGGTATGGGGCCCGCATCCCGCGCTTGTTCCGCTGATTGAAGACGGCAATATCTGCGAGAACCTTGCAGGACTTTCCCTTAAAAACGTTACTTTTAATTTGTATCAAAACGGGAAAAAGATATTTTCCGAACTCGGCGAAATGCTTTTTACGCATAACGGCATCAGCGGTCCGCTTGTCCTTTCGGCCAGCAGTGCGGTGCTGCACGATAAGGCGCCGGATCTGTTTGCGGAAATAGACCTGAAGCCCGCATTATCTGTTGAAACGCTTGACAAACGCATCCTGCGCGAATTTGAACAGAATAAAAACAAACAGATGAAAAACGCGCTGACAGCGCTCCTGCCGGGCAGCATGATCGGACCTGTGCTAAAACTTTCGGATATCCCGGAAGAGAAAGAAGTGAACGGTATAACCAAAGGGGAAAGGGACCGGCTGCTGAAAGTATTAAAGGCTTTTCCGATAAAAATCAAAGGCACCGCCGGGCTGGACGAGGCCATTATAACCCGCGGCGGGGTGGACGTGCGGGGGATAAACCCGTCAACTCTGCAGAGCAAAACGGTTCCGGGTTTGTTTTTTGCCGGGGAAGTAATAGACGTGGATGCGCTTACCGGCGGCTTTAATATGCAGATTGCTTTTTCAACGGGATGGCTGGCAGGCGTATCGGCCGCCAACATTTAAGTTGACAAAATGTACTATTAAAATATAGAATGTAATAAGGTGTGTATTTGTATTGTGATTTGATCTTTCAAATAGATGCAATGATAATATATCCGCCAAAAACTTAATAGGAGGTGTAATGCATTCAGTGAGTGGCATACTAATACCTATCCTTCTGTGCGCAGCCGGTTTGGTAATAGGACTTATTGTAGGGTACTTTTACAGGCGAAACATTGCCGAATCAAAAATAGGCCGTGCAGAGGATTCCGTTAAGAAACTGATTGAAGATGCGCAGAAAAGAGCGGAGGTTATTCGAAAAGAAACGGTATTAGAAGCTCAGGAAGAAGTTCACAGACTACGAAACGAATTTGAAAAGGAAATAAGAGAAAGACGTAACGAGACAATCAAACTTGAAAAGAGGATTGTCCAGAGAGAAGAAGCACTGGACAGGAAACTGGACAATATTGAACAAAAAGAAGAACAGTTAAACAAAAAGACCAAGGAGATCACCAAGGCCAAGGAAGAACTCGAAAATATAACAAACCGGCAGCTTGAGCAGCTGGAACATATTTCGGGAATGACAAAAGACGAAGCCAAGGAACTCCTGCTTGAAAAGGTAGAGAACGAGGCGCGCCACGATGTGGCCGTCATGCTCCGAGAGATCGAAACGAAAGCCAAAGACGATGCCGAAAAGAAGGCAAGGGAAGTATTATCCCTGGCCATTCAGAAAACGGCGGCGGACCATGTTGCGGAATGCACGGTGTCCGTAGTGCCGCTGCCCAGCGACGATATGAAGGGCAGGATCATCGGCCGTGAAGGCAGAAACATAAGAGCTCTTGAAACGGCGACCGGTATAGACCTTATTATCGACGATACGCCGGAGGCGGTCATCCTTTCTGGATTTGACCCCGTACGGCGGGAAGTCGCAAGGATTGCACTTGAAAAGCTGATTATTGACGGAAGGATACACCCCGCCCGCATCGAAGAGATGGTGGGCAAGGCGCAGAAAGAGGTTGACAATCAGATCCGTGAAGCCGGAGAGCAGGCCGTATTTGATGTGGGGATCCATTCCCTGCATCCGGAAGTCATCAAACTTTTAGGAAGGCTCCGTTACAGGACGAGTTACGGCCAAAACGTACTCAAGCATTCGCTGGAAGTCGCGCATCTTGCCTCCATTATGGCTGACGAGATTGGCGCGAATGCCAAACTGGCGAAACGCGCGGGACTGCTGCATGATATCGGCAAGGCGGTCGACCACGAAGTGGAAGGCCCCCATGTGAAAATCGGCGCGGATCTTGCAAAAAAATACAAGGAGTCGGCTGATGTGGTAAACGCCATCGGCGCACACCACGGTGATATAGAACCGACGACGATCGAAGCGATTCTTGTCCAGGCTGCAGACGCTATATCGGCGGCGCGGCCGGGCGCAAGAAGAGAGAGCCTTGAAAACTACATAAAACGTCTTGAAAATCTTGAAGAAATTGCAAATTCGTTTTCAGGAGTCGAAAAATCATTCGCAATACAGGCAGGCAGAGAAGTTAGAATCATTGTGAAGCCTGATGACGTGGATGATGCGGGAACGACCCTGATGGCCAGGGATATTGTCAAGAAGATCGAAAAAGAACTTGACTATCCGGGCCAGATCAAAGTAAACGTTATTCGAGAAACCCGAGCGATCGATTTCGCAAAGTAAATCAAAGAGAGCGGCGATAAGCCGCTCTTTTAATATATTCAGGGTTATAAAGATTTCACATGTTTTATTAAGAAAAATAAAGAAAAAGCAATGCATTTTCTTGTAAAATATGGGGTTTGCAGATAAAATATTATTGTTATCAATGAATTAGGTGGTGTCGCAATGAGAGATATATATGAGAATCCGCTGATCACGCGGTACGCAAGCAAAAAAATGGCCTATCTGTTTTCGGACGATTTCAAGTTCAAGACATGGCGCAGGCTATGGATTGCGCTTGCGGAGGCGGAAAAGGACCTGGGGCTTCCCATAGACGACGAACAGATACATGAACTCAGGACGCACGCGGAAGATATAAACTACGAAGTTGCGGAAGAAAGGGAACGGGAAGTACGTCATGACGTGATGTCCCATGTTTATGCATACGGCGTTCAGTGCCCGCGCGCAAAAGGTATCATCCATCTGGGCGCGACAAGCTGTTATGTGGGGGACAACGCGGATATTATCGCAATGGACAAGGCGCTCCGGCTTATTGAAGCGGAAATTGTAAACGTTATATCCCAGCTTTGTGAATTCGCACAAAAATATAAAAAAACGCCTACGCTCGGATTTACGCATTTTCAGCCGGCACAACTGACAACGGTGGGCAAGCGCGCTTCCCTGTGGATACAGGACCTGATGATGGACCTGGAACAAATACAATTTGTTTTATCCCGCGTGCGTCTCCGCGGCGTAAAGGGAACAACCGGCACGCAGGCAAGTTTTTATACGCTTTTTGATAACGACGCGAACAAGGTGCGCAGCCTGGAGCGTCTTGTATGCAGCAAATTGGGATATGAAGAATTTTATCCCGTAACAGGGCAGACATATCCGAGAAAATTCGACGCGCTTGTTTTAAACCTTCTTTCATCTATTGCGACCAGCGTATATAAATTTTCAAACGACATGCGGCTCCTTCAGAATTTAAAGGAAATGGAAGAGCCTTTTGAAAAAAGCCAGATCGGTTCTTCGGCAATGGCATACAAGCGCAATCCCATGCGGTCCGAACGTATGTCCGCGCTGGCAAGGTTCGTGCTCTCTTTAGCTGCCAGCCCCGCTGTAACGGCTTCTACGCAGTGGTTTGAACGCACCCTGGATGATTCGGCCAACAAACGGCTGGTGATCCCGCAGGCGTTTTTAGCGGTGGACGCGCTATTAAACCTGTATCTCAACGTAACGGACGGAATGGTTGTTTATGAAAAGGTGATCGGAAAACATATTGCGGAAGAGCTTCCTTTCATGGCGACCGAAACCGTTCTGATGCAGGCCGTCCTGAAGGGAGGGGACAGGCAGGAACTGCACGAAAAAATACGCGTATATTCCATGCAGGCATCGCGCAGGGTGAAGGAAGAAGGAAAGCCGAACAATCTGATAGGCCTTATAAAAACAGACCCTGCGTTTAAAATGTCCGCCGAAGAACTCGACGCACTTATGTTACCGAATAATTTTATCGGTATGGCGGACATACAGGTGGATGACTATATAAAAACATACATAGCCCCTGTTTTGAAAAAATACGAGGGCATCCTTCACATGAAAGGCGAAGTGAATGTCTGACAAAACGACGGCGGATGGGATTGAAATCCTTCTCGCTACGCATAACAGTGAAAAATATCTTGGCGAACTCATGGATTCCCTTCTTGCGCAAACATTGGGCAATCTGCGAATTCTGGTGAGCGACGACGGGTCCACCGACGGTACCAAGGATATACTGCATAGCTATATTAATAAATATCAAAATATTGTCCTGCTGGAAAGCAGCCGGCCGCCGGGCGGCGCGAAGGAAAATTTTTTTTACCTTACCCAGAATGCGAAGGCGCAATACATCCTTTTTGCGGATCATGACGACGTATGGTATCCGAACAAGGCGGAAGATACGCTTCGCCTGATGCTTGATATGGAGGCAGAATACGGCCCGCAGACGCCCATCCTGGTGCACACCGATCTGGAAGTTGTGGATGATCAGCTGAATACAATCGCACTCTCCATGATTAAAATGCAAAAATTGAATACATCCTACCGGACTTTAAACAGGCTCCTTCCGCAGAACAATGTTACCGGCTGCACGGTGATGGCAAACCGTGCCCTTGTGAGGCTTGTTAAATGCACGGATATTTCCGATATCATCATGCACGACTGGTGGATGACCCTGATTGCTGCCGCTTTCGGAAAAATCGGATTTTTGGACCGGCCTACCATCCGTTACCGGCAGCATCCGGATAACGAGATCGGTGCGGTGGATGCCGGCGGTTCCGGCTACATAAAAAACAGACTTTCGGATACCGAAAAGTTAAAAGGAAGGCTTCGGGATACCTATCTGCAGGCGGGGGAGTTTTTCAGGACATACGGCGATACCCTTTCCGGGCCGGATGCCGAAACCGTACAGACCTACGCCGCTTTTATTCATATAAACAAATGCGCGAAATGGGCAAAACTCTTTCGCTATAAATATTTTAAATACGGATTTATAAGGAAAATCGGGCAACTGATTTTAGGGTGAAAAAATGACGGCAGAAATTATTTGTGTAGGAACGGAATTGTTGCTGGGGGATGTCGTGAACACCAATGCGGTCCATATCGCTAAGGGCCTTGCATCCGCAGGCATCAATGTTTATTACCAGTCCGTGGTCGGCGACAATCCGCAAAGGCTGAAGGATTCGATCCGCCTTGCGTTCGGCCGCAGCGACCTGATCGTAATGACCGGCGGGCTCGGCCCGACATTTGACGATCTGACGAAGGAAACGGTTGCCGATTATTTCGGAAGGGAAATGGAACTGCACCAGCCGTCCTACGACCGGCTCATTGAAATTTTTGAAAATTATTACCGCGGCCAAAACAAAAAGATGACCGAAAACAATATTAAGCAGGCTTATATGCCCAAAGGGGCCGTTGTGTTTAAAAATATGAACGGCACCGCGCCCGGCCTTGCCGTGACGGACGGCAATAAAACTGCGGTGCTGATGCCCGGCCCGCCCAGGGAAATGGTTCCCATGTTTGACAACCAGGTGATGCCCTACCTTTCGCGCGATTCAAAAAAGGTGCTCATTTCTACAAATATCCATATGTTCGGTATCGGCGAATCTGCCGTGGAGGACATTCTGCACGATTATATGCTTTCAATGGATAATCCGACCATCGCACCATATGCGCGCACGGGGGAGGTATACCTTCGGGTAACGGCCAGCGCGGCAGATAAAAAACATGCGGACGATTTGCTGAAGCCTGTTGTGGATAGAATAGAAAATATCCTTGGAAAGTATATTTACGGGATCGACGTAGGAAACCTTGAAACCGCGGTTGTCATGAAACTAAAAGAAAAAAAACTGACCGTTGCCACTGCGGAGAGCTGCACGGGCGGCCTTGTTTCAAAACAGATCACAAATGTAAGCGGTTCATCCGAAGTTTTCAGCTGCGGTATCTGCGCATACGGAAACGATATCAAAATGAAACTTCTGGGCGTTACGGAGAATACTCTTGAAAAATACGGTGCGGTTTCCGCCGAGACGGCAAAAGAAATGGCGGCCGGCGCCCGGAAAATATCCGGCGCGGATATCGGGATATCCGTTACGGGCATAGCGGGCCCGGAAGGCGGGACGGAAGAAAAACCGGTCGGTTTGGTTTATATCGGAATTGACAGCAAGGGCCTTAGAGAAACGGTGAAACTGACGCTCAGCCGCGGACATCAGGACGAAAGGGATTTAATCCGCTATACAGCAGCCCTGCACGCCCTATACAGCATCCTGCGGGCTGCAGAAGCCTGACAGCGGTACGAACGGGGGATATATCCTGCTTGACCGCACGGGCAGGTTATTCGGTTGTTTTAAACGGGAAAGGCGAAACTTCCGGGGACTGCCTGCGGCCCGTTTCCAAAATAACGATGGAAGCGATAATGATGCCTCCTCCTATGGCAAGCGTAGCCATGAACCTTTCATAACCCAAAAGAACGGAAAAGATGCTTGCAAAAACAGCTTCCATGGAAAGGATGAGCGCAGCCTTGGAAGAAACCATATGTTTTTGCGCGACGGACTGCGCCCAGAATGCAAAAAATGTACAGGTTGCGCCAAGATACAAGCATGCGAGCAAACCTTCCGCCGGATATGGGATCCGGCCGAGGGATCCGTTTTCGAACAGAAGCAGATATATAAGTGAAAATACCGCCGTGGATGCAAGTTCTATAAAAGTGAACGCATTTGCATCCGCTTTTTTTACTGCAAATTCCGTATAGGCGATCTGGGACGCGAAACATACGGCGGAGAGAAGGCATAAAAGATCCCCGGTATTAAACTGGATATTTGTTTCAAAAGCGCGGGTCAGGATGCTTACGCCGATGAAACCGAGCGCGATCGATAAAAATGTTTTTGCCTTCGGCCTTTTTTTAATAATAAGCCAGCTGATAAAAGGAACCATAATAACATTGGTAGTGGTAAGAAAAGCGCTGTTGGATATGATGGTATACTGCATGCCCTGTGTTTGCAGGATAAATCCAAAGCAGAGCATCAGACCGGCGATTATGCCGTGCTTCAGTTCCTTTTTAGTGGAGCTTTTTATACTTTTGTAAAACAGGGGAAGCATAATGAGACTGCCGATCGTCATGCGCAGAACGGTTATGAGTCCCGGGGTGAGCCCGCTGTCCAGGGCAATGCGTACCATTATAAATCCAGTGCCCCAGAAAATTGTGACAAGAAGAAGCATGAAACTGTATTTTAGCGTTGATGTTTGACTCACTATAAACCTCCGGTGTACGATAAGATAACGGGAGAATTATAGCATAAAGGAATTGGGGAATCCATAGGTTTTTGGTTGTTTTGATATAAAACCTATGCTACAATAACTTATATTAAGATAAGAAAGGGTGAAACAATACTATGGCAGGTTATATAGTGCTGGGCATTATCATCGCCGTTGTCGTGATCATTGTATTATGGTACATTGCGGCATACAACAGCTTTATTAAAATGAAAAACAATATCGAGGAAGCTTTTGCAACCATCGATGTATACTTGAAAAAGCGTTTTGACCTGATACCCAATCTGGTCGAGACCGTAAAAGGCTATGCGGCGCATGAAAAACAGACGCTGGAAAACGTTATTGCCGCACGCAATAACGTTGCAAGCTCCTCGTCTACGGAAGAGCGGCTGCAAAATGAAAATATGCTTACCAACACGCTCAGAAGCCTGTTCGCCGTATCGGAAGCGTATCCGAATTTGAAGGCGGATACAAGCTTTCTGAATCTGCAGGGGCAGCTTCAGCAAGTGGAGACCGATCTTGTGAACGCGCGCAAATATTACAATGCGAACGTCAAGATGTTCAACACAAAACTCTTGACCTTCCCGACAAACCTGATTGCGCGGCAATTCAAATTTGAAAAACAGCCGATGTTCGAAACTTCGAGCGAGGCGGAACGCGAAAACGTACAGGTAAAGTTTTAAAACAAACACGGTCCCCTTTCTGCAATATTGGCAAATTGGGGATCATTCTTTTACGGGAGATGTTCTATGAAAAAAATACTCCTTATTGCAGCCATATTATGTGCGGCCATATTGTTTCCCTCCTATGCTCTGGCCGGAAACAATAATTTTGTGCTGACATCCTATGATGTGAACATCGTTGTAAACGAGAACAATACGTACAACGTGACCGAAAGATTTTCAGCCGACTTTTATGACAGCGAGAATCACGGCGTATATCGGGTGCTGCCCACACGTGTGGAAACGCAGAGAAACGATACGCAGGGCACGGGTCTGGAAACAAAGACTTATAATGTACTTATTACAGATATAAGCTCAAATACAGATTTTCATACGGAGACATCGGGCGGTAATATGACGATCTACCTGGGGAACGCAAATACATACGTGACCGGAAACCAAGACTATGTGCTCCGGTACACTTATGATCCCGGCGATGACGGTTTTTTAGATTTTGACGAATTTTATTTCGGCCTGATTGGGACGGAGATGGATGTCCCCATACAAAACGTTACCTTTACCATCACCATGCCCAAATCATTTGATCCGTCCAATCTAGGATTTAACTTAGGTTACGAGGGAACTCAGGGGTATGAACAGCAGTACCTGCAATATTCGGTGGACGGAAATGTGATCACAGGGAGCGTCAATACCGATCTCCCTCCCGGCGTAGGGCTTACCGTCAGGCTAGCGCTTCCAAACGGCTATTTTACGGGCGCCAGACAGAACTCAGTCGCAAGTCCGGTTCCCCCCATGCTGATATCATCCGTTGTTTTGCTGGCGATTGCGGTATTGCTTGCCGCCTTTTTCCTGCGCCGAAAAAAACCTGTGCAGACCGTAGAATTTTATCCGCCGGAAGGCATGACATCGGCGGATGTGGGTTATGTGATTGACGGGATCGTGGAGGACAAAGACGTTGTATCGCTGATTATTTACTGGGCGGATAAAGGTTACCTGACCATCCGCCAGGAAGAAAAAAGCAAAAACCTGACATTTGAAAAAGTGAAGGATCTGCCGCCCGGCGCAAACCATTACGAACGGTTGATGTTCGACAGCATGTTTGAAGGAGGCAACAGCACGTCAATCAAGCAGCTGCAATATAAATTTTACGATACGATCTCGTCTACAAAGGCAATGGTCAAATCCAAATACCAGCAATCCGGCAACCTTATATTTAACAAGCGGTCGGTAGCTTTGCAGAATCTGATGGCATTTTTATCGTCACTGCCGCTCGTTATCATGACTTTTCTGGGTGTATATGAAAGCACGTATGACGTTGTGACAACCGGAATTATCGGGCTGATTGTATTAGGTATCGGAACGGCGTTGACATCGGTTTATATTAAAAGCATCGAAACATGGTTTTCGGCAAAACGGTCTACGCGGACAGGCCATTTGATCGGCTGGGCGATCGGCAGTGCGGTTTTCTATCTGATTGTAGCCGGCCTGGCTGCCTCAGAATTCGGTCTTTATGCATTCGTACCCGTTGCAGTCTCATTGCTAATTACTTTTCTTGCGCCGCATTTCAGGGTGTGGACGGATCAGGGTATGCTGTATGCCGGACGGATATTGGGGCTTAAAAACTTCATCCAAACGGTGGAGCTTGACAAACTGAAGATGATGGTGGATGAAAACCCGCAGTATTTTTATAACATTTTGCCTTACGCATATGTGCTTGGCGTGACTGATAAATGGTCCAAACAGTTTGAAAGCATTGCGATCGAGCCGCCAAGATGGTACTACGGATACGGATACGATACTTTCTCCGCAGTTATGTTTACCAGTATACTGATGAACTCCATGATTTATACGCAAACCGCAATGATAGCCCGTCCCAATACAAATGCGGGCGGTTTCGGCGGAGGCGGAGGCGGCTTTTCCGGCGGAGGCTTCTCCGGGGGCGGTTTCGGCGGAGGTGGAGGCGGAGGCTGGTAAGAGATAAAAAATGATATAAAAACCGTTCATTACAATGAACGGTTTTTTGTGAACAGAAAAGAATCCGCCTTTTGCTTGCGGATTCTATCATAAAAGGAGGAAATATATTAATTAGCGTATTATATCCTTCTAAATTTTGTAACAATTTATATATCAATTATTACAAAATAATCAAATCATGCAATCACTGTCTTTATTGATAGTGTATCACATGAAAATAGCGTTGTAAATATAAATTAATAAATTTGTAATAATATTTATTATTTTTTTTAATTTTTTAATATGCTATAATATTTAAAGCGGAGGAATAATTATGCAAAAAGTGTTCGTTGAGGCCATTAACGGTTCCTATGAGATACTGCTTGGGTCTGGATTGCTTAAACATATTGACCGTTATATAAAAAAAGACCGCCGTCATTTTATTATATCGGATGCGAACGTTTATCCTTTATACGGAAAGTATTTCGACGGATTGCCTTCCTTCGTCGTCCGGCCGGGGGAAAGAAGCAAATCTCATGAATCGCTTCTGAGAATATACGACGAATTATCAAAGTATAATATTTCACGCGACGATATAATCATTGCGCTCGGCGGCGGCGTGGTGGGTGATCTGGCAGGCTATGCTGCCGCGACATTTAAACGCGGCATCAAATTTATCCAGATACCCACGACTCTTCTTGCACAGGTTGACAGTTCGGTAGGCGGAAAAGTAGGAATCAACCTTAAGAGCGGGAAGAATATGGTGGGGAGTTTTTATCAGCCGTCCCTTGTTCTGGCGGATACGGATACCCTACAAACCCTGCCCAAACGCGAATTTGCCGCCGGGATGGCGGAGGTAATCAAATATGCGTTTATCGCGGATAAGAACCTTTATAAAATACTTCTGTCAGACAGCAGGGATCTTGCGGAAACAATAGGTATATGCTGCATGATAAAAGCAGGGTATGTAAAAAAGGATCCGTTTGATAACAAAGAACGTATGGAATTGAATTTCGGGCATACCATCGGCCATGCCATTGAAACGGAAACCAACTACAGAAGATATTTGCATGGGGAAGCGGTCTCCATTGGAATGGTGATTTCCGCACGTATCGGTGAGCGTGCGGGCATATCCGAAAAAGGACTGGAAAAATCGGTCATCGACCTTCTTGCGGCAAATGCGCTTCCCGTAGCGGTGGACGACAGCATTTTAAGAAACGCAATGCAAAACCTGCAGCAGGATAAAAAGGCCGCCGGAGAAATCATACATTTTATTTTTGTGGATAAAATTGGCCATGCCGTTATACGGGATATGAAAGCCAGCGAATTGAGAGATCTTGTTCTATGATAGTCGTCGCCCCGTCAAAACTGAATGGAGAACTTAAAATCCAGCCATCAAAAAGCGTATCCCATCGCGCCATTATTTGCGCCGCACTATGCAAGGGTGTTTCACGCATCAAAAATATCGCTTTTTCCGACGATATCATCGCCACGATAGATGCCGTTCAAAAAATGGGGTTATGCTCTATAAAACCGGAAGGCAGCAGCGTCACCGTTCAAGCATCAGATCAGCCCGGCGGGGGCGAAGTTTTCTGCAACGAATCCGGATCAACGCTCCGGTTTCTGCTGCCGATAGCCATGGACGGGACGGAGAGGTTTTTTACGGGCAAGGGACGGCTTTTGGACCGTCCTCTGGACCTGTATGAAGAGATCTGCCGGAAACAGTCCATCCGTATGGCAAAATCTGCGGACGGCATCAGCGTGAAGGGACAGCTTTTTCCTGATATTTTTACGCTTAGGGGCGATATTTCTTCCCAGTTCGTCAGCGGACTGCTTTTTGCTCTCCCGCGGCTCAAAGGGGATTCACGCATCATTTTTACCACTAGGCTGGAGTCCAGGCCATATGTTGACTTAACGCAGGACATGCTAAAAAAATTCGGCGTGGAAACGGAAGTCTGGGGCGGAGATATTATTGTATACGGCAACCAGGAATACAGCTGCCGTGATATTGAAGTGGAAGGCGATTTTTCGCACGCGGCATTTTTTGCCGTTGGCGCCGCACTTTCCGGCAAAGCACGGCTTTTGGGGCTGGCCGCCGGTTCCCTTCAGGGAGACAGGCAGATATTTGAAATTTTAAAAGCTGCGGGCGCAGATATTAGCGGATTTTCTGTATCCAGGCCCGACAGGCTGCGCGCATTCCGCGCGGATGTGTCACAGATCCCCGATCTTGTGCCCATATTATGCATTCTGGCCCTGGGCGCTGAGGGGGAAAGCGAAATATATAACGCATCGCGCCTTCGGTATAAGGAAAGCGACAGGCTTGCGGCAATGGCCGAAGAAATACAAAAACTGGGCGGGGATATCACGGAGTATGAAGACCGGCTGGTTATCCGCGGCGGCAGGCCCTTAAAAGGGGGACTTGTTGATTCGCACGGCGACCACCGTGTTGCAATGGCCTTAACCATCGCATCCACCATTGCAACAGGCGACATACGCCTGAGCAATTCCGATGTCGTGGCTAAATCGGCGCCCGACTTTTACAATGAATTTATGAAGCTGGGAGGAGTGATCAGATGAGTTCGGTATGGGGCAGGAATCTTAAAATAAGTGTTTTCGGCGAATCCCATTCAAGCGCAATCGGCGTTATCATGGACGGATTGCCGGCCGGAATCAGGATCGACATGGAAAAGGTAAACGCTTCCATGAAAAGGCGCATGCCAAAATCCGCAGATTATTCGACCGCGCGCAAGGAATATGACAATGTTGAAATTTTGAGCGGTTTTTTTAACGGACATACGACGGGTACGCCTCTT